>Ga0136641_1000533_pt1 | contig 16444 bp, 18 predicted proteins | sample EliLak1302023Y_FD_115312 | JGI IMG/M metagenome (GOLD analysis project Ga0136641, IMG submission 115312) | Freshwater microbial communities from Elizabeth Lake, Yosemite National Park, California, USA - 13020-23Y | ecosystem: Environmental > Aquatic > Freshwater > Lake ...
TGACTTGTTAAATGTTGTGTCACTTGACGCTCTGTTTCAGCTAAAAAACCTAAGTTATATTTTTCACCTAACATGCTTGCAAAAGAGCCCATTAAAAACGATCCTGTATACCAAATAGGATTAAGAAGGCTTGTTTTGCCACCCAGTTCATGAATTCTAGTATTACACCAATCCAGATGGTCAATTTCTTCCTTGGAAGCTTTTTTTAAAGATTCCGCTCCTTCACCATGTGGGTTAAAAAGAAGTTGTCCACTATATAAAGCTTGTGCGCATACCTCACCTGCATGATTGACTCGCATCAATTCGACGGTGCGTTTTTTTTCGTCTGGAGTTAATTCGGTATCTTCAATGTGAAGATCAGGCCTTAGTCTTGAGCCCTTAGGTTTAGAAAATAAAACCTTCAGGCCCTTATCAAATTCAATGATGAAATCATCAATCATTTGTTTTGAATAATTTGTAAACCTTTGAGGATATTCATTGCTTCTTGGAATTGTTTATCTGCTTTGCTTGTAGGCTCAATCGGGCCTGTTGGCGTATCAGAAGTTTTCTTTTTCTCTTCTTCAGGTTTTTTGACTGGTGGGGCTAAAGGCTTAGTATCTTTAGGTGTAGCAGTAGAATTAGCATCTTTTGGATTTGAAAGATGGTTTGTAAGATCTGCTTCTTTAGTCATAAATGAAGGATCACTTCCATCATCAACGATGATGTCAGGCACAATGCCTTTAGCCTGAATAGATCTTCCATTAGGCGTAAAGTATCTTGCTGTCGTCATCTTGATAGCCGTACCGTTATTCATGGGCAGGATACTTTGAACAGAGCCTTTACCAAAGCTTTGCATACCTACAATCAAAGCCCTCTTGTGATCTTGGAGAGCGCCCGCCACAATTTCAGATGCGGATGCAGAACCATTATTCACTAGAACTGCCATAGGCGTTGTTCTAATATCTTCCGGAAGATCTTTCAGGTAATCGTCTTTACCACCACCTTTAAGATAATCTCCTGGCACAGCTGTTAAGTGCATTTTTGAATCTGGTGCACGACCTTCGGTATAAACCACCAAATCACCCTTAGGTAAGAATGCTGCAGATACACCGACCGCGGCATTTAGTAAGCCACCTGGATTATTTCTAAGATCAAGCAATATGCCTTTGAATGGCACTTTATTTTCCTGACGAAGATTTTTTAAGAGCTTCGCTAGGTCTTCACCTGTATGTTCTTGGAATTGTGCTACGCGAACATAAGCGTAATTAGGTTCAATAAGTTTTCCTTTGACACTTTGTGATTTGACGATGGCACGCACTAAATTAAAAGTTAAAGGTTTGCTTTCACCTTTTCTTAACACGGTAAGCAAAATACTTGTACCTGGTTTGCCACGCATTTTTTTAACAGAGTCATTAAGGGTTAAGCCTTTTGTTGAGGCGTCATCTAATTTCATGATGAGGTCGCCACTCTTTAATCCTGCCTTATAAGCTGGGCTATCTTCAATGGGAGATATGACCTTTACAAATCCATCTTCCATGCCCACTTCAATACCAAGACCGCCAAACTCACCTTGTGTGGCTTGGTTTAAATCTTTAAAGTCATCCAAATTTAGGAAAGAGGAATGGGGATCAAGGCCGGTTAGCATGCCATTGAGCGCTTCATTAATCAGCTTTTTATCTTCGACAGGCTCGACATAGTCAGATTTAATTTTGCCAAAGACTTCAGCAAAAGTTCTAAGCTCATCAATAGGCAAATTATTTTTTTCGGCTTTATCCGCAAAAACGGGTAAATTTAAACTGATCAGTACACCAATAATAGCGCCGCAGGTTATAAGGGTAAATTTTTCTAATTTTGAGCGCATGAATGACTTTCGTAATAAGCTTTTAAGCAGTAATTATTAAATAATAAAGTATTCTGTCTTTTTGTTTGCCTTATATCAATAGGCTTTAATAAATATATTTTAAGAATAACTTTGAACTATGGGAACTAAATCTAAAACACATCAAATTGAAATTCAATTTTGCACACAATGTGGCTGGCTTGCTCGAGCTTCATGGATGATGCAAGAGATACTAACCACTTTTCAGGGCGAAATTTTATCTGTCACATTAAGGCCAATGTCGGGCGGTATTTTTGAAATTTTCCTAGATAAAGAAAAGATCTATTCTAGATCAGACTTTGGAGGGTTTCTTGATATTAAAGATATTAAAAAGTTGATTAGAGATAAGATTAGTCCAGAAAGAAATCTGGGCCATACGGATACTTAAAGCGTTTCTGCTGGCTCAACTCTCGTTGCACCATTAAATCTTTTAAACCAGTAGTTTTTTGTAAGACTTTCAACGCGGATCGTTTTACCTGTGCGCGGTGCATGAATAAATTCATTATTTCCCACATAGATACCGACATGAGAAAACTTCGATTTTCGTGTGTTAAAGAATACAAGATCACCCGGCTGTAGGTCTTCAAATCTGATAGTTTCACCTATCTTACTAAGAGATCTAGCGCTTGGTGGAAGGCTTAAATTTAAAGCTTGTTCGAAGACGTATTTTACAAATTGACTACAATCAAAACCTGTTTCTGGTTTTGAGCCACCTAATTTATATTTAATACCCGTGAGCTCATAGGCTTTATTAATGATTAGGCCAATATCGCTTTTCCATTGCTGATCAGGTGCCGGTGACACTTCGGAAGGTGCAATTGTCTCTATAGTGCTTAGATTTGATGAATCAGCCTCCGCCCAAGACGGGCTAGAAAAAGCGAGGGCTAAAAAGATGAGTAAAGCTTTGAAATTCATAGTTTGAAATCAATTAAATTTAATAGATTTTACCATTTATAGAGGGTTTGTGAAATCGGAGTTTCATCTGCATGAGATAATCCTATGATCATGAATGAAATATTTATCAAACAATTTTTTAGTGAAAAGGGCCAGCTATCTAATAGTATTGATGATTATCGCGTCAGACAAGAGCAGGTCGATATCTCAGTCTTGATTGACGAAGCTATTTCACATAAAAAAAAATTAATTGTTGAAGCGGGTACGGGTATCGGTAAAACTTTTGCCTACCTTGTTCCTGCATTTCTGTCTGGCGGAAAAATTATCATTTCTACTGCGACTAAAAATCTTCAGGATCAACTATTCACTAAAGATATTCCTATGATTAGGGATGCATTAAAAGTCCCTGTGACTTTGGCCATGCTCAAAGGCCGGTCAAATTATCTATGCCATTTGCGATTAGAAAACGCAATGATTGAGGGCGCTTTTATGACCAAAGAAGACGTCACCTATTTACATCTCGTTAACCAGCATGCAAAACATAGTGAAGATGGTGATAGAGCGGAATTAGATACCATTCCAGAAAGCTCTTCTATATGGCCACAAGTAACCTCTACCAAGGAAAATTGTTTAGGTCAGGATTGCAGTTTTTATAAAGAGTGCTTTGTCATGAATGCGAGAAAAAAAGCATTAACCGCAGACGTTACGATTGTGAATCACCATTTATTTTTTGCCGACCTTAATATGAAAGAAGAAGGTATATCCGAACTTCTTCCAAAAGCTACGACAGTCATTTTTGATGAAGCGCACCAGATACCTGACATTGCTTCCATTTTTTTTGGAAAAAATATTTCAACAGGCCAAATCAGTGAGATTGTTCAAGATGGCTATCAGCTTTATTTAAAACATATGAAAGATGTTTCAGATTTTGAACCGATTTTAAATGATCTCGAAAAAGCAAATAAAGATTTTAGACTAGTATTTCCAAGAGAATCTAATCGATATCCCTATCAAAAGATTTTTTCTTTTAATCGATTCGAATCTAGCTATCAAGAGCTGAGTGAAAAACTCAAAAAAACAATTGAATTATTAGCGCTCCATAAAGATAGGGATACGGAGATCGAAAAGTATTTTGATAGGACCAATGAAATAGTCTCAAGCTTTGAGGCTTGGCTCGAGGATAAAGATAACAACTCAATTAAATGGGTCGAGGTTTATTCGCAGTCCGTGCAACTTAATAATACGCCGCTATCAATTGCTGATATGTTTGCAAAACATATTAATAATGAATCTACTTCATGGATCTTTACATCAGCAACACTTGCTGTAAAAACTAATTTTGATCATTTCAAAAACCAACTAGGTTTAATGGATGCAGATTCAGTCTCTAAAGAGAGCCCATTTAATTATGCTGAAAAAGCTCTACTCTTCGTTCCCAAAGCAATGCCGGAGGCAAATCACGAGAACTTTAATTTCGCAGTTGTGAATCAAATTTATCCTTTCATTAACGCAAGTAAGGGTAGAGCGTTTATCTTATGTACGACATTAAAATCGATGCGGGAAATATTTACACTACTTCAGGACAAAATTGAAACAGATCAATTGGATTATCCAATCTACCTTCAAGGGGATGGCTCAAGAAATCATCTTTTAAATAAGTTTAGAGAACACGGTCACGCTATCCTAATAGGTTCCTTAAGTTTTTGGGAGGGCGTGGATGTAAAGGGCGACGCTTTGTCGTTGGTAGTAATAGATAAATTACCATTTTTTTCGCCAGAGGATCCCGTCCTTGCTGCGAGAATTGATAAAATCAACCAAAGTGGCAAGAATGCTTTTATGGAATATCAACTGCCTAACGCAGTCATTACTTTAAAACAGGGCGCAGGTCGATTAATAAGAGATGAGTTTGATAAGGGCGTTCTTGTGATATGCGATACAAGGGTTATTGACAAAGCTTATGGAAAAAGAATGTGGCAGAGCTTGCCCCCTTTCGCCCGAACGCGAGACGATTTAGAAGTCATCCAGTTCCTAGAAAAAATTTAATTTATGAAAATTTTATCCTTAGATACCTCCACTGAATATATGTCTTTAGGCTTGAAGATTGATGAAGATTTTTTTTCGGTCAATATCAAGGCTGGACAGACGCATTCAGAAATTGTCTTACCAGAAATAAAAAAATTATTAAGCGAACATCAATTAATGACAAAAGATCTTGATGCTATAGCATTTGGCAGAGGACCAGGCTCATTTACAGGCATAAGAATTGCCTGCGGTATCGCGTATGGATTAGGTTATGGCGCCGCGATTCCAGTCATTGGTGTTAATAATCTTTTGGCACTTGCTGATAGCTCGGGCAAAAATAAAGTGATTAGTAGTATTGATGCCAGAATGGGTGAAATATATTTAAGTGCTTATATAAAGGAAAGTAAAACATTTTCAAATCCCATTGTCGAAGGGGTTTATAAGCCCCATGAATTACCTCAGCTTGCAGAATCAGGCTGGACCTTGATTGGCAATGCAATCGAAACATATGAAAAAGAAATGAAAGATCATTTTGGCCAACAGATAGATGATCTTGTAGACGGCCCATACGAAGTGGTCGAATCTATTTCAAAGCTGGCAAAACCTTTCATTAAGAATAAAGCATTCGAGTTGATTAATGCTGAGCCTGTTTACCTAAGAAATAAAGTTGCCTTTACCACAGAAGAGCGAAAAGCATTTAATGCAATTCAGTAACTTTAAGGAGAGTGATTTAAGTGCAATTGAATTGATTGAAAATGAAGTTCACGCCTACCCTTGGACGCGAGGTAATTTTTTAGATTCAATAAAATCAAGCCACACATGTTTGATGATGAAGCTCAATGAAGAAATTGTAGGCTTTACAGTCATGATGTTTGTATTAGACGAATGCCATCTGCTTAATATAAGTATAAAAAAAAATATGCAAAAAAAAGGCTTTGGGTCGCATTTTCTCAAAGAAGTGATTCGACGGGCAAGGTTAGCTCATTCAAAAACAATCTATCTTGAAGTGAGGATATCCAATCATGCTGCCATTCATTTATATGACAAACATGGATTTAATGAAATGAGCATCAGAAAAGACTATTATCGTGCTAAAGAGGGGCGGGAAGATGCAGTGTTAATGGGGCTCGTAATTTGATGGATACTGATTATAAAAAAAGAGTCTTAAAAGAGCTTGAATTATTCCCTTTATGGAAGGAAAAAAACAAGCCCAGCGCTGAACTTCTTTTAAATACAGATTTAAGGGCTGTTGAGGCTGATTCATTTTTTGCATTCAAAATTAATTACACAGAAGGATCCTTATTACTTTTGAGTCAAAATTTCGCATCGGGAACGGAAGAGGCTGCTCAAGACTTGTTTTTAAATATTGCAAAATTTATATCAACGACGATAGGTATAGACACATTCCAAAAGAGTCATTTATTAACACTCACTAAAGATCAATTAAGTGAACTTTGTTTAAAGACCCCCCCAAAGTATGTATTAGCTTTTGGATTAAATAATGATTTGTTTGAAGAATACAAAACAAATGTTTTGATGAATAATGTCACTATGAACATTAAGCATACGGTTGATATTAATCATTTACTGCAAAACCCAAAAGATAAGAAATTGGTTTGGGAAAATATTTTAGATTTAATAAAAGCTTTTTAAATAAGAAAGAACATAAATGCTCGCATCAAAATTTTATATTTCAACCCTAAAAGAGGCGCCTTCAGAAGCTGAGCTTATCAGTCATAAGCTTATGATTCGTGCTGGTTTTATTAAGCGCCTAGGCTCAGGCTTGTATTCTTGGATGCCACTTGGTTTAAAAGTATTAAGAAAAATTGAGGCCATTGTTAGAACTGAAATGAACCAGGCTGGAGCGGTGGAGTTATTAATGCCAGCCATCCAACCATCCGAATTATGGGAAGAGACAGGTCGATGGGAGCTTTTCGGTCCACAGATGTTAAAGATCAAAGATCGTCATGACCGAAGTTTTTGTTTTGGACCGACACATGAAGAAGTCATCACAGATATCGCCAGAAAAGAAATTAATAGTTACAAGCAGTTACCTATTAATTTCTACCAGATTCAAATGAAATTTAGAGATGAGATTAGACCTCGTTTCGGTGTGATGCGTGCCCGCGAGTTTCTTATGAAAGACGCCTATTCTTTCCATACATCAAAAACTTCATTGCAAGAAACCTATGACGCGATGTATCAGGCTTATACCAATATTTTTAATAAGATAGGCCTTCAGTTTAGAGCAGTGAAAGCCGATACCGGTGCTATTGGGGGAGACGGATCTCATGAGTTTCATGTCTTAGCTGATTCTGGAGAAGATGCGATCGCATATAGCTCTGTGACTAACTACGCCGCTAATATTGAATTAGCAGAGGCAATTCTGCAAGATGATAAAAGACCAGATGCAAAAGAGTCGATGGTTAAATTTGATACGCCGAAACAAACAACATGTGATGACGTAGCAAAGTTAATCGGAGTCTCTATTCAAAAGACAGTCAAAACAATAGCGCTCATTAACCAAACCAATGAGGTGAATGAGTTTTTTTTGGTCCTTATTCGCGGCGACCATGAGCTTAATGAGGTTAAATTAACTAAAGTTAAGGGTTTTGAGAATTTCCGTTTTGCAAAAGAAGAGGAAGTAAAAGACCACCTTAAATGCCCACCTGGATTCATAGGACCTGTAGGAGTTAAATCTTCTATAAAAATTATGGCAGACAAGTCCGTCAGTATTTTGTCTGATTTTATCTGCGGTGCAAACGAACCCAAGCTTCACTTAAGGGGTGTTAATTTTGTGCGAGATGTCTCAGAGCCAATACTTTATGCGGATTTGAGAAAAGTAGTTGAAGGCGATATGAGTCCAGACAAGCAAGGAACGCTTCAAATATGCAGGGGTATTGAAGTTGGTCATATTTTTCAGTTAGGCAATAAATACTCTAAAGCGATGAAAGCAGAATACTTAGACGAAAATGGCCAAACCCAAACTTTAGAGATGGGCTGTTACGGCATCGGGGTATCTAGAATTGTAGCTGCTGCGATTGAGCAATCACACGACGATAAGGGTATTGTTTTTCCCGTTAATATCGCTCCTTTTGAAGTGGTGATTGCGCCTATAGGTTACGACAAGAGCATTGAGGTCAGAGCTTCGGCACATAAAATTTATGATGCTCTTAAAGAGATGGGTGCGGACGTTTTACTTGATGATCGTGGCGAACGCCCAGGTATTATGTTTGCCGAAATGGAATTGATAGGCATTCCTTACAGAATTGTTATTGGGGATCGCAATTTAAAAGAAGGCAAAGTTGAATTTCAAGGTCGATTGGATCAAGAATCTAAATTAATTGATGAAAATCATATAGTTACAGAAATTAAATCTTTATTGTCCATTTAAAGTATTAAGCTAATTTTTTATAACTAATTGATTTAATTAGGGTATTTTTGTCAAGCATTTATTACAAAATAATTACAATTAAGTGGTGTATTTATTAAAAAAAAAGGTTAGTATTCGGCAAGTAGTTAGTGATCGATGACCTGGAAGACTAGGGCCAATTGATAACTAAGTGCTCAAGTACTATAGCTCTTTGATGTAAATATACAGTCAACTAACTTAGGAGATGTTATGTCGAAATCATTAGCAGTAGCAATCAGTGTTGGTGTAGTAGCAGGCCTTTGGACTTTCCTCGGAAGTGGTTATCTCAGCTTTGCAAGTATCGCGATTGGTTTTATAGCTTGGGCTGCATCTGGCCTAGTTGGCAAATCAGACGCAATGCAAAAAACAGTTATCGGAATGACTTTCGGCGCAATCATTGCATCAGTTGCTGTTTATCTAGCGGGTATTGAATTACCTGTGGTAGGCGCAAATATTGCAGTAGGCGTTGGTGTAGCAGCACTCATTCTTGTACTTGTTGCTGATAAGGTGTCTCAAGTTGCTAATGTCGGCGCGAATGTTTTAGGTTTTGCGTCAGCTTTTACATTAGCACCAAGCGCAGCTAGCATCGGTGCAATGGATTTATCTAATCCAGTCGCTATTGTTTTAGTTTCAAGTATCTTGGGCGTAGTTGCAGGGAATTTAGCAGGAAGACTTGCGGCTGCAATTAAATAATTATTTTAAATAGTTTAAAAAATGCACCCCTGGGGGTGCATTTTTTTTATTTAGACTTACTAGAGATTTTAAATCCGTAATAGGTTCCGAATTCACCTTCAGATTCGTTATATATAAAGAATAGATTGTTTGCATAGCCGAGACCGTTGTAATGATTATGGGCTCTTAGTTTTATCTCTTTCGGTAAGATGGATTTGCCAACATAATTACCTTTAGCATTAAAGATTAATACTGCTTTATGATCGACATCGAGAATTGCCATCTCTTCGCCCTCAATGCTTGTGGCTGCAATAAAATTATCACTTAGATCGTCAAACGCGACACCTGCTGATTTTAAATCTAAATTAATTTCCCCTATCTTATTACCGTCGTTAGCATCAATGACTATAACTTTGTCACTCCTCTTTTGTTTAGCAAAGTAATGGTTTGATTTGGAATCGAACGAAGGCATCGTAGCTGAATCACCAAAGGCAGGATTAAAACCTGAAACCTCTTTTGAGCTACCTTTTAAACTACCTTGAGTATCAAGATCTAGCGAAAAAATTCCAGTATTAGGCGCAAAACCGGCTTCACTCGATACATTATAAGTAATCGTTGTAAGCTGAAAGGTGACTTCATTATAAAAAATAGAACGATTATCAAATCCGGCTTGAGTTGAGGAAAAATATTTTCCAGATTGGTCATAAGTGTGAATAAGGGATTTAGAAATAGGGGCTTCAGTTTCCGAGCCCAAGGGCGCTAGACCTCCATCAGCAATATAATATTTTTTTTGGCCTGGAATAAAGGCGACTGTCATAGGTCGCGTAGTTGGTTTTTTAGCGAGCGCTATTTTAACTTCTGATTTTGCTTCAGGAAGCACATCAGCATAAATTGAGTAATTAATCATTAAAAAACACAGGGCAATAATAATTTTCATAAATAAATCTTCTTAAGTTGAGTTGTTAATATTAGTTTGATCTTTCAATGAATGAAGCATCACCATAACTAAAGAAACGATATTCATGTTTAATAGCATGTTGATAAAGTTTCTTCATAGTATCACTTCCGCTAAAAGCAGAGACCAAAATATATAAAGTACTTTTAGGTAAATGAAAATTGGTGAGCAACGCATCCACAATCTTAAATTGATAACCAGGCTTAATAAAGATAGAAGTTTCTTGATATCCTGATTTAATAATTTCCTCTGAGTATTTACTTTCTAAGGCCCTAAGTACCGTAGTTCCAATAGCAATAATTCTTCCTTGATTGGCTTTAGTATTTTCAATCATTTGAATAGTTTCATCTGGTACATTAAAAGATTCGCTATGCATTTTATGGTTGTCGAGATTGTCTTCACGCACAGGCTGAAAAGTGCCTGCACCTACATGGAGCGTTAAAAAGGCATGTTTAACTTTTTTAGCATCTAAAGCTTTGAAAATTTCATCAGTAAAATGAAGTCCCGCTGTAGGAGATGCAACTGCACCCGATTCTTTTGCGTAAATCGTTTGGTATCTTTTTTCATCAGATTTGTTTGCACTTCTTTCGATGTAAGGCGGTAAGGGAATATGCCCGAATTGCTCAAGGACTTCATAGGCAGGCAATGTTGAATGAAATTCAATATGAAAAAGATTATTTTCTTTTTTGATGACTTTAATTACGACATCTTTATTAATCTCAAAAATATTACCGTCTAATATTTTTTTTGAAGTCTTTAAATGGGCTAAAGCATGATGACTGTCTATGATGCGCTCAACCATGATTTCAACTTTTCCACCTGTTGTTTTTTTCCCAAATAACCTCGCTTTAATAACGCGCGTATCGTTGAAAATTAAAAGATCATTCGGATCTAATAAATCAATAAATTCGGTAAATTTTTTATCGCTGAATGACTTTGTATTTTTATTTAAAACAAGAAGTCGACTTGAATCTCTCTTTTGAAGAGGGGCTTGGGCAATAAGATGCTGGGGTAAATCAAAATTAAATTCTTCAATTAGCAATTATATTTATGCGCTTAATATTTATTTTAAAAATAATCTGAATATTAGAGTTATTTAATATGATTTAAAATAACATTCACTAAAGTTGCAAGCGTTAACAGTAAAAGTATAGCCACTAAAAAACCTATAATCAAAAAATACTTTATTCCATGTCTTTGAACAAAAGCATCGTCCTGAGAAAATTTTTTATTACTTTGAATGCCAAAAAAGGCAGATAAGATACTTTTTATAATGTTCAGCATAATCTTTGTATTAAGTGTTGAATTCCTACAATCTTAATATAGTTATCAGATTTAAGCCGATATTATCTATAATGCTGAAGTTAAAAGCTCCTAGAAGCCGGGATGGCGGAATTGGTAGACGCACGGGACTCAAAATCCCGCGCTAGTAATAGCGTGCGAGTTCGATTCTCGCTCCCGGCACCATATATTATAAAATCACTTGAATTTTTTTCTTTTTTGAGCGTCAAGGCAAATATGGTTCAAATCAAAAAATTAAATAAAGGCACTTTAGACGAATTTATTATTCGTCCAAACCCTTCTATGCCATGGAAATTGATTAAAAAAATATACCTTTTTTTCTTCATTTTCATCCTCATAATTTCCTTAATACTTTGTTATTTCAGATTATATTTAGCGATTCCTTTTTACGGCATTGAGGTTCTTTTGCTTGGATATGCTTTGTATTTCACTTGCCTTAAAAGTACTTTTTATCAAATTATAAGAATCAGTTCTCGCTTAATTGAAATCAAAACCATTCAAGGAAAAAAAATAATTAAAGAGGAGTTTAATCGAGACTGGAGTAAGTTTAGACTTGAGAAAACATACTTCAATCGGCCTAGCTACATTGTTATAAGTGCTCAGGGAAAAAATACGCGTATTGGAGATTTTTTATGCGAGAGTGAGCGCTTAGAATTATTTAAAAAGATTTCATGATTACAGTCTTTCGTATTGATTTTAACAAACCCTACTGATAACATTAGGTTCACAAAATTTCAATAAATATTGAGTATTTAACTTTTTTCGGCTAAGGGATATTAAATGCATTTGAATAAGTGTTTTGGTAAATTTTTATCTAATTTCACAATTATTGTCTCGGCAATATTCTTATTAAGCCCCGATATCTTGCATGCTGCTTGGGGTATGAATATGACGCCAGGAGCAACCCCTATAAGTAATGAAGTTTACAATATGCATATGACTACTCTTTACGTAGTCACTGCCATTGGTATTGCAGTTTTTAGTGTAATGCTTTGGTCTATATTCCATCATCGGAAGTCAAAAGGCGCTAAACCAGCAAAATTTTCTCACAGCACAACTGTTGAAGTAATTTGGACTATTATTCCTTTTGCAATAATTGTTTCATTGGCAATACCTGCAACCAAACTTCTTGCAAAGATGGATGACACATCAAAATCTGAAATCACTATTAAAGCCACAGGGTATCAATGGAAATGGAAATATGACTACATCAATGAGGACTTAACTATCTATAGCAATATGGCTTCTGATAGTGTTGATGCTAGCCAGAAGAATTCAGGTATTGATCCTAAAACTGCTGATAACTATTTACGAAATACAGATACAGCTCTTGTACTCCCTGTCGGTAAAAAAATTAGAATTATGACAACAGCGAGCGATGTGATTCATGCCTGGTGGGTTCCTGATTTGGGCTGGCAAAGAGATGCTATTCCAGGATTTATTAATGACAATTGGACAATGATCAATAAAGAAGGTGTTTATCGCGGGCAGTGCGCTCAAATTTGTGGCAAGGGACACGGATATATGCCTATCGTGGTAAAAGCTGTTCCAGAAAAAGAATACTTAGCTTGGGTTCAAGAAACAAAACTTGCTTTAAAATCTCAAAAAGATAGTGGCGATAAAGAGCTTTCTATGGATGAATTAAAGACTAAAGGCGAGGCTGTTTATAAGGCGAATTGCCTAGCTTGTCACCAAGCAAATGGACAAGGTATCAAAGGAGTTTTCCCAGCACTTGATGGAAGCCCGCTCGCAACTCTTAAAGACCGTATTCCTGAGCATATTCATCAGGTGATTTATGGTAAAAATAATATGCCTGCTTTTGGAGAGCAATTGTCGGATACAGATATTGCAGCAGTTGTAACTTACGAAAGAAATGTTTGGGGTAATAAAACGGGCGATATTATTCAGCCTAAAGATGTAGCAGCTGGAAGAAAGAAATAATTTTAAATTTAACTTTTTTAATTTAGGAAGATTTTAGAATGAGCACAATAGCGCACGCCGATCACGATCATCACGATCATAAGCCCACAGGTATTAAACGTTGGTTGTTTTCAACAAACCATAAAGACATAGGTACGATGTACCTAGTATTTTCATTGATCATGTTCTTTATTGGCGGGGCGATGGCGATGATTATTCGTGCAGAGTTATTTCAACCAGGACTTCAGTTTGTAGATCCGCAGTTTTATAACTCGATGGTCACTGTACATGCGCTAGTCATGATTTTCGGAGCTGTGATGCCCGCTGGAGTAGGGCTAGCTAATTGGATGATACCTATTATGATTGGCGCTCCGGACATGGCACTTCCTCGTATGAATAATATGAGTTTTTGGATTATGCCCTTTGCTTTCGCACTTCTTTTAGGAACTTTATTTATGGAGGGCGGAGGCCCTGCAGGCGGCTGGACTATGTATCCACCTCTTGTGCTGCAAACGGGGAAAGCATTTCCATTTTTAATATTTGCAGTTCATTTTCTAGGCATCTCATCTATTATGGGTTCAATTAATATCATTGCAACAGTGTTTAATATGAGAGCGCCAGGCATGACACTGATGAGACTACCTCTGTTTGTCTGGACTTGGGTTATTACAGCCTTTTTACTAATTGCTTCTATGCCAGTCTTAGCGGGTGCTGTGACCATGCTCTTGACAGATAAATACTTTGGTACAAGCTTTTTTAATGCAGCTGGCGGTGGCGACCCAGTATTGTTCCAGCACATTTTCTGGTTCTTCGGACATCCAGAGGTTTATATTTTAGCCTTGCCTGCATTTGGGATTATTTCGCAAATTATTCCAACATTTGCTCGTAAACCTCTATTTGGTTATGCGTCTATGGTGTATGCGACTGCATCTATTGCGATTCTGTCTTTCTTTGTATGGGGGCACCACATGTTTACGGTTGGACTTCCTATCACTGGTGAATTATTTTTCATGTATATGACGATGTTAATTGCTGTTCCTACAGGTGTAAAAGTTTTTAATTGGGTTGCAACGATGTGGAAGGGCGCTATGACCTTTGAAGCCCCTATGTTATTTGCAATTGCCTTTGTTGTTCTATTCACTATAGGAGGCTTTTCAGGGCTCATGTTGGGCATTACGCCAGTTGACTTTCAATACCATAACACCTACTTTGTTGTAGCCCATTTCCATTATGTTTTATTAACAGGTGCAGTATTTGCACTTATGGCCTCTGTTTATTATTGGATTCCTAAATGGACTGGCAACATGTATGACGAGAAATTAGCTAAGATACATTTCTGGTTATCGACTATTTTTGCAAACATACTTTTCTTTCCGCAACACTTTCTGGGTTTAGCGGGTATGCCAAGAAGAATTCCAGATTACAGTGTTCAGTTTGCAGATTTTAATATGATTTCGAGTCTTGGCGGCTTTGCGTATGGCCTTTCACAATTGTTATTCGTTTACATAGTTATAAAATGCGTCTTAGGCGGTAAAAAAGCTACGAGTCAAGTTTGGGAAGGTGGACGAGGTTTAGAATGGACATTAAGCTCACCTCCGCCATACCATTCATTCACTAAGCCTCCAAAAGTAACAAAGGCTTTAATGGACTATTGATGGCTAAAAAAGTATTTCGAAATAATAATGAAATAGTTAAAAAAAGAATTAAACGATTAGCATTGTTTCTAGGATTGTTTGCTTTTTCTCTCTACGCAGGGTTTATTTTAAGTTACATGAAATGACTAAAGTTCGTAGCATTAAAAGAACAACAGTTCTTTTAACATTACTTACAGTAATAATGTTTGGTTTTGGCTACGCTCTTGTGCCGCTATATGATGTTTTTTGCGAAGTCACAGGTTTGAATGGTAAGACGGGCCGTATTAATAATGCACAAGCCTCAAAATTAGTTATAGACGATCAACGGTTTGTCACTATTCAGTTTGATTCGAATATAAATGGTAATTTAGCGTGGAAATTAAAGGCTGATCAAAAGTTTTTAAAGGTTAACCCAGGTAAATTTTATACAGTTACCTATACAGTTGAAAATATGATTAATGAAGAGATTGTTGGGCAAGCAATACCCAGTGTTTCTCCGCGAATAGCATCACTTTATTTAAAAAAGTCCGAATGTTTTTGTTTTAGGAATCAAGTATTAAAGCCTGGTGAGAGAAAAAAACTTATTGTTCGATTTGAGTTAGATAAAGATATCCCTAAGGATGTGGAAGCACTCACTCTTTCATATACTTTTTTTAGAGCTTTGAAAGATAATAAAAGAGCAACTTAAGTAGTATTTTAATTGATAATTAAGGAAATATATGGCCAGTAAAGATATCTATTTTGTCCCTGAATCAAGTAAGTGGCCTATAATTGGCAGCCTTGCTCTGTTTACATTATTTGCAGGTTCAGCAATGTTATTAAATCAATCTCCCAATGCAAAGTATGTGTTTATAGTTGGTATAGCAGCAGTAATTTATATGTTTGCAGGATGGTTTTCAAATGTAATAGCTGAAAGTCTTGCAGGAAAATATAATAAACAAGTAGAGATTAGCTTCAGAATGGGCATGGGGTGGTTTATTCTTTCAGAGGTCATGTTTTTTGCAGCTTTTTTTGGCGCTCTATTTTATGCTCGAGTTTTATCTGTGCCATGGCTTAGCGGTGAAGGTAGTGGCGCTGTAACGCATCAGTTTTTATGGCCCGCATTTAAAGCCTCATGGCCTTTGGCAGTTATGCCAAATCCAACCAATTTCACTGCCTACAAAGGTACCGTTCCGGCATTTGGTGTGCCTGCAATTAATACCTTAATACTCTTAACAAGTGGCTTGACAGTTACATTTGCTCATTGGGCATTAAAGAAAGCACAAAGAACTCATCTTTCTGCTTGGCTTGCGGCTACAGTTGCATTAGGCGCTTTATTTGTTTACTTACAAGCGGGCGAGTATCACCATGCTTACACTGAGTTAAGTTTAAAACTCAGTTCAGGAATATACGGATCTACATTTTTTATGCTAACGGGATTTCATGGTTTTCACGTAACAATGGGAACTGTGATGTTAGCGGTGATTCTATTCAGGTCAATTAAAGGACATTTCACAAAAAATGATCACTTTGCTTTTGAAGCTGTGGCATGGTACTGGCACTTTGTTGATGTAGTTTGGTTAGGACTATTTATATTTGTGTATTGGCTCTAAGCTAGAAGATTACAATAGCGCTATTTTTATAGCGCTATTTTTATTTTATACCCCATGAGGGCGAATCAGGCCAGAATAAAATCCGTAAAAAAGCAATAAGAATAAGAGAAGAGAAAGACCAACTCTAAAGGAAAGTGAAGTTACCATTCTTTTGGAATTCTTTTTTTTATCTGTGATTAGAAA
>Ga0136641_1000534_pt1 | contig 16431 bp, 18 predicted proteins | sample EliLak1302023Y_FD_115312 | JGI IMG/M metagenome (GOLD analysis project Ga0136641, IMG submission 115312) | Freshwater microbial communities from Elizabeth Lake, Yosemite National Park, California, USA - 13020-23Y | ecosystem: Environmental > Aquatic > Freshwater > Lake ...
ACCGATCGCGCCGAATCACTTAAGGCCGCAATTTAATACCAAACACTTCATTTAACAAAGGGTCAGGATTCTTCCTGACCCTTTGTTTTTTCAACAGAAGATTCAATGGCTTTGAAGTTCCTGTGAAACAAAGCCGATGTAGTTCCCGACAAAGGCTTCAATGGCTCTGAAGTTCCTGTGGAACAAAGCCGAACGTCTAAAAAGCAATTTATGCCAAAATCTGATGGCATAAATTGCGGGTTCGGCGTGTTTGCACAGGAATGGAAGAGTTAGCGAAAGGGGAAAACAAATAGTCATAGGTGAGTGAAAGACTGTCCTAGTGAGTGACGATCAACTAAGTCTGGTCCCAGGCAAAAAGAAGCGCGTAAAGGCTGAAGTTCCGATTGCCAAAATCTCTCCAGTTGCCCGCATCGTCATTGACAACCCGTTACCTCACCTGGATCGGGAGTTCGATTACGCAGTTCCCGAAAAACTTTCTGAGATTGCCCAACCAGGAGTTCGGGTTCGAGTGCGCTTCGCTGGGAAATTAACTGATGGCTGGCTAATCTCACGTGCAGACGAAAGCGAGCACCCTGGAACCCTCGCGACAATAACTAATATAATTTCCCCAGAAATTTCCTTGATACCTGAAATCCTAGATTTAGCTAAATCAGTTTGTGCTAGACAAGCGGGAACCCTGTCCGATGTTTTACGAAGCGCAATCCCGAATCGGCATGCAACCGCCGAAGCAACAGAGTTTCCACCCGCGCCAAAAGTTCCAGACATTCTTCCCATTGCTTGGGCCGACTACGTCGGAGGCTCTGCGCTAATTAAAAGAACTATTGCGGGCGAGGCACCACGCGCAATTGTCACAACCGGCTGCGACGATCCTGCAGTTATGCTTGCGCAATTTGCAATTACTGTTTCTGCAAATGATGGAAAAGTTGTGGTAGTCGTGCCAGATAGAGCTGCCATAGATCGAGTTGTTGAATCACTTAACATAAATGATTGTCCAAAATCTGCTATCGCGATACTCGCATCTGATGACGGTCCGGCCCAGAGATATCGCAACTGGCTTTCAGTACTTAGAGGTACTGCGAGCATTGTCATTGGAACGCGGTCTGCAGTCTTTGCTCCGTTAAATAAGTTATCTGCAATTTGTGTATGGGATGACTGGAATGAAACTTTGTCCGATCCGCAGGCCCCTTATTGGCATGCTCGCGACATTGCAGCCATGCGCAGCTCCCAACAAAATGCTGCACTAGTTTTCATTGGCGCAACTATGTCGGTTGAAACTTGTGCCTTGATGCCATGGCTGGCTCATGTTGCAAAGAGCCGTGTTCAATTACGAAGTGAATCTCCCAAAGTTCGAAGTGCACTTGACGAAGCTGGGTCAAAAATTAATCCAGCCGCCAGCGGCTCCCGGATTCCTTCGGTAGTAATGCAAGTTATGAAGACAGCGCTTGCGAAAGGTCCAGTATTAGTTTTAGTTTCGAGACTTGGTTACTCGCCACGAATTGTATGTGACATTTGCCGGACATCAGCGCTTTGCTCATCCTGTAATGGACCTTTGATGCAAACTGCAAGGTCAAGCGCCCCAGCCTGTAACTTGTGCGGACACACAGAGACAGTATGGAGTTGCAAAAAGTGCAAAGGTAATTCAGTTCGTGCTGCCGCCGTGGGTAGTGAGCGAACCGCTGAAGAACTTGGCCGAGCATTTCCAGGCATTCCAGTGAGATCTTCCACTTCAGATCATATTTTGCGAACCGTTGACGCTCGACCTGCAATTGTCGTGGCCACCGCCGGAGCTGCACCGCTAGCACAAGGTGGGTATGCCGCGGCAATTTTGCTTGATGGTAATGCCATGCTGTCTCGCCCTGAATTGAGCGCAACCCAAGAAACCTTCGCCAAGTGGAATGAATGCGCATCACTAGTAAGGCCTGATGGGGAAGTGATTGTTGTTGCAGATTCCGAGCATCCAGCTGTTCAGGCACTAATACGGCATGACCCGATTGGCTTTGCGCAACGCGAACTTGAACAGAGGGTGCAAGTTTCATTGCCTCCATCAGTTCGGCTCGCTGCGATTACCGGTAACCAGGCTGATGTTGATGAAGCTTTGGCCATGCTGGACCTAAATCCTAAAACTGTAATCCGTGGCCCGGTGCCGGGCAAGGTAAACCAAGTTAGGATGCTTATTTCCTGCGATCGCCAGCATGGCCTTGACCTGGCTGCTCAATTAAAAGCGATGACTTCGACTCGAAGTGCGAAACATAAGGGTGAACCAGTAAATGTTCGGATCGACCCGGTAAACCTCTAAACTTGAGTTAAAGCAAAGCTCATTGAAGTAGGTGTCACATGACAGTAAAGCCCGTTAGGTTATTTGGCGACCCGGTACTGACTACACCTGCACTCGAAGTTACAACTTTCGACAAAGAACTTCGCCAGTTAGTGGCTGACTTAACTAACACAATGCAAGAGGCGCCAGGCGTTGGACTTGCAGCTCCGCAGATCGGTGTTTCGCTTCGAGTTTTTACATATGACGTCGACGATGTAGTCGGACACCTGATTAATCCGACCCTTGACCTTTCCGATGAGGAACAAGATGGCCCGGAAGGCTGTCTATCAATTCCTGGACTAACTTTTGATACCAAGCGCGCGATGAATGTGGTTGCCAAAGGCATGAACATGCATGGCGAGCCCGTAACAATAATTGGTAGCGACTTGATGGCGCGATGTGTGCAACATGAGACTGATCACTTAGATGGCGTTCTGTTTATCGACCGACTAGATAGTGAAGCGCGCAAAGAGGCGATGAAAGCTATTCGTGAAACTGAATGGTTCGGCGACTTGAGCCCAACCGTAAAAGTAAGTCCACATTCAATGATGAACGGTTTCTCATAACGTGCGTATCGCATTTGCGGGCACACCCCTTGCGGCCGTGCCTACGCTTAATGCGTTGCTGGCTTCTGATCATGAAGTTGCGTTAGTTGTAACCAGACCTGATGCACCAGCTGGCCGAGGCCGAAACCTAACTGCCAGTCCAGTTGCTGATGTTGCAAGCATTAGCGGAGTGACAGTTTTAAAAACTTCTAATCTTGCAGAGCACAAGGATAAGTTTGCCGAGGTTGACTGTGTAATCGTTGTGGCATTTGGGGCAATGGTTCCACGCGAGTTGTTAGAAGTCCCAAAGCATGGATGGGTAAATATTCACTTCTCGTTGTTGCCGCAGTGGCGCGGCGCCGCCCCGGTTCAATATGCAATTTTGAGTGGCGATGAATTCACTGGCGTCACCACATTTCAAATTGATGAAGGTCTAGATACCGGCCCAATGCTGGCTTACCTAACTACTCAAATCGCACCGAATGAAACCTCCACTGAGCTGTTGGACCGACTTTCAATCGAAGGGGCACAACTAGCACTTGCTACCGTGGCAGGTATTGAAAATGGGTCAATTTTGCCACTGCACCAACCAATCGATGGCATCTCACATGCCCCAAAAATCACAGTCGCAGACGCCCAGGTTCGGTGGAGCGATCCAGCCCTGGCAGTAGATCGGCGCATCCGCGCGGTGACTAAAGAACCTGGAGCTTGGACCATGCTTGGAGATCTGCGCATCAAATTGCAACCCGTAACGGTTTCACCACAAGTAACGGATCTATTGCCAGGTGAAGTTGTTATGCGAGATGGGGAAGTATTAGTAGGTACCGGAAGTCACGCAGTTGCTTTAAGCAACATTCAAGAAGCAGGACGTAATTTAGCAGATGCAAAAACTTGGTTCAGTAATCAAAAATCACCAGTGGTGTTCGGGTGAGTAATTCTGGCGCCACGAGACGCGCGGCATTTGATGTACTTCAAGCCGTTCACGACAAAGATGCATATAGCAATCTAGTTTTACCAGCAGTACTAGATGACTTGAAGGTCTCCAGTCGCGATGCTGGACTTGCAACGGAAATCACTTATGGCGCATTGCGCAGGCAAGGCAGCGTTGACGCAGTCATAGATGCTTGTGCTTCCCGCACCGACACTATGGATAGCAAAGTTCGAAACATATTGCGAGTGGGTGCGTATCAATTACTCTTCATGCGAATTCCAGCACATGCAGCAGTGGATGAAACAGTAACTCTGGCTCGGGATGTAGCTGGAATGGGAGTTTCAAAGTTTGTTAATGCAGTACTCCGAAAAATCTCAGCCAGCACTTGGGAGGAATGGCTGCAAATATTAAGTGAAAGCAAAACTCCCGTTGAAGTTTTAGCCCTTGAGTACTCCTACCCAGTTTGGGTAATTCGGAGCCTTGCTGATGCTTATAGGTGTGACTTACATTCAATTCGCGAAGTTCTAGCTGCTGGGAATGAACCAGCACTTGTGTCATTAGTTGCAAAACCTGGCCAGGCTGAAGTGTCTGAACTCCTAGATTTACCGAACGTTATCCCAGGTAGATGGTCACCAATTGCTGCCACTATGTTGCGCCCCAGTGGACCAGATGAAAAATGGTCAACTCGACCAGGTGATATCGATGCCGTGCGCGATAACCGAATTGGTGTGCAAGACGAAGGCAGTCAGCTAGTTGCTCTTGCCCTGGCCAATGTTGAAGTTGGAGGGATGCAGACACATTGGCTAGACATGTGCGCAGGTCCAGGTGGCAAAGCTGCAATCTTGGCAGGATTAGCTAGTGAGGCTGGGGCAGACTTTACGGCGCTTGAACCAATACCTGCACGTGCCCACTTAGTTTCAAATTCACTTTGGAATGCCCCCGGGGACCATCAAGTAATCGAAATCGATGCTCGAGAATTTAATCCAGATCATGAATTTGATCGGATCCTGGTAGATGCTCCTTGCACAGGACTTGGCGCTCTTCGTCGTCGACCCGAAGCTAGATGGCGCCGCCAACCAAGTGACATCCCACCACTGACTGCGCTGCAACGAGAACTGCTAGCCAAGGCGGGCGAACTTGTGCGCGTCGGAGGGGTAATCGGCTACGTAACCTGCTCACCGCACCTGGCTGAAACCGATGCAATTGTTGCGAGTTTCTTAAAGCGAAACCCTAACTTTGAAAGCGTTGATGTCTCGCCAGTATTGCCGCAACTCAACCTGCCAAAGGACTCAATGAGTTTGCGACTTCGTCCAGACGTTCATCACACAGATGGCATGTTCTTGGCGATTTTGCGCAGGACCGCATAGTCCTATCGGTTTGGCTAGGCTTAAGTCGTGGGTCTACGAATTTCGCCGAGCATACTTTCTGCTGATTTTGGCAACCTAGTTGCGGAATGTCAGCGGGTTGCTGCTGGCGCAGACTGGTTACACGTTGATGTAATGGACAACCACTTCGTTCCGAATTTAACTATCGGACCTGTTGCTGTTGAATCAATCATTCGCGAAGTCACAACTCCGGTTGATTGCCACTTAATGATTAACGATGCAGATCGTTGGGCACCTGGGTACGCCGAGCAAGGTGCTAAAAGCGTAACTTTTCATGTTGAAGCTGCTACCAACCCACGGCAAGTTGCCCGAGATATTCGCAAGGCTGGTGCGCGTGCTGGAATGGCGATAAAGCCAGGAACCAAACTCGAACATTACGAAGATCTGTTTCCTGAGTTAGACATGATTTTGATCATGACCGTTGAGCCTGGCTTTGGTGGTCAGTCGTTTATGGCCGATCAGCTAGGCAAGATTAAACGCGCTCGTGAGCTTGTTAAGAATCTTGGTCTCGACATTTGGATTCAAGTTGATGGTGGCGTAGCCCTCAACACTATTGAGCAATGTGCAGACGCCGGCGCTGACACTTTTGTTGCGGGCTCCGCGGTTTATAACACTGCTGATCCAATTGAAGCAATCGCAAACTTACGCTCAAAGGCGCAAGTTGCAACTGATGCCTCCTGGTGGTGCGGAAACTAATGTCCGCGGAAATCTTTATGTCTCGCGCACTTGAATTAGCTCACAAAGTTGATTTGTCGCGTGACGTGAATCCGAAGGTAGGCGCTTTAATCGTTGATACCGATGGAACTGCCATAGGTGAAGGTTGGCATAACGGGAGTGGAACGGATCACGCTGAAGTAATGGCGATAGCGCAAGCTGGATCTAAAGCGGCTGGCGCGACTCTGTATTGCACACTTGAGCCCTGCAATGCGCAAGGTAAAACTGGTCCATGTTCCCAAGCAGTCATTGCCGCTGGCATAACCAAGGTAGTTATTGGTCAGCAAGATCCACATCAGGCTATGTCAGGTGGCATCACGACATTGCAGGCTGCGGGCATTGAAGTTGAAGTCGGACTCTTGGATGATGCCTGCGTTTCATTAAATGCTTCGTGGAATTTTGCCCAGAAAAATAATCGACCTTGGGTGATTTGGAAAACAGCATCCACTCTTGATGGATTTGTTGCCGCCGACGATGGCAGCAGCAAATGGATTACTGGCGAGCCAGCTCGCGAACGAGTTCAAGAAATTCGCGCAAGTGTTGGTGCAATCCTTACTGGTACTGGAACTGTATTGGCCGATGACCCGTTGCTAACTGTGCGCTCACTTTCAAGCGATGAACAGCCGCTTCGCATAATTGTGGGGGATCGTGAGTTGCCTGCGACCTTACAAATCTTTACTGGAGAAAAGCCAGCGATCCGGATGCCAGGAGACTTGGTCAAAGTAATCGCCGAGTTATGGCAGGTTCACGGGATTCACCGAGTTCTCGTTGAAGCCGGATCTCACGTCTCCCAGTCACTGTGGAGCGCAAACCTGGTTGATGAGGTTTACTGGTTTCAGGCACCAATGGTTATTGGATCTGGAAAGCCAGCAATTGGAAATTTTGGCGTAAATACTCTTGCTGCTGCATCACGATTTCCCGAATACCAAGTTGATCGTGTTGGATTAGACCTACTTGTGCACTTCACTACTCGTTAAGGCGGAACATGTTTACTGGAATTGTCGAAGAACTTGGTCGCGTTGCTGCGATTCAAGAGCTACCAGACAACGCCATCCGCATATCTATTGAAGGACCGATTGTCCTAAGTGATGCAAATCTTGGTGACTCAATTTGTGTTAACGGTGTTTGCTTGACCGTTGCTGAGCAAAACGGCGACGTATTCACAGCCGATGTAATGAGTGAAACTATTAATCGCACCACAATTGGAGATTTGTTAGCGGGTTCGCAAGTAAACCTGGAGCGCCCTGTCACACTTTCAACGCGACTAGGCGGCCACTTGGTCCAAGGTCACGTCGATGCAGTTGGCGAAGTTAGTGCACGTGAACACTCCGAAAACTGGGATGTAGTGACAATTACTCCGCCAAAAGATTTGTTGAAGTATGTAGTTCAAAAGGGGAGCATCACAATCGATGGCACCTCACTTACGGTTTCTGCAGTTACTGATTCAACTTTTTCGGTTTCCTTAATTCCGGCAACTTTAGATAAGACCACTTTAGGAATTCGCCAGATCGGTGATCGCGTAAATCTTGAAGTTGATGTTTTGGCCAAGTACGTCGAGAAGTTAGTGGCAGCGCGATGACCAGACTAGATTCCATTGAAGATGCGATCCTTGCGATTCGCGAAGGTAAGCAAGTGGTCGTTGTCGATGACGAAGATCGTGAAAATGAAGGCGACTTAATTCTTGCGGGAGTCAAGGCCACACCTGAAGCCATTGGTTTCATGAATCGCTACACCTCCGGGGTAATTTGTGTACCGATGGAAGGCGAGGCACTTGATCGCCTAGGTCTGCCACCAATGACGCATGTGAACGAAGACCGTAAGGGCACCGCTTATTCGGTAAGTGTTGACGCTCGAGATGGAATTGAGACCGGAATCAGCGCAGCGGATCGAGCAAAAACCATTCGCGTGCTTTGCGACTCAGCAACGGAACCTTTCGAACTAACTCGACCAGGACACGTTTTCCCATTACGCGCTATGCCAGGTGGCGTTTTGCGCCGTCCTGGTCACACCGAGGCAGCAGTTGATTTAGCTCGTCTTGCTGGCCTTCGTCCGGCTGGCGTAATTGCCGAAGTTGTTCACGATGATGGATCCATGATGCGCGCGCCGGCACTTCGGGAATTTGCTGACACTCATGGCTTACTGATGATTTCGATTGCTGATTTGATTGCATACCGTCGCAAAAACGAATCACTCGTGGAATTAGTTGCAACTGCCCAGCTCCCAACTGAATTCGGAGTCTTTGATATTTGTGGTTACCAAGGAATCCTCGATGGCGTAGATCATGTGGCCATGCGCATTGGCGATATTGGTGACGGGGAAGATGTGTTAGTTCGCGTCCACTCTGAATGTCTAACTGGTGATGCCCTTGGTTCACTTCGTTGTGACTGTGGCCCACAGTTAAAAGCTGCGATGCGAGCAGTTGCCGAAGAAGGTCGCGGGATTGTGCTCTACATGCGTGGTCATGAGGGGCGTGGTATTGGGCTGCTACACAAACTTCGTGCATATGCATTGCAGGACGGTGGCGCGGATACGTTGCAAGCCAACCTAGATCTAGGACTTCCAGCAGATTCTCGTGACTATGGAACCGGCGCACAGATTTTGGTTGACATGGGCGTTAAGTCAATGCGACTACTAACTAACAATCCAACTAAGCGTGCTGGTCTTGAAGGTTACGGACTGACTATCACTGAGCAAGTTCCAATTGAAGTTGAGCCAAATGATTTCAACATGGCTTACTTAACTGCAAAGCGTGACGCGATGGGTCACAACTTGCACTTTGGAGATGTTAAATGAGTCGCGCTGGAATCCCAGAATCAGTAGTAACTGGATTTAATGGCTCCCGTGTTGTCATTGTTGCTTCGTCTTGGCATACCCAGATCATGGACGGGTTGATTGCCGGTGCCTGCAACATTATTGAAAGCGCTGGTTTAACTGCGGAAATCCATCGAGTTCCTGGCACTTTTGAATTACCTATTGCTGCCAAAGCAGCAGCGCTTTCAGGTGCCGACGCGGTAGTTGCACTTGGTGTAGTTATCCGAGGCGGAACTCCACATTTTGACTACGTCTGCTCGGCAGCCACCGATGGCTTAACAAGAGCGGCACTTGATACCGGAGTCCCTATGGGTTTTGGAGTTCTGACCTGTGATGATGAAGCCCAAGCTTTAGATCGGGCTGGCCTGCCTGGTAGTTCTGAAGATAAAGGTGCCGAAGCTGCCAGTGCAGCCATGAATACTCGGACGGTTCTGCGCGCTATTCATGGCGACTAAACTTTCAATGTGAAAACATTTGAAAATCTCTTTGCAGAACTGACTTCAAAGGTTGTGTCTGGGGACAATAACTCTGGAACGGTTGCGGCAATTTCCCAAGGTGTTCACGCAGTTGGCAAAAAAGTTGTTGAAGAAGCAGTCGAAGCCTGGATGGCTGCAGAGCATGAAACCAAAGAGCGCGCTGCCGAAGAAATTTCACAATTGATTTATTGGACCCAAGCTCTCATGATCGCAAGTGATATCTCACTTGATGACGTGTATCGAAAGTTGTAAACATGTTGCGCGTTGCCGTTCCAAATAAAGGTCAGCTATCTGATCCCGCTAGAGACATGTTGCGTGAGGCTGGCTACGCCGCCGCTGCTAACAGTCGAGAATTAGTAGTTCAAGACCCAGAAAATGATGTTGAATTCTTTTTCTTGCGCCCACGGGACATTGCAACTTACGTTGGGCGTGGAACCCTGGATGTTGGAATCACTGGCGAAGATCTACTCGCTGACTCGGGATCGCAAGCAACAACAATTTTAGAACTTGGTTTTGCGCCGTCTACATTTCGCTTAGCTGCCCCCCAGGGCTCTGCAAAAACTGCGGGCGATCTTGCAGGTAAGCGCATTGCCACCAGTTACCCAACGATTTTGAATAATTGGTTAATTGAACAAGGTTTATCAGCAGAGGTTGTAACCCTCGATGGTGCTGTTGAAAATGCGGTACGCCTTGGAGTTGCCGACGCAGTTGCCGATGTCGTGGCAACAGGCACAACATTGAAGCAAGCAGGTTTGGAAGTTATTGGCGATCCAATCTTCAAGAGCCAGTCAGTACTCATATCGCGAAACAATATCGAAGACCAAAATGCAGTCAATGTTTTTGTCAGACGCTTACAAGGCGTAATTACTGCGCGAGCTTATGTATTAGTGGATTACGACATACCAAATACTTTGATTGAAAAGGCCTGTGTAATTACCCCAGGAATTGAATCACCTACTGTTTCTTCACTGCATGATTCGGCGTGGTCAGCAGTTCGCGCCATGGTGCCGCGCAAACAAGTTCACAGTGTTATGGATGAGTTGTATGACCTAGGTGCGCGCGGAGTGATTGTTACTGACATTCACGCTTGCCGAATTTAGATTTCATGGCAACTGATTTCACAGGAGCAGAACTTCCAGAGTCTGACTTTGCTAACGATGATGGTTCGCCGGATCCTTATATCCGCTCAGTACTTCGCAACTACGCCCAAAGCGCTACCGCAGAGTCTGCTCGCAACTTACTAGATGCCTTGCTGGATGCTCGTTTACTAGTACCTATCGTCGCCGTACTGGATTCGATGGAAGAAGGCATAGAAAAAAAAGGCGTTGAAAAAGATAGCCATATGACATCTGTTGAATTTCATTCGGCAGATGGCAGGCGAGCACTTCTGGCATTTTCTGGCTCCGACAGTTTGGAAGCTTGGGATGAATCGGCGCGACCAATTCCAAGAATCGCTTTCACAGTAGCCCAGAGCGCGATTGAGCAAGGTCTTGATGCGCTGATCATAGATGTTGGGGGACCAGTCCCAACCGCAATCGATGGCACGCTACTTTCACTCCTTGCCATCGGACCTAATCGGGAAGCGCTTTTGGACGATGCTTTGGATGAAGTCGTGTCCCAGTTGGCCAAGTTGCCTGGTGTTAGCGGTGCACATTGGGATGACACAGATGAGGAAGTCACCATAACTTTGGCGATTAGCGAACCGATTGCCACTCTTGGCACCTTAATTACCGAAGTAATATCTGGCAGTGACCTAAATGCCCTGCTGGACCGACCCTTGGAAGTGGCAATCGCAAATACCTAGCAATTTAGGGAGTTTTTCCCGGCAATCCGTTGGATTATGAGACTTTGCCGCCTTCCCGATAAACTCTTTTCTGACCGACCTGGACATTCTCGGATTTCTAGGTCACACAAGCGGACATTGTTCCCACTCGCATCGCCCATAAGGGTGTCGAGTTGGTCTGGAAACATCGCAACAGCGATGTGTGCACATTCGTGCATTTCCAGTTGAACCCTGTTTGTTTGAAGCCGTCGACAACAGGAGGACGTATCAGTATTGAACCCCGCATTAACGAGCGGATTCGTGTGCCCGAAGTACGTCTTGTCGGAGCTGCTGGAGAGCAGATCGGCATAGTCGGCATTGAGGACGCATTGCGATTGGCAATTGAAGCCGATCTTGATCTTGTAGAAGTTGCACCTGAAGCTAAGCCTCCAGTCTGCAAAATTATGGACTACGGTAAGTTCAAGTACGAAGCAGCTGTCAAAGCTCGTGAAGCACGAAAGAACCAAGTCAACACTGTTATCAAGGAAATGAAGTTACGTCCAAAGATTGATCAGCATGACTACGAGACCAAAAAAGGTCACATCGAACGGTTCCTTTCGCAGGGCGACAAAGTCAAGATCACAATTATGTTCCGTGGTCGTGAACAGTCTCGTCCTGAACTGGGTTACAAGTTGTTGCAAAAGTTAGCGACCGATGTCGGTGAAAGTGCCATTATCGAATCCTCACCTTTGCAAGACGGTCGCAACATGACCATGGTGCTCGCACCAGCTCGTAAAACTTCTGGAAGTAAGGCCGCAAAGCCTGCCCCAGCTAAAACTGAATATCAAGCTCCAGCTCCAGCACCTTCAAGTTCCGATGCCAAGGCGGCAGTATCCTCAAGTTCCGATGCAAAGGGGACTGACGCCCCTGCATCGGCTGCATCGGCAGCTCCAGTGGTTGAAGCACCAGCGCCAGTTGTGGAGACTCCAGTCGTGGAAACACCTGTAGCCGAAGCTAAGCCTGTCGCCAAGAAGGCAGTAGCTAAGAAAACTGCCGAAGCTAAGCCGGCAGCCAAGAAAACTGCAGCTAGTGCAACAAAAGCTCCAACTGCAAAGAAAGTAGTTGAAAAGAAAGCCCCCGCTGTTAAGAAAGCAGCGGCAAAGAAGACTTCGAAGGACACAACGAAGTAACCAAACTTCTTGCCTTACCCAAGGCAAGCAAAGACAGGCAGGAGAGAAACATGCCAAAGAATAAGACCCATAGTGGTGCCAAGAAGCGTTTCCGCATAACCGGATCCGGCAAGTTAATGAAGGAACAGGCAAATAAGCGCCACCTTCTGGAACACAAGACGAGCCGTCGCACGCGTCGTCTCTCTGTCGACCAAGTTCTGTCCCCAGCCGATGCAAAGAAAGCAAACAAACTACTCGGCCGCTAAGCCGCAGCAGTTTGTTATAGAAGAGGAGATTTGTCATGGCACGTGTGAAGAGAGCCGTTAACGCTCAAAAGAAGCGTCGTGAAGTACTTGAGCAAGCCAGTGGTTACCGTGGCCAGCGTTCCCGGTTGTACCGCAAGGCTAAGGAACAAGTTACGCACTCGATGGTTTACGCCTACAACGATCGTCGTTCCCGTAAGGGTGACTTCCGTCGTCTGTGGATCCAGCGCATCAACGCTGCAGCTCGTGCCAACGGCATGACCTACAACCGTTTGATCCAGGGCCTAAAGCTTGCCGAGATCGAAGTAGATCGCCGCATGCTTGCAGAGATGGCAGTTAATGATCCAAAGACATTTGCATCGTTAGTTCAGACAGCTGCGAAGGCATTGCCGGCGGATGCCGCATCATCGGCATTACCTAAAGAAGCAGCAACAAAGGCTTCTGCCTAATCGTGCAATCAAGCGAAGTTCTAACGAACGTGCGCGCGCCGAAAGTGGCGCGCGCACGTCGTCTTTTAAAGCGCGGATTTAGAGAATCAGATGGCTTGTTCTTAGCCGAAGGACCTCAGGCTTGTCGCGAAGCGGCAATAGCAGGCAAAGTTAAAGAATTATTCCTAACGCAAGAAGCATTTAATCGTTATTCCGAGATTGTTTTGGCCATTGAAGAATCTGGTGCTGAAATCACAGTCTGCACTGAAGCGGTAATAGAACAATTCAGCAGCACTGTTTCACCGCAGGGAATGACTGCCGTTGTGCAAATGTGGGACCAGAATCCAAGTGAACTTTTCGAGCCAGGCACAAAGTTAGTTGTTGCACTCACCGCAGTCCGCGATCCAGGTAACGCTGGTTCTGTTATTCGAGTCGCAGACGCTGCTGGCGCTCAAGGTGTTGTGATGTCTAATGATTCAGTAGATCTATTTAATCCAAAAGTTGTTCGCGCATCAGTTGGTTCAATTTTCCATTTGCCAATTTCGGTAGGACAAGAACATGCTCAGACGATAGTTGCGGCTCGGGAAGCCGGCATGCAAGTGCTCGCTGCTGATGCAAAAGGCGTTTCACTTTACGGTGGCGTTGATTTAGCCAAACCAACTTTGTGGGTATTTGGCAATGAAGCTTGGGGGATTCCAGCTGAAGTTCTAGATCTTGTTGATGAAGTAGTTAGCATTCCAATTTATGGTCAGGCAGAGTCTTTAAATTTAGCAACTGCCAGTGCTGTTTGTTTGTACGCAAGCGCACAAGCCCAGCACGCATAAATATCGCGGTACCCAAGCAGCGCAAGTAGGCTTTGAGCATTATCTAATTAATCAGGAGTTTTAGTTTGTCTGCCTCATCAGTTCGCGTTGGATTACTTGCCTATGGCGCTATTGGAGATGAGCACAATAAAGCAGTGCTTGCAACGCCAGGTATGACGCTAACTGCAGTCTGTGACACCAATGCTGAACGTCTTGCAGCCGCTTTACTTATTTCCCCAGATGCAAAAACTTTTGCAGACGCCAACGACATGCTTAGTTCTGGCGAGATAGATCTTGTTGTGGTTTCCACTCCACCAAACAGCCATTACGACTGGGCAAAGCAGGCGCTTTCCCAAGGTATCCATGTAGTCCTAGAAAAGCCAATGGCCTTAACAACTGAACAATGTGACGAATTGATGGCATTAGCAAAGGTTTCGGAATTACTTTTAGTTGTCTACCAAAACCGACGTTACGATCTTGATTTCTTAACTATGAAGCAGTTAATCGACGCCGGTGAAATCGGTGAGGTCTTTCATTACGAGAGCTTTGTTGGTGGCTATTCAAAGCCATGTTCGTACTGGCACTCAGATGCGGAAGTTTCCGGCGGAGCAATTTTTGACTGGGGCAGTCACTTCATTGATCAAATCTTGGCAATTGTGTCATCTCAAGTTTCACATGTTGCTGGGTTAAACCAAAAACGCGTCTGGGATCACGTAACCAATGCTGATCACGCGCAAGTGACTATCAATTTTGCAGACGGAGTAATGGCCACATTTGTAAACTCCGATTTGGCCGCCGCACGTAAGCCAAAATTCTTCGTACTCGGTACCAAGGGTGCCATCGTTGGAAACTGGGATACCTCCGCAGGGGATTCAGTTGCTGACTTACCAGCGATCATTACAGTTAATCGCGCCGATGGTAGTTCCGAAGTAATTCCGTTTGTTTCAGTTGAGCCGTTTCTATTCCATGCCTCACTTGCAAAGTTCCTTGCTGATGGCTCGCCAATGACTGTTGAGGCGACACAATCTCGCGATGTTGTTGCAATCATGCAGGCAGCCGAAAAGTCTGCACTTAAGAATGGAATTCCAGTTAGTCCGAGCTTGCTTCGCAAATGACAATTAAGTGGGGATTTCTCGGAGCGAGTTGGGTTGCCTCAACTGCGTTAGTTCCTGCTGTAGCCGATGCCAACAACGCAACGCTCTATGCAGTTGCAAGTCGTGACCCAGAGCGTTCCCAAAAACTTAATCCCACAAAAGTTCATGCAACGTATGAAGATTTAATTTCAGATCCAGGAGTTGACGCGGTCTACATTTCACTGGCAAATAATTTGCACTTGGAGTGGGCAACTAAAGCACTTAATGCCGGCAAACATGTTTTGTGCGAAAAGCCACTTGCAACTTCGCACGCGGAAGCAAAGTTAATGGCCAATGCAGCCAAGGCAAACGACAAACTTCTAGTCGAAGCCGTTTGGACTCGGTGGCATCCTCGATTTGAACGTATGGTCGAACTGGTTCGACAAGGCGACATAGGTCAATTGCAAAATATTGATTCAGCGTTCACGTTCACCACAACGTTTACTGAGAATTACCGCTTGGTTCTGGAAATGGGTGGTGGCAGTTTGCTAGATGTTGGTCCGTATCAAGCTCATGTCTGGGCGGCACTGTCATCAAAAGCTTCGACCTTAAAAATTGATTCAGCTTCCGCAAACATCGGTCCAACCGGAATCGACTTAACAACTCAGGTGAGCGCGACCTTACATGAATCAGTGTCGATCTCCGCGCTAACTTCATTTGAGCAAGAAGAAAAACAATCGTTAGTGATTTCAGGTGACGTTGCAAAGATTGAATTTCCGCAAGGTCAAGCCTTCACATCTTGGAAGGAAGCTAGTTCAATTCAAATCGGCGACTACGTGGAGAACTTTGCTCCAGTAGATCCATTTACTTTGATGATTGAAGCAGTCGGCAAGCGAATAGATGGGGAGCCAGTCTGGTTACCAAGTCTGCGTGAGTCCCTTTGGGTCATGGACGCGCTCGACAAGATTAAGGCCTTTTCCCGATAAGATTGCTCTCGTGAGCGCCCCAAATAAATCCTTTGATCCAGTAGAAGTAACCACCCTTTCTCCTGAGGTTTTAGCTGGATTTGTAGCTGATGCGGTTTCGGCAATTGCTGCAGCTAATTCTCTTGATGAACTTAAAGAAGTTCGCTTAGCCCATACCGGAGATCGCTCACCATTGTCTTTGGCCAATCGCGAAATCGGTGCCTTGCCACCTGCTGCCAAGGCAGAGGCGGGAAAGCGAATGGGAGAGTCCCGGGGCGCAGTTAATGCAGCCCTTGTTGCTCGCACTGAAGAACTTGAAACTTTGCGTGACGCTGCGTTACTTATTGAAGAATCAGTTGACGTCACGACTGCGACTGGCGTACGTGCGCAAGGTGGCCGCCATCCGTTAACAACTATTCAAGAACAGATCGCCGATGTTTTCGTCGCACTTGGTTATCAACTTGCCGAAGGGCCCGAAGTTGAATCGGAATGGCTTAACTTCGATGCCCTAAACATCGCTCCCGATCACCCAGCTCGCACCATGCAAGACACTTTCTTTATTGGCACCGAAGACTCAGGCATCGTACTTCGCACCCATACTTCACCAGTTCAAATTCGTTCGATGCTAAATCGCGAATTACCGATCTATGTAATTTGTCCCGGACGTGTTTTCCGCACCGATGAACTTGATTCCACGCATTCACCGGTATTTCACCAAGTCGAAGGTCTAGTGATCGACGAGGGAATCACGATGGCAGATCTCAAAGGAACGCTAGATCACTTTGCTCAATC
>Ga0136641_1000535_pt1 | contig 16428 bp, 32 predicted proteins | sample EliLak1302023Y_FD_115312 | JGI IMG/M metagenome (GOLD analysis project Ga0136641, IMG submission 115312) | Freshwater microbial communities from Elizabeth Lake, Yosemite National Park, California, USA - 13020-23Y | ecosystem: Environmental > Aquatic > Freshwater > Lake ...
AGTTTACGGCTCCACCAGGGCTGGCTACCCAAACGACGGTAGGGGCACAATGTCGTAGCGTAGGAAAAATCCGGGTGCTGTGGGGCTGGTGTTGTATGTGACGTTTACGGGCCCGGCGGTTAGTTGACCGTTTAGAGATCCACCCAGAACGTTGGTGACTGCGTTGCTGACTAGTGTTTGGTTGTCGATGCGGCCTAAGGCGTCTGTTATCCATGCGGAACCGTTGGCGGCACCTACGTAGGTTAAAGATCCCCAGCGCCATAGCCGGTAGGCGTATCCGGTAGCTGCTGCCGGCAAAAACTGATAGGTAGTGTTTATGGCGGGGGCAAAAATTTGGGCTAGTAACAACCCGCCTGCGTCTCGGGTTTCTAAGACGGTGTTAGGTGCGTTTTCCACATACTGCACAGGTAGCTGGGAATATCCAACGACCCAAACGTCACATACAACCGGAACCGATGCCGGTAACGATAAAGCGCTAACTACTAGCGTTTGCCCGGCTGTCACAATAATTGGCGCTAAAAAATTGTTGTTAACGTTGTTGCCGCCACCAAATCCCGGGGGACCGATGAGACCGGGACCTTGCAAAAGCGCCGGGTTGGTAATATTAGAAGACGTTTCGGTTACTGCCGTTCGTATGGTTTGTTCTTGCCCGTTGCCGCCGTTTGCAATGGAAACGGACACGTTAAAATTTCCGGCGGTCGACGATAAATAAACGCCGATACCGTAAAACGTTTGCGTTACCGTGCCGGAATACAAAGTTGCGCCGCCAGTTAAATTAACTCCGCCGGTTTGGATCAACGTAGCGGCGGTGCCTGCGATCGACGCGGTCAGTGCTGAGCTTGTTGGGTCTGGCCAAATAGGGGCAAGGTTTACCGATTGGTCCGAAGATCCCAACAACCAAACTTCATAAGCAGTGTTTGCTGTTAATCCGGTAGCGGTAATGCTTAGTTGTTCGGAACCTTGGCCAAGTATTTGGATAGGACCGAATACCGAGTTACCACCCCATGAACCCCACGACGTCCCACCAATTACCGCATTGAACACAGACGCTAGAGGAGCGTTTGCACAGTTCAAGGTCCCGGTCCATGAAACACCTGCGGGGGGAGAAGGGTAAACAAACGTGGCTTGCCCGTTAATGTCGGCGGTAGCGGAGACACCTTTTTCAAGTTTCTGCGTAGTTGCCGATATTGGGTTAGCGGGCGAACCCATTAAAACGCCGTTTCACCCGGCTGAAGATCAAAACGGGAGGAACTGGCACGTTTTGCAGCTCTCCGATTAGTTTCAAATTCCTTTTGTTTCGCTGAAGGGTTTTCACGACGTTGCCGGGTTTGTTCTTTTGCTAAGCGTTCCAACGCGTCCGCTTCGCTGTCTGAAATACCGTCAAGCAAACTAGACACCCCTGCCGACTGCGTGCGACCCGCAACCTTTTTGGAAGCGGTCCCGGCTTTACCTACAGCCGACGACGCCACCGCACCACCAGCCGGACCACCCACAACAGTACCTACAACACCTGCGGCCGCTTTACCGGCTTTAGTTCCGGCTGCAATACCAGCAACAACAACAATCACCCCGGTTACAAGCAACGCCCCGCCTAAACCAATCATAAGACCACCCGAAACCGCTTTGAGTTGACAAGCCGAACCTAACCCGGAGAATTCGCCGGGTTTTCCGGAAACCCCAGGAATATTTATACCATTAAACGAGAGGCCTTTACTGCCGCTGTTACATCCGGTTTGAGTGACAGAACCACCGGGCCTCGGTGACGTAATTGAAGACGTAATAGAAGCATTCCCGACCGCTGTCGGATCGCCGCCCTTAGCGACAATCCACGACGACACGACCGATTCAGAAGGTTTTTGCGGAAACCCTGCATCCCGCCACGCAATCCAAATAGGTTGAGCCGGTTTGTTTTTTTGCCCACCCTGCCAAGCCGTATAACCTCCACCGTTGCCGAAAATATCTACCGCCGCTGCCGCTTGCCGGTTTGGGTCGGCTTGCAATTGTTCCGGGGAGCCATATTTGGCGGTCCGGTCGGCAAGCAAATTGCCGATGTAGTTAATTTGCCACAAACCTACCGAATCGTCCGACGCATTTTGCGTACGAATATCAGAATTCCACTTTGATTCGGCCCAAGCCAAACCGGCCATAAGTGGAGCCCAGCCGGGATCGCCGCCGTTTGCAGTCCACAACGCTTCGACCTGCTGCATTGAATACTGGGGCATAGTCTATGCCTCCGTTTTTGTGAGCATCCAAGGCGAGGCATCTACATTGTCTGATTCTACCCCATCGTCTTTAGATGGGTTTGCGATCATATATTCATAGCCGCCAACAAACACACCGCAAATAGCCAACGACGCCAGCAAAGGCATACGGGAGCCGGTTCGATACGAAACAGCCGCACCAGTTGCCGTCACAATGGCGGTAGCGGCAACCTCACCCCACCGGATACGCTTAACGTTCCCAGCTTTAGCGTCCTGTTCATGAAAAAACGGACTAGACACCGTAAACCACGACGGACAAAACCCCGCAAAAACGCCTGAAGCCTCACCGATCAGAAGAATAATAATGGTTATATCGTCTGCAGCATCGGTAGCGGCCATCAGTAATTAGGTCCTATCTTGCAATTCTTGTGCTTATGGTAGGACAAATCACCACGCGCGTACATTCTTGCAGCGTCCTCGTCCGGGGCATCTTCGCACCGGTTCGGACCTTTCCACCCGCATTTAGGGCAACTAGCGCGAATAACTTTAGCCACTTTACCTAGAACCTGATTGTGTTGGGTCTACTGGCATTTGCGGGTTTTGCATATCAGATGCTACGCCGTTTGTACGTGTTAAATACGCTGGAACGCCCGACGGATACACAATTGACGGAGCATAACGGGACCGATTGACCGGAGCTGTTGCTTGAACGTTCTCTAATGCCGGGTGCAATGCGTCACCTATAAACTGATCGGTGGCAGGTCTATACGAAGTAGGAGTAGCAAACGCGTCTGAAGGCGCCATTTGGGGCGCCTGATTCACCGTGACATTTACTGACGGGGGGAGCTGCGATTGCGGCGGGTAATTATAAAACCCGTCACTAACTGGCGCCGTCGTCATACCGTCAACCGGGTTTGCCATCACCAAGCCTTCACCGTGTGTGGGCCTTTGGCGGTGATGTAAGTCAGGTAGCCGGTTTTCGGTTCACGCATAGGCCGTGCTTTTGGCATCATCAGAACCGGCGTTTTTTCCCGTATCATTTCGTGTTGTTCATGAGTTGTTACGGAATGATTGAAACGACGAGTGATACCGATCATGGCTTGCCGCTCCTCATATCACGTGCACCGGAACCGCCCAGATCCAAATAAAATTTGCCGGACGCTTCTAAAGCAATCATGTCGCAAGTACCGTCTGGGTAGCGGCGAATCATGTTAAGATTTTTGTTTGCATCGTCGCCGGGTGCGACAGGCATAGCCCGGCCCCAACGGCCCCGAGCTATTGAATCACGAAAGAAAGTTTGGTCGGGGGTGAAACGTTCGACACCGATACCGGGGGCGCACGCTGCTTGCATTCTCATGCCGGAATTCATGCCGGGTCGACGTGACCAGAAACGTTCGTTCGCTGGGGTTTCGCCGACAATGTGCGACATTCCAAGGTGAGGGGCTGCAGTTTCGCCAACCTGAACGGCCGGGTCTCTAACATACGGGGTCCAAGACATTTCACGCCACCTGAGCAAATAGAGGAGTACCGCCAACGACGGGAACGCCGCCAGTATTTTTAACAAACACACCGGGAAGCGCTTGAACGAAAAGGTTATTAAACCCGCCTAACGCTGCTGCTACGTCACCGTTAGGTACCCACTGATAGGTATGTCCGTTTGCTTCGATACGTTGCGCCCGGTTTCCTTTGGCGTCTTTACGAGGGTAATAACCAGAACCAACGAGCTCTTGGTTTGTAGCGTTTGCGGTACCGGAATTTACACCCGACTGCGCTGCGGCACCTTGTGTAGTTGCCTGCGCTGCGTTCAACGACGCCAATTGTTGGGTAATGTTCGCTAAAGCGCCGGCGTTGTCGGCATTGCCATACGACGCTGCCGGAACAACCGGAGTGGACGTAGCGGTAGCGGCCGCCTGTTTTGGTGTCGCCGCTGCTGCCGCTGTAGCTGCGGCCTTGTTTCGCCGAGACCGATAAAAAAAATACCCGCCAAACAGGACAACGGAACCAGCGCCGTACACCCACAACGGCACCGGTTTGCCGGGTTCAATGATTGCCATTACTGACGAACCCCCGCATAGGTCGGCCACTGGGTAAACGGCCTAAACGCTGCGGTAGCAGTACGACCACCAACGCGTGTCTTGTATTGCGTTTGCATAGCAGAGCGGCCTTGGACAATAGCGGGAACGGGTAGGACGTTGTCGCAAGTCAGACGGCCCGGGAAATGCAAAGACGAGTTAATAATCGCATAATAGATAGACGGGTAGAACACGTTAGGGGCCACGCTCGAAGGCTGGTTGAACGGGCCACCCAACTGGCTGTCAGTCATAGCCGACGGTCGGGGCGACGGAACCGCAACCGTACCTGGAGCGCCATATACTTGGTTTTGTCCGTTTGTTGACGGGGCGCCGCCTTTTGTGAGACCGGGAAGAAACGCACCGGCACCACGCTGCGGGACCTGCAAAGTTCGTACCTGAATTCTCATGCTATGACCGCTTTCTACTGACCTTGTGGGGCGACGCCTAGAAGAGCGTTAAACGACGAACCGGCAAGCGTGTTGAAACCTGACGACGCTGCTTTCACACCTTCGGGATGAGTGAGGATGTCGGCAATGATAACGCCAGTAATGACAAGAGTAGCAATAGCAAAAATACGACCCATTTTTAGGCTCCTATTTTGACGGGTGCCGCTTGCGGCACCGACGGACTGATGAAGGTGAGACCGGGCAAATTTACCTTGGGGCCGGTTTCTGGGAAAAGGTTTAAGGCTGTAGCCACAACCAAACCCCAAGCAAAAATACCAGCAGGCAAAGCAGCGCGACCAGAAAAAAACGATAAACCACCAAACACAATAAAAGCGCCTGCATATTCGGCTGGTACTGGGATGTTAGCGATCGGATTTTTTGCTTGATTTTTTGCACCTGCACCCCGATACGTAATCAATCCAAGTTCGACTATGAGAGCTGCGATAACACCATTCATGAACGCACCCACACGCCGCCATCGTTAACATAGTCGGGGCCGGGGCGGGGAGTGTCAGGCCAACGAATCGAACCCGGCTCAGATCCCGGAGCACCCCAGTGGGTAGGCCCTGAAGCGTCGCCGTATTGCCACCAACCCGACGGATGAGGGGTTCCGGGAGTGTCGGTAGGACCACCACCAGCAAGAGGGTCAGAGAACCCGCCTTCACCCGTTGACTCAGGAGTGCCTTGGCGTAACGATTGGTCAAGAGTGAAAGTTTGCCCGTTTACAGTTACCTGATCGTTGAACACCGTCGACGTATCGGTGCGACCGTTCAAAGGTGTCACGATGTCGGGAAGCTGCAAAGAACCGTCAGGGTTCAAATTTGGAGATGAACCAACCGCGCTCCCAGAAGTGGCGGAACTATCGGGAGCGGGCTGGTTCAAACGTACTGCCGCCCATTTAGAGGGCAGCACCAAATCCAAATACCCAAAGTTTTGGCCGCGTATCTGCGTAATTCCGTAATACAGAACGGAATAGCCGATAAACGCTAAGCCAAGACCTAGGGCAGGCATTCAATCTCAGTTGGCGTTAGTAGGTAGTGGCTTCATGTAGCGATGGTAAAGGAACACGGAACCAACGCCGAGGGCGAAATAAACTGCCGGGTGCATACGCATTATTTTTTTCTCCTAGTTAGGAAGGGATTGACGAATCATGACAAGGGCAACAACGGAAGCGATTCCAACCCATACACCAAGTCCGGTAGGCGTCGACGGTGCTAAACCGCCCTTACTTTTTTGTACTGGTGTAGTTGCGCCTGGACCGAAAGCCGCTTGCATTACAGACGCCGATCCTGCGTTGTTGTAGGTAGGTGGCGCGGTTGGTGATGCACCGTTCATACCCATGTTAAGGGAAAGTCCGGCCATGGCTTACAGCTCCGGGAGGCCTTGAATGATTGCGCCAGTAGGCACAACCTGACCAATGCAAGCCGACATTGTGCCGGGACTGTTGCTGAATGTTCCCCAAGGGCTTTGCGAAATTTCAAGCAACGTTCCGGGGTTCGTTGACAGGTATACCTCACCTGTGTCCAACAGGCCAAGGCTCTGCTGGTTAAGTGAAGTCTTCCGACTAAACGCAACAACACCGGTCGGCTGTGCGACAGCGCCAAACTGAATCCACATGTCATCTTGAAGTTCGGCATACGTGGAGTCGATAAGCGGAACACCGTCAACGTACAACTGTAGACGTGAAGTAGTGCTGAATGGATTGACTCGTACACCGGTTGAATCCCTGAACGTCAAAATAATTGTATCCAAGTACCCACCGAGGCGAGGGAACTGAAGACGGGCGGCGCTCTGCGATGAAATGAGTGGGTTCAACTGCTGCTGGATCCATTGACGCGTTGTTCCAAGGCCCGGAGGTTCAACCGCTGCGCCCTCCGGAAGCCAGTAAAAGTCTGTGTCGCAAGTAGTCTGCACCTGCGTTGCGGTAACCGTTGCGCCGGATGCGTAAAGTGCTGAACTTGAATTGATGTTGAATTGCAACGTGGGAAGAAGTGATGCGTTAGCACCGGAGAGGACTCCGTAGCCGCGTGCAAATTCAAGCGGCAGCGCATAATCGATAGTGAAGTTTCCTGCCGCTGATGGCGCTGAGTAGCCGGGGAGGTTTGCCATGGCGTTCGAACCGTTGTTTACTCCATAACCGCCACCGTAAAGCCCAATCAGATAGGAAGCGGTGAAACCGTCGGCAACGAGTATCGGTGTCCCAAATGCGTCTTTCAGGGTGATAAGGGAATTCAGGTTGTACGGGGCGTCGGCCGCCATTGTGACGGTTCCGGTCGTACCCGAGACTGTTTGATAAATACGGAAGTTTGCGAAGTATCCGGGGCGAGCTACAAGAGGCTGAGTCACGATGCCGTTCAGTGCAGTACCGGAAACCACGTACTGAGGTGCACGGCCTCGCTGGCTGTGGCGAATAAACGGGCCACCTGCGGACTCGACTGTGGTCTGTGGTTGCGGGCGTCCCGCTTCCTGCGCAGTTCCTTGCTGGTTGCTGTATGCCATTGACATTTTCTCAGTGTCCTTATTTAGAGGGCGGTGTTAACTGCCTCGCCAATGGTGGCAAGGGTTCCGTTTTGTTCGTTTGCCCAACGTCGTGAACCAATACGCAACAACCCAAAAGCAGGTTTTGCAAGTAGAACAACAATGAGAGCAAGGTCAAAAGTTTTTTTGTTCACGGGTAGGCCTTTCGTAACTGTCGGGGCTCTACAGGTTGCATTAGGGCTCTACCCACTAACACAACGAGTAGAGCCCTAGTGCACAGTTTTACACCAAAACGAAAACGTTTGCAACTATTCAACCAAAATAGTCTGCGATTGTGACACGTACCGGTGCTTTCGGGTCACGGGTAACAATGGCAAAAGCGTACGGGTCCAGTCCGGCAATCATTCCCGCAACCTCGTTGACAGGGCGGCCGAGGTTTCCGGCTAGCGCCCTAATTGCTTCTCTATCTCGGGTGTAACTAACGGCCATCCATGTGGCCATTCTCGATGCGTGCGGTGTCACCCATGACGGAGATTGGTAACTAGTCCAACATGAAAGGCCGCGATCGCGAGCCGCAATGAGCATTTGGTCAACCTCTTTGCGTACGTTGATACCTAAACGTGGGTCGGTGGCTAGTTGCAGCTCGTCAACGTAAACAGTCCACCCGCCCATCGAATACGCGCCTCGTAAGGTGTCACGTATGACGTCGCCTAGGCGTTCGGTGTCTTCGTGACGACGAACTTTGGGGCCCACGACATAGCGGGAGGGGCGTCCTTCTTCATCGTTTTTTCTGATTTTGGCGATCATTCGGCGTTCGCCGGGCCAGGTGTCTAGGCGTTCGAATCCGAGACGTTCTAACGAACTGTCGCCGCCTTTGGGGTCAATGGCGAGAACGTACCGACGTAAGTCAAGTAAGCCGCCAGCGAAAACGGTTTTACCTGATCCCGTAGGGGACACGATGGCCCCGTGCTGGCCGGGTGCTATTTCTTCGCTGAACCATTTGCGAAAGTCTGACCAGATAAGGGGTTCAACGTTGAAACCGTTAGGCATCTTTGCGGGCCTTGACAACCTTACCGGTCGGGGTTTCTTCTACGTCGTACTGCTCGGAAGGTTGAGCCGCCATCTTTTTAGCCGGGGCAGTTTTCTTTGTGACTGCGGCCTGAGCTTCGCGAATCATGGCGTAGGCCTTGTCTCGGGCATCTTCGGTGTACCACGACACTTTAGAGATCATCACTAGACCGAGTTCGTAAAGGTTGCAAAATTCTTCGTTCATGCTGCTGTTTCCTGTTCTTCTGAGTTGGTTTCGACGGGTGGAGCCTCACTAGGCGAAGGAGTAGGAGGCGTCCACCCGTCGAAGATCATGGCTAAAATAGCGTCGGCCGGGTCCTCCCCTTCGGGAAGGTCGGGGAAAAGTTCGGCGGCCGCTTCCGCCATAGCCCTTTCCTTTGCCTGAACCTTTTTGATTGCTTTCGCCATCATGGGCAGACTGTTACGAATTGAGGATTTTAGAATTGGAAGCAACATAGGCGCGCGTTCCGGGTTGTTTTCAATCGCCAAGATTATGGCCGGGGGTCCTAGGACTGCACCCAAAGCGTCAAACCTGCCTCGTCCTTTAACTAAAGGCTGTAGCACTACCCGATCAATGACGGTGCCGCTAATCGCTTCGTCTAAAATTTCTGCCGACACCGGAGACGAAAACTGTAGATACCGCCCTAGTGGCTGGTGCTTTCCGGTTCGCGCTGCGATAGCGCCAGCGGCGGACAATATGTCTTCTAATGTGTCGGCTGTTGAGTTTCGGCGCCCTAGGCGTGAGGTTTTCCCGGGTCGGGTTTCTTTGGACGGTTTCGGCGGGTTCGGTTCTGTTGGTTTTTCTTTTTTGGCGAACATTCCGCGTAAACCTTTGCGGGGGTTCGGAACGTCGCCCGGGTCGCCGGGGACTGACGAAAGACCAGCAGCGTCGCCGGGTCGACGTTCCGAGAATGTGGGTGGGGTTTCTGTCATGCCCGGGCGAGTTTCTTCATTCGATACGTGAGTATCACGATCATGATTAACAGCGTTATCGTCATCCGTAGCGAGGTCGCCACCATCCGCAGGGAGTATTTTAGTAGGAGCTTCATTTTCCCTCGCTTCACGCTGGTAACAAGTTGTGCACAGACCCCTGCCTAAATGCTTTTTTTCTGTTGTGCCGCATTCGATACAACCGTTTGGGTATTTCTGTGTCCATGCCATCATGCGCACTTAGCTTCCCACGCAAGCCAAGCGGTAGCGGCTAAGAAAATGAGGGCGATGGCGGCGGCAAAGGTTGTAGCGGCGGTGAGGATCATTAGGCGGCGGTAACCGGCGGCGCATTCTGTGCAAGGTTCATTGTGCACGTCGTGATCATGATCAAGCTCAACCGTGGTGCCTTGTTCGGTTTCTTTGTCTGACATTAGAAAGGTTCCGTTTTTGGGTCGGTTTCGTCGTATTCACCGGCAGCGAGTTTGTAGCCGTGTAGTTCTTCTTGTAGCGCCAAGATTGCTAGAGCCAAGATTTCTACTGGCCCGAGTTCTTCGGGGTCGTCCGGAATAGTGCCGGAGAATGCTAGCCACCATTCCGCTTCTATGGCGTCTTTGTTTTCGACGTTGCGCCAGTTATCCCGAGCCGATTCAAGTACCTGAGTTAGAACCGGTTTCATTCTTCACCCCACAAAAAAGACGTAAGTTTAGAGCGAGTTACTTTTGTCGGTGCCGGTTCTGGTTCTGTTTCTGCCGGTTTCGGTTTTGGTTTGCTTTTTGGTTTTTGTTGCGATTCACGTAGCGGAATCATCGCATCTTCGACGATGCGCCTTACAGATGCTTCTAAAGCTCTAAGGGTTAACGGTTCGTCAGGATCAGGTAGTTCTTTTTTTATGTCAACTACGGAACCCTCACCGGGGATTTTGCGTAGGACTGATTCAATTTCGTCGCGAATAAGTTTTCGAAGGTTTTCGCCTTCTTCTTCCACGGCGTCATCGTATTCTTCGTAATCGTCTTCTTCAGTTTCTTTCGTCATAGCCGGGACTCTATCACAGACGTGAGGTTTCCGCTATGCTCCGTTGTATGACCTCCTCAACCCGTGAAGAACGCCTTTACCGTTACACCGTGCGTACCTTGTACGTAATCGCCCTCACCCTAAATGCTGTCATAATTTGGGATCAGGTGAAAACCACGCCAGAAGGTAAAGCAATGGCGGAACGATTCAACAAAGCCAAAACTAAAGCTCTTACTCAATACCGGGACGCTAAAAACTTGAAAGTAGCGGAAAATTGGGTCGTGTTTGAGGCAATGACAATCCTAGAAGAGGAAGGGACTAGCCCCGATGCTTGACGACCGTAGCGACATTGCCCGACGTATGGAAGCTGTAGGTCTCGCGTCCGGGCAAAACGTCAACCCTGATTTACCCCCCGATCCTTGGGCCCCTCGATGGACTATCAAAGGTAACTGGATCGAATTTGAATGCGGGTGCCGGGCGGAACGTTGTCTACAACTCAACAACGCGCAAGCGTTTGACCCCATTATTTTTAGGGGCCTACCACAACAGGCGGTCTACGATCACGTTTGTGATCGTCACGCTCCGGGAATGAATAAATATGTAGCGTTTGGCCGTCAGGGTGCAACGTTTACTGAGTGGCATCGACGCCGCCGCAATCTTCTAATGGGAAAGGTTTTTTAACATGGCACACCAAATGCAAGGCGACCCAAGCAATCTGCCAGATCATGAAGGCAATATTTGGAACCCCGACAGCAACACCCCAAACGCTGAAACCACGGTGCACGGCGACCAAGACCCGGTGAGCGGTATCAACCTGTTTGCTAAGTTGGGTTTGCAAATCGGAAAAGTCTCCGAGGAAGTAGCGACAAATTCTAACCGGGTAGCACAGCTTGCCCGGGCTTTGGAACGAAACACCCCGGTTTTGTCGGCAACGGTTACAAGCGTAAAAACCTCAGTAACTGCAGGACAAAACTACGTTTTGAATTTGGGTTCCCCCGACCAAGGCACGTTCTGGGAAATTTCGTCTTGGGCCATCGGCGGTGTCGACGCAACTGATATCGTAGGCGCGCAGGTTGTGGGCCTTTATACCGGATCGCTCCCAACCGTTGCCGGAGCTGGTTTAGCAAACATGGTTGATATCGTAATTCCTTTAAATTTTGCCGGGCAAGGTTTCCCGTTTGTACAGCATTACAGCACCGGCCAAGTCACCCTCCATGACCAAGAAACCCTATTTGCTGTTATATGGGCAGCAGGTAGCTCGCAAACGTGGGTCAGTAACGCCCAATATCGTTCCTACAACGTTGTAGCTTCTCAGGGTTCCGTGGCGTTTCAAGCGTAGAAACCGCAAAACCGTAAGGAATGTAAAGGGTCGGGGCCTACGGGTCCCGTTCCTTTTTTTTGTGAGAAGACTTGACAGGATCGAAAGGTTCAGTTACGATTTCACACATGGCCGCCGGAGGCGTGGACCAACTTAGGAGACTGACGAAATGAACAACTATTTCAACGAACGCTCACTAGGTGCAAGCGTCTACGAACCCGGCACCGTTGTTATCGAAGTTAACGGTATTGAAATCGCTACGGTCACTTTTGATGATTGGAAAGGCCAAGAAGGTGACGTGTGGCTATCCGTTCGACCCATTGAATACAACACAGCCGACGGCGACTGGCCTAGCTGGCGTATCAGGGGACGCATTGCAACCGATTGCGAACCCGAAAAGTTTCAAGTACAAGAAACTATTTCTCGTTTAATCCTTGCGACCGTTACCGGTCAAACTTTGAAAGGCTCTACGCGATGAACCGTCAACACACCATTGCTATTCGTGACGAACTACAAGACTTCACAAACGAATTACAAGATTTACTTACCGACTTGAAACTAGAAGAACCCGAGGAAGATCGTCCTTATACGTCCGGCATGTTGTTAGCGTACAAAGTGACCTTGAATATGCTGCTAGCTCGAATCCGTTCCCTTGACTTGGCCGTGTCTTTAGACCAAGACCACCTTCGTTTTGGTGAAGACCAGCCACCAGTTGCGGACCTGTTTACCTTTGAACGCGTAGACGAATTTGTAGCCTCTGTGCGTAAAGACTACGCCTTCGTATTAGCTGAAGCTTCTTACTTTGTGGAAATGATGGACGATTGGAAAAGTCGGGGCTGTTCATGATTTTTAACGACGATCCACACAGGCCGGGGGATATTGTGGAAATCGCTATACCGGCCCCCAACGTTGCCGGAGAACTGTCGTATGACTACAAGGTAGAAGGCATACGGGTAGAACTAGAAGAAGCGTTTGACCTTGAAGGCGTCACAGTATGGCGTGCCAAGTTTGTGGACCGTTTGGGATACACCGTTGTCACTGAAAACCAGATAAAACCGTGACAATGAACGCTTGGGGTTTCCTTATTGCTCTTGTCATGTTGTACGGAGTGTTTTTAATGAACGGCCGCAGCAAATGACCGGAGATCCGTGGTTTTTGAATTACGACTTCTGGGCGCTGGCTGTGTTTTTTGTTTTGTTTTACGCCGTGTTTATTTGGCGCTTCTTCCGGTAACGGAGGGAGCAGCCCTAGCCGGTCAACCTGAAGGGACCGGCTAGGGGTGCAACTTTCTGTACCACTCACACAAAGGAAACTTACTATGTCAGAAACACCAGCAGTACCCGAATCCGCAATCTCTGCGGCCGACGTTGTCGAATTCATTGAATCCGGCGGAACAAAATCTTTTGCCATTGTTGTAGAAGACCCGTCAGTAATTGCCGCCCGCATCGACGCCCAAATCCTTTCCGCCACATCAGTAGAAGAATTGTTCGGTGAACGTGAAGTAATCCACGCACGCGATTATCTGAACAAACCTTTCCGATTGCTTGACGTTGAATGGCGCCCTAGCGACATTGAGGGCGACGGTCTTCCATTCTTTGCTGTTATGCATATTGCCACCATCGACGGAGAGCCAGCCGTACTCACCACCGGCGCCCGTTCGGTTTTGCTAAAGGTGGCAAAAGCACAAAAAGAGAACTGGCTACCGCTTGAAGTGCGCCTAGTTCAGTCCGAGAAAAAAACTGCAAGCGGATATCAACCCCTAGACCTTATGCCTGCCCCCGGTATGTTCTAATGGTCAAAGACCCAACCGCTGAACCAATGGCCCGGCTACTAGTAGCTCACGCAAACTACGACCTAGCTTGCCAAGCCAAAACCACAACACGCGCGCAACTGGACGCGGCAATTGTGAAGGCCGCCGCCGCTGGACTGTCCCACGCCGAAATCGGACGCGCCATCGGTGCGACCGGTCAACGCGTCGGACAGATCATCGGCGCCGAGGCCCTGTAACCGATGCCCGCGCAAGGTACCTACTCTCCGCAACTCCTTGCGCGGGCAGAGGCCGGGACACTAACCCGGTCCAACACAACAAAAGGAACACCGGAACGCCGAGCGGTAGACCGGGTCACCTATCTTCGACGTAAAGCAGCTAGGCCAAACGTTTCCGCGCGTGAAGCCGCCGGCGGAAAACCTAAAACGCCTCGACTGGTATCAGTCACCAACAACCAGAGGCAACTAGTTGCAAATGGTGAAGGAAACGAAAACCCGGCCGCCCTGAAAGCGTTCAAAAAATTCCGGGCCTCTAAACAATTTCCAAACTGGATTCCCAAAGACCTAGCCGACATGGACGACCAAACGGCCGCCATACTCGCCGGGTTACCTAAGGCCCTAGACGCTAAAACCATTACCGGAGGCCGCAACGGTTGGAAAGACGTAAAGTTTGCTACCCGGGATGACGGAACCGTAGAAATCACCGTAACCCCGATCCGCGGTAACCCTTTTACGTTTATCCTTCCCGACCAAGAATCGGCCGCCCAGCTGCTGAGCGTGATACGAAAAGCAAATTACAAAGGCCTCACCGTAGACCGGTCCCGTTTCGGCTCCACGATCATTTCGGCACGTGAACAATCAAAGCAAAAAGGCGAAAGCCTCCCCGAAGGAAAAAAGAGGAAACGATGAGGCTAAGCCGTGAAGCTAGAACCGTTGAAAAAATATTCACCAAAACCGTGGGCTATTTTGCGCCCCTATCATCGTGCCTTGATAGTGCAAACGAACACCGGCGAAACCGTACACGAAGGAAAACGGAACGTAGAGAAGGCTTTATCGAATCTATCCGGACACGTTCTTTACGCCCTTGATTCTTTAGAACCGTTTATACACACGACCGGCGCGTTATCCTGGTCGATGTCTATATGGAAAGGCCGTATAACCCGGGCCACTCATACCGCTACTCGGGTTTCCGTTGTTTCTTTGCGTGGAACGTTGCCCGAAGAAACCGCCGTAGACGACTTAGACCGGTTTCTATCTTGGATACGGGGCTACGCAGTTACCCCAGCTTCTATACCCGCTATGGCATGGGGACTATTTAGAGCATCGTTGCCACGCTCGTATTCCTGCGGGTTTGATCCGGAAACCGGTAGAGCAGCTTTCTATGGCGGCCGGCAAGAAATCACCCAAACCGGGACATTTCGAAACATGATTGCACTTGATATAAAAAGCGCCTACCCGGCCGCAATGGCACGACCCCAAGGCTACGCACTCACATTACGAGAAGTAGATCCCAGCACCCAACTAGACCCGTACGCCTCCGGCATAGCACAAGCCCGAGTACACATTCCGCAATGGTTCCCCTACGCGCTGCTACCGGTAAGGGTTTCCAAAGACTCAATAAGTTTTCAACGCGGCGACCTCCACGGGTTTTGGCCCTGGTGTGAACTCGCCGCCGCCGCTCGACTAGGCGCCGACGTACACGTACTACGTTCATGGGCCCCGGCACGCCAAGCAGACCTATTCGGCCCCTGGTGGCCCCTAGCCGAAGAAGGCCGCAACCTACCCGGCGGCGCAGGACAACTCGCCAAAGCACTCTCACAATCAACATGGGGACAATTCGGCATGTCCGCCGAAGAACGATGCCGCCGACAATACGCCGACGACTACGGCCGCAACTGGCTAGACCTACCACTAAACGATCACCAAATGCCCCACAGCTGGACAGCACACGTAGCCGCCGAAACCACCGGACGAGTACGCGCCCAAATGCTCGACGCCATCACCACAACAAACCCCGTACACATCGACACCGACGGAATACTCGTAGCCGCAGGCACCGACATACCCGGCGGAGGAACCGGCGCCCCCGGTGAATGGCGCATCAAAACAGAAATGAACACACTACAAATACGCGGACCACAGCTATACCGATGGCAATGCCCACAATGCGGCGCCGGACACCAATGCGGACCATGGCACTACACAACAAGCGGAATACCAGCCCACGAAGCAGCCGAATTCTTCAACCGAAACACACCAACAGAAATAAACGTAAAACACGAAAGTCGGTTTTAATGCGAACCCTTGTTTGGTTTTCCGCCGGTGCCGCTTCGGCAGTAGCCGCAAAACTTTCCATAGCAAAAACAAAAAACGAACTAGTCATTGCCTACACAAACCCCGGAAGCGAACACCCCGACAATGAACGGTTCATAAACGACTGCGAAAAATGGTTTGATTACCCGGTTACCCGGCTTTATTCCAAACAATTCAACGACACATGGTCAGTATGGGAAAAACGGCGTTTCATAGTTTCTCCGTTTGGGGCACCATGCACCGTAGAACTAAAAAAGAAAGTACGCTACGCATTTGAACGTTCAACGGACAGGCAAGTGTTCGGGTACACGTCAGAGGAGAAACATCGGGCGGACAGGTTTCGTGAACAGAACCCGGGCGTGGATTTGGTTACTCCCCTTATTGACCATGGGCTGTCTAAGTCTGACTGTTTGGCGATGGTGGACAGGGCCGGAATAAAACTGCCTGTGATGTATGCCCTCGGATACCAGAACAACAATTGTATTGGTTGTCCGAAGGGAGGAATGGGCTACTGGAACAAGATCCGCCGAGACTTTCCCGACACGTTTGTGCGAATGGCATTGTTAGAGCGTGACATAGGGGCAAGCGTTCTTCGGTCGAACGGCGAATCGTTATTTTTGGACGAACTAGACCCAACAAAAGGAAACCATGCTAACGAACCAGCTTTCGAGTGTTCCCTGCTTTGCGTTTTGGCGGAAGAACGTTTTTAGCTCCAGCCGTAAACTCTGCTTTAGGGTCACCGAAAATAGGTTTACGGGTAAATTTGGTCCCCCCCTTAGGGTCGGGGGCTTTTTTTTGTGTTTGCTCAGAACGGAAATGAAAGG
>Ga0136641_1000536_pt1 | contig 16415 bp, 11 predicted proteins | sample EliLak1302023Y_FD_115312 | JGI IMG/M metagenome (GOLD analysis project Ga0136641, IMG submission 115312) | Freshwater microbial communities from Elizabeth Lake, Yosemite National Park, California, USA - 13020-23Y | ecosystem: Environmental > Aquatic > Freshwater > Lake ...
AGAAAATACAACTGAAACCAATGATAAATTATTTGATTTATTATCTAATGCAGATGTTAAATCTATAAACCAAGAAGATGTTTTATCTGAATCAAAAAAAAAAGAGGAAGATATTCACAAAATGAACTTGTTAGAAATAAAAGCTTTAGCCAAGGAGAAAAATATCGCGGTTATGACGAAAGCCAACAAACCCAAAAAAAAGGAAGTTTTAATCCAAGAAATACTTCAAGCCTAGAAATATTTACTCAATTAAATCAAATCCCAGAAATAAACATTCAAGCACCAGAAATGAGATTTCAAGAACAAGAAACAAATTTCTTTGAACAATTATTTAATCCAATAAACATATTAAATTCATTATTTATGCCAATGATGCAACCCATGCCCATGATGATGATGATGCCTATGCAAATGCAACCGATGATAACAATTTCAGTAATTGAAATGTCTTCATTAAGAAATCAGAATAATCAAATGTTTATGCAAAATAATCAACAAATATCTAGGGTTAATAATTTAGCAAATTCTCCATTTTTTTCTCTTTCTACATTATGAATAATAAATTCGGTGAATGTTGCAATTGCCCTGCATTAGTTGACGGACGTTTTTTTACTAGATATGATGACCGTATTACCTTAAATTTAGAATTAATGAAAAAGAATAACATAGAAGACAGTTTAGCTCTTCGTAAGTACTTAATTGATAATGGTGCGAGTTTAATCGAATCAAATATCAAAACAATCGAAACATCATATAAATGTAATTATAATAAACCAAGAGATGCACCATCATCATCAGTTAATTCAGGTTATTTCTTAGGCCCTCAATTAGATCATCCCGCTGATACACGCGCTCCATTTGAATCTAAATAAATATTAAAAATACAAAATTTTGTATTTTTAATAAATTTTCACTTATTATTAATCTTTCAGTCTTCGACAGTAAAATTACTTTGAGTAATCACATAAAAATAAATTTTTATTTATTGTTTATTTTAACAACAGTACAGATTAATTAATTACGTTTCACTTATTATTAATCTTTTAGAACTCTCCGAGTTCGTATTAAAATAAACTAATCACATAAAAATAAATTTTTATTTATTGTTTATTTTAACCCATCGTATCCCCACACCGTCTTTATTTAAAGATACAAATCTAATCGTATCACCCTCTGTCTGCATCGTTACTACAGCTGTTAAAGTTGTATGTGTCGTAGAAATTGTTAAAATTAAATTATTTGGATTTTGATTCAAAACAATTATAATCTCTTGACCATATTTAGTTGGTGAAGCTAATGTAATTGTATCGTTGATAGCAGCTAGTGCAATTGGAAAGAAATGATAATTATTGATATTAGCCATCATTTCTGTTGGTGTATAATTTTGTAATGCGGCAGTATTCGGTATACCACCATTACCTGCACCACCTAAATAACCATATGATCCACCAATTGTAAAATCATATGAAGGAATTACACCTTTAGTACCAACTGGAATTGATGTATAAATTGTGTCGTTAGAAGGATTTGTTGATTCAACATATGTCCAACCTTGATTTGCTATTGCAAAAGTTGGTCCAGTTGTTGTTCTACCTATAATTTGTAATTGTAAACCAATTCCAGATAAACTGTTATCAACTGCATTAATTAAAGGATATGATGGAGTAATATTACCATTTACAATACCAAGAGAATAAATATAAAATACAGCACGAGTATTTGATACATTTACAATTGATGTATAATATGGTTGTTGAGTACTTACAATATTATCTTTAATTTGAATATTGATTGTTGGTGCAACCTCGTATTTGGCATTTGTATAATCAACTGTAAATATTGTATAACTTGTATTATTAAAACTAATAAAAAATCCAGCAGGTAAAAATACACTTGCAGGTGAAGTATATGCAGTACTATTTAATGTATTATTTGTAAAATTTGCATATTTTAAATCATCTATAGAAGCTCTAATAATAAATAAATTCTGTTCACGTGAATTAGGAGGTCTAAAATAGTAGCTCATTTTAATCTATGAATTATATCTAGAGTATTATTTAAGTAGAATTGTAAATAATTTTTATTTTTTACTTTTATGAGTAAAGCACCCTTTAAAAAATCATTTTATCCACCAGAAAAAAACGTCTTTGTTATAAATACAATACCTGATAGTTTTAAAGATCAAATTAGAAGTATTGTAAATTCTGGAGATTATGGTAAATTAGAAGAACTTTTAATTAATTATCCTGTATCATTAAACTTTGTTGAATCAGATTTAAAAATTAGTTTACTTCACAATGTAATTCAATCACAATTAACAAATATTCAAAAAGAAAAATTAGTTGAATTATTAATTAATCGCGGTATGTCAATAAATATTACAGATGAAAATAATTTAACACCACTTTATCATGCAATAAAATTACAACTTCCAAATATAGTAAAAATATTAGTTGAAAAAACCCACAATTTAAATAGATCACCTAAAAATTTTGATTATTTCCGTTTAGCCTTAGAACCTAGTATAGGTCAATGTAAATCACAATTATTTAATGTTCAAGATCAAGCTATGATGAGTAAGTATTATTCTCAACAAATCAATATAGAAAGAGAATTTAAAACAAAAATGAATTCATTACCAATTACAGCTGAAATAATTAAATATATTGTTAATTTTATACAAGAATTACCTACACAAAAATTAGAATATTTTAATTTAGATGAATTTAATGAAGCCATCGTAAAAAGAGATACAATAAGAGCTAGAATAGCCGCATCACGAGCAGCTGCAATAGCAGCAGGTGACCCAACAGGAGATGCTGCGGCTGCACTAGTTATAGCACGGACAGGAAATCCTGATGTTAATTCAGTTGATTATATTAAAAATACATATATAGTAGTAGAAAGTGATGAACAATTAGGTAAACTAATTCCTAAATATGAAAATAAATTTTATTATGCATTAGAAGATATTACAAAAGATATTCAACAAAGTTTAACAAAAGGAGAAATTAATGAAGAACAAATATTAGCAAAAAAAAGTGATTTAATTAAAAAAATTAAAAGTGTATTGGATACTCAATTAGATTCAAGATCATTAAATAATATTCCAATTTTAAGATCAGATTTTATTTATGATCCTGTTGATTTAGCAAATGCTGATAAAGAAATTTTATATAAAAAATTTATCCAAAGAGGTATTTATAGTCCTATTAATTTATTTAATGTATTATTTATAAAATATCAACGAATTCAAAGTAACATTATAGAAACATTACAAGAAATCCCCCAATTAATTGAAGAATTAAGTAATATTAATAATTTAATTGGTAATGCTCCTCAAATTGATTTAACTAGATTATTACGTGATATTAATAGATATATTGATGCTAATCACTTAGATAATTTTTTATTTCCTAATAATTTTGATGATATTAATTCAAACTTAGATATAATTAAAAAATTTCATGATACAATTATATATGTAAATTTTGCATATATACGTATAATTGAAAATCTATATTTTAGTAGATTAATTGACATAGATTTTATAGATGAATTAGTTAACCCTGATAAAAGAAGACAAGAACCAATTATAGATAATCTTCGTAACTTTTATGATAATAATGAAATATTTAAAAATTATAAAATTTTAAATCAATTTATTATTGAAGTAAATAATATTACTGAAAGTGGATTATTATATAATAAATTTATTAATAGTGAAAAACTATTATTTGATAAAAAATTTATATTAACAAAATATGATTTACCTGATCCACCTGCCCTTGGTGCTGGATATGCGGCACCACCACCTGTAGTAGCAGGTGATCCTCTTCCTCCACTTACTCCATATCTTCAAAAAATTGGATTTTATACAAAAAATTTTCCTATAAATTATTATAATATTCCTAATACTCGTGGTTTAGATTTTCGATACTATTATATAGATAACCCAATTTTATTTAGAAATATTAGAAAAAGTACAGATCCAAATGATTTTCCAAAACCCGAAAATCCTGGAAATATAATGATGTATATACCTGAATCAAATGAAATTATAAACTTAAAAGTATTAGCAAGTATTTATCATGAAAAAGTATTCAAGGAATTTTTGAATAATATTAATGGTGCAGATTTAAATCAAATAAGAGACACATTTCAAGCTAAAAATCCTGATATAAATATTGATCAAATAAATAAACTTTTATTAACAACTTTAGATTCAGCAATTAAAAATAATTTTAAAGAATTAGTTAATTTAAGTTTATTAGTTACTTCTGGAACTTTAGTCAATAATAAACTTTTAAATGTTGCTGCAATACCAGGAAATCATATTGATTTTAATAAAATACAAAAAATTATTACTAAAAAACTAGATATTATTAATATTAATAGAAATGATAGAGATCAAATATTTTATTTAGATGAAAATTATACTAGTTCTGAACCAATTGATAATATTTCATGTCTTAATAATAATCAAAAAATATTAGAATTATTAAAAAAGAAAATGCATATTGATCCAAAAGAATATCAAGTTTTAATTTTTAAATTAGGTAATAGTAATATTTTACGTGAATTAAATACTAGAAATAAAATTACTAAAATTGATTTAGCAGATTATTTAGATAAACATAAACAAAAATTTTTGGATAGTATTCAATTTTTAAATAATCAATTAGATCAGGAAATTAAATTAAAACAATTAGATTTTATTGTTAATAATAATAATAATTATATAATTAATGATAATGAATTTAATGATATTAGAATTCCTAATATAGGTATATTACAATTTGATGATATATATGATGATTTAATTAATAAACAAGAATATAGTAATTTATATTTATATAATTCAATTAAAATAAAATTAAATATTTTATTTAGCGGTGTTATTTTTCCACAAATAACTAATTTTTTACAATTATTTTCAGATAATGCACTTGGAAATATTATTAATTACGTTAATTTACTTGAAGATTTAAAACCAATTATAGATAATATTATTTATTACCATATAGGTATTGATCCAACTAAATCTAAAGAAAATAATGTGCCGTTAGAAACATCTGTGAATCAATTTTCTGAATTATTTATTAATTTATTAGAAGAAAGTAGTAAAATTAAAATTACTGGTATTTATAATGAAAGATTAAAGACTAAAATTATAGATTTATTAAGCATATTATGTAAATATTATGGATGTGTATATCGTAATTTTTTAAAGTATGTTTTTAATGATGTTAGATATCGTAAATTAGATCAATTTTTAGAATAATATCGTCAAAGACTGATATTATTCGTATAATTTTAGAATAATATCGTCGAAGACTGATATTATTCGTATAATTTTAGAATAATATCGTCAAAGACTTATAGTCAAAAATTAATAAAAATATAAATAATTTTATATTTTTATTATCAGGTGAGATCAAACCTCTCTATCACTAACTCATCTAACTGTTCTACAATCTCTATTGTAAAAGAATGTTCAACATTATTAAAATCATACAAATTATTATCTGGACCATAGAATGAAAATGTCAAAGATGATAAAGTACTAATTGGTTCTTGGAATCCTGACCCTAATTGAATATATTGATCATATACAAAATTATTTAATTGACCAGACAAATATATTTTTGCAAATGCATACGTACTAGTATTAAAAAGATTTATTTGATCATTAAAAGGTACATTAGCTAACATTAAAATATAATTATTTGAATTTACATTTAATATTCTAGTATCTGCTCTAGGTTGAGTTGGAACACCAACACTATTTTCTTGAATATCAATATCATACAAATCATAATTATTAATTACATAACTATAAGATGTCACGCTATTTGAATCTCCAATATTATTAAATCCTAAAACTTTTCCAATTGTATTAGGAACATTAAATAATAATCTAGATTGAATTGGAACTAATAATTGAATCGCAGTACCACCGTTAGTATTTCCAGATGCATCATTATTAAATCTATTTAATTTAATTGTAAATGTATTTGCATCTATAATTGTTTCAATTGCAAAACTACCATTTAAATATACAGCAGGTATTTCATTTGTTCCAATTACATTTGATAATGTAATCATATTTCCTGATATTAATTGATGATTAGTATATGTTACAAGAACACGTGTAAATCCATCTGGATAAATTGTATTATCTTTAAATATAGCATTTGATAAAATTATATTTTGAAAAAATTCAATTGAAAATGTATTTTGTGTTTCATTAATATTTACAACAGCATAATTAGTATTATATGTATAAATTCCATTTACTAAAATACTTGAATTAATATTAGGTCTAACTACATTATTAATTAATGTTGTTAATTTTGTTTGTAATTCACTCAAAGTATAATTACCAGATGGAACAGCAATTGAATAAGTTATATTTCCATCGGCTAAATTTTGCCAATAAAATAAATTATTTTGAATACTAATTGGAGTATTATTAATTGATTTTTGGGTGATTGGAAAAATTGTGTTAATCAATTTAATTTGTGTAACATGATAAAAGTTTCTTTGTAAACTAATTTGATAATTATTGTTATTTGGATATCCTGATATTGTATCAATTACTTTTATAATCATTATATTATTACCATCACCAGATTTAGACGGTGCAGAAGTATATGAAATATTAGATAAAGTTGTACTATCTGCATTTGATAAAACACTAAAACTATAATAATTACTATTTATTACATTATCAATTACTTGAAATCCATTCATTCTATCTGGAGATATAGGATAATCTGCATTTATTTGATTTAATGGAATACTTTTAATATTTAAATAAGATACATTAAATGAATATTGATATGTAAATTCTGCTTCGGATGCAATATTTAATTGAATATAATAATAATTTGTATTAAATTGATCAGTACTTGATCTTACAAAATATACTTGATGATTTTTATTAATTAAATTAACTGGATAGTTTAATAAAAATGTACCTGAATTTATATTACCCACAACATTTGATATTAATACTGAATATGTATTTCCATAAATCATTCCATGATTTGGTTGATCAATTCTTGCAAAAGTTGATCCTTTTTGAAATACTAACCCAGCCTTGATTTTTACAGATGTACTTGTAGCAAATTCTATTATAATTTTATCTTCTGTAGAGTAACCATGATTTGGATGATATACAATAACTGAATTTGAATTTTGTGTAAAGTAAAGTGCATTTGTTAAATTGTTTAAATTTGTATCTAAAATATGTTTAGGTTGTATATTTCTTAGACGACTATCTATATTTATTCTAGTGTATCTTTGTTGGGGTTTATTTGATTTTTGACTTGTAGTTAGATTAGTATTTAATTTTGATTTTTCAACATTACGTTCATTTGTATTTATTACTTCATTATTATTTATTGAAGATTCTAAAAATAACTGTTTTTTACCAAAATCTGCTACAACAGATTCATCTGCTGATGCTTCTGTAGATGGTTGTAAAGGTAAATTATTTCTGAAAAAATTACGAGTTTTAGGATCTGCATCATTTACGTCTTTATTTTCTGGAAGAAATTCAATTGGATAATAAGTAGCCATATACTTAATAATTATATAGTTTTTAAATAAAAATATATAATTTTTGTTCAAAAAAATATATATGTTTAATATTATTTTTCTATTATATTTTTATATACAATGAACTCAAATTCAGAAGATGCACAAAATATTCTTAATGCATTACAAGATGCAGTAAAAAATGTATCAGGTGCAGATGATCAAGCTGGTGGCAAAAAGAGACGTGCCTCAAAAGCCAAGAAATCCAAGAAGTCTAAACGCTCAGTTATGGCCGGTGGCAAACGCAGATCCAAGAAAGCTTCAAAGGGTTCAAAGAAGTCCAAGAAGTCAATGCGTGGTGGTGCCGTAGCTACACCAGCTGTAGTTCAAGAAGGTGGCAAACGCAAGTCAAAGAAGTCCAAGAAATCAAAGTCAAGACGCTCATCAAAGATGGCGATGGACGTAATGGCTGGTGGCAAAAAGTCCAAGTCAAGACGTTCATCAAAGATGGCGATGGCCGGTGGCAAACGCAGAGCTTCAAAGAAATCTAAGAAGTCCATGCGTGGTGGTATGGATGTTGCAATGGATGTTGCAGTAGTAACCAAACAAGGTGACATGGGAAAGTCACAAAAAGAAATGGCTGGTGGCAAACGCAGAGCTTCAAAGAAATCTAAGAAGTCCAAAAAGTCCATGCGTGGTGGTATGGATGTTGCAGTAGTAACCAAACAAGGTGACATGGGAAAGTCACAAAAAGAAATGGCTGGTGGCAAACGCAGATCTAAGAAATCAAAGGCTTCAAAGAAATCCAAGAAGTCCATGCGTGGCGGTGCTGATGTAGCAGTAGTAGCCCCTGCTGCGGTATCTCAAGAAGGCGGCAAACGCAGAAAGTCAAAGAAGACTTCAAAGAAATCCAAGAAATCAATGCGTGGCGGTGCTGATGTAGTAGTAGCCCCTGCTGCGGTATCTCAAGAAGGTGGCAAACGCAGAAAGTCAAAGAAGGCTTCAAAGAAATCCAAAAAGTCAATGCGTGGTGGTGCTGATGTTGCAGTACCAGCGGTTGTCCAAGAAGGTGGCAAACGCAAATCTAAGAAATCTAAGAAATCAAAGAAATCCAGACGTTCATTAATGGATGAAATGTATGGTGGCAAACGCAGAGCTTCCAAAAAGTCCAAAAAGTCCAAGAAGTCTATGCGTGGCGGTGCTGATGTTGCAGTAGTAGTCCCTGTCGTTGTAGCTCAAGAAGGTGGTAAACGCAGATCTAAGAAGTCCAAGGCTTCAAAGAAATCAAAGAAATCCATGAAGGGTGGTAATGCTGCACCTGCGGTAGTCCAAGAAGGTGGCAAACGCAGAAAGTCAAAGGCATCAAAGAAGTCACAAAAAAAAAACTAAGTAGAAGAGTTGATTATGGAAGCATAATGTTATATGGTGGCAAGACAAATTAATAATTAAATATTATCATAAAATATTTAATTTTAAAAATAAAGGGCTGATACTTATATTTGGCTAAAAATCGACATTTTTTCATCATTGTAAACCCATTATGAAAAAATTAGTAAAAATAAAATTGAATATTGAAAATTGTAAATTTAAAGATATATGAATAATAAAAGAATTAAAAATGTCTTTAGAGAAAAAATATCAGAAAAAAACTCAGTTAGAGCATATTTTGACCAGACCTGATACTTATGTCGGAGATATTAAATTACAGACAGAAAAACTATATATTCATCAAGATGGAAAGATTGTAAAACAAGAAATTCAATACGTTCCTGCATTATACAAGATCTTTGATGAAATTATTGTTAATGCTAGTGATCATACTAAAAATGACAAAACGTGTAAGAATATTAAGATTACAGTTCAAGAAGATATGATTAGTGTCTATAACGACGGTGTAGGTATTGATGTAGAAATACATCAAGAATATAAAATCTATATTCCTGAATTAGTCTTTGGTGAGCTTTTAACTTCTACTAACTATGACGATACTGAAAAAAGAATTACAGGTGGTCGTAATGGTTATGGTGCAAAGTTAACAAATATTTTTTCGACGTTCTTTTCTGTTGAAACAATTGATACTAAAAGAAAACGTAAGTTTTATCAAGAATATAGTGATAATATGTCAACTAGAACTAAACCTGTTATTACTGAACTTAAACAAGTTCCAGCTAGTTATACCAAAATTGTATTTAAACCAGACTTTGAAAAGTTTGGTATTACTGAATTAACCCCAGATATGATTGGATTATTTGAAAAACGTGTTTATGATTTAGCTGGTACCTTATTCGGTATTAAAGTTTACTTAAATGACGTTTTAATTCCAGTAAATAATTTTCAAGATTATATTCAGTTATATTTTGATCCTGAACAAGATATTGAAGTCTTATCAGAAAAGACTGATCGATGGGATATTGGTTTTGTCTATCGTCCCGATGGAGGATTTGAACATATTTCACATGTAAATAATATTTGTACATATCATGGTGGATCACATGTTGATTACATTAACGATCAGATTATTAATTATCTTCAGAAACAAATTGAGAAAAAGAATAAAGATGCAATTAATAAGATTAAGTCACACTCTATAAAAGATCATTACATGATTTTTATTAATTGTACGATTGAAAATCCTGCATTTACTAGTCAAACAAAAGAGACTTTAAAAACTAAACAAAGTGAGTTTGGTTCATCATGTGAATTATCAGAGAAAATATTAAAGAAAATTAATTCATCTGGTATCTTGAATGTATTATTAGATTATCTTAAATTCAAAGAAGAAAGTCTTTTAATGAAGAAAACTGATGGTAAGAAAGTTAATGCAATCAAAGGTATTCCCAAATTAGAAGATGCTGAATGGGCTGGTACTAAGAAATCTAAAATGTGTAAACTTATCTTAACTGAAGGTGATTCAGCTAAAGCATTAGCGATGAGTGGCCGTGCTGTAGTTGGTAATCAAAAATATGGTATCTTTCCGTTAAAAGGCAAACTATTAAATGTTCGTGGTGCTTCACCCAAAGAACTACTTAACAATGAAGAAATTATTAATCTTAAAAAGATTTTAGGATTAAAACATGGTAAAGTATATTTAAATACAGGTAAAGAAGTTAAAGAGACAAAAGAAGAAACAGAAAAAACAGAGAAAGATGATTCCAAATCTAAAATCTGTGATGTAAGTGAACTACGTTATGGTGGTATTATATCTCTATGTGATTCAGATGTAGATGGTTATCACATTAAAGGATTATTAATTAACTTTTTTGAATATTTTTGGCCGTCTTTACTAAAAATCGATGGTTTTGTAACTTGCTTAGCTACTCCAATTGTAAAAGCCACTAAAGGTAAAGATGCAAAGATATTCTATAATTTAACTGATTATACACAATGGAAAGAGACTGCTTCTAATGGATATCACATCAAGTATTACAAAGGGTTGGGTACCAGTACTCGTGAAGAAGGCAAAGAATATTTTACTGATTTAGAAGATAAATTAATTCATTATTTATGGAGACCTAAAATTGGTGATACTTCTAATGAACCTGATGAAAATAATTCAGAGGAATCAGATATAATAACTGGTGAAATTGATCATCCTTGTCACCAAGCAATTATGTTAGCATTTGACAAGAAAAAAGCTGATGATCGTAAATCATGGTTAATGCATTATGATAAAGATCTTATCTTAACACCTGATATTAAACAAGTACCTTTCAATGACTTTGTAAATAAAGAGTTGATTCACTTTTCAAATGAAGATATTAAAAGAAGTATTCCGTCTATGGTTGATGGTTTAAAACCCAGTCAACGTAAAATTTTATATGGTACTATTCTAAGAAAGTTATTTACCAAACAATCTGAAATTAAAGTAGCACAATTAACCGGTTTTATTAGTGATAAGACATGTTATCACCATGGTGAACAAAGTTTAAATATGGCAATTGTAAATATGGCTCAAAGATTTGTGGGTTCTAATAATGTAAATATTTTAATGCCATCGGGTCAATATGGCACCAGATTGTTAGGAGGTAAAGATCATGCATCACCAAGATATATCTTTACACATTTAAATCCGATTATCAGAATGATTTATCGCGAAGAAGATGATCCAATTCTTAAATATTTAGAAGATGATGGTACACCAATTGAACCTGAATATTATTTACCTATATTACCCATGGTACTTATTAATGGTGCAGAAGGTATTGGTACTGGTTTTAGCACACAAGTATTACCGTATAATCCATTAGATTTAATCGAAAATATTAAATGTATGATGGAAGATAAACCATTAAAAGAACTCAGACCTTATTTCCAAGGATTTAAGGGTAAGATTTCACAAGAAGATAAAACATATTCAATTCAGGGCAATTATGAGTGTATTAGCGGTGATTTAATTATTACTGAACTCCCAGTTGGTGTTTGGACTTCAGTGTATAAAGAATTCCTAAATGACTTGGAAGAAAAGAAAGAAATTGTTAAATTTACCAATAACAATACAGATGAAGAAGTATATTTCAAGATTACATTAGATGGTAAGAAATCAGATGATTTATCTGAGAAAGAACTTGTACAAAAGTTTAAGCTTAATAAAAAGATTTCTATTTCTAATATGCACTTATATGATAAAGATGATAAGATTAAGAAATATGGCAATGTAAATGATATTTTAAGAGAATTTTATCAAGTCAGATTAGATGCATATACAGTCAGAAAGAATTATTATTTACATAAATACCAGAAGGAATTAGATGCCCTTAAATGGAAGATGAAGTTTATTGAAGATGTTCTTGGTGATAGAATTGTAATTAATCGTAAGAAAAGAGATGAGATTGTAGAGCAATTAGTAAAGAAAAAGTATCCTGAACAGAATAACGACAAGTATGATTATTTATTAAGTATGCCCATTCATAGCTTTACATATGAAAAGATCGAAGATTTAAAAGAAAAGATTGCTAACAAAGAAGAGGAAATTAATTTGTTAGAGTCTAAATCAGAGAAAGAGATCTGGTTAGATGAAATGGTCGAATTCAGAGCGGCATATATAAAAGAATATGAGCCGATTGCCACTAACGTAAAAGTAATGAAGACCGTTGTTAAGCCAGTGGCTTCACCTAAAGTTCCAGTAAAAGTTCCAGTAAAGAAACCTGTAGCTAAGACTAAAAAGTAATTTATTTTTTTATTAATACAGCATATCTTTTAGATAATGATAATTCTAAATAATCTTCAATTAATTTTAATTCTTTTTTGGTTAGTAAATGAGCTCTAAGTGTCCAAATTCTTTTTGCTATTTCTTTTTTAGAACCGCTAACCGTAAGAGTATATTTCTTTGCTAAATTTTGTAATTCTTCTTTGCTTATAGTACTCATATATACTTTATATAAATTAAAAATTTTCCACATTTTTTAATTTATTTTTACGGTTTGTTTTATATTGTAAATATTTTTATAGTTATTTTTACAATCTCAAAATGTTAAATTTACCACAATTTAACATTTTGTGCAAAATTATGGCTATAAGACTTTTTATTTTTGGGCCCTTAATTTTCAAAACACTTTTTTTTATTTTTAGGGTTCCTCTCTCTCTCTCTCTTTTTTCATATTTTTTAAGCTTTTCTCTTTCAATATATCTTTCTCTATTTTTATTTTTCTTTCTTATTATCTTTAATATCTCTTATTTCTTTTTCTTTTTCTAGCATTAAAAAAAGAATATAATATAATATAATATAATATATCATATAATATATAAAAGTAAATATAAAATTGTTATGTAAATCAGTGATAAAATAATCGCTTAAAAAATATGAAAATTATAATATTTTAAGTCATTTTTTAAGGCGATTATATGATTTTTATAATATTTTAAGCTCATAAAATGTTATAAATCATATTTTAAGCATTTTTTAAGCTTTTTTATATGGACTTTATATGACATATAAAAAATAAAAAATAATATATTATTAAATACAATCATAATATTTTATTAATTAATATTTATTTTAAGAATATTATGAATGCTTTAAAAATATTTAATTAATCATATTTTAAGCTTTTTTAAGTTTTATATTTAAAATAATAATAATAATATTCTGTATTATTATGCATACATGCACAAGATGCTTAAAATCATTTGTAAAGAAATCAAATTATTTGGCACATTTAAATAGAAAATTTCCATGTAACAATCATGAAAATAATTCAACATTAAAATTAATTAATTCTGAAATTAGTTTAAATAATAATATTACTACTAATAATAATATTTGTCCAAAATGCAATAAGAAATTTTATCATAAAGGTAATGTTAAAGTTCATTTAGAAAAAAGTTGTAAAGTTATAAAAAATGAACAGCAATTAATAGTTGATGCAGTTAAAAAATTACTATTAAATCAAGCTAATATTAATACTAATATTAATATTACAAATAACAACATCGATAACAGCACCACCAACAACAATAACATTAATACCACTAATAATATTCAAGTTAACATTTATTCTGCAGGTAAAGAAGATCTCTCTCGACTCTCTCATGAGGATGTTATCAAAATATGTACATCAGGTACTTATTATCCAATAGTTGCTGCTGAAATAATTCATTGTAATAAAAATTATCCAGAGTTTCAAAACTTTCTTATATCAAACTTACGCAGTTCTACTGGATTAGTTTATAGTAATGATAATTGGATTAGTAAATCACAAGATGAAATTTTAACTAATTTAATGAAAATAGATAAAAAACATGTATCTGATTTGATTAAAGATCTTAAAGTTGATAATAAATTAAAGGTTAAATTAGAATCCACTAAACAAGAAATAGATGATAATGAATGTAAAGAACATCAAAAACCAAAAATAAAAGAAAAATTATATAACGTATCAAAAATGGTATTAAAAACAAAAAAAACAAATAATAAAGTTCTTGGCGATTCTAAGCCTGATACTTCTACACCAAAAAAATAGACATTTTTTTGCTATTGTTGGACAATAACAAAAAATTAATAAAAGAGTAATTTAGATCAATAAATAAAAAAACTTATAATAATCTAAATAATATATTTTATAATAGTATGAGTTATCAAAATAAGTTAAATAAATATTTATTAAAATTAAAACATACTGGAGGTAAATCAAGTATTATAACAGATAATCCAATATTAGATAAATGTGAGCAACCAAAAAATATTAGAGTATTACAACATCCTATAACAAAAAAAATAGTTATTTTATTAGGTGAAAGTCATAAAAGATATGAACTTACTTTTTCAACAAAAAATTATTTATATCGTGCAAACAGAATTGATCCAAATAAAGGTATTGATTTAGTAATTGGACAAATTACTAAAAAAATAAATAATGCTCAAACTAATCCAGAAAATCCACTTCACAAAGTATTATTATTAGCTGAAATAGAACCTTCTAACATATTATTAGGTGGTTCTAATATTAATACAGATTTGTTTGAAGATAAAGTTGATACAACACGATTAGAATATATTTCTAATAAATTTGAATTTATTCAAACAAAATACAAAAATATATTATATCGTAATATTGATATTAGAAAAGTATTAAATATAGAGGATGCAATGGCTGCTGGATTGAAACAACATGTAAAAATATTAAAAAACTTACAAGTACAAAATTTGTATGATGAAATAAATGGATATTTTAATGATGGATATTCAAATATTAAAAAGTATATTATATCAGATGAAGAATTTACAAATTTACCTTGGAAATTTCCACCACCATTTCCAGATGAAGAAAATCAAAAATTTTTTGGTAAAAATTATACTAGAAAACCATTGATATTTCCAAGAAAATTAAGTGAAGTATTTATTCATACCAAAGATATATATAAGCGATTGGTTAAATTATTTAATTATTTTGATAGAACATATGATAATAGTATATTAAACCATTCAAATGAAGATGAACGTTTAAATTTATTTTTTAATAAAATATCAATGTTAGATCCATTAATTGGTAGAATAATGGATTTATATATATTAGAATATATTAGTTTAATGGAAAATGATACATCGACTGTTGTATATACCGGATCAAAACATACAGAATTTTTATATTATGAATTAATTTTAATTGAAGGATATAAAGTACTCGAAATAGAAAATATAAGTTATAAGTACTTGGATGGGAATAATACAAAATGTGAACGAGAATTTCCATATGAAAAAATAAATATCAATGAATTAAATATTAAATGTGATAATATTAAAAAAATGTATGATAACATATCAAAAAAATATAAGAATATTTTTATTATGAATATGATTATGATGGATAAATCATGGGAAAATAATTTTAATGATAATCCACATGAATTATTTTTGTAAATTAAAAAGCCCTGGTTGTCATCGATCCATCATCAGAACTGGCATCAGAACCTGCACCCTCTTCAGACTCCTCATTCTTCGCCCTCGGTGAAATCTCCAGAGTCTCGACAGACCCATAAGAAACCACCTTGCGCAGACCGGGATTTGAAGGAGACCTCCTCAGGCAAGACTTCTTCGCTACAACCCCAGGACATACCACAGCAGACCCACCAGCCAGACCAACCGCCATTTCACTCGCCAGTACAACCGCCCTCTTCCGCTCGTTTGGCACTGCAATCCAAAGGCCAAACATGTTCGACATTCTCTCGATACTAATTTAATAAAAGATAATAGATATTTATTTTTTCAATTTTTAGAGATTATCAGAACTAAATATCGACAATCTCTAAAAATACGAGAATGTCAGATATAAATATCTATATTTTTTTAGACTATGTCCATACGAGAATGTCAGATATAAATATCTATATTTTTTTAGACTATGTCCATACGAGAATGTCAGATATAAATATCT
>Ga0136641_1000537_pt1 | contig 16393 bp, 16 predicted proteins | sample EliLak1302023Y_FD_115312 | JGI IMG/M metagenome (GOLD analysis project Ga0136641, IMG submission 115312) | Freshwater microbial communities from Elizabeth Lake, Yosemite National Park, California, USA - 13020-23Y | ecosystem: Environmental > Aquatic > Freshwater > Lake ...
GGCATTGCCCGTGCGCTAATGGGGGAGCCAGAGCTATTGATTATGGATGAGCCAACAGAAGGCGTTTGGCATGGTGTCGTGGATGAAATCAAGGAGCATCTAGTTAATTTTTCAAAAGATCGCGCAGTTTTGATCGTTGAACAGAACCTTGATTTTGTTCTGGATATGTCTACCGAAATATTGTTGCTCGAACGAGGAATCCTTACCAAGAGAACATCAGGAAGAGACGAATTGGCCGTGGCAGAGTTGCGATCCCGACTAACGGTCTAGTCCTGTTGGTAAATTTTGATTCCCTGGCGGTAAGTCGACACCACCGTCATTTCACCGACATCATGTGGATCCATCGAACGCGGATCTTGATCTAAGACAATCATGTCAGCAGAAAATCCTGGCAATAGTTTTCCGAAAGATTGTTCTTCGAAAGCCTGGTAGGCGACACCCGATGTATAAGCACTGAGCGCCTCTGGGATCGTGATGCGTTCTTCTGGGACCCAGCCTCCTTCCGGAGTTCTATCTGGCATCTGTCGGTGTACTGCGACAGCCAGCCCTTCAAGCGGAATTTCACTTGTTACAGGCCAGTCACTACCAAAGCTAAGCGGGACTCCTAGGTCAAGGATCGAACGCATTTGATACTGTCTGGCTGCTCGCTCTTCGCCTAACCTGGGCACGCTCAAGACCATCTGCATCGGATCAAGTTTTGTCCAGAGTGGTTCAAAATTAGCAATCACACCTAGGCTCTTTAATCGAGGCAAATCACGTGGATCAACGAGTTGAAGGTGGGTAATGACATGTCTTCTCTCTCGCCTTGGGTTTACTTTCTGGGCGTGTTCTACTGCGTCAAGCGAGTTTCGGACCCCGCCATCACCAATAGCGTGAATAAAGATCTGAAAACCCAATCTGTCGAATTCGGTCACAGCGTTAATCAAATTATCCAAATCCCATACCGGCATTCCTAGATATCCCGGGTTATCGCAATATTCCTCTAACATGCCAGCAGTGCCGCCTTCAATGACACCATCTGCAAAGAACTTGATAGTAAAGGCGGTTAGGTTGTGGTCTGCGGGAAGGCTTTCAATAATGGTTCGTTGTCGCAGGATGTATTCTCTATCTTCTTGCCAGGTATTTGGGTCTGCTCTGAAAGCCAGGTTATATCCGATCTTTAACCGACCGGTTTTTGCTGCCTCGATATACGCCTCTGACATTCCTGGATCAATCCAGGCATCTTGCACCCACGTAACTCCGGATTGGGCATATTTTTCAGAGGCATATTCAATCGCCTGCATGTCATCTTCAATATTGCGGGGCGGAAGATGTTTGGTGACTAGGCCAATCGCATCCCATTCGCGTAGCGTTCCAAGCGGGGTTCCGTCCGGCCTGCGCTCGATGTAGCCAACCTTTAACTCTTCCTTAACACCTGCGATCCCAGCAATCTCTAGCGCTTTTGAGTTGACCCAAATTGTGTGATGGTCCATGGCATGGAGTAAAACTGGGCGATCGGGCACGACCGAATCAATCCAGTGGGCATCGAAATTGCCAGAAGGAGCAAGCGCTGCATCGTATGCGCCACCAACAATCCAAAGATCATCGGGATGAGCATCTGCATAAATTTTGAGGTTGTTAAGGGTTTCTTCCACGCTAAAAAGTTCGGTTACTTGCGGGCCCTGCATTTCTCTGCCGGCAAATAACGGATGGGCATGCCCGTCAGCAAAGGAGGGCATGACAAATTTGCCAGCTAGATCAATTGTCAAGACATTTGGTGGTACCTGTTCTGGATCCAATGAAACGATGCGACCAGCTTGGATCAACATAGAGCTGGCCATACGATCTGTCCCGGTCCAAATTCGACCATTCGTACAAAGAAAAGTTGACATGTCTAATTATGAAGCATCAACCGACCGAGCGGAACGAGCGGCCCGTGACGCCCTCGCCAAAAATAGCGCAAAGACCAACGCCAACACGATTCCTGCATTAACCCCCATCTCTATCAGTGATCGATCAAAATATTGGGATGTCTGCATTTTTTCCATGGTAAGAGATGCACCTACAGTAAGAATATGACGAACTGCAGCGATGACACCGATGATCAAAAAGTTATCCAACTGAAAAATTCCGTCGGTAAATCGAACGATGACTGTTCGCATAATTTCTAGAATAATCACTACGAAGAGAATGTCATTGATCGCTTGAATCATTCCGGCCGGAAAGAATGGATGGGTGTGAATCAGGCGCAGCAAGGTATGAGCGGCAGCCAAGATAGAAATAATAAATAAAACGATCCCTAGAAAGCCATGCAAAATATCTTCCAGCTTATCGATAAAAGTAATGGGAATGAGGGACTCGTCGTTTGTGAGCAAGCCCTTAACTGATTTGTACTTCATTTAAGCACCCCCAATAAGCCCCAATAAGGATGCCTAATGGTAAGCGGGGTAATCAAGTCCCGCAATATCTAGAAGAACGTTTCTATCAAATCTACGACAGTGTAATCATCGTCCACCAACGGAATCAGCTTCCACTTGTCAAAGGTGGTACACGGGTGAGAAATCCCTAAACCGACCAGGTCTCCAACTTCGATCGAGTCATTTTCTGGAAAAGTTAGATATCCGTGTTGATCGTTCAGCTGCTTAACCGAGCCGGTAAAAGGTTCTATTTTTCCCCGGAAGCGCTTAATGGGGAATGGATTCTCGATGTCATTTCCAACATCACGTTTGCCCAGATCTAAGAGCGCTACATTCTTCTCTGGTTTGGAAATGACTTGGGACCAGATTTCAATGGCAGGAGAAAATCTCTTGCTAGGGGGGGCGTCCGCAAAAGGGTAAAGTCTCTCATAGCTACCATGGTCATGGGCTAGGTAACCCCCACTTCTGAGAATGGAATGGAACTCGTTGCCGTGCGTTTTAAATTCTTCTGCTACCACATCAAAAAAAGCGCTACCTCCAGCGGAAATAATTCCGTTGTTTGTTTTGATATATGGCGCAACCACTTGCGCAGCTTCAATAATTTTGTGGCAAAAATCTTGAATGGCAGAAATTCGTTCAATCGCCCGTCCATCACCCCCAATTGTCCCTTCGAACCCAGAAACGCCACGTAGGGTAAGCCTTGAATCCCCAGCTATTTTTTGGGCCAACGGGGATACATCCTGTAACTCTCTAATCCCACATCGACCACCCATATATCCAATTTCTATAAGTAAATGAATCCGCGCATCTGGAAGAGTAGAAATTGCACTTTGGATTAAATCTAAACCAATCTGCGAATCAACGTAGAAAATAATTTCTGTATTAGGATCCAGATTTTTTAGCGCGATAGATCGAATTGCAGTTGGGTTCACAATTTCGTTAGCGATAATGATTCGGTTGAATCCCTGATCGAGAAATATTCGTGCTTGAGTGTAGTTTGCGACCGTCAAGGCCCATGCTCCACTATCAATTTGCATTCTTGCTATTTTTGGGGACATGACCGTCTTAACGTGCGGAGCTAATGAAGCGCTCATTTCTTGGCAATATTCTGCCATTCTAGAAAGGTTATTTTTGATGGCACTGGCAAGCAGGAGAGCGGTGGGAAATTGAAAGCCAGAAGTAAATATATTGGGGTTTTTTCTTAAGAATTCCACTGATGATATTCCCTGCACATCTAACGGCAAGCCTTTTGAAACGGGCAAAGGAAACGCACTCCCTAAGAGTGAGGCACTCTGAAGAGTCATCGCATTACCCAACCGCCATCAACGTTTAGTATTTGTCCAGTAACGAATGAAGACTCTTGACTTGCTAAATATAGGAAGGCTCCTGCCAAGTCAGTTGAGGTTCCTCGTCTCTTTAATGCTTGCACACCATACAAGTATTGGGCGACCTCTTCTTGATTAGGATCTATTTCAAGTTCCATCTCTGTTTGAATTGCACCAGGCATGACTGAATTGACTCGAATTCCATCAGGCCCCAGCTCTCTGGCTAAGGCGCGAGTGATGCCAACGATCGCTGCCTTAGAGGCGGAATAGTGCAAAGCTCCCGCTTGTCCGGTATCGACCATCACTGACGTGACGGTGATTATCGATCCTTTAGTTCTTTTCAGGTCTTCGTAAGCTGCTTTCGCGAGTAGCCAGGTCCCTCTTCCGTTGACACTTTGAACACGGTCCCATTCTTCTACGCTTATTTCATTCCATTTTTGGCGACCCATCGCTGCGCCATTTGCAACAACGATCGAGATATCTCCAAGCTGTTTGTTGATTTCTTTCACAAGGCGTTCTGGAGTTTCTGGTAGAGCTAGATCACCTGATAAGCAGATGGCCTGCGAACCGTTTTCCGTCAGTTCTCCTACCAAATCCTTGGCCAATTTCTCCATCTGTGGTGAATCCAAATAACAGATTGCCACTGATGCTCCTTCGCTGGCATACAGTCGAGCTACGGCAGCACCGATTCCCCGAGCACCACCAGTGATGAGCGCAGTTTGACCTTGCAGACGGCCTAATGTCATAGAAGTACCCCTTTACTTGCTAACGAAGTTGCGACGAGTTCTTGAACTTGATCGATCTTATAAATCTGTGCAGTTGAAGGGGTCTTAAAACGTGTCAAATCTTTTAGACCACTCCCCGTAAAAATAACGACTGGCTCATCGTTGGCCGTGATTTTGCCGGCTCGAATATCCTGGTGAAGCCCAGCCAATGCTAAGGCTGATGCTGGTTCTACAAAAATACCTTCCTCACGGGCCAGGAGATCTTGCATATCCCACGCCTCTTGATCAGCGACTCGCACGCCCCAACCGCCCGAAGCAGTAATTTTCTCAACGGCAATCAATCCATCTGGCGGATTAGCTAGTTGTAAGCCAGATATTTTTGTGCCGCATGCAGGTACGACTGGCCAGTCAATAAGTCCCATCATCATTTGAGATATCGGCGAACATTCGGATGGTTGGACACAGATAACTCTTGCACCTGAACCTGCCCGGGCTAGACCCGTTGCCGTTGCAACGAGTAGTCCACCACCACCTGTTGGTATGTACACGTGGCTGGCCGACTTATCACGGGCAATTTCTTCCCCTATTGCTTCTGCACCCGTCATTCCCACTGGATTAAAGGCATATGCCGTAATGGTTAACAGCAGATTTTCATGTTGTGCAATTTTCTGAAGAGCAAGCATTTCGGCCGAGCCTAAATCCTTCATCGGGATCAATTGCGCACCATAGGGTCGAATCGATGCCACTTTTTCAACTGGAGCATCAGCGAGTATGCAGAGAAAGCCTGGAAGCCCAGCACGTGCTCCATATGCACTCATCGCGGCTCCACCATTACCGGAAGATGTGCCTAACCAGCCACGATAACCTTGCGCAAGTGCTTCAATCATCGTAGTTCGGGCGATCCGATCTTTATACGAACCCGTTGGATTGAGATTTTCTGCTTTGGCCCAAATATTCTTTATGCCCCAGGAGCGAGCCAGAGTGGGCAATGATAGTAAAGGTGTATTTCCTTCACCCATGAAGAGTTCTGTTGTAGACATTACAACGGTGTCGCGATTATCGAAAGTGTATCTCCGGGTGAGACACACGTGGCTCGTCGCATTAACATCACGATTCCGGAGCTAGGAGCATAGATGCTTTCGCTCGATCGCCCATTCTCATCAAGCACTTCACCGAGCATATCTCCATGCGAAACATGCGAACCAACTTCTGCTGCCGTACAAAAATACCCATGGGTGGTAGAAACGATGCCCTCATCTGTATTGCCATCACCTGTTACACATATGGGGTTGTTCGTACTCAATGGGCAGGTATCGATCATAGATAATGAATGTAATATCCGAAGCACACCGTCAACGTATGTTTTCAGATCTGATAGCCGAACTTGTCCGCCACCCCTGCCCTCAATATAAATGGAAGGAATTCCCAGGGAATCTGCGGCAGAAATAGAGCGACCAGGTGCCGGCGCACCAGAGTGCTGCCAGGTATATGGGGCGCTAAAAATGTCGGCATAGCGACGTGATTTCAGTGAAATATCAGGATCAGAATCCAAATATCCACATAAAAGTGCCATATCGAAATTCCTACCAGCGGAGTGTAAATCTATAAGAAGGTCAGAGCTCTTAATAAGGCTCTCAGTGAGGAATCCCGCAATCTGCTCTGTTGGGGTTCCGAGTGCATCTCCCGGAAAGACTCTAGCCAGATTTAAGCCATCAGTTGGACTGGCGCGGGTTGAGGCTTTCCAGGCAACTGGATGAGCAGGTGCAGCAAATTTAACTGTGCCCCTATGAACAGGAGATTCTTCGAGAATATTTCTCAGCTGTCGACACGCTAAGACGCCTTCAAATTCATCGCCATGAACGCCACCCAAAATAGAGATGGTAGGGCCATCAATGTCTCCATGTATGGTTTCTATAACAGGGAGTAGAGATGTCATGTTTGTAAGCCTATTTCGCGCTATTCCTGAAAAGCAAGCAATTCACCTTTCGGAAATAAACAAAGTTCCGGCAAGTGGAAACTCTAAGGATTGAACTTCAGTAAAATCTTCTTGCGCGGTCGTTATCAGAAGTTGTGAATTGTTTGCTCCACCAAAGGCAACGCTTGTTACTTGTTCGGTTGGGATGGCGATTTCATAAAGTAATCGTGCGCTCATGTCGTAAGCTCTCACGACAGACTTTCCGTAAATGGCTACATAAAGTATTCCTGATGGATCAAAAGATATTCCATCTGGCAGTCCATCATCCGAAGGCAATTGAAGAAAAATATTTGATTGAATTATAGATCCAGTTACGGCATGTACATGGTGACACCAGATTCTCCGTTCATAGGAGTCAACATGGAATAAAGTACTTTGCTCACGATCCCAGACCATGCCATTTGTCAGCGAGAATCGGGGAAGCGCTTGGTGGATTTCGCCAGCTGGAGTTACACGCAGAAGAATCCCTGTCCCTGGCGAACGATCTGGCGAAACCGAGCCAATCCAGATATTGCCGGCACCATCGACAATTCCGTCATTAAGAAGAAAACCATCTGGTAACGGGAGTTCGATAGGTGATCCGATTTCCGTTAATACATGTTTGGCGAAAGAGAAACGCCTGAGTGTATTTTCAACAGCAATCACTACTTGAGAATCACCGACAGGCTGTACCAATGAGGTACGTGCATTAAATTGCCTTACGCCGATAGGGGATTGAGCTAAGTCTCCGATTGAACTTCCTGGCCGCCAATAGACATTTCCTGCTGTCGCATCTACCCACCACCAATACCCGTAGGCCCATCGTGGGCTTTCACCTAAATGACATCGGGGAGCCCCAAATGGTTTAACCGTGACAAATTCTTTATCCACCATTTGTCTTATCCACTATTTGTCATTGTATAGAGTTTTTAAGAGTGCCAAGGGATTTTTTTAACTGAAAAACCACCATCAATGGTCAGAATTTCACCGGTGATAAAGCTCGCATCTTCTGAAAGCAGAAATTGAACACCGGCAGCAATTTCATCTGGTTCACTAAATCTTCCCATCGCATGCATGCCCACAATAGATGGATCAAGGTATCCAGCGTTCTGGGCATTTATTACCATCGCAGTATTGACATACCCCGGAGCAACAGCGTTGACGCGAATACCAAATTCAGCCCATTCTACCGCGAGGGTACGTGTGAGGGCATTGATGCCCGCTTTAGCAACTGCATACGGAAGGCGCCTTGGCCAGGCAAATGATTGTGCCACTGAAGAAAAATTAACAATTGCTCCACCGGTTTTATTTTTGACTAGATACCGAGCGAAAGCCTGATTCATGTAGAAATGGCCATCTAGGTGACAGTCTCTTACCTCTTTCCATTGCTCCGGTGTCATGTCCAAACTAGCGTGGTTGGTGCTGTTTCCAGCGGTGACAACTAATCCAGTCAAAGTTGGAGCCCACGAAGCGCTGGCTTCAACCAGGCGTCCGGCGCTTTCCGCCGAAGTAATATCAGCTTCTAGGACGAGTAATCGGTCATCACCGTATTCGCTTTGTATTTCCTTCAGCGGGCCAGCATGTATATCGGCGGCGATTATCTGGACATGTGGCCAATGATCCAGCAAGCGCCGGATAGTTGCGAAACCAATACCGCTGGCCCCACCGGCAACAATGATTGCGCTGTGTCCACCGATGTGTCCGTCGATAGTCTTCGCCATTAGTCAACCCACAAGGTAGCTTCAAATTCGACTCGCAGGTCAGGCAACATGAGTTGTGCGCCGCCCACAAATGAACAGGCGGGCATTATTGAGGCGAAATATTCGCCATGAGCCTTGGCTACTTCTGGCCAATCCTCGATATCTGTAAAAAATATTCTGGTACGTATTGTGTTTGCAAATGTTGCGCCTAACTCTTCAACGGCCTTTTCTACTTCGGCCAGGATATATTTCATCTGTCCATATGGATCCTTGGGGCAAATAACAACGCCTTCTCTGGTGGTCGCTGTAGTTCCACTCACCTCAATGAGATTTCCCATCTTCACCGCTCGAGAATACCCAACGATAGCGGCCCATGGTCGGTTGCCATCCACCCGGAGAACTTCGCTCATTTCAGCTTCGGCTTGCTTTGAGAAGGTGTTGTTGGCTCTTCAAAACCCTTAGAGGGTAGCCATCTAGATTCACTGCCGGCAGGTGCATACATCCACCAAGAGAGGTAAATTTCTTCATGAGTTACTTGTGTTCTGTGTCGAACCATCGACGGTGTGTAAATCACAGAACCCGGCCCGACTTCGTAGGGGACATCATCCATAAAAATGGTTGCCTGACCAGTTAAAACGGTAGCGATTTCTTCCGCTGGATGAGAATGTTCTTCAGTGCTCAGACCTGCAGGTATGGCACTCAGGCCGATAGCCACATCTTTTGAAGTTCCGTTGTCTGGGGTGACCAAAACAATAACTATTCTGCCATTAAGAAACCTGCCGGTTGGATGACTTCCGCGATCAAGCGCTTCAATCATTTCTCTTTTCAAATTTTCGAGATCAAAGACGATGGGGAGAGCGCCGGGAACTGGAATTGAGATGCTCATAGTTCTCTCTTTTTCTCTAAGGGACCCTTCATCTAAGACCCTCTGCGCACATTATCAAATATTTTTTCCACATTCTGGAGAAATGTTTCAGAAAAGTGGGCCCCAAGATTTTCTCTCTTAGCTCCCGTATGAGCGAATTAATGGTCATCCTTAAGCAATTTTTCCACAAAGTGGAACATTTCCAATACTCAATGGGTATATCTATTGACTCATGTTGCCTCTAGTCCGACAATTCTAGACACCAGGGTAACCCGTTACCCGTCGATAAACACGAGGAGACTAATTTGAAACTGCACCTAAAAAATCGCGCCTCTCGCAGCGCGGTTGCTGCTATTGCTGTTGGATCCTTGCTCCTAGCGAGCACGTTGACTTCTGCGACGGCATCAACTCCAACTTCAGCCCGCAAAAGTGCGAACAAGTTGATTTTGGCTGCGTTGCAAGATCCTGGAACTCTGGATGTTGTGAAGCAAAACCAAACAGCTCTTGTTCTGTGGCTACCAGGAAACGTTTACGAGACTCTTGTGACAAATAAGCCAGATGGCACAGCAGCTCCTGGCGTCGCAAAATCATGGACCATTAGTAAAAATCAACTCGAGTACGTTTTCAACATTCGTGATGAGAAGTTTTCAAACGGTGCGGCGATTACAGCCGAAGATGTTGTGTACTCCCTAAAGGCAATGCAGAACGGACCAATCGGTTCCTACCACGGTCCATTCGCTCAAGTTGCGTCAATTGTTGCAAAGGATGCCAAGACGGTTGTTATTACGCTGAACAAGCCAAGTCGTTCCTTCTTCCACGGCATGGGTGAGATGTCTGGAATAATCCAGCCAAAATCTGGTGAAGCGACTCGCGCAACAGCTCCAATAGGATCTGGACCATATGTCCTTAAAGAGTATGTGCCCAATGATCACTTGACCTTCCTGCCCAACTCAACATATTGGGGTTCAGCACCTTCCCTTAAGGAAATCACCGTAAAGATCATGACCGACGGAAATGCTGCTTTGGCGGCGTTAAAGGCCGGTGAAATCGATTCATTCCCGGTCATTACGATCGACCTCTGGAACCGCATCAGCAAGCAAGGTTTTGATAAGGACTTCACACTTCAAAACTATCCACAGGGTGGAGAAATGTTGTACACCTTGTTTAACTCCAATGTCGCTCCTTACAACAACGCTAAGGTTCGTCACGCTCTTGCAAAGATGATCGATCGCAAGGCTTTCAACGTTGCTTATGGCGCACCTGAAGGAAGCTCTGATCCAACCTGTGGTTATGGTCTTCAAAATACCTCTTGGTTCGCGATGGAAAGCGCATCAAGCTGCTTTGACGCATATAACCCAGCACGTGGTGCAGCCGAACTTAAGGCTGCGGGATTTACTAAGACTGCTTTGGACTATGTTTCGTTAACAGATGTTCCAGATCTTTCTCTGCCTGCTGATTTACAGGTGGCACAATTTACTGCAGCTGGTGCCACAATCAAGCGTCGGGCAATTTCGCTTGCTGAATATTCAAAGACCATCTTTGGTGGTCGGCCTCAGCAATTTGGTGTGTCTATCATGTCTGACCCTGCTTTGTTTACGCAGTTCAGCTGCACAGACAAGAGCAAGGCCGGTTGGACCACCTATTGCAGCAAGCAACTCACAAATCTGCTAATACAGGCAGATGCGGCAAAGACCCTTGCTAGCTATAACTCTTTGATGGCGCAAGCAGCTTTGGTATTGCAAAAGGATGCCTACATAGTTCCAATTCTGGCTAAAGCTGGTGTTGGATTATGGCAACCAAGTCTAATCGGCTGGAAAGCTCCACGAATTTTCGTCGAGCAGAACTTCGCAGACTTGTCTTGGAAGTAGCGGTTAAAAGCGCTAGTTCTGAGTAAGTAACGGTTCGAGGGTACCGAGTAGAGCTCAAGGAAGTGCAGAAATTGCGCTTCCTTGAGCGTCTCACTTAGAAGGGTAAAATGGGGCGCTTTATAGCACGTAGGTTATTTTTTTTCATTATTACACTACTCACGACCTCAATTCTCATTTTTGCATTAATTCGTGCAGCCGGTGGCAACGTTGCGGCAATTTTATTAGGAAAGAATTCAAGCGCAGAAGAGATTCACAAACTTTCTGCCGAATTAGGTCTCGAGCGACCACTACCCGTTCAATACTTCGAATGGATGAATAATTTTCTCCACGGAAATCTTGGAGCAGCTTTTCGTAGTAAGCAATTGGCTTCACACCTGATCTGGACACAAGCACCAGTCAGCGTCCCACTTTCATTGGGTGGTTTCTTGCTTGCGATCTTGCTGGCCATACCTTTAGGTACCTATGCCGCAAAAAATTATAATAAACCAAGTGGGGCAATTGTCGCAGTTCTCAGCCAAGTTGGAATCGCTATTCCGGTTTTCTGGGCGGGATTACTGCTCTCGCTTGTTCTTGGAGTTCATCTTCATATCTTGCCTACTGGTGGATGGACACCTTGGAGCGATAGCGTTGTAGGAGCTATGAGATCGTTAGTCTTACCGATATTTACGCTAGGCATTGTCATGGCTTCAACCCTAACGCGCTACACCCGTACCGCTATTTTGGATGTCATGAACGAAGATTTTGTTCGCACCGCACGAGCCTCTGGAATGAGCCGAAGAGTTGCTTTAATAAAAGTTGGTCTTAGAAACGCTTCGTTACCTCTTGTGACAGTCCTGGGCCTTCTGGCGGCAGAAATGGTCGGCGGAACAGTCATTATTGAAAAAGTGTATTCCTTGCCCGGAATCAGCAGAATGATCCTAGACAATGTAACGGCCCGTGAAGTTGTTGTAGTCCAAAGCACAGTCATGGTAATTGTTATTTATGTTATGACAATAAATCTGATTATAGATCTTGCTTATGGACTATTAGATCCCAGAATCCGAGTCACTAAATGAGCCTTGCGCTGAAGATACCGAAAATCCGCGCTAGCGGAATCTGGAAGAAATCACGACTTCCTTTGGTCATTGGTGGATCTCTCACATCGGTAATGGTTGCTCTGGGAATCGTTTCGATATTCTGGGTACCACGAGACGTTAATGGGATCGATCCCGCTTTTCGCATGTTATCCATCGGCACGCCCCATCACTTGTTTGGTACAGATTACCTTGGTCGCGATGTGACAAGTATGTTGATGGCGGGATTGCGAACCTCCATCATTATTGGTTCTTCTGCGGCTTTTCTCTCACTCGTAATCGGCACAATCTTAGGGATGGTGGCATCCTCTGTTTCCAAACTGGACGAACCGATCATGCGCATGGCAGATATTTTCATGGCCATGCCAGGAATTATCTTTGCTCTTGTTCTTGCCTCTACCATCGGTCCCGGATATTTGACTACGATTTTTGCACTCACATCGTTCTTTACTCCAGCTTTTGTGCGAGTTACGCGCGCCTCTTCGATGCGGGTTTTAGCGGAAGACTATATTGCTGTTGCCCGCCTCTACGGAAGAAAACGTTTGTTCATCACTTTCCGGCACGTCCTTCCAAATATTTCATCAATTTTGATTGTTCAATTCACGATCTACTTTGCAGCTGGTGTTTTATCAGAAGCGGGCCTCTCCTATCTGGGTGTGGGGATAAATCGGCCCTCCGTTTCGCTGGGGATGATGTTGCACGAAGCTGTGGAGCAGATCGGTATAAGTGATCCGTTGTGCGTTTGGCCTGGATTAGCCATTGTAATTTTGGTTATCGGATTAAACCTCTTGGGCGATGGTTTGCGAGACCATTTTGATCCCCGCTTTTCTCAAAGGGTGCGGTAATGGAGACTTTTGCACTCAAAGTAGAAAACCTCGTCGTTGCACTTGATGATCTTGTTGCCGTTCGTGGTGTTTCCTTCACGATTGAAAAAGGGGAACGTTGGGGTCTTGTCGGTGAATCGGGTGCTGGAAAGAGTTTGACAGCATTGGCAGTCATGGGTCTGTTGCAGGATGGATGGAAGACTTCTGGTCACGTTTGGCATGATGGAATTGATCTATTGCAGGCTTCTGATAAGACGTTATCGTCACGTCGCGGACGAACCATGTCTATGGTTTTTCAGGATCCTACAACGGCGTTAAATCCGGTGGCTAAGGTAGGGAAACAAATCACGTGGATTTTGCGTCACCACCTGAAAGTGAACAAAAAAGAGGCATACGAACAGTCCCTCGAATTACTAAATAAAATGAATCTTCCTCGTCCCGAATCCATCATGGATTCATATCCCCATCAACTTTCTGGTGGACAGCGTCAGCGAATTATGATCGCGATGGCTCTTGCTTGTTATCCAGAACTTATTATTGCGGATGAGCCGACGACTGCTTTAGATGTTACGGTTCAAAAGCAGGTACTCAGGTTGTTAGATGCTGCAGTATCCGAACGAAATTGCGGATTACTCCTTATTACTCATGACTTACCTGTAATCGCTGCAATGTGCGAAAATGTGGCCGTTATGTACGGTGGTCGTATTGTTGAAACTGGCGCAATTTCGGAAGTCTTCACAAACCCACGCCATCCATATACAAAAGGTCTGCTGGCATCCCAACCTACCCTCGACAATATTGATCTAGATGGTGGTACTCGGCTTCCTTCGATAAGAGGTTCTGTGCCGCCGCTGCACGCAATGCCACCCGGTTGTGCCTTCGCTGAGCGTTGCGATTTTGCAACTGAGCGGTGTAAGGAACTGCCAGAACTTGATGGCGAAACACACCGTGTTGCCTGCTGGAATCCCTTGATGAGCACGGCTGAGGGAGTGTGATTGCAGATGGATCAGACACAGACTCCAATTATTCAAACTGTCGGCGTGTGCCAGGAATATAAGTTGCCACGCACGTCGATCTTTGGAGAACGCCCGATTCTGGCCGCGCTCAAAGATGTCGATTTTTATGCCATGCAGGGAGAATCGGTTGGCATAGTTGGTGAATCTGGAGCCGGAAAGTCAACGTTAACAAGAATTTTAGTGGGAATGGAGAAGCCAACGTCTGGGGTCTTCACCTTCAAGAATCAAGAAGTATGGAGTTCTGCGGATGATTTTAAGAAAGAATTTCGGCGCTCTGTTCAGATGGTCCTTCAGAATCCAAGGAGCTCCTTCGATCCGCGCATGACTATTGCTCAATCGCTCTTGCAACCGCTACGTGGCTTGGAGATTGAGGGCGATCACCAAGCGCGTATTAACGTCGTACTTGAGCAGGTTGGTCTCGGTAAAGATTCGCTCAAGAAATATCCATACGAATTTTCTGGGGGGCAGTTGCAACGAGTTGCTATCGCACGGGCGTTGATTCCGGATCCTAAAGTTTTGATCGCTGACGAACCAGTATCAGCGCTGGATGTTTCAATCCAAGCGCAGGTTCTCAATCTACTGAATGATCTTGTGAAGGATTTAAATCTAACGTTGATCTTAATCACACATGACTTATCGGTTGTCTCCTATGCGACTTCTCGGGTTGCGATCATCGTTGACGGCAGAATAGAAGAAGTTGATTCACCCAAAGCGCTCTTTCGTAACCCAAAATCCGCGATTGCTAAGAGCTTTGTTGATTCTGTACTCACGGTTGGTAAGGGAATTGAAGGCGAATCACTATTCTAGAAGAGAGAAAATTGCATCAACTTCTACTGGGCTATTCAAGGGCAATGATTTAACGCCAATTGCAGTACGGGTATGAGACCCAACCTCTGATCCAAAAACATCCAACATGACTTGGCTAGCGCCATGAGCTACCAAGTGCTGGTCGGAAAAATCATCTGCACTTGCCACATAGATCCCAAGCCGAGCAATATAAGCGATCCGGTCCAATGATCCCAGCGCCGATTGGATTGACGTTAAGACATTGATGGCACACTGCCAGGCGCATTCTTGGGCTAATTCAAGCGTCACTTCCCGGCCAACCAAGCCGGTGGCTAGCAAACCATCGGGGCCCATGGCTACCTGTCCAGATGCATAAAAACACGAATCCAATTTCCTGATGGGAGAGAGCGAGACACTAAAAGGTGAAGTTGGTTTGCGGCTTAAATCACGAAAAATATCATCAAAACTCATGTGTTTTCCCTTATCGTCAGATTCAGAAAGTACCCTGGATTCAGATTGTAGTTAAGGGTGCGTCATATTCGGTAGAAATCTTTGAATTCTGACTAATTCTTCTCAGGATGCGAAACTTTATAGGTTTGTACCAATGGAGGACCGTATAGTTTGAAGCCGACACGGATACAGGGACGGTGAGGGCAATGAGCGACGCGCTAGATATCGCCATTACCGGAACCATTTACGATGGATCTGGTTCGGTTCCTCAAGTGGGCACCATAGGAATTAAGGATGGACTGATTACCTACGTTGGAAGCGAACGGGTATTAGCCGAACAGGAAATTGATGCTACAGGTTTGGCACTTGCACCAGGTTTTATCGATGTACATACCCACTCCGATGTCAGCTTACTTCTTGATGGACGTGGAGAGAGCAAAGTTTTTCAAGGAGTAACAACCGAAGTAACGGGCAACTGTTCTTTTTCGGCATTCCCCATAAACTCGAATCATAAGAAAGAACATGCAGATTTTCTTGAGGGTATCGGAGACAGTCGGATCGACTTCTCTTGGTCAGATCTAGCGGGATATAGAAATGCGCTGGAGGAATCAGGGATTGCTATCAATGTTGCGCCACTTGTGGGTCATGGAACGCTACGAATCGCCGCTATGGGGCTGCGTGAGACACCAGCAAACCAGGAAGAACTCGAGTCAATGAAGGATTTGCTCGACACCTGTCTTCTGCAAGGCGCATTTGGAATGTCTACTGGACTCACCTATGTTCCATCCGGATATAGCTCCTTTGAGGAGATTGCTGCGCTATGCGAAGTGCTGAAACGTCACGACAGAACGTATACGACGCATTCTCGTGATTCTGACATTTTAGGAAACGATCCATTTCTTGGACCTCTCAATGAAGCGCTGGAATTATCACGGCGAACGAAGGTGCGAATTCAGTTCTCTCATGCCGCGATAAACGATCCTTCACTTTGGGGCTCAGCGCACCTATGGACAGACCACTTTGATAAAGCGGTCTCTGAGGGATTAGATGCTGCTTTTGATGTGTACCCATATGACGCCTCAAGTTCTGCACTTACTCAGTACCTTCCGTTATGGGTGCAAGAGGGCGGGGCAGAAGTTATGAAAAGTCGCCTCTCTGATCCGGTCATTTTTGAAAAGGCTGCAACCGAACTTTCTCAAGGATGGTCGGTCAATAAAATTCCGTGGGATTGGAATCGAGTCATCTTGGCTCGTACTGATGGGTTGCTGCACACCTATCCTGGCGATTCTATTTCTGCTTCGGCGCAGAAATTAAAAATCTCTCCTGAAAGCCTTGTCCTAAAATTGGTACAGGCAGGTGGAAATCAAGTAATGGTCGTGCTGTTCTATCGGACAGAAGAAGATATGCGAAC
>Ga0136641_1000538_pt1 | contig 16365 bp, 16 predicted proteins | sample EliLak1302023Y_FD_115312 | JGI IMG/M metagenome (GOLD analysis project Ga0136641, IMG submission 115312) | Freshwater microbial communities from Elizabeth Lake, Yosemite National Park, California, USA - 13020-23Y | ecosystem: Environmental > Aquatic > Freshwater > Lake ...
CGACAAATGACTTGACGCACCAATATAGTCCGACACTGATGCAGTTGCCGCCTGATTATGTGTTGATGAATGCATTACAACGTGTGCACAGTAGTCGGAAGATAATCCTAACCTACGAGAAAGTGGCACAGGATATCTTGTACAAACGACAGTTTACCAAGAAGATGGCGTCTGTGCTAGGGTTTTCCATGGAAGACATGAAATCAAAGATGGATGCCTTTTATGCATATATCTCCTCACAGGCACAAGCGGAACAGAAGAATAATTTGGTACACTGGTTTCATGAATTCTGGCCTGTCATTGACAGCTGGGCCATTGGGGCCAATGTGGTGCAACTGATTTCTCACTTGTCACAGTGGCCGCAATTTCAGGGCATATGGAATACAGTGAAGATGAAACTGCTGCCTGTGCTACGAGGTCTCTGCGCAATTCATCCGTTAGAGCGGATGGATTGTGTAGAGGCACTGCATATTCTGAATCCTGGCAATCGAGTGATAGCGAAGTTCGGGGTTCAATGGCTGATGGAACGGGCGAAATAAGGCCGCGAAGCGGATACAATCAGGGGGGATTTAAAGCGGATACAATCAGGGGGGATTTAAAGCGGATATAATCAAACAGGACATTTAAAGCGGATACAATCAAACAGGGGGTTTAAGGGGGAGAACTTGCGAAGCAAGTTTGTCCCCCTCTTCTAACATAAGGGGTAAGCCATACACACATGATGCTTCTTCCCAGACTCATACAATGCCTGACCATGGTCAAAATCCAGTACACTGTAATTGGCCAGGGCGTCATCGGTCGGATAGCAGGCATGTATTTCTCCTTTGGGATGCGGACACGAGTGGCTACCACGAGCGAGTTCCGAGTCAAATGTATGTAGTAGCATGTCAATGACCGTTTTCAGATAGGAGAGAAAGGTCGTCGGTGTAATGGCATGATACTCCGCACGGGCACTGATGAACGTCACATTATAAAATGAGCAGTCTCGGTAGCTCATGGCCTCTGTAATAATTTCATTGCTAATCAGACCACCATCAATGTACAACGTCCCGTTGTATTTTCGTGGCGGGAAGACTACAGGGATGGCCGTGGTACTCATCAGTACGTCCATCTGGTCTTCAAAGGCAAGTTCATGGAAGGTGAAGATGTCGAGTTCATCTGTATAGAGATTACTGGCGCCAATCAGCGTCTGTGGCGGTGCCTTGGGTACAGGGAGTGATTTGAAGAGGAATCGCAGGGTGGCTTCAAGTGGGGAGTTGTTAAAGATGCTCCAGGCGGTCTGGAGGTGGAGGAGGTCGGTGTAATAGACATGGGCGGTGCGGAGGTTGGTGTACATGTTGACCATGAGGGGGAGGGCGGCCATGGTGGTATCGTGATAGGATAAGACGGCGGCATTGAGGCCACCTGCGGAGACACCTGTGATGAGGTCAAAAGTAGGAGGGATGCGTTTCTGATGGGTCAGGGCGTCGAGAATGCCGACCTCGACGGCGCCGAAGGAACCGCCACCGCTAAGGGCGAGAATCTGACATACAGGAGCCGCATAAAACACAGGTAGGAAACCGAAGAGAATGGCGGCAAGGGTGCGTAACATCTATACAGTGGATGGCTTTGATGGTTAGGCCCCCCTAGACAGTGGAACATTACGAATGAACAAGGGGTCTAAGGAGGAGGACTCGCATAGCGAGGATGCCCCCCTAGACAGTGGAACATTACGAATGAACAGGGGGTTTAAGGGGGAGGACTCGCATAGCGAGGATGGCCCCCTCCTCCACTGCGTCGCAATGTAATCCGTTTTCTCGTTGCAGGCACACACATGTATCCGCAAAAGTTGTCATAATCCAATCCTGATGTGGGATAGGCGCGCGATGCCAGTGCAGGGTCATAGATAGGACGGTCGGTGGCATCTCTGCTGATTACATCCGTGGCGCCTGGTTTATGTGACCAGTACTTGTTGCTGTCTTGTCGGTAGAAGTGATAGTCTTGGTCTTCATCTGTAACCATGGCAATTTTATAGGTGCGTTTGGGGCACTTCTGGATAAAGGTAGTCTGGGTTATACCTGGCACGTCGCCTAGAACGCGAGCCATGAGGTCAGGACAGCGTTTGCCATCAACGTTGGACCATTTGGGGTAACCACTTTTGCGACCGGGCTGAGGAAAGGCTTCGGGGCACTTCCGTTTTGTACAGGATTTGGGGAGTTTTCTGTAATTAAATGCATAGGCAAAGCAGTTTTGTGCATCTTTCATGCCTTTGTACTTATTATAGGCGCTGGGGTCATAGATGGGCTCGGACCCGCTCAACGGCGCCTTCCTCGGACAAGAGGTAGCATGCTGGGCACAGAAGGGCGAGGTAGGAAGGGGAGGATGGGGACAGGTGGGGTCGCATTGACACTGCAGTCGCATACGCGACTGCATCTTGACCTCACCACCACGGTGAGGATGACACTGCAGTCGCATACGCGACTGCATCTCGACACCACCCTTATAGGAATGTCTTCTCTTACGATACGTACTTCGTTTACTACGGTTATAATGCCTTTTATAACTCTTACGAGGCATTACTGCTAATTGGACGCATTATTCGTGGCCATGTGAAATGACAATATTTTGTAAGGAATCCTGGTCGGCTTCTTGATTGTTTTTTACCCTATCTAGTTTTGAGCCGTCCATGTTCGAATCTATTATCTTATGAGAGCGAATCAGTGTATTGACCGCCTCTTTGACGGGGTCAGGAATGTCCAGTGTGGCAATCGGTTGATTCAGGGATGGTGGATACAATTCACTGGACTTCTGGGTTGCGGCTGCACTAGTTGGCGCTTGGTCCGACTTCTCATCCGACTTGTAGTACTCTTCTTCCACCTGTTTCATCTTAATCTTCTCAATCTGATGCGTAAAAAAGATGAATTGGTTAACATGGGTCGGGGTTTGGTCACCAATCAGGTGCCCTCCATACCGTCCCGTGAGCCCGAAATACTGCCATCCCTCTGTGCGAAGACGCTCCAAGGTCGTATTGAGGAAGTAGTACTTCTTATCAATTTTGAAGAGCGTCAGGATACCATTAAAGATAGTAACCAGGAGAGAAACCACGAACGTAGCCCAGTAGACTTGGGTACTGATGGAGCTGCCGAAGGACGTGGCGGCATTGGAGTTTTGAATGGACAGGAGAGCGGGAACAAAGAGCGAGCCTACTGTAATAATGATGTGCCCCATATGAAACATACAGGAGTATCGAGCCACGCGTCGTCGAAAGTTTTCGATGATGTCGATGTAGCGTGACTGGAGAATTTGTTTTTGGACCTCGGGCAGGTTAATGTTTTCGAGAATGGTTTCAAAGGTGGAGCGGTCTTTGGTCTGTGGGCAAAAGCAGGAGACGCGGTCGAGCTGTTTGATAGTAGTGAGAGCATTGCCATTGGCTTCCTCGTACATGGCACCTAGCTTACCTTTGGCTTCCTCGTACACGGCCTTGGCCTCGGATATAACCTCGGGTGCCGCCCCCGCCATCTGTTTGGCGTCATCCCAGGCTTCCGATAAAGACTGGGGCGCCGAGGTCGGCATGGTTTTGACAACAGTACCTCGTAGTGTAGAGAGCGATTCCATTCTATCAGGGTGATTTCTAAAAAAATAGACATCCAAAATAAAAATTGAAATTAAATAGATGCATATGATATAAAAATAAGAACATAACCATGCTGGCTCCTGGTACCTTTATTGCGCAAAGCACGGTATACTGCCCTGACTACATGGAAAGCAAAACGCACGAGCTTTCGGATGAAATTCTGGTGCCGAGCGATTGTTTCGATGAATTAATGGAGCAATTTGGAAACCAGTCGGTCCTGTATTTGAATCTACAGGCGGTGAAACATGGTCGACCGTTTATTGTGACGCTAGGTGGGATGCACATGCATGATACGTGCACCATCTATGTGCCGCAGTGGATACTGGATATGATGTGGTATCATGGGGGAGAGGTGCGATTTGACCCTGTGTTAATCGCAGATATTCCTGTGGCAACCAAGGTGGTCATCGAGGTACAGGAGGCGTATGCGATGGAGATTGATTTGCGAGAGTGTGTGGAACGGGCCATGGTCAATCTTCATTCCGTACAGGAGGGGTTATTGTATGCGGTGGTGGATGGCGATGTGGAAATGATGGTGCGGGTGGTGAGCGTGGAAACGGAGATGGGGAAAGACACAGTGGGGCGGATTGTCGAGGGGGAAGTGGAGGTGGAGTTTGTGAGCCCGTTTCTTACACCTTTGGACATTTAAAACGCCGATTTTAAGCATTAAAATATCGAGAAACGAACTCACTTGTAGTTCATTTCTGCCAAAGGTTATACATTGAAGTATAGTAAAATCAACTGATATACTACCTTTTGATTACTCTCGAAAGAGTAAAGGATAGTAATGTATTAACCTCGGATAAATTCCGTAGGTCGTTTGTTTTTGTTATAAATCATGTGCTTCACGATTCCTAACATGTTGAGACAACTGTTCTTGTCTCTGGTAAAGAAACGATACGATTGAAACATTGATTTAGGTTCGTCTTCGGGACTACCAATGTGTTCTTCCTTATCGTTTCTACAGTGCTTACATCCCAATAAACGGAACTTTTTACTTCCATCTATAGTGATATTACTAATGTCCTTCCAGCAATGACAGCATTTCTTACTGGTGTTATACTCATCCAGAAGGAGCGTTGTATAACATTTTTTCACTAATCGTTTCAAACCTATGCCCATCGTAGAAGCACCTTTGATACACGATCCTTGTTTGGCACTCCAATCACCTATGCATATTACAATGTCTTCCTTGTTTCCAAATTGGGTTTCAATACGATGAAGAAACTTATCTTCACTCTTCTGACGGTATACCTTGGTTCTCCAATTGATTTTACGATTAAGGTCCGCTTCATAATACGTCTTTACTTTCATGTTTACCTCATATTTCTTCTTGATATAGTCTTTGAACAATTGAATGTTTACTGTATTAGAGCAATAAGCACTTAGTTCCGTTTCGCACTCAATAATATTAGGACAATTCTCATTGAGTTGATGGTTCAGAACACTTCGCTTTTTATTCGTTAATTTAATACGACGATTTCGTTTTGCTAAACTTTCAGTATCCCGTTGTTTACACGAATACTTTAATTCATTTCCTTCATCGTCCATCATATACAGAAGGTACAACTTGCCTGGATCAGCAGTGATGATTTTCTTGGTTTTGAGAACTTCCAATTGTTCTTCTGAACAGTCATCGATATAGGGTATACTGGTATCTACTTCCTTGACCTTGGAACCATACTTTTTATCTACTAAGGTTTTGTGCTTGAACAATAAGGATACTCCTACGCCATCTGTTTGGAGAGTATAGTTGAATACATAGTCCTTGGAGGTAAAGATTTTCTTGTTCATCTTAAAGTGGGTCATCCATACTTGTTCTTGGTTTTCAGATACCTTTTTTAGTAGATTGCCTTTTGCCCCTTTCTCTGCAAAAAGGTTAATTAAGGTAGCAGTATCCAAAGTGATATACTTGGGTATACATGAACTACATAAGGATAAAGGTTGAAACAACTTAATGATTTGACCATTTAACTCTTTTGCTTCCATGGGAGAAGCATCCATCAACTTAGAACGAATTGCGTTGTTATACTCCTCATAACATTGGTTCATGTAGATGGAATGGACGATATACCGAAAAGGTTGAACCTGACAATCATAAGGAATGGTCTTGGTAATATTTTGAGGATATAACTTGGGACGATATTCATTATACCAATTTCGTAGACAGACAGGAATATCGTCAGGTTTGTTCTCCATCATCGCCTTCTTTAGTTTCCAGATGGTTTCTCGTTTGGATCTAATATATTCTTCCGTGTGTTCTACTTCACTTCCAACTGTTTCATCATAATACTTTTCTGCAAAGATGTTAATAAAACGAAGGAGTCGTTTACAAAAATGTTCTTTGACATTGACGGTTAAGCATGTTTCCATGGTTTGCTGAATGTATGACAACGGGTAGGTTAACAGTTTCAAATCAAACTTGGTATGGTTAAAGATGGGCTGGAACTCGGTTTGATAGAAATGATTTAGATCTTTCACAACTCCCGTTTGCAGAGGTTGACGACCACGAGCATCTCGTTCTCCCATCGCCAACATACAGTAGGAAATAAAGGTTGAATCCAAGTCAGGAATAGGACGTTGGTTATGGTATAAATGAAGACAATAGAGTCGAATAAACTGATAAGTATCAATTACGATTGGGTTAATGCGAAGAACTAACTCATTGATTTTCTGATGGATTTCTGGGTTCTTGATGATGGACTTTAGTGATGTTTTGATGGTTCGATAAGGAGTTTTCTCCTGCTTACAGTTTGCACCGGTTGGTTTATCCGGAGGATCGGGTTTTCGTCGGAGAGGCATTCTAATTTATGTATACTCTGTATCTTTAAGTTAGATAATTTTTCTTATCTATTTTTATTTTTTTGATAAAATAAAAATAATTTTTATTGAGATTGTTCCGTTTTCTGATCATCTTGCTGTGCTTGGAGTCGTGCTTTACGGTTCAAATAGGCTTGATGGCGATATGCTTTGAGGCGTTCAGGGTCGGTTTCCTTGAGTTTGTAATGATAAGCAAGTTTTCGCTCCTTGGTGATTTCAGGGTTGGCTTCGACATATTTCCGTTGTGCTTTGTTTTGACGGTCTACATAAGATGCATTTTTTTCTTCTAATTCCATGACCCGTTGTTCAAGTGTTTCAACTTTTTCTTTGAGTGCTTTATTTTCTACTTCGAGTTCAGACATTGCTATCTATATATGATGTAAATTATTTAAATGGGATTAAACATGACATTCTACTTTATTGCCTTTACTATCGTATACCCATATTTCATACTGATAACCAAGTGCCTTTCCTGCATTTTGTTTAAGAAATATATTATCTTTTTTCTTTTCAGCAGTCCAAGTGGATTTTACTTCAATACACAACTGTTTCGAATGAATAAAGATGTCTACATAATGCCTATGTTTTTTACCATATTCATCTTCATACCAGATTTCAGGAACATTCAATACTCCATTTATAATATCATCCTCGTGATAGAGAGTAATAATTTCATCTAATGCAAAATGTTCATATCCTTGAATTTTTAGGATCTTACCCGATGGTAAGATATATTCTTTTAGTGAAAATGCACTTTTGGAACATTTCTCTGCTATTTCAGGAACATGCATACATGATTCAACCCCATAATTATCTCTATAATATTGTTTTGATTTTTCCATAACAATAGGACATTGCATTGGATATTCAACACCGCGTAAATCAATATTAGTTTGTTTTGCTTTACCTTGTACAATGGTTGATTGCATGCCATATGGAACACCATGATTTAGAAGACACGTGTTAACTGCCTTTTGTTTGAACTCTTCTAACTTGAATGGATGTCCGCCATATCTCTCCATATTTGTAGAGTTTATTTTATCCTTGATGTCTTCACACTGTGCAGGATATGGAACACCATAATTTTTCATACTTGTTTCAACCTTTTTCTGTTTTATTTCTTCAGACTGTGATGGATTTTCTACTCCATGATTGACTAAGCATGTTTCCACTTTCTTTCGTTTAATTTCTTCAGACTTTGATGGGTTTTCTACTCCATGATTGACTAAGCATGTTTCCTTTACTTTTAGTTTAACGGAATCTAATTGTGATACTGAATCTACACAATATTTTTCTTGAACAGTTTTCTTCTTTTTGTCTTGTACCTCTTTTGTCTGCGTAGGATGTCCACCATATCTTTCTGTATTAGTGATTACAATTTTTTGTTTTACTTCTTCAGTTTGTGTGGGATGTCCTCCATATCTTTCTGTATTAGTGATTACAATTTTTTGTTTTACTTCTTCGGATTGTGATGGATGTTCTACTCCATATTTTTTTAAAGAAGATTCTTTTGCTTTTTGTCTAAGTTCTTTTGATTGAAAACAATGCTCCACGCCAAATTTTTCTTTATTTGTAAGTTTCTTTTTTTCTTTTCCTCTTTCTTTAGAACATTTAGTACAATAAGCACCTCCAATATCAATTAAATTATGAAATGATTTTGTAAATTTTGATTCACAACATGGTGTTAAGCATAATCCAGTAATTCGTGTATCACGATTTACGTTTACATTATCAGGGATGGCATCATATGTAATATTATTTTCTTTACAAAATGATTCAAGAATCTCTAATGTAAATGCTCGTCTTTGATTACGATACATTACTATTGTTACCGAATCGTTCTTCTAACTCTACATTCAATTTTTATAAATATATTCATTTTTATAAGTAAATGACCCACAAAAGCGATGACTACAAACTTACCGCTGTCCAGCATTACTTAGATACGGATCATACTCAGACGGATACCTGTTCTATCTTCAAGTGTTCATCTCGTAGTCTCATGCGTTGGGTAGACAAGTATCAAACCCGTAAAAGTGTTTCTCGACGCTCTCGTAGTCCGATTGCCTATAAAGTCAAACAAAAGCATATTGATTTCATACTGGAAGAAATCAAGAAGAATAAAACTATCACTATGGAAGACCTATTAGGTCTGACTTTACACAAATTTCCAGAGTTGGAATTATCAAGACGACATCTTGCTCGTATTGTTCATGACAATGATATATCACTAAAGATGACATGTATACGTCATGAACCTACCAAGCGATATGGAAAAGACATTAATATCAACCAACAACTCAAGGACTTTTACAAGGAGGTCAAAAAGTACAAGTTAGAGGATATTATTTGTATTGATGAAACCAGTATCAACGCACTACAAAAGCGTAAACATTGTTATAGCGAGGTCGGTAAACGATGTGTTATTACTACTACCTCGCAGGATGTATTCAAGAGATACACAGCAATTATGGCGATTAGCACCGAAGGGGTGGAAGGATGGACGTTGTATGAAAAGGGTGGTATTGATACGGATAGACTGGTAGATTTTTTAGAGGAGTTTATTACTACAAAGTATAAGAATAAACTCATCATCTTGGATAATGCAAGTTTACATCGTAATGAAAGGATACGAGAATTAATCAATAAACATAACCAAGTATTGTATGCTGTTCCTTACCAGCATTTTACCAATGCCATAGAAAATTTCTTTAGTGTATTCAAATCTAAACTACAAAAGAAGGTAGGAATAACCTATCAAGAACTCAAGAGTAATATTAAGGATACAGTAAAGGATATTCCGAGTGAAATATTATACCGCATCTTTCAAGGTTCGTATGAGAGAGATGAAAAATATAAAAGAAAATCATCGAGAAAGACGCATTGCAAAAAGAAAGTGTATCAATAATAATATTTTTATGGTGTCATAAAAATCGGCGTTTTAAATGTCCAAAGGTGTAAAACTCAAGAAGCCCGTGCAGAGGAGACCCACGCAGAGCAGGCCCATGCAGAGCAGGCCCACGCAGAGCAGGCCCAGTCGCCAGTCCAACCCGCATCTGTGCCGCCGCCCTCGCCTTTGGCAGCACCTTTGGCGGCACCTTTGGCGGCACCTTTGGCGGCACCTTTGGCAGCACCTTTGGCGCTAGAGGCCAATGCCGAGCATGATACGAGTATTCTCCCTCCTGCCGTGCCGCGGGCGCACGCGCGCCCGAGCTTGCCGATTGCACTCGCATGGGACTACTTTCAAGGAGAGGAGCGACAGCGGTACATTCGTGAGGCGCGAATGAAACGATTTCAGTAAATACGATACACACTAGATACCAATAGAAAATACAACATAATATCAAAAACAGAGTTATTTTTGATATTATATAAGGTAGATACAGCAAATACAATAGATACAGCAAATACAACGTAGATACAGCAAATACAACGTAGATACAGCATATACAACGTAGATACAGCAAATACAACGTAGATACTAACCGACAGGGGGTTGGGGGGAGGCCCCGCGAAGTGGGGATGTCCCCCCCTAGTTGAGCTTCTTCGCCACCTCCATCCTCTTCAGTTCAGGCAAAATCTCCCCATGAAACCTCCTATCAAAATAATCAATCGACCGCCCAAAATTGGCCCGTGGATGAAAGGCGATGGGACGGCGTTCTTTGATGAAGCGCATGGCATCCAGAGCGTGCATCTTGGTATGCGCGATAAGAAAAAAGGCCACCGCGGCCGCCGACCGTTGCATCCCCGCCATGCAGTGTATCAGGATGGTTCGACCCTCTTTAAATTCTGCCATGATTTTGTAGGTAATTTCCGCGGACCATAGCTCCATGTTGCGAATCTCTTCTTCCTTTAAATTATCATCCACGGGTACACGATATTTGTGAGGGATGATCGGAGAGAAGGGTAAATTTTTGGTGCAATTAAAGACGACTTCAATGTGATGTTCATGGATAAAGTCTTCATCGGTGGAGGCGTGAACATTACCAAGCCAGAGACGCGGGAGGATTTCATCCGCGATGTTCGCATCGCTCATTCGTGGACTGGACATCCTCTTTACACATTTGGGCATTTTAAATGTCCATTGGCAGAACGCATTTCACAACATAAAATTGAAACGTGTAGTACACCTCTATCACAGTCAACCATGCCGCTTACCCGTCACTTTTATGAGGCAGACGATGTTCATGCGGCACTGTCTTATTCTTCTTGTCGTGTCCAGCACCAAGAGACCCTCTTCTGGTGCAAAGAGTTGCTGGTCAGTGGCTACGTGGGAGAGGCCATTTCCACACTGTTTAAGACGTGGATGTGGCAACGTGGCCCCTTTCATGTACGATGGATGATAGAGGCCTGGCGTTTGCTACAAGGTACGGAAGTGACGGAGGAGGCTGTTCTGTTGTCGGCCTATCAATTAAGTGCGTGTACGCGACGCGATGGGTCACTGTGGCGCATCTTGGCCGCCACTGTCTCTTTCACAGATGTGCCGCCTGACCATGTGACGCAACGGACGCCACTTACGCCAATTGCGACGCTTCCGGTAACATCTTCGATGTCACCCATTGAATCCTATTTCATTCGAGCGCTCTATCAAGGCAAAGCGATGGCGGCCTGGTGGGCCTCACGATACCTAACCGAAGACCGTGTCTGGTGGCTACTATACTGGTTCGTGGATACGGTCAAAGGGCCATCAGAATATAAACTATATTTGGAAGCGCTTCAAAGCTACGAAGAACTGTTGGGCTATCGCACGGCAGAATATGACGTGGTCGTGCGATGTCTGGCTGTACTTAGTGTGGCCTGTCACGATGAAAAGACATGGTCCGCCTTGCCTCTGACCATTGACGCACGGTATCATGCTACACTGGAAACATGGGATATAATGGAGGGTCGACGGGAACGCCGACAGTACAGTATTCCACGAGGATGCCTGGCAGTGATACGACCTTCACTGTATGGATTGTATGATGTGGAGAGCGGAATACAGGGGTGTCCCTTTTGGGAGGAGGCGTTGACCGAATATGCCCGTGGTACTCGAGGCCATCGCATCCAATGGGTCTCGGATGATGCCATGGAGGCCTTTTATGATACCTTCTTTCCTGATGACATTCCTGACGAATGGACCAAGGTAGAAAAGGAGAAATCCCATATACCGATGGTATATAATGTAAAGAAAACTGTCTCCCGTTCAGCCTACGTGCGACTGTATCAACCCAGTGTAGCACGACTGTCGTGGGTCAAACCACTGCCAATCGTGGACAGTGCTGACTGTTGTTTGGCATCCATTGTGACACAGTTTCCTGTAATCACAGGAATGCCGCTAGAGAAAGAATTGGCGCCTAGAAAAAAACAGTGGCGAATTGTGTGAGAGTGTACCGCTTCTTTGTTTCTTTATTTTTTAGAAGTGCGTTGATTGCGTCTAGTGTGCCCATTGCGTCTATTGTGCCCAGAGCTATATCCAGACAGGGGTCTAAAGGGAGAACCCGCTTTGCGGGTTTGTCCCCTTCCGAATATCGCACATCCCATTCGCTTCCCAGAATGCCCTGTGGTTGCACTGTCTTCAAATTCACCCCGCCCCAGGTCATCTTCATCTTCATGAACAATAATAGAGCGCCCCCACAGGTTCTGGACACTGGTATTCTTAATACAATACGTATGTTTGAAATGTTTTTTTCCTGGTTTAATTTCAATATTACCGAGGTCGCCTGTGTGTTTCTCTTTGGATAAAAAACTACCATGACTGTGATGTCCCACATCGTAATGTTCACATAGTCCTTGGCAGCCTTCACCTCGCAAGTCTCCTGCCTTGTGAATATGAAACCCATGTTTGCCAGGAGGTAACTTGGTAAAATGAGCCTTTAGGGTGACACCATACATGCAATTCACTACTTCGATAGTGCCCTCGATGTGCGGAGTGTGAATGACCGCAATCGCCATGGGTTTCTGTTTTCTGGTCTGTCGCATTTCTATTCATATGTGAAGATTTTAATCTTTCCATCATTTATTTTACCTACCATATCCCCGTTCGCATTCAGCAGTGTCGTCTGGTGAACCCACATGGAAGACAGTGTAGCCATGTCTTTGACTTTCTGAATAGGCAGTGGGGGTGCCCCTTGAAGAATAGTCATTCGGTGGACATCGTGATGACTGCAGAATTCAGAAGGGTGAGTCACGGGTCGTTTGCAGTGAACTGTCATGGCACCTTGTTGAATGTAGGCATGACATTGATTGGATTCAATCTGAGAATCAAGGAGAATGATTTTTAGGGAATCGGATGTAGGTAGCACTTTTTTGAGGAGTTCTTTTTCAGGTACGTCGAGGCGTTTGGCCAACTCGGCAATGTAGCGTTTGGACTGGGCCAGAAGCACGGATTCGAGATTCTCCCAGAGGAGACGAGGCACTTTATAGGAGGGTGGATTCATATGGTTACGCGAGTCTGGTTATATGGAAGCGAGTCTGGTTATGATGTAGAGTACGTGTTATTCAATTTTTATAGTGTTTGCGGGTATGTCTTCGTTTATGATGCTTCTTCTTATGAGTATAATATGGTTTGCGGTATTTATGCTGTGTTTTATAGGGTTTTTTATGCAGTGTTTTACGCTTTTTAAAGGTTTTACGCTTTCTAAGGGTGCCGCGCTTTCCAAAGGTGCTGCGCTTTCCAAAGGTGCTGCGCTTTCCAAAGGTGCTGCGCTTTCCAAAGGTGCTGCGCTTTCCAAAGGTGCTGCGCTTTCCAAAGGTGCTGCGCTTTCCAAAGGTGCTGCGCTTTTCAAGGCTGCTGTGCTTACGATATATAGGGGTATCACCATAAGATCTATGTGACACGTGTTTAGGAACACTATTCGCAACACTATTCGTAACACTATTCGCAATGCCATTCGAAACACTGTTAGCAATGCCATTCGAAATACTATTAGTACTACGTAGAATGACATTAGAAATGTTATTTGAATTATTTGTAAGACTTTTTGGAATATGATGTGACATACTGGTACCATTCGTACCATGTGAAACATTCGTACCATGTGAAACATCAGCGCGATGTGAAACATTCGTACCATGTGAAATGTTATCACGATGTGAAACATTCGTACCATGTGCATGCAATCCACCAAAAAATGCAACGGCCGCTGTTTTTACCTTTTCAAACATATCACTACTTGAAAAATGAAATAAGTGCAATTTAATATAATATTTGGATGGATGACCCTTATCTGGCCGGTCCATATGTAAAAAATGAAGTTTACCAAATACAGTACCATGTTGTAATAATGTCACATCTGGTTTATTTTTATTTATAAAATTGTATGTAACCGTAATATCATTATCAATGGCTTCTAAGACGGCAGTAAATGCAGCTTCATCTGATGCGTGTTTAAACATGAAATGGTTCCATTTTTTATCATTGGGCTGTGGTATTACATGAGGGAGAATATGTTTAATATGGTCGATAACAATAGTTTCTGCTATCATGCCGTCATGGGTTGACAGCTTGTGACCATTGGACAGTTTACGACCATTGGACGCCTCTGTGTCAACGGGTGTAGTGGGGGGGGCTGCTTCCTCTGCCTCAACAGCTTCCGCTGTGACGACTGCATCTTCTTCAGGAATATCCATTGCATTTTCATTCACGATGGAATCTATATAAGAGATATCTCCTGTACTCGTTACATTGGCGATAAAGGCTGGTTTTACTGATGCATTTGCCTTCTCATTTGTACTTGACATTCTATCTAGTTCATAGATTTTGAGTTTAGAATGTCCTTCTCTTTTTGTATTTCTTTACTACATGGATCCGCCCCAAACCTACATTTGGGGCCCCCCATTATGGACAATTCTGCATTCTGCAGCAGAACGTATCGGAACAAAAGCTTTTAAGCGAATTCCACAAGAAGAATCTCGTATTTGGACAGGATTGTTACGAACCCTACAATTTACCCTACCATGCCCACAGTGTAAAAAACACTATACTGCCTATGTATCTACCCATCCTATCCTGTCTTTTACAAAGGAATACCTTCGTCAGTGGTTGTTTAAATTACACAGTGCTGTCAATCAACAGACCCATAAAGAAACTACGATGACGATAGAGCACGTCGAAGAACTCTATCGTCAGCCATTTCATTTTAGTAAACATCTACATACGGTTTCTTATCAAATGTCGGCTGCATTACGGCTAGGATGGTCCACGTATGAAGATACGAAGCGGACACTACGTTTGTTTGAAGAAATGAAGCGGTTTTATGATTTTTTTTAGTAGGACTAGTACACGAGACGGCCGTTGACTATCTCGTTTAGATATCTAGGCACATATGTGCCTAGACTGGTACACCTATCTGCCTTCAGCGGATAGTTCTAGTAATGTAGACATGCCTAGACTGGTACACAAGCGACAGGTGCATTCTCAATCGCAGACGGTGACAGCAACCGATTCGCAATTCCAAACAAATCCGACAGTCGATTTTGCCCTACTGCACCCAGAAATAGGTACCATCCATATCCTCCTGCACCAAAGAGCAATGACGTAAGAACAGTAGCCCATACCGATTCGCATCCAGTATACATGCGATAGCCCATGATTCCGACCGTCACCACTACGATGGAAAAGAAGGCAATCATGGCTTGAAACTTTCGATTGCTCTGTTTATGGTCACTGTCATCGGTCTCCGCGGATTCAAACGTGAACAATTCCACTGCATTTCCAATAATGTAGCCAAAAAAGAAAGACATCATGGCTGACCACATTGAAATCACAATGATTTGATTCTTTGACTCTTCCATATTTTTCATGGTCATATAAGGAACTACAATGTTACATACATCTGCCGCTTTTACGGTGAACATGGTTATTTTAAACATCTCCAGAAGAAAGGCAGACCCTAGATTGAGACCTGCGGCAAGTAGGGGTGCAAGAATGAGATAGCCTAGTAGAAAAAATATCATGGCGTAATTTGCAGTAAATAAGCCAAGAATTATCATGGTGCCCGCGATAGTTAATGGTAGTGTTCGTATTCCACCGTAAAGGAATACACGAATATCAGAAATGATGCTCTGTAGTGAATCCATTCTATCATCTATGGGGTTTTTATGTGTTTATGTGTTTATGTGTGTATGCTTATGCCTATGCACAAATATAAATGTCTTGACCTTTCGATTGTTTGGGGGTCATAAAGGGTAAGCCCAGAAAATTCATAGCTTCATCTCCAAAGATGGTAATGTTCAGAAAGAAAAAGACAGCTCCTGACATTACTGCCAGTACCATGGCAATCACAATTTCGCCAATGGAATCACAGTAATTTGCGCGGCATATGACATAAATGGCCAGCATAAGTGCAATAAAGAAATAGGCCAGCATACTACGTCCTTGCCATTCAGGGCCCATTTGTGTCATTGTCTCCGCAAAGTGTTTGGTAGCCAATCCTAAATAGGTGGCAATCGTGGTAAGTGAGAAAACACCATAGGACGGATAAGGGTCATGAGAAAACATGCGGCCCGCAGAATACTGTGGGGTCTTGTATCCTACTCGACATTTGACATCAATGGGCCGGGACTCAGAAGGTCCTGCAGTTTGTGCTGCAATCCATGAAATAACCTTATGAGATAGGATGGATTCAAATAGGAAAACAGTAAAGATGCCAAATGCCATGTTTTGTGTTAACGCATAGAGCAAGAGGGAGCCAAATAGGATTGAATCAGGGATAAGTGCATGAATCTCTGCAGCGCTGACAATGACTGTATCGCTAATCAGGTTTACAATGCTATCCCATGCGGTTTTTTGTGGGGTAGCCATCTCTATTTTGCACTTTTTAAAAAAAAGTGCTCAAAAAGTTGGTTGTATACTAAAAAAAGTGCTCAAAAAGTTGGTTGTATACTAAAAAAAGTGCTCAAAAGGTTGGTTGTATACTAAAAAAAGTGCTCAAAAAGTTGGTTGTATACTA
>Ga0136641_1000539_pt1 | contig 16354 bp, 17 predicted proteins | sample EliLak1302023Y_FD_115312 | JGI IMG/M metagenome (GOLD analysis project Ga0136641, IMG submission 115312) | Freshwater microbial communities from Elizabeth Lake, Yosemite National Park, California, USA - 13020-23Y | ecosystem: Environmental > Aquatic > Freshwater > Lake ...
TACACATCAAAGCAATACGACAAAGTTGTTGAAACTATGAATGAGTGTGCACAAGAACATTTAGTAGACGGAAATGAAATTGGTGCTGCCAATGATCTGCACTTGATTGGTTGCGCCGAACGTGAATTAAAGAATTACGAAAAAGCTATTCAAGCATTCAAAGAAGCGAGAGTTTTGTTTAAGCGTCATAAAGAAGTGATTCATGTTGCGCGATGCGATCAAAAAATGGCTTCATGTTTAATCGAACTTGGAGAGGGTGAGCTAGCACTCGAAACTGCTCGGAAAGCCATTGACGTTTTTGAAACAGGCCATGATCATCGCCGTGAGACATTTGCATCCTTTGAATTTGGAAAGGCTCAAATCTTGCTTGAAAAATACGATGATGGATTAGCAACCCTCGAAAATGTGTTGGCGATTGTCAGCGAAGATGAACCAAAAGATTTTGAATTCATTGTCGATGTTGAGTCCCGTATCGCCAAGATCTTGCGCATGCAGGGTCGGGGCGAAGAAGCAGATGAGATTGAACGCCGCTTAAAGACAGTGCAGGAAGCGCTGGAAGATGAACCAGAGCTTGATCTCCTCACTTAAAGGCCAAGACCAACTCAGCATCACAATGGTGTGCCTCGGCAATATTTGTCGCTCACCTATGGCGGCAGCTGTTCTGGCAGGCAAAATCGCTGATTGGAAAGCTCCAAGGATCCAAGTTCATAGTTCAGGAACCGGCTCGTGGCATATCGGGCAAGGCCCACACCCATCATCCAAAAAGATTTGGGAAGCCGCTGGATACAAGCATTCGCATACCGCGAAGCAATTTAAGGCAAATGATTTCTTTGTCCACGATCTGATCTTGGTCATGGATTCCAGCAATTATCACAATGTAATTTCTTTGGCAGAAAGTGATGAGCAACGCAGCAAAGTTTTTTATTTGCGAAACTTTGATCTAGATCTACAGAGTATTGATCCTTCATCTAATGAATATTTCAAACTAGAAGTGCCAGATCCATACAACCAAAGTGATGAAGCGTATGAAGAAACCTTAGCTATGATCGAACGCGCCGTAGATGGATTGCTGCAAGAGCTAAAGACCCTATAGCTGCACCAATTGCGGCTACAACTAGCGGCCACTGCGTTGCACCACTGCTCCACAGTGCACCGCCCCAAACGCCAGCACCTAAAACAGCAAAGTTCATTGATGCTTGATACACGCCTTGTGCGCGTCCACGATGATGATCTTCGCTGAGCCCTGCAATCCATGCTTTGCCAACACCATCGGTAAGAGCCGGAAATAAGCCGTACATCGCCAATGCTACAAGCGCAACAGAATGATTATTTGTGATACCTAATGTTGCGTATGCAATAGCAAATGCAAGTAGTCCAATTGCATAAACGATACGAGGAGAAAGTTTATCTGCTACATAACCAGCAGGAAATGCAGCTATGACGGTTACTGCACTAAAGAGCATGTATGACAACACAACACTATTAGTTGAGAAACCAATGTCATGTAAACGCAAGAGCAGCAATGCATCAGGAATATTTGTAAGTTGGATTAGAACTAAAATAGAGATTGCCTTTTTTAAAGTTCCAGGAAGGGGAACCTTAACTTTTTGAACCTTTTCGACATTAGTTGGTTTAACAAACTTGTCTTTTACAAGCAGGGTCAATAACCCTGACAAGATTGCGGGAATAATCGCCCATTTAGCCACTGCACGGACATCTCCATCCAGCATCGCAAGGCCAATCAAAGCTAAGCCAGGCCCAATCACAGCGCCGATATTGTCTCCAGTGCGGTGGAAACCAAACGCCTTGCCTAGGTGTTCTTTAGGGACTGAGTCGTGAATTAAAGCATCGCGAGGGGTGCCACGTAGACCTTTTCCAATACGGTCTGTTACGCGGCCAAGAAAAACTAATGGCCAACTAGTTGCTATTACTACAAATGCTTTTCCAACTCCAGCAAGAGAATATCCAGCAATAACAAAAGGTTTGCGACCAATACGATCGCTTGATTTTCCAGCGATGAGTTTTGTAAACCCTGCTGCAGCTTCAGCGCATCCTTCGATTAAACCAAGAGCTAAGGGCGCTGCACCAATTACTCCAGTTAAAAGTATCGGAAGTAGCGGATACAAAAGCTCGCTTGCAGCATCTTGCGTTAGAGATACAAGAGTTAAAAGCACCAAATTTCGAGTTAACCAATTTTTTATCACGGAAGGTGCTGCAAGGCCCAGTGATACATGGCGATTGCTCCAGCGGCTGATGCGTTCATGGATCGGGTTGATCCATATTGGTTGATTTCATACAAAACTTCACATGCTGCAATACCTTCATCGGACATTCCGGCACCTTCTTGGCCAAATAAAAGCACACAACTTTCAGGTAACACCGCTGGCTCTAATTGCTTTGATCCTAGAACGTTATCAATTCCGATAATTGGTAAATTTTGTTCTTTGCAATATGTCGCAAAATCTTCAATTGTCGGATGATGCATAACTGTTAGGTATCTATCCGTCACCATTGCACCACGCTTATTCCAATCACGTTTTCCAACGATGTGAACACCTGAGACATTGAAAGCATTTGCTGTCCGCACAATTGATCCAATATTTAAATCATGTTGCCAATTTTCGATGGCAATCTGCAATTTATGTCGCTTGGTATTTAAATCAGCCACAATCGCTTCAACGGTCCAGTATCGAAAATGGTCTAAAACATTACGACGATCGCCATTCAGTAATAGTTCAGGATCGTAGTGATCACCTTCGGGCCATGGTCTTTTATGAGGTCCTACACCTACGACAGGGAAAAATTCACCTGGGCCAATACTGGCGGGGGTGGTTGGCGAAGACATGTAGGCACTCTAAACTGAACTCATGTCAGCAATCAACATAATCGCTTTAATTATTCATATTCTTTGCGTGCTTGGTATCTTAATTTTACTTCTACTTCAGGTTAATAAAAACCCCCGCAAATTGAAATCAGGGGTGCTACATCTAGGGTTAACAGCGCTTCTTGCTGGAATAGTCATGATGGGATTACATAATTCGGTTGAGCCAGATCAGCCGCTAAATAACACCAAATACGGAATAAAGTTACTCGTATTATTAATCGTGCTTACCCTTGGATATAAGAATGTGAAGAAACCTGCTCTTTCAAAGAATGTGTGGTTGGCGATGACAGGATTGGTTATCTTTAATCTTGTCATTGCTCTTGCCTGGTAACTTTCACTAAAAATTATGCGATTGATTATGAGGATTGTGGCGGTCACCCTTGTAACCATTTTTACAATTGCGCCGGCAACTGCAGCATTAGAGGCAGATTCAATTCCACTTGTCTTAAGTGCTCTATTGAAAAATCCAACACTTTCAAACCCAGCAATGATTGTTCTTGATGGAACTACGGGAAAAGTAGTTTACGAGCGTAATGCAGACTCACAACGTAAACCAGCTTCAGTTATGAAAATTCTTTCTGCTGCAGCAACTCTTGAGTACTTAGATCCAAGTGCAACTTTCGAAACTTCTATAAGTATTGAAAAAGAATCCAAGACAGTTATTGTTCGTGGCTCCTTAGATCCTTGGATCTCCCTAAATGATGTGACTGCAAAGAAGATGCACCGGACCTCGTTGCCATATCTTGGAGCAAAAGCAATGAGCGCGGTTAAGACAGCAAATAAGGGCTCGCTCAAGGGTTATAAAGTTGTGTACAGTGGTCTTTATTCGCAAGATGTTGCTAACTTCAAAGCATATTGGAAAAAACGTTACTTTAGACCTGTAATAAAACTAGCAACTCCGGAACAGTCACTGGTGGATCAAGGTGTACCGGTCGTTAGTCAAACTTCGCCCACAATTGCTGAAATTTTGGACTGGACCATGTTATGGAGCGATAACTTATTGGCTGAAAGATTATCGCGGCTAGCATCAAAAGCAGCCGGTAATACTTTTAACACAGAAGGTATAGCCAAGACATATAAAAAATTGCTTGTACATCTGGAAGTCGATTCATCAAAATTAGTAACTATTGACGCTAGTGGTTTATCAAAGGAAAATCGAATAACAGCACGAATGATGGGTGAGCTTCTATTTAAACTTCGTAAAGATGAAAAATTTGCGCTTCTCTACACAGCATTGCCAATAGCTGGCGTCTCTGGCACCTTGAAAGATAGATTTATCACGACAGCACCAAATGCGATTGGCTTGATCCATGCAAAAACTGGGACATTAAATGGAGCAGCTACCCTGGCTGGATATGTTCAATCAACCGATCGAGAGTATGTCTTTGTGACATTGGCCGATGAGATTGCAAAAGGTAATACGGCCCTTAATAAAGCACGTGCCGCCATTGATCGTGTTCTTGGCCGAATCGCTGCCCCAAATATTCCGACAGAAATTATCCCAGCACCCTAATTGTTCGAGTAAATCTTTACCTGGCCTTTGTAACAAGCCACCCACGTATTGCCAGTTGGCGCATCGTAGGTAATGCCAATTGGTTCATTACAAGCATTTAAAGTCTGCATAAGTTTCATGTCACTAGCACGGACCTTCGAAATTGTGTCGCTATTAAAATTGACTACAAACAGTGCGGTTCCATCGGATGAAATAGCCAGACTACGTGCAGCATTTCCAGTTTTTACAGTTTTGCCGGCTTTGTTGGCGACTAAATCCCATGACACAACCTGACCAGAAAGGTTCATGGTTACGTACAGCATTGAGTTATCTGGTGACAAAACAATTGCTCGCGGATTACTTCCGATCGGAATGTAAGTAACTGTGAAATCTTCCAAGTTGATTACATGAATTCTGTTTCCGCCCATTTCAGCGATATACGCTTTCTTGGAATCCTTGGAAACGGCAATCCCACGTGGGTAGCGTCCAATTTTGATTGATTTAATAACCTTTTGTTTCTCAACCGAAATAACCGTGAGAGTGTACGAGCACCAGTTTGTAACAAGGATGTACTTGTTGTCTGGAGTAACCTCAACAACTTTTGGAACAGAACCGACGGGATAAACAGCATCGATCTCATAATTACTGCGGTTAATTCGGTAAACAAAGCTTGTGTCAAAACCAGAGGCAGGAGAACAGGTGTCATGTCCTTCTCTGTTATATCCAGGACCGTACATTGCGTAATTTGTTACATATAAATACTTACCATCAGTTGAATAGGATCCTTCGACAGGGGCACCCTTAAAATTTGATGAAGATTTGGAGTAACCAAAAGTTTTGAGAGAAACCGAGTCAGGGATAGTTTTAATGAGTTCAAAAGTTTTTGCATCATAAACAGTAATGCTGTGGTTGTACATCATGTTATGAGCGCTAACCACACCGTCACCTGATGAGCGAACAGATTTAGGTGAAATAGATCCATTAATGGTCTTAATCAACTTCATCGTGGTATCGGCAGAAACAACTTCGCCCCGTGCTGGTGAGAAAATTGCACAGAGCGAAGTTATTAGAATTAAGATTAGGAGGCGATTACGCACTCCCGAACTGTACTAGCCAGATTGCACTGCCTAGTCGTCATTACCTTCGTCGTCGCCGGAACCCTTTGTAGGCAACTTTGCGATCGCAGGATTTTGTAAAGAGACTTGTGTAGCAATGACTGTTTTAGGAGTCGGAGTCTCAACTACTGCAGCCTTAGCTTGAGAACTCCTAACGGCTGGTGCTGCGCTATTAGTCGTGGCAGCTTGAACCGTTGTAATTTCAGTTGCGTTAGCAGGTAAATTTTCGGGCGATTGTGTGACGACCGCTCCAACTCCGAGAATGAGAGCGGCAACCATTGCGGCAGCAATTGGCAGAGTTTTGGATGCCTTTGATGGCGCTATTGGCCCGTCATTGTCTGCGATCTCAAACCATTCAGGCTTAGTGTTCTCTGTCATTGTGAATCCCTTCGTTTCGAGAAAGATAACCTTTCGTCCTGAGAGTGAACGGTGAAGCGAGAAGTAAAAGGCTGAGTAATCTTGGCTTGTGAGCGTTGCTATGCGGGGATATCTAGACCTAATGAAATTACGGGTCGTTGAATTGTTATTGGTATCCACTTTGCCTGCGATGGTCTTGGCAGCAAGGGGTCTGCCCGGTCTTGGATTAACTGTTGTAACCATAGTGGCCGGAACTTTGGCTGCAGGAAGTGCAAACGCTTTTAATATGGTTATCGAAAGTGATTTAGATAAATTAATGGCGCGCACATCTAAACGACCCATTGTCACTGGATTAATTTCAAAAACCAATGCAACTATTTTCGCAACCTTAATTGGCTTACTATCACTTGTTTTATTTTGGATATTTACAACACCTTTAGCAATGTGGTTAGCATTAATCGCAATTGTCTTTTATGTTGTTGTTTATACGATGGCATTAAAGCAGCGGACATCACAAAATATTGTCTGGGGCGGTGCAGCGGGTTGTATGCCTGTCTTAATTGGTTGGGCAGCGGTAACAAATTCATTGTCACTAACACCATGGGCATTTTTCTTTGTTATTTTCTTTTGGACACCACCACACTTCTGGGCACTGGCCATTAAATATAAAGATGATTATGCAGCAGCAGGAACACCAATGCTTCCAGTAGTTGCTTCAAAGAATCGCGTTCTTGTTGAAATGTGGTTTCACACAATTTTGATGATTGCTACTTCTATTTTCTTAATCAGGTCAGCTGAACTTCCACTGTGGTCGATGATCGTGACTATTGCTTTAGGACTTGTTTATGCTCGTCAATTAATTGCGCTTAAAGAAGGTTCGGCAGAGTATGCGAAAGTGGCTGGAAAGATTTTCCAGTGGTCGATTACTTACTTGAGTTTATTTTCAGTCCTGCTTGTTGTGGCACAACTACTAAGCTAAGGCTTGTTCCAAATCCTTAATCAAGTCAGTTGAATGTTCTAATCCAACAGATAAACGCAGTACGGATCCTGTAATGCCCATCTCTGCCTGAACTTCAGGCGATAAACGTCGGTGCGTAGTAGATGCAGGATGAGTAATTAGGGATTTGCTGTCACCCAAATTGTTTGAAATATCAATGATGCGAAGTTTGTTCATGAAGGCAAAGACTTCTTGCTGAGAGCCCTTAAATTCAATACCAATTGTTGTTCCGCCACCATTGCTCATCTGCTTCATTGCTAGCGAATGATCTGGGTGAGATTTTAATCCTGGAAAACGAACTGATTTGATAGCAGGTTGCTTCTCTAAGAACTCAGCAACTGCTTGTGCATTTGAAACCATGCTCTCAACACGCATGTGCATAGTTTCAAGTGATTTAACAAGAACCCAAGCGTTAAATGAACTAAGCGCAGGTCCGGTATGACGAACAAAAGGAAGAAGCTTGTCCACGATGTAATCCGCAGATCCAAGTAATGCGCCAGCCAGTACTCGGCCCTGTCCATCTATGTGTTTTGTGGCTGAATACATAACCACATCGGCGCCAAGCTGTAATGGCTTTTGTAAAACAGGTGAGGCCATAACGTTGTCAACAATTACTGTGGCACCAACCTTGTGTGCAAGTTCGCTCACCATAGTGATGTCAACGATTTCTAACAAAGGGTTACTTGGTGTTTCAATAAAGACTGCTTTAGTTGGCTTACTTAAAGCCTTCGCCCATGCAGCAGGATTATTTCCCTTTACTAATTCAAAGGTAACGCCCCACTTTGGCAAGAACTCTGTAATAACAACATGGCACGAAGAAAACATTGCAGCGGATGCAACAACGTGATCGCCTTGTTCAACTAGGCAAGCAAGAGATGCAAACATTGCTGACATTCCAGAACCTGTAGCAACGCACATTTCGGCACCTTCAATAGCCGCTAAACGCTTTTCAAACATCGCAATCGTTGGGTTATGGAAACGGCTATACAGATAGTGATCAGTTTCTTCGGCAAATGAATCGAATGCTTCTTCAGCGGTTGAATATGTGAAACCACTATTGAGATATAAAGCTTCAGAGGTTTCACCAAAGCCAGATCGAGCCAAACCGGCGCGCACGGAATGTGTCTGTGGATGTAATTCCCAGTCAGGTCCCAGTGAATCCTTACGAGGTTGGTAGCCCCAAGGTCGTTTGCTCATGGCTTAATTGTGGCAGAGTAAGCCTCATGCCTAATACTGCAATTTCAGTCTCAGATCTTTCCAAAAAATACGATGATCGCTTAGCGGTCTCGCATATTAACTTTGAAGTCCCGCTGGGCACGGTGTGCGGCTTTGTTGGCCCAAATGGGTCAGGCAAGACAACCACTATGCGAATGCTGCTCGGCCTAATAACTCCAACAACTGGTCAGGGCCACATCCTTGGTGAGCCAATTGAGCATCCAGAAAAGTATTTAAGTCGCGTTGGCGCAATGATCGAAGGACCTGCTTTTTATCCAGCACTTTCTGGTTATGAGAACTTAATGGTTTTAGCAAAACTTGGTGGATTTCCAATTGAGCGAGTGCAGCAGTTATTAGACAAAGTTGGACTTGGTGATCGTGGTAAGTCAAAGTTTAAAACGTATTCACTGGGAATGAAGCAGCGGTTAGGAATTGCAGCAGCACTCCTGCCTGAACCCAAGTTACTGATGCTAGATGAACCAACAAACGGTTTAGATCCTGAAGGAATTCAAGAAGTCCGTGCTCTATTGCGCGACCTAGCAAATGAAGGAACAACAGTATTTGTCTCTTCCCACTTGTTATCCGAACTCGAAATCATTAGTGATTACATAGTTATGTTGCGAAAGGGTGAAATTGTTTTTGCTGGCCCTATTGGCGAATTAATGGCCCAGCAGCAACCAACAATTATCGCTAAGTCACTGCAGCACTCTGACTTGCAGAAAATTGTGGAAATAGCAGAAGCGGCCGGACATCACGCTGTAATTAGAAATGACTCAGTACATGTTTTAGCTGAGATGGATTGGGCGCCAGTATTAAATAAGGCAGCTTTTGATGCAGGAATCACCTTGGCACAACTTGCGCCGCAGCTACCAAATCTAGAAGAGACTTTCTTTGAAATGACGGGGGACAAGTAATGTTAAATGTTGTCAAAGCAGAATTACGCAAACTTCGTCGTCCAACATTATTTTTTGGCACTATAGGAGCAGCTCTATTCTTCACAGGTTTAATTACATCTTTTATTTACTTGATGATTGATTCACCGCGAGGAAATGGTGACCGTGGCCGGACAATTGGTCGAGAAGTTCTTCAATTAGCGAGTGGATCTGTTAACGGGTTTGCATCTGTTGGTGGATTTTTAGGCATCATCGCGTTGTGTGTATTTGCAGCGCAGACAGCCCAGGAGTACACATACGGCACATTGCGTAACTTGTTGGTCCGTCAACCAAGCCGCATGAAGATTCTTGTTGGCAAACTTATTTCTATGGCGCTTTTTGCAGTAGCAATGATCACTATCGCTGCTGTTGTTAGCGTTGCTATCTCGTGCATTCTTGCTCCCGGAGCAAAGGTCAACACAGATCTTTGGTTCACTACAGCTGGTTTCCACGCCATTTTCACAACTTTTGTAAATGTGACAATTTCTGTTGTTGCATTTGGAATCGTTGGGATGGTTCTTGGTCTTCTCTTGCGCTCACCAATTAGCGCAATTTCATTGGGTGTTTTATGGCTATTGATAGTTGAGAATTTGTTAATTGCAGTTAAGAATTCATGGCAGAGTTGGTTGCCTGGTGCCCAATTAAATGCGATTGCTTCCGGGGGCCTCGTGGATCTGACCTACAAACATGCATTAACTGTTGGCGGAATATATGTTGCGATTGGAGCAACTGTTGCCTCAGTGCTTTTTGTTCGCCGTGATGTAGCTAATTAGGGACACCAGCAGGTAAAACCCCGCTTTTCTAAGGATCGCCATTTATTCTTAAGGCCTTCCCTTTCGAAAGGTTTTGAGTGAAAAAGTTTAGGGCGATCTCGCTTGCAGTAATTCTGGGGCTGTCGATTTCGTCAGTGCCTGCAGTTGCGGTCCCTAAACCAACTTTAGCTGAAATTGAAGCTGCAAAAAAGGTTGAAGCGGCTAAGAAAAAGATTGCAGATGCACAGGCAGCTAAGTTGGCTGCGGCAAATCAGAGCCTTCGTACCTTAACCGCTAAAGCAAATGCGGCAGCTGCCGTTTATAGAAAAGCACAAGCAGAGTTAGCTGTTGCAACATCGCTTGCCATAGCTGCGGCAAAACATGCAGCCGAAACCGCTGCAGCCGTTGTTGAAGCCCATAAAACTATTGGTCGCCTAGCCTCAAATGCTTATATCTTGGGTGGAAGTATGAGTGACATTCAGCCATTGCTTAGCGCAAATGGTCCACAAGATTTAATTGATCAACTAACAACTTTAAGCACATTAGGTGCACAAAATTCTGTCGCACTCGCAAGATTTAAAGCAGCTGAAGCAGCTGCACGAGTGGCAAAAGCGGCAGCAGATTCCGCAAAGGCTGCGCAACAAGTTGCAACAGACAAGGTAGCGGCAGCGAAGAAAGTTGCAGATGATGCCAAGGCTGCACAAGCTGCTGAAGTAGCGAAATTACAAAAGGTTCAGGATGCGTTAATGCGCGAGTTAATGAGTGCGCGCAAAGTTCGCACAACGTTAGAACAACAACGTCAACTGGCATTGCTTGAAGAAAGCCAAGCAAACACAGCTACCCAAACCGGCGGGCAAGCTAAAATCTGGCCGGACATTGGGTTTAAGGGGCGCTCATCAATTCGAACTTCACAAGCACAACGCGATAAGGCGGTCGCTTTTGCAAAGGTCCAAGTACTTGCTCGTAAGCCATACATTTGGGGAACACAAGGTCCAAGTACATTTGATTGTTCGGGGCTAGTTTTTGCTGCATATAAATCAGCAGGTTTAGGGTGGCCTGATTGGGATCGTCTCAACGCGGCTTTATATTCTGGTTACACAATGCACGTATCCCTTAACAACCTGGTTCCCGGAGACCTCTTGTTCTACTCCTATAAGGGCACAATTTCGACCATTCACCACATCACTATTTATGCAGGAAATGGAATGATGTGGGAAGCAAATTCAAAGGACGCTGGCCTCTTGTACTCAAGTATTTACAGCGTAAAAGGCCTAATGCCGTTCGGTGGTCGCGTCTAAGCCCGCACTACTCTTGCCCTATGACAACAGCAGTTCCGGCGGTCCGCAATGCGGTTCGCAGCTCACTGGAAAATTATGAAACAGGTGACACAGTCCTTGTTGCCGTCTCTGGTGGTGCGGACTCTTTAGCACTTGCGTACGCACTTGCAGTTGAAGCAGAAAAATTAGTGATCAATGTTCTTGGTGTAACCATTGATCATCAGCTCCAAAATGAATCAGCTTCACAAGCACAAAAAGTTGTAGCGCAACTTGCCAAGTTTGGGCTTAAGTGTGTAATTCAGAAAGTCACTGTTGATATTAAAGATGGTCTTGAAGCTTCGGCTCGTAAGGCAAGATATGAAGCAATTAACAAAGTTGCGCAACAAGAAAATGCAGTTGCTGTTTTTCTGGGCCATACAAAAGATGATCAAGCTGAAACTGTTTTGTTAGGGCTTGCACGTGGATCCGGCACTCGTTCGCTTTCGGGGATGGCTCAACACAATGGAATTTATGTCCGACCACTTCTTGCTATTACGCGACTTCAAAACGAAGAGTTTTGTAAAGAGAGTGGCTTAGATTATTGGAACGACCCACACAATGTAGATCAACAATTTGCACGAGTCCGCGTTCGCACTGAAGCAATGCCAATTTTAGAAAAAAGTATTGGTCCAGGAATTTCAGATGCATTAGCTCGAAGTTCCCACCTTCTACGCGACGATGCAGATGCACTCGATGAATGGGCTCATCGCGAAGAGGTTCAATTGGATCTGCTTGATTTGGATTGCGCCCACCTAGAAACCTTGCCTCGAGCAATTCGCACGAGAATCCTTCGCGCCGCCATCTATGCAGCTGGCGCTCCTTCAGGATCGGTCTCAGCCGAACATGTAGGCGCAGTTGAGGCTCTTATTTCAGCGTGGAAGGGCCAAGGTGCGCTCAATTTGCCGGGCGGTGTGAAGGTTGAGCGAATTTCGGGCAGACTTTCGCTCTCACCGCACCGACCATAGGGAGAACCGTGGATTTAGAAGCAGTCAAAGGCGATATCGAGCGCGTAATCGTGACCGAAGAACAGTTGCAAGCACGTATCAAAGAGCTTGCCGCACAGGTCGATAAAGATTACGAAGGTAAAGACCTTTTACTAGTTGGTGTTTTAAAAGGCGCAGTTATGGCGGTCGCCGATCTCTCTCGCGCACTACAGCGCCACATAGATATGGATTGGATGGCGGTTTCTTCGTATGGATCCGGAACAAAGTCCAGCGGTGTTGTCAGAATCCTTAAAGATTTAGATCGCGATATCACTGGACGCAATGTTTTGATCGTTGAAGACATAGTTGATTCGGGGCTAACACTTTCTTGGCTAAAAGCGAACCTTGAATCTCGCGGAGTTGGTTCGGTAGAAATTCTTTCAATATTACGTAAGCCCGAAGCAGCAAAGGTCAAAGTTAATGTTAAGTATGTCGGCTTTGATATTCCTAAAGATTTCGTAATCGGGTATGGACTTGATTTCGATGAAAAGTATCGCAACCTTCCATTCATTGGTGTGCTTGCTAAGCACATGTACGAATAAGAATTAGAAACGAGAATCCCCACATATGTCACAAGCACAAAAGCCAAAGAAGCCAATGAAGAAGAGCTTTTCCAGCAAGAATGCGCCGAAGAAGCCGACCACGACAAGTGGCAAAATTTTCCGTGGTCCTCTTTTTTGGATTGTTGCAGCAATCTTTGCAGTAACAGTTTTCGGTCAGATCACATCGGCGGGTAACAAGTACACCCAAATCGAAACATCACAGGCAATCGATGCCATTACCCAGTCAAAGGTCTTATCTGCCGAACTAGTTGATAAGGATCAAAAGATTCGCTTAATCCTTACACCTGGCAACACAATTAAGGGTTCATCAAAAGTTGAATCCTTCTATGTGGCACGTCAAGAGCCAACACTGGTTGATGCACTAACAGCTAATCCACCGTCAAAGGGTTGGAATGTGCGAGTTCCCTCTCAATCATTATTGATTTCATTCCTCTTTTCAATCGTTCCCTTCTTGCTTATTGGCTTCTTATTCTTCTGGATGATGAGTCAAGCTCAAGGTGGCAACAAGGTTTTCCAGTTTGGAAAATCTCGTGCAAAATTGCAGGACAACGATGTCCCTAAGACAACATTTAAAGATGTGGCAGGAGCAGATGAAGCTTTAGCCGAGCTCGATGAAATTAAAGATTTCCTTGCTAAGCCAGAAAAGTACGCACCTCTTGGCGCAAAGATTCCTAAGGGTGTTTTGTTGTTTGGCCCTCCAGGAACAGGTAAGACTCTTCTTGCTCGCGCAGTAGCTGGTGAAGCAGGAGTTCCTTTCTATTCAATTTCAGGTTCTGACTTTGTAGAAATGTTTGTTGGTGTTGGTGCAGCGCGTGTGCGCGATTTGTTTAATCAAGCAAAAGCAAACGCACCTGCCATTGTTTTCATCGACGAAATTGATGCTGTTGGTCGCCAGCGTGGTGCGGGTATGGGTGGTGGTCACGATGAACGTGAACAAACACTTAATCAGTTACTTGTTGAGATGGATGGCTTCGAGGAAAACTCCAAAGTTATTTTGATCGCTGCAACAAACCGTCCAGATGTTTTGGATCCTGCTTTACTCCGTCCAGGTCGTTTTGATCGTCAGATCGCAGTTGATCGTCCTGACCTCAAGGGCCGCGAAGCCATATTGCAGGTGCATGCAAAGGGTAAGCCGCTTAGCAATGAGGTAAAGCTAGTTGATTACGCACGTCGTACCCCTGGTTTTACTGGTGCAGATTTAGCAAACGTTCTCAATGAAGCAGCGCTTTTGTCTGCTCGCGAAAACAAAGCTGTTATTGGAAATCCAGAACTAGATGAAGCTATTGATCGTGTCATGGCAGGACCACAACGTAAATCTCGCTTGATGAGCGATGATGAGCGTCGAGTTACGGCTTATCACGAAGCAGGTCACGCACTTGTTGCACATGCGTTGCCGCACACAGATCCTGTTCATAAGGTCACGATTATGCCGCGCGGTCGCGCACTGGGTTACACCATGGTTTTGCCTGATGAAGATAAGTACTCAACAACTCGTAATCAATTACTTGATCAGTTGGCGTACTCCTTGGGTGGACGCGCAGCAGAGGAGTTAATTTTCCACGATCCATCAACTGGTGCATCCAATGATATTGAAAAGGCAACAGAGCTGGCACGCGCAATGGTTACTCAATACGGTATGACTGAAGCAATCGGTGCCATCAAACTTGGTGGCGGAGCATCAGAACCATTCTTAGGTCGAGATTATGGACATCAACGTGATTACAGTGAAAACATTGCAGGAATAGTTGATCGTGAAATTCGTCAACTAATAGAAAATGCACACCAAGAAGCATTTGATATCTTGGTTGCCAATCGCAAGATTCTGGACGAGATGGTGATCGAACTTCTTGAAAAGGAAACTTTAAACAAGGATGAGATCGCTGCGATCTTTAAAAAGGTAAAGCTAGTTACAAAGCGTCCTGCCTGGACCGGTTCTGCTACTCGTATTCCATCTGAACAGCCACCAGTGGATGTTCCAGAGCGCGTTGTTGTGGCACCAGTAGAGGCAAAGAAACCGGTTCGACGTAAGAAGGCTGCAAGTGACGGTAAATAAAGTAACTGTCTCTGATGGTCGCGCATCTGGCCCTTATGACCAGGAGCGTGCCGAAAAGGCTGTTCGTGAACTGCTTTTGGCCCTTGGCGAAGATCCTGATCGTGATGGATTAAAAGAGACTCCTGCGCGAGTAGCACGCGCAATGAAGGAAAACTTTGAAGGGTTGTGGCAATCACCAGAGGATGTTTTAACAACAACTTTTGATATTGGCCATGAAGAGTTAGTAATTGTTCGTGACATCGAAGTCTTTTCACATTGTGAACATCATTTGACACCCTTCCACGGTGTTGCACACATCGGATATATCCCGCGTGGAAAAATCACCGGTCTTTCAAAGCTTGCACGATTGGTTGATCTGTATGCAAAGCGCCCACAGGTGCAAGAGCGTTTAACGACTCAGATTGCAGATGCTTTGGTAAAAATTTTGGATCCGCTAGGTGTCATTGTGATTATCGATTGCGAACATTTATGTATGTCGATGCGTGGAGTCAAAAAGTCACATGCTCGAACCACGACATCTGCTGTTCGTGGTGCATTGTTAAATCCTGCTACACGTGCAGAAGCAATTTCACTCATCACTAAGGCGTAGTACTCATGTTGATCATGGGTATCTTGAATGTAACCCCTGACTCCTTTGCCGATGGTGGCAGACACAATGAATTTGATGCAGCAGTTGCCCGTGGATTAGAAATGATTGCAGAAGGTGTCGACATCATCGACATCGGTGGTGAGTCAACTAGACCTGGTGCAGAACGCGTAAGTGAAGCGGAAGAAATAGAGCGAACGATTCCGGTTATAACCGAACTAGCTAAACATGGGGCAAGAATTAGCATTGACACAATGCGTGCAAATACAGCAGAGGCTGCAGTTAAAGCTGGTGCATCAATTATTAATGATGTCAGCGGGGGATTAGCAGACGCAAAAATGCTGCAAACCGCTGCCCGTCTAGGAGTGCCATATATTGCAATGCATTGGCGGGGACAGTCAAAAGAGATGAACTCAAAGGCTATCTACAACGATGTCGTCATTGATGTGATTTCAGAGCTACAAGAGCGTATTACCGCTGCTTTAGATGCGGGAATTGAAGTCGGTAACCTGATTATTGATCCAGGATTGGGTTTTGCTAAAGATGCCGAACATAACTGGGAGATCATTGATTCAATTGATTCCTTTGTTGATTTGGGATATCCAGTGTTGGTGGGTGGATCGCGTAAGCGCTTTCTCGGTGGGGATTCACCAGATGAACGTGAACAAGCAACAGTTGATTTAACGAAGCGACTTGCCACCACAGGTGTATGGGCGGTTAGAGTTCATAGCGTGAAACCACATAAGAAGGTGTTAGCGCAATGAGTGATCAGATTGTCCTAACAGGCATCCATGGTTTTGGTTATCACGGATTGTTTGAGCAAGAGCGCAAAGATGGCCAAGATTTCTTTGTTGACCTGACACTTGAAGTTGATTTGAAAGCAGCTTCACAATCAGATGCAATTGTAGATACGGTCAATTATGCCGGGATCACGGACTTGGTTGTCGATGAGATTACAAGCAACCCTGTTAACTTAATTGAGAAGTTAGCCGTTCGAATTGCAGAGCGGGTATTAAATCAACATCCAAAAGTAGATTCTGTGACTGTGACCGTACATAAGCCTCAGGCGCCAGTTGCGGCGCAATTAAAAGATATTGCAGTAGTTGTAA
>Ga0136641_1000540_pt1 | contig 16326 bp, 16 predicted proteins | sample EliLak1302023Y_FD_115312 | JGI IMG/M metagenome (GOLD analysis project Ga0136641, IMG submission 115312) | Freshwater microbial communities from Elizabeth Lake, Yosemite National Park, California, USA - 13020-23Y | ecosystem: Environmental > Aquatic > Freshwater > Lake ...
CCGCTGATCGCCAACGCCGCGCAAGCCGGGCTGGACGCCCTGCGCGACCACGGCCACTACCCCATCAACCACCTGGTGGTGGTCAAGGACGAGGTGCTGGCGGCCCACCCGGGCGTGGCCCAGGCCGTGTTCGAGGCCTTTGCCGAAAGCAAGCGGCGCTATGTCGACCGGCTGCGCGCCGGCGCCATCGCCCAGCCCACGGCGGTGGACGAGATGCACCGCCGGGTGATGGCCATCACCGGCGCCGACCCCTTGCCCTATGGCATCGCGCCGAACCGCCCGATGCTGGAGCTGGCGTTGGCGTCGGCGGTCGAGCAAGGGATCATCGACCGCGCGCCCTCGCTGGAAGCGCTATTCGCACCCAGCACCCACGCCCTGGTGGCCTGACACCTCAACCCCAGAACGCCCGGAACCGACATGTCCAGCGCAGCACCCGCTCTACCCGCGATGACCGTACCCTCCCTGCAGCAGATGAAGCGCGAGGGCAGGAAGATCATCGGCGTCGTCGCCTGGGATTTCCAGATGGCACAGATCGTCGACCGTGCCGGCGTCGACATCGTCAGCGTCGGCGACACCGTGGGCATCAACCTGTGGGGCCATGCCAACCCGCTGGAAGTGACGATGGAGGAAATGCTCATCGTCACCAAGGCCGTGCGCCGCGGCGTGAAGCGGGCGCTGGTCAGCGTGGACTTCCCTTACGGCCCGCTGCAGCAGGGCACGCAGGCGGCGCTGGACGCCGCCATCCGCTTCGTCAAGGAAGCCGGCGTCGATATGATCAAGCTCGACGGTGCGGCGGAATTCCCCGAGGCCGTGGCCGCCATCACCCGCGCCGGCATCCCGGTCTTCGCCCAGTTCGGCATCACGCCGCAGACGGCGCTGAAGCACGGCATCGACTACAAGAACACCCTGAAGGTGGGCGTGCAACTGCCGCCCACGCTGACCGCGCAACTGGTCGAAGAAGCGCAGCGCCTGGAAGCCGCCGGTGCGGCGCTGCTGGACTTCACGCACAGCGGCCCGGTGGCCGGCCCGGCGGTGGTGGCCGCCGTGAAGGTGCCGGTCATCGGTGGCCTGGGCGGCGGGCCCTGGCTCGACGGCCGCATGCGCATGGCCAACGCGGCCATCGGCTACGCGGCGGCCACCATCGACCACCCGCCCGAGACCTACGCCCACACCGCGCGCGCCACGCTCGACGCCCTGACCGCCCTGGTGGACGACGTGCGCGCCGGCCGCCAGATCAAGGGCGGCATCCCCATCGCCGCCAGCTGACATGGCCACGGCCCTCATCGACGGCATCGCCACCCGCTACGAGGTGATGGGCAGCGGCGCGCCGCTGCTGATGTTCGCGCCGGGCGGCTTCGACGCCACGCTGGAGAAGTGGTCCACCCAGGGCGTCTACGGCAAGACCAGGATGCTCGGCGCCCTGACCGCGAATTACCAGTGCATCCTGTTCGACCGCCGCGAGACCGGGCAGTCGGGCGGCCGGGTCGAACGCATCACCTGGGCGCACCACGTGGCGCAGGGCAAGGGCCTGCTCGACCACCTCGGTATCGCCCGGGCCCACCTGATGGGCGGCTGCATGGGCTGCGCACCGGTGGTGGCCTTCGCCGCGCAGTTTCCTGAAGCGGTGCGCAGCATGGTGCTGTACTGGCCGGTGGGCGGTGCCAAGTACCGCATCAACGGGCAGCTGCGCTTCGCGCAGCATCTGGCCTTCGTGCAGCAGGAAGGTCTGGCCGCCGTGCTGGCCCTGGCCCGCAGCGGCAGCAAGGGCTTCGGCGAAGACCCGCGCGGCGGGCCCTGGGTCAGCGTGCTGCGGCAGGACGCCGCTTTCGCCGCCGCCTATGTGGCGCAGGACGTGCAACGCTACAAGCTCAGCGTCGGCGGCATGGCCCGTGCACTGCTGGACCGCGACACCGCACCGGGCGCCGAGCCCGAACAGCTGCTGCAACTGGACATCCCCGCGCTCGTCGTACCCGGCCGCGACGCCTCGCATGCCACCAGCGCCGCGCGCTACCTCGAAGAGTGCCTGCCGCGCGCTGAATACTGGGACGCGCTGCCCGCCGAACAGACCGAGGCCAGCGCGCCCGCGCGGCTGCTGCAGTTCCTGGCCAGCGTGGCCTGAACGCGACTGGCCCTCAGCACCCGAGCCCCTCATGATCATCGACATCCACTGCCACTACACGACCGAGCCCGCGGCCCTGCACACCTTCCGCGACAAGCAGCTGGCCGGCCTGGCCGACGCGATGCGCAAGCCGGCGGCCAAGACGCTGGCCGACCTGGCCATCAGCGACGAGCAGATCGTGGCCAGCCTGCAGCCGCAACTGAAACTGCAGAAGGACCGCGGCAGCGACCTGACCATCTTCAGCCCGCGTGCCGCCGGCATGGCCCACCACGTGGGCAACGCCGAGGTCAGCCGGCAGTGGACGGGCATCAGCAACGACCTCATCCACCGCCTGTGCACGCTGCTGCCCGGCAACTTCGTCGGCGTCGGCCAGCTGCCGCAATTCCCCGGCGTGGCACCGGCCGAATGCATCAGCGAACTGCAGCGCCTGGCCGACCTGGGCTTCGTCGGCGTCAACCTCAACCCCGATCCCTCGGGCGGCTGGTGGAGCGGCCCGCCGCTGACCGACCGCAGCTGGTACCCGCTGTACGAGAAGCTGGTCGAGCTGCAGATGCCGGCCATGATCCACGTCAGCAGCTGCTGCAACCCCAACTTCCACCACACCGGGGCGCACTACATCAACGCCGACACCACGGCCTTCATGCAGCTGATCCAGGGCGACCTGTTCAAGGACTTCCCGGCGCTGAAGTTCGTCATCCCGCACGGCGGCGGCGCGGTGCCTTTCCACTGGGGCCGCTACCGCGGCCTGTGCCTGAGCATCCAGAAGAAGCCGCTGGCCGAACACCTGCTGAACAACGTCTACTTCGACACCTGCGTCTACCACCTGCCGGGCATCCGCCTGATGACCGAGGTGGTGCCGCTGTCGAACATCCTCTTCGCCTCGGAGATGCTCGGCGCCGTGCCCGGCATCGACCCCGACAACGGCTACCCCTTCGACGACACCAAGCGCTACATCGACCAGCTGACCGGGCTGGACGCGGCCAGCCGCCACGCGCTGTTCGAAGGCAATGCGCGCCGCGTCTACCCGCGGTTGGATGCACTCTTGAAGCAGCGCGGCCACTGAGACCCCCATGAGCAACGACCTGAACGACATCCGCCGCGACTTCACCCGCGTCGCCCCCGCCCTGGTGGAGCAGGCTTCGGCTTATGCCGCGTCCATCCTGGCCGACGTGGCCGGCCGGCGCGGCACCATGGACGGCCGCATCGCGCCGCTGAGCCCATCGATGCGCGTCTGCGGCCCGGCCTTCACCATCGAAGTGCGGCCCGGCGACAACCTGATGATCCACGCCGCGATGGCGATGGCGCAACCCGGCGACGTGCTGGTCATCGACGGCAAGGCCGACCGCAGCGCCGCGCTGATGGGCAGCATCATGCTCAACGCCTGCAAACGCCTGGGCTTCGCCGGCGTGGTGCTCGACGCCTCCATCCGCGACACCGAAGAGCTGATCGCACTGGGTTTCCCGGTCTGGGCCGTTGGCGCCAACCCCAACGGGCCGACCAAGAACGTGCCCGGCCGCATCAACTGGCCCATCGGCTGTGGCGGTGCGGCCGTCAACCCCGGTGACCTGATCGTCGGCGACGCCGACGGCGTGGTCGTCATCGAACGCGAGAAGGTGGCTTCGCTGCTGCCGCTGGCCGCGGCCAAGGTGGCCGACGAACGCCAGCGCATCGCCGACATCACCGGCGGCGGCCCGGTCCGCCCGAAGTGGCTGGAAGCGGCGCTGGTGGCGGCCGGCGTGCTGAAGGCCGGCCAAGCCCTGTAAGCCGGCGCCCCGGCGCCCCCGCGCCCGCTAACCCCGAACATTTGGAGACTGGTGATGGAAAAAGTACAAGCGGCGGTGAAGACCGGCCCGAGCACGATCGAGATCCGCGAATACGACATGCCCGAGGTGCCGGATGACTGCGCCCTGCTGAAGATGGAGGTGGCCGGCATCTGCGGCACCGACGTCAAGATGTACAAGGACCCGCTGAAGGGCGCGCCGGTCATCATGGGCCACGAGAACATTGGGTATATCGCCAAGGCCGGCCGTGAATTCACCCGGCGCAAGGGCTTCAAGGAAGGCGACCTGGTCTTCGTCGAACACTACGTCGGCTGCATGAAGTGCGAGTGGTGCCACCGCGGCGAGTACCGCCATTGCGAAGCCACCGACTGGCGCAACAACCCTGACGGCCTGCGCTTCGGCTACACCAGCACCGAGAAGGCGCCGCACCTGTGGGGCGGCTTCGCGCAGTACGTCTTCCTGCCGTGGAACAGCATCGTGCACAAGGTGCCGGCCGGCGTCTCGCCGGAACTCGCCGGCCTGGTCACGCCCATGGCCAATGGCGTGGAGTGGTCGCTGTTCGACGGTGGCGTGAAGTACGACGACATCGTGCTGATCCAGGGGCCGGGGCAGCAGGGCCTGTCGCAGACGGTGATCTGCAAGCAGGCCGGCGCCAGCATGATCATCGTCACCGGCACCAGCAAGGACGCGGCGCGGCTGGAAGTAGCCAAGCTGCTGGGCGCCGACCACGTCATCGACGTGCAGCAGGAAAACCCGCTGGAACGCATCCGCGAACTGACCGGTGGCCGCGGCGTCGACGTGGTGCTGGACTGCACGGCCGGCGCCGGCACCGTGCCCATCCTGCTGGGCATCGAGGCGCTCAAGCGCAAGGGCGGCCTGATGGTGGTGCAGGGCGAGATGGGCGACTTCCCCAACTTCCCGCTGGCCAAGATGACGCTGAAGTGGATCACGCTGAAAAGCGCGCGCGGCCACAGCTACCGCGCCTGCGAACTGGCGCTGGCCCAGCTGGCTTCCCAGCGCTTCCCGCTGGAGAAGGTGACCACCCACCGCTTCGGGCTGAAAGACACCGACCTGGCTATCCGTTCGGTGGGCAATGCCGGCGTGCCGGGCGTCATCCACGCCTCGCTGATGCCCTGGGAATAACGGTCAAGGTGAGCGACGACCGCATCCCGGTGACGGTGCTGACCGGCTACCTGGGTGCCGGCAAGACCACGCTGCTGAACCGCATCCTCAGCGAGGACCACGGCCAGCGTTACGCCGTCATCGTCAACGAGTTCGGCGAGATCGGCATCGATGCCGAACTGGTCACGCACAGCAACGAAGAGTTGTTCGAGATGAACAACGGCTGCATCTGCTGCACCGTGCGCGGCGACCTGATCCGCACCCTGCACGGTCTGCTGGCGCGGCCCGGCACCTTCGACGCGGTGATCGTCGAAACCACCGGCCTGGCCGACCCCGGGCCGGTGGCGCAGACCTTCTTTGTCGATGCCAAGTTGCGCAGCCGGTTGCGGCTGGACTCGATCACCACGCTGGTCGATGCGCGGCACATCAGCGGTCAACTGGCCGACAGCCGCGAGGCCGCCGGGCAGATCGCCTTCGCCGACCAGATCGTGCTCAACAAGACCGACCTGGCGACCGAGGCCGGCTTGCAAACGGTCGAACGCCAGTTGCGCCACCTGAACCCGCTGGCGCCCATCCAGCGCGCGCTGCGCAGCGGCGTGGCGCTGGACAGCGTGCTGGGCCGGGGCGGCTTCGACCTCGACCGCATCGTCACGCTGGAACCCGAATTCCTGCACCCGGCACATGGTGAACCGGGTCATGTGCACGACGAACACTGCGGCCACGATCACGGCGCTGCCGCTGCCCACGCCGGCCAGCGGCACGACAGCGGCATCGCCAGCGTGTCGCTCACGTCCCAGCAGCCGATGGACGCCGCGCGCGTGCAGGCCTGGCTGACGCAGCGGGTGGCGACGCAGGGCGCCGACATCCTGCGCGCCAAGGGCATCATCGACGTCGCCGGTGATGGGCGGCGCATGGTCTTCCAGGCGGTGCACATGATGCTGGAGGGCGACTGGCAGCGGCCCTGGCGCGCCGACGAGCTGCGCCGCAGCCGCCTGGTCTTCATCGGTCGGCACCTCGACGCGGCCGCGCTGCAAGCCGGCTTCGAGTCCTGCGCCGCAGCCTGAATTCGCTTATGGTCGACGGCGCAACCGCGCCGCAAGGCCCGCCCAGGACATCCATGCCATGACCGCCATTCCCACCACCCGCCGCCTGATCGTCGCCATCACCGGCGCTTCGGGCGTCGCCTACGGCGTGCGCGCCCTGCAGGTGTTGCGCGAGATGGGCGGTGTCGAAACCCACCTCATCCTGACTCCCTCCGGCGCGCGCACCCTGGTCGAAGAAACCGACTACAGCGTGGCCCAGGTGCGCGAACTGGCCGACTGCGTGCACAGTCCCAAGGACATCGGCGCGACCATTTCATCGGGCTCTTTCAAGACCCTGGGCATGCTGGTGGCGCCGTGTTCGATCAAGACCCTGAGCGGCATCGCCCACTGCTACAACGACGAACTGGTGGTGCGCGCGGCCGACGTCTGCCTGAAGGAAAGGCGCCGCGTGGTGCTGCTGTTGCGCGAAACCCCGCTGCACGCCGGCCATATCACGCTGATGGCGCAGGCCACCCAGAACGGCGCCCTCATCATGCCGCCGGTGCCGGCCTTCTACAGCCGGCCCAAGACGGTGCAGGACATCATCGACCAGACGGTCGGCCGTGCGCTGGACTTGTTCGACCTGGAGGCGCCGGGGATGCACCGCTGGGATGGGGGCGCGCGGGGCGCGACGCGTAACGAGGGTGTAGCGGGCTGAGCCGCAATTCGCCCTGTCCCCGCGTGCGCAGGGCTAGCAGACGGGACTGACCACGCGGCCGCTGGTCAGGTCGCCATGCCCGGGCAGGGCCGACATCAGCCGCGGGAACCAAGCCAGGGGCACGGCGATGACGCGACCGTCGTCGAGATGGACCCAGAGGCTGTCGTCGTCGAAACGCACCGATTTAGCCGAAGTCGTCATACCCAGCCCTTTCGATCAGGTCGCCGTTGGCCTGTGCCCCTTCCACCAACTCGCACGGGTTCCCTTCGTTCGAGTGGAAGAAGAAGCGCAAGTGCTTTGCGGGTAGGAGCCCGTCGCGGTCCAACCCGTGAAATTGCCGGTCTCGAAGCCGCCGTTGACGACCAGGTTGGTGTCGGCCATCGCAGGGCCAGCGACCAATGAGGCAACAGCAAAAGCGCCGGCGCAGACAAATTTTGAGCTTGTTCAAGGTCGTACAGCCTTCGGGTGTTCTGGGTGGATGAGGATGACCGGCGCGACGGGCGGGCCTGCCAGGGACCCGAAGGATCAACAGTCCCTGGCCAGCCCACCTTCGGCAACCCACGGTCGCACCTTGTGTCGCGCGTGGGCCTGCATGCAATCCGGCATCGCGGAGCCGGCGTCGCGGCTCAGCGATCGGCCAGGGTCATCGCCTCGTCGGCGTGCAAGGCGGCCAGGCCGCTGTCCAAGGTCGCCAGCTTGGCATGGTGGTGGCGTGCCAAAGCCGCCAGGTCAGCATCGGTCACCTGCCGGTGGCCCAGCACGCCACGCAACTGGATGTCGTTGTAGGCCAGGCTGTCAGGCCAGAAGCGATGGCGTGGGTGGTCGGTCAGGGCGTTCAACACCTGTACGGCTGCCACGCCGTCCAGACCTTCCAGGTGCATCAGCAGGCGCACCAGCGTGCCCTGGGTGATGGGGCAGGTCGCGAAAGGGCAGGCGCTGGTTTCAAACCAGGTTTGCGCCACTTCGTGGTGGATGTGGCCCCTGGCCGCGCTGGCGCGCTGGCCGGCCGGCTCAAGCTTGGTCTTCCAGCGCGCGCACGTCTTCCGGGGTGATCGTTCGGGTACCGCGCACCACCGGAAGCCCGGTCCGCGGATGCTTCGACATGCGTTGGGACGCATCAGCACCGTTGAGCTGAGCGGACAAGCCGCGGCGCATCAGTTCGGCCGCGGTTTGGCTGAGGCTGCGCTGCGTGTGCAAGGCAATGGCGCTCACGATGCGGTGCAAGTCTTCGGGAAAATCAACGGTCGTGCGCATCGATTTATCATGAAGCGCTGATGCTGCGCAGTCAAGCTGTGCCTGCGCCCCGGCTTGCCTCGAGCGAAGACGGATCACCCGTCGCGCTGGCCGCCGTCGAGCCCGTCAGCCGCGCCTCACCACAGCGGCACGCCGCGCTGCACCTTGTCCAGCATCTCCTGCTGGAAAGCGGCCGGCCCGTAGCCAAGGCGCTCGCCCTTCACCGAGTAATAGAAGGGCGCCCCGCTCTGCCGCGCGTGGGCCTTCATCCAGTCCAGCATCTCGGGCCCGGGGTCCTTGCCGGCGGGCAGCAGCACGTGGCAGGGGCCGTCGCGCCAGCGCATCGTGACGATGATCACGCCGCTGCGGTCGGGGCGGAAGGCCTCGGGGAAGGGGCTGCCCGGGGCCAGCCAGCCGCAGACGAAATTGCGACAGGGTGACTGCGGCCGCTCGGCGTAGATGCTGCAGACGCCGCCTGAACCGCCTTCCAGGAAGTGGCAGGGCTGCCCGGGGTGCATGCGGTGGCCGCGGATCTCGCCCTCGGCCCAGCCTTCGCAGCAGGCCGTGCAGGGGCCGCACTGGCGCGCTGGCGTGGCAGGGCTGCCGCCATCCGCCGCCGCAGCCGCTGCCGCAGGGGGTGGCGGCGCGACGATCGCCACCGCGCCGTGGCAGAGCTTGTACTTGCGCTGGCTGCCGCAAGGGCAGGGGTCGTTGCGGCCGATCTTTGCCACGCGGGGTCAGGGTTTGGTGTTGGGCTTTCAGTATCGCGCGGGTTTGCCCCGAGCACCCTTGCGTTGACAAGCAGAGCGGGGCCGACCACCATCAAAGTCTCTCTATTCGGACCGGCGTTCCTTCATTCGGAACGGCTACCGACGCGAACCGACAGCAAGGACGACGATGGAAAGCCCCGAACAGAACCAGCTGCTGACCCAGGTCGGCCGCGGCACACCGATGGGCGAGTTGATGCGCCGCTACTGGCAGCCTTTCGCGGCGGCGGTGGACCTGGCCGACGCCTGGACGCAGCGTGTGCGCCTGCTGGGCGAAGACCTGATCCTGTTCCGCGACCGCAGCGGCGGCCTGGGTCTGATCGCCGAGCAATGCCCGCACCGCCGCGCGTCTTTCCTGCACGGCATCCCCACCGAACGCGGCATCCGCTGCCCCTACCACGGCTGGGAATTCAGCGCCGCCGGGGCCTGTCTGCACCAGCCTTTCGAAGCCGACAACCCGGCCTTCCGGGCCAGCGTGGGCACGGTGGCCTACCCGGTGCAGGAGATGGGCGGCGTGCTCTTCGCCTACCTGGGCCTGGTCACGCCCGAACAGCCGCTGCCGCTGCTGCCGCGCTTCGACGGCTTCCTCGCCGAAGGCGCCATCCGCATCCTGGGCCGCGTGGTGCTGCCGGTGAACTGGCTGCAGATCATGGAGAACTCGCTGGACCCGGTGCACACCGAATGGCTGCACGGCCACCAGTACGAGTTTCAGAAGGAGCAGGAAGGCGTCAAGGTGGCCATCAGCACGCCGCACCTGAAGATCGACTTCCGCGAATTCGAATTCGGCATCACCAAGCACCGCCTGCTGGCCGGCCACGGCGAAGACAGCGACGACTGGCGCATCGGCCACCCCATCGTCTTCCCCAACATGCTGGCGGTGGGCAATGGCGACCCGAAGGCGCGCTACCACGCCTTCCAGATGCGCGTGCCGGTGGACGACAGCCACACGCTGCACCTTTGGTACAACGCCTACCTGCCGCCAGCCGGCTCGCCCGTGCCGGCGGAACTGCTGGCCAAAGTGCACACCTACGACGTGCCCTACCTGGACGCCCAGGGCGACTTCATCATGGACAACATCGACGGCCAGGACATGATGGCCTGGGTGACCCAGGGCGCCATTGCCGACCGGTCGCTGGAACACCTGGGCGCTTCCGACAAGGGCGTGGCGATGTACCGGCGCACGCTGAAACGCGAGATGAAGAAGGTGCAGCAGGGGCAAGACCCGATGGGCGTGTTGCGCGACACCACGCGCGGCCTGATCGAGCTGCCCACGGAAAAGAAGAAGCACCACAACAGCGACGGCTTCGGGGCCTTCCTGCTGCGCACCCACGCCAAGTACGCGCCGATCGCGCAAGAGCTGGTGCAGATCTACGAAGGACGGACCGAGCCGCAACAGGCTGAGGCAGCGACATGAATACAGCCCTGGACATGACCGAACGCCAAGCCCGCGAAAAGCTGATCGCCGCCGGGCTGATCCTGGACGCCGCCGACCAGGGCGACCTGACGCGCGGCCACGTTTCGCTGCGCGTGCCGGGCGACCCGACGCACTTCCTGATGAAGCCGCACAGCCGCGGGCTGGACGAGATCACGCTGGAGAACATCGTGGTCTGCAACCTGGCCGGCGAGAAGGTCGGCGGCGGCGGCCGGCGCCACAGCGAGGTCTTCATCCACAGCGAGATCTACAAGGTCCGGCCCGACGTGATGAGCGTCATCCACACCCACCCCACGCACGCCGTGGCGCTGTCGGCCACGGGCCGGCCGGTGTTGCCCATCAGCCAGCCGGGTGCGGCTTTTGCCGACGGCGTGCCCTACTTCACCGAAACCATCGACCTCATCCGCACCCAAGACATGGGGCAGGGCGTGGCCCGCGCGTTGGGCCCGCACAAGGCCGTGCTGCTGCGCAACCACGGCGTGGCGGTGGTGGGCGCCAGCATCGAAGAAGCCACGGTGCTGGCGCTGTTGCTGGAAGAGGCCTGCAAGATCCAGTTGCTGGCCCAGGCCAGCGGCGGCGTGGGCGAGGTGTTCGCGCCCGACAGCGTCGAGCGCCTGCACCACAACATCACGCGCAGCGAGCAATACACCATCAACTTCGACTACCTGCGTCGGCGGGCCGAGTGCTCGGCGGGAGGCGCGCGGTGAGCGGCCTGACGCGGCGGCAGGCAGCCGCCACGCTGGCGCTGGCGGCCTTGCCGTCTGCGGTGCGCGCGCAAGACGCCGGCAAGGCCGCGCGCGAGCTCGCGCTGTACACCGGTGCCGACCGCGAAGCCCGGCTCATCGAGCTGGCGAAGAAGGAAAGCGAGCTGTCGGTCTACCACGTCTACCCGGCGCTGCCGGTGGTGATGGCCGCTTACACCAAGAAGTACGGCATCAAGGTGCGCGCCTGGCGCGCCGGTTCAGAAGCCGTGCTGCAGCGCCTCAGCGCCGAGTCGCGCGGCGGGCGTTTCGATGTCGACATCGTGCAGAACAACGCGCCCGAAAATGAAGCCGCCTGGCGCGAGAAATTGCTGCAGGAAGTGTGGTCGCCGGGCCTGAAGGACCTGATGCCCGGCGCCGCGCCGGCGCACAAGGGCTGGGCCGGCATCACGCTGGACATCTGGGTCGCCAGCTACAACACCAGCGCGGTGAAGAAGGACGAACTGCCCAAGAGCTACGCCGATCTGACCGACCCGCGCTGGAAAGGCCGGCTGGCCATCGAGGCCAACAACCAGGTCTGGTTCGGCACCCTGCTGGGCGAGCTGGGCGAAGACGCCGGCAGCAAGCTGTTCAGCCAGATCGTGGCGTCGAACGGCATCTCGGCACGCAAGGGCCATTCGGTGCTGGCCAACCTGGTGGCCTCGGGCGACATCCCGCTGGCGCTGACGGTCTACAGCTGGATCCCCGAGCAGTTGAAGAAGAAGGGCGCGCCCATCGAGAGCATCGCCCTGCAGCCTTTGCTGGCGCAGCCCAGCACCATCGCCCTGCTCAAGCGCGCACCCAACCCGGCGGCGGCGCTGCTGTTCCATGACTTCATGCTCGGCGAAGGCCAGAAGCTGCTGGCCGAAGCGCAGTTCGTGCCGGCCAGCAAGCTCATCGACAGCCCCTTCGGCCGCTTGCCGATGAAGCTGATCGACCCGGCGAAAGCGCTCGACCAGCAGGACCGCTGGCAGAAGCTGTTCGACGACATCGTCATCAAGAAGGCCAAGTAGGTGGCGGCTGCGGCGCCGGGCGGGCGGCGGCTGCGCGTGGGCATCGCCGGCATCGGCGCGGCCGGCCAGGCTTTCATCAGCCCTTTGCAGGACCATGCCGGTTTCGACTGGGTGGCCGTGGCCGAACCCGACGCAGGCCTGCGCACGCGCATGCAGCAGGCCCACGGCGTCAGCGGCCACGCCACGCTGGCCGCGATGCTGGCAGACGCCACGCTGGACGCCGTCTACATCGCCACGCCCACGCCGCTGCACGCCGAACAGGTGGCGCAGGTGGCGGCGGCCGGCCGCCATGTGCTGGTGGAAAAGCCGATGGCCACGACTCTGGCCGATGCACGGCGCATGGTGGCCGCCGCCCAGGACGCCGGCGTGGTGCTGCTGGTCGGCCATTCCCACAGCTTCGATGCGCCCATCGCCGCGATGCGAACGCTGATCGACTCGGGTGAACTCGGCCGCGTGCGCATGGTCCACACCTGGTGCTACACCGACTGGGTGCACCGGCCGCGCCGCGCCGACGAGCTGGATGTGGGGCAGGGCGGCGGCGTCACCTTCCGCCAGGGCGCCCACCAGTTCGACGTGGTGCGCCTGCTGTGCGGCGGCCGGGCCCGCAGCGTGCGCGCGCAGGTCTTCGACTGGGACCCGGCGCGCCGCACGGCGGGCGCGCACACCGTCTTCATCGCCTTCGAGGACGGCGCGGCGGCCACCGTCGTCTACAACGGCTACGGCGGCTTCGCCAGCATGGACCTGGGCTACGACATCTCGGAATGGGGCCACCACCAGCCCGCCGGGCAGCGCCCGCAGCGCGTGCGCGCGGCCACGCCGGCCGATGAGCTGCAAGCCAAGCAGGCCCGCGCCGCCACGGCCATCCCGCCACGCGCAGCGCACCAGCCCTTCTTCGGCCTGACCCTGGTCAGCTGCGAGCGCGGCGACATCCGCCAGTCGCCCGACGGCCTGCGGGTCTACACCGCCGACGGCGTGCGTGAAGTGGCCGTGCCGCTGGACCGCTCGCCGCGCGACCGCGTGCTGGACGAATGGCACGCGGCCATCGGCGGCGGCGCGCCGGCGCTGCACGATGGCCGCTGGGGCCTGGCCAATCTGGAGCTCTGCGTGGCGGCCCTGGCTTCATCGGCGCAGGGCGGTGAAGTCCTGCTGCACGAGCAGGTGGCGGCACGCTGAGACCGTCAGCCGCGCCCTGCAGCCGGTGCGTCAGCGGTCGCCAGCGGGGGCTGGCCCGGACGCGCCCGGTTGCAGCCAGTGCAGCAGGGTGGCGCACAGCCGGTGCAAGGCCACCGGCTTGACGATGAAGTCGTTCATGCCCGCTGCCATGCAGGCGCGGCGCCCCTCTTCGAAGTTGTTGGCCGTCAGCGCGATGATGGGCACCGCCGACCAGCCTGGCAGGCTGCGCATCAGCCGGGCCGCACCGATGCCGTCCAGGCCCGGCATCTGCATGTCGGTCAGCACCAGATCGAAGCGGGCCGCCCGCGCCTGCTCGACGGCCTGCAGGCCGTCGGCCACGGCCACCACCGTCAGCCCGGCCAGCTCCAGCATCTCCTGCAGGATCGAGCGGTTGAACTCGTTGTCGTCGGCCAGCAGCACGCGGGCGCCGCCATGGTCGCGGCGCAGCTGCGCTTCGGCGTCCAGCAGCGGGTCGGCCGGCACGGCGGCCTGGGGGTCGGGTGGCTGGCCATGGCCGCGCTGCAGCACGGCCGTGAACCAGAAGCTGCTGCCCGCGCCCGGCACGCTGTCGACGCCGGCTTCGCCGCCCATCAGCTCAGCCAGCCGGTGGGTGATGGCCAGCCCCAGCCCGGTGCCGCCGTAGTGCCGGGTGGTCGAGACATCGGCCTGCTCGAAAGCGTGGAACAGCCGCTGTGCGGCGCTGGCGTCGACACCGATGCCGGTGTCCTCGACCGCGAAGCGCAGGCGCAGCGCGCCAGCGCTGTCGTCGAGCAAGCGCACGTTCAGCGTGATGCTGCCGCTGGCGGTGAACTTGATGGCGTTGCTGGCGTAGTTCAACAAGGCCTGGCGCAGCCGGGTCGGGTCGCCGCACAACCAGCGCGGCACGGTGCCGGTGTCGACGGTGAAGCGCAAGCCCTTCTTCTGGGCTGCCTCGCCGATGATCGCCACGACGGGGTCGAACAGCGTGCTGAGTTCGAAATCGATGGCCTCGAGCCGGACCTGGCCGGCCTCGATCTTCGACACGTCCAGGATGTCGTTGACGACGTCCAGCAGGTGCCGGCTGGCGCTGTCGATCTGGTCCAGGCGCTGCTGCTGCTCGGGGGTGACGCCGGCACGCCGCAGCAGGTCGTTGAGGCCGATGATGGCGTTCATCGGGGTGCGGATCTCGTGGCTCATGTGGGCCAGGAAGTTGCTCTTGGCGCGGTTCGCTTCCTCGGCCTGGGCGCGTGCGTCGACGAGTTCGGCGGTCCGGCTGTGCACCAGGCCTTCCAGGTCGAGGCGGTGGCGCTCGAGCTCGGCATTCAGGCGCTTGCGCTCGGTGATGTCGGTCTGCAGCGTGACATGGTGGCTGACGCGGCCGTCGGCCTGGCGCAGCGGCGTGATCAGCGCCGATTCGACATAGGCGCTGCCGTCCTTGCGCCGGTTGTCGAGCTCGCCGCGCCAGCTCTGTCCGCTGGCCAGGGCCCGGCGCAGGGTCCGCCGCTGCTCGGGCGTCAGGTGCGCCGCGGCGCCCAGCAGGCGCAGCGGGTGCTGGCCCGCAGCCTCGGCCCGGCTGTAGCCGCTGCGCTGGACAAAGGCCTGGTTGACGTATTCGATGCGGCCGCGGACATCGGTGATCGCGATGCTCTCGGGGCTCTGCTCGACCGCCAGCCGGTACTTCTGCAATTCCAGCTCGACCCCCTTGACCGCGCTGATGTCGTCGATCACCACCCGCAGCAGCACCTCGCCGCCGCCGCCGGCCGCGACGCTGGCGGTCAGCTGGGCCCAGAACGGCAAGCCGTCGGCACGCTTCATCCGCAGCTCGCAGGCCAGGGGCTCGCCGCGCTCGACCAGCGCCTTGGTCCTGAAGTACCAGCCGTCCTGGTCTTCGGGCTGGATGAAGCGCGTCAGCCGCTGCCCGACCAGCTCGCTGCGGGCCAGGCCGAGCCGGCTGGCGGCGGTCAGGTTGGCCTGTAGCATCAGCCCGTCCGCGTCCAGCGTGCAATAGCCCACCGGCGCCCTGTCGTAGAGGTCGACGTACAGCGCCTGCGAGGCCGCCAGTTCGGCCTGGGCCTGGCGCAGGTGCTCGTTCTGCATCTCGAGCTCGATCTGGTGCACGCGCAACTCGTGCAGCAGCTTCGGCGCGGCGTCCGGCGGCAACCGGGTGTCGGCTGCTGCCAACGCGGCCGCCAGGACCTCGGCGCGCTGGCGCGGCGAAGGGTCGCTGTCGCTCATGCCGCCCCCGCTGTCGTTGCTGCGGCCGGCGGCGCAGCGCGTTCGGTGCTGGCCACGGCGTAGACCTGGCCCTGGGCATCGACCAGCGCGCTGGAAACCACGTCCACCTCCAGCACCGCGCCCGACTTGCACAGGCGCTGGGTCCGGTAGGGCTGCAGCACCTCGGCCTGGCCGAGCCGGGCCAGCCTGTCCAGCGACGCGCTGCGCAGCGACTCCGGGGTGCGATCGGCCAGGGTCAGCTGCAGGGCCTCGGCCTCGGTCCAGCCGTAGAGCCGCTCGGCCGCCGGGTTCCAGGCCAGGGTGCGGCCTTGCAGGTCGAGCACGGTGATGGCGTCGCTGGCATCGCGCACCACCACCGCCAGCCGCTGCAGTTCGGTGTTGGCGCGCTGCAGCTCGGCCTCGTTGCGCTTCATGTCGGTGATGTCGACGAAGGTCACCGCCGCGCCCTCGACCACGTTGTCCAACGTGCGGTAGGGCTGCAGCCGCATCGTGTAGATCAGGCCGTCGCCGGTGCGGACCTCGACCGAGCGGTGTACCAGGGTGTCCAGCACCTCGCGCAGGTCGGCGTCCAGCCTGTCGTAGCCGACCAGGTTGCTCTTGAAGTGGGCCAGGGGCCGGCCGACGTCCGACGGCAGCAGGTTGACGATCGCCGCCGCCGACGGCGTGAATCCCAGCACGCGCAGCTGCTTGTCGACGAACACCGTGCCGATGCCGGTGCCGGCCAGCAGGTTGTTCATGTCGTTGTTGCTGCGCGCCAGGTCGCCCACCTTGCCCTGCAGCTCGGCGTTGACGGTGGCCAGTTCCTCGTTGGTCGACTGCAGCTCTTCTTTCGAGGTCTCGAGTTCCTCGTTGGTCGACTGCAGTTCCTCGTTGACCGACTGCATCTCCTCGTTGAAGGCCTTCAGGTCCTGGTTCGAATGGGCCAGCTCCTCCAGCGAGATGCGCAGGTGCTCGTCGCGCACCCGCAGGTCTTCGGTCAGCGCGGCAATGCG
>Ga0136641_1000541_pt1 | contig 16319 bp, 17 predicted proteins | sample EliLak1302023Y_FD_115312 | JGI IMG/M metagenome (GOLD analysis project Ga0136641, IMG submission 115312) | Freshwater microbial communities from Elizabeth Lake, Yosemite National Park, California, USA - 13020-23Y | ecosystem: Environmental > Aquatic > Freshwater > Lake ...
CGGCCGGCCGCGCATCGTCAAGGCCATCCAGGACCAGGCCGCCGAGATGGACTTCGCGCCGCCTTTCCAGATGGGCCACCCAAAGGCCTTCGAGCTGGCCGAACGCCTGGCCGCGCTGACGCCGGCCGGCATGAACAAGGTCTTCTTCGCGAACTCGGGCTCGGAGGCCGTCGAGACCGCGCTGAAGATGGCGCTGGCATACCACCGCGCCCGCGGCGACGGCACGCGCACCCGGCTGATCGGCCGCGAGCGCGGCTATCACGGCGTGAATTTCGGCGGCATCTCGGTGGGCGGCATCGTCACCAACCGCAAGGCTTTCGGGCCGCTGCTGGGCGGTGTGGACCACATCCGCCACACCCACGACCTGGCGCGCAACGCCTACAGCGTGGGCCAGCCGGCGCATGGCGCTGAGCTGGCCGACGACCTGGAGCGCCTGGTCACGCTGCACGACGCCAGCACCATCGCCGCCGTCATCGTCGAGCCGGTGGCCGGCAGCACCGGCGTGCTGATCCCGCCGCAGGGCTATCTGCAGCGCCTGCGCGACATCTGCGACAAGCACGGCATCCTGCTGATCTTCGACGAGGTCATCACCGGCTTCGGCCGCACCGGCAACCCCTTCGGCGCGCAGACCTTCGGCGTCACACCCGACCTGATGACGCTGGCCAAGGGCCTGACCAACGGCAGCGTGCCGATGGCCGCCGTGGTGGCGAAACAGAAGATCCACGATGCCTTCATGACCGGCAGCGAAAGCCTGATCGAGTTCTTCCACGGCTACACCTACTCGGCCCACCCGCTGGCCTGCGCGGCCGGCATCGCCACGCTGGACACCTATGCCGAAGAAGGCCTGCTGACGCGCGCGGCCGAGATGGCCGGCTACTTCGCGCAGGGCGTGCACAGCCTGAAGGGCGAACCCAACGTCACCGACATCCGCAACATCGGCCTGGTGGCCGGCGTCGAACTCGCACCCATCGAAGGCGCGCCGACCAAGCGCGCCTTCGGGGTCTTTCTGGACTGCTGGCAGCAGAGTCTGATGCTGCGCAGCACCGGCGACATCCTGGCGCTGTCCCCGCCGCTGATCGTCGAGCGCAGCCACATCGACCAGATGGTCGAGACCCTGCGCGGTGCCATCCGCCGGGCGGCCTGACCGTTGGCAGGGGCCGCCACGCGCGGCCTGTCAAAATCACGGGCAACGCCCGCCCCGCAGCCGGGGCTTCCCTCCCGCGACCGCTTTCCACCGATGGCACCACCCGTCAGCGCGCCTGCCTCCACCAGCAACCCTGAGGCTTTCCTGCAGATCCAGGACGTCGTCAAGGACTTCAACGGCTTCAAGGCCGTCAACCAGGTCAGCCTGGACATCGCCAAGGGTGAGATCTTCGCCTTGCTGGGCTCTTCCGGCTGCGGCAAGAGCACGCTGCTGCGCCTGCTGGCCGGCTTCGAGACGCCGACCTCGGGCCGCATCGTGCTCGACGGCCTGGACTTGGCCGGCCTGCCGCCCTACCAGCGGCCGATGAACATGATGTTCCAGAGCTACGCGCTCTTTCCCCACCTGACGGTGTGGAAGAACATCGCCTTCGGTCTGGAGCGCGAAGGCCTGCCCAAGGCGCACATCGCCGACCGCGTCGAGGCCCTGCTGAAGCTGGTGCAACTCGGCGCCTACGCCCAGCGCAAGCCGCATCAGCTGTCGGGCGGCCAGCAGCAGCGCGTGGCCCTGGCGCGCAGCCTGGCCAAGCAGCCGCAGTTGCTGTTGCTGGACGAACCGCTGGGCGCGCTGGACAAGAAGCTGCGCGAGGAAACGCAGATCGAGCTGGTCAACATCATCGAACAGGTCGGCGTGACCTGCGTGATGGTGACCCACGACCAGGAAGAGGCCATGACCATGGCCAGCCGCATCGCCATCATGAGCGAAGGCCGGCTGCTGCAGGTGGGCGCGCCGGGCGAGGTCTACGAGACGCCCAACTCGCGCTTCGTGGCTGACTTCATCGGCAATGTGAACCTGATGGACGGCACGCTGGATGTCGACGCCGACGACCACTGCATCATCGGCAGCGTCGACTGCCGCCACCGGGTCGGCCATGGCATCACCGGGACGCAAGGCATGGCCGTGACGGTAGCCTTGCGCCCCGAAAAGATCAGCCTCACGCGGGAGCAGCCCGCCGGTGATTTCAACCAGGTGCCGGGCACGGTGCAGGAGCTGTCCTACTTCGGCAGCCACACCGTGTTTCACCTGAAACTGGCTAGCGGCGCGGCGCTGAAGGTCAGCATGGCCAACACCGAGCGTCAGCGCCACGACGCCACCTGGGGCGACAGGGTGTGGGCCAGCTGGAGCGACAGCGCCCACGTGGTGCTGACGCAGTGAGGCCGCCATGAGCCGCGACGTCCCTGCGCTGAGCGGTCGCCACCTGGTGATCGCCGTGCCCTTCGTCTTCCTGCTGGTCTTCTTCCTGGCGCCCTTCTTCATCGTCGGCAAGATCAGCGTGTCGGAGATGGACGGCATCGCCTTCAAGGACGTGCTCAGCTTCCAGGACGGCGGCGTCCACCTGGCGTTCAGGTTCGCCAACTACCTGACCCTGGCGCAGGACGCGCTGTACCTGAACACCTACGTCACCAGCCTGCGCTACGCGCTGGCGACGACGCTGCTGTGCCTGCTGATCGGCTACCCCTTCGCCTACTTCATGGCGCGGGCGCGGCGCACGCTGCAGCCGGCGCTGCTGATGGGGGTGATGCTGCCCTTCTGGACCTCTTTCCTGCTGCGCGTCTACGCCTGGCGTTCGCTGCTGACCGAAGGCGGCTGGGTGGCCGATGCGGTGGTCGGCAGTGGCTTGGACCAGGTGCTGCTGGCGCTGGGCCTGATCGCCACGCCCGGACAACTGATGCACACGCCCTTCTCGCTGGTGCTGGGCATGACCTACACCTACCTGCCCTTCATGATCCTGCCGCTCTACGGCAACCTGTCGAAGCTGGACGGGCGGCTGCTGGAGGCCGCGGCCGACCTGGGCGCCACGCCGTGGGCCGCCTTCTGGCGCGTGACGGTGCCGCTCAGCAAAGCCGGCATCGTCGCCGGCAGCATGCTGGTGTTCATCCCCTGCGTCGGCGAATACGTCATCCCCGAACTGCTGGGCGGGCCCGAGACGCTGATGATCGGCCGGGTGCTGTGGGACGAGTTCTTCAGCAACAACGACTGGCCGATGGCGTCCAGCGTGGCCGTGGTGATGGTGCTGCTGGTCATCGTGCCGCTGGCGCTGTTCAACAAGGCGCAGGCCGAAGCCGCCGAGGCCGGTCGATGAAGGCCGCCGCCTTCAACCGTGGGTTCGGGGCCGGCTGGCTGTCGGCGGGCTACCTGTTCCTGTACCTGCCCATCGTGGCGCTGGTCGTGTATTCCTTCAACGATTCGCCCCTACCGAACGTCTGGCGTGGCTACACGCTGAAGTGGTACGCGGCGCTGGCTGTCGACGAGGAACTGATCGCCGGCCTGTGGCTCAGCCTGAAGATCGCCTTCCTCACCGCTTGCGGCTCGGTCGTGCTGGGCACGCTGGCGGCCTTCACCTTGACGAAGTACCGGCGCTTCAGCGGCCGCACGCTGTTCAGCGGCATGGTCAACGCGCCCCTGGTGATGCCCGAGGTGGTGGTGGGCCTGTCGCTGCTGCTGATGCTGGTCAGCGTCCAGCGGGCGCTGGGGTTCCCGGAGCGCGGCCTGGCCACCATCAGTCTGGGCCACCTGCTGCTGGGCATGGCCTACGCCACGGTCGTCATCCAGGCCCGTTTGAAAGACCTCAACCCGCAGCTGGAAGAGGCTGCGATGGACCTGGGCGCGCGACCGCAGCAGGTGTTCTGGCTGGTCACGCTGCCGATGATCGCGCAGAGTCTGGTATCGGCCTGGTTGCTGACCTTCACCCTGTCGCTGGACGACGTGGTGCTGTCGGCCTTCCTGTCCGGTCCGGGTTCGACGACCCTGCCGCTGGTGATCTTCAGTCGGGCCCGGCTGGGCCTGAACCCCAGCGTCAATGCCGTGGCCACGCTGACGGTCGGTCTGGTGGCCGTGGGTGTGCTCGTCGCCAGCTACGCCATCGCGCGCGCCGAACGCCAGCGCTCGCGCGACAGCGCTGCGGCCCGCCGCGCCTGAGCCGGTTCTGAACGCGCCCCGCCCGCCCGCCTGGGCCTACCTCAGCCTGAGCGCCAGCATGGCGCTGGTCGGCTGCTACGTGGGTCTGTCCAAGCTGCTGGTGGCGGTGTTCCCGGTGCTGCTGCTGGCCGTTCTGCGCTTCGGCATCGCGGCCGTGGCCATGGCGCACTGGGTACGGCGCCAGCCCGGCGAGGCGCCGCTGTCGCGCCACGACCGCATGCTGCTGTTCTGGGAAAGCTTCCTGGGCAACTTCCTGTTCAGCATCTGCATGCTCTACGGTGTGGCGCTGACCTCGGCGCTGGCGGCCGGCGTCGTCATGGCCGCGATACCGGCGGCCGTGGCGCTGCTGTCGCGCTTCGCCCTGGGCGAGCGGATCCGCCCGCGCGTCGGGCTGGCCATCGCCTGCGCCGCGCTGGGTGTCGCGCTGCTGGCGCTGGCCCGCAACGGCCCGAGCAGTCCGGCGTCGGCCGCGGCGGCTTCGGCGCTGGGCTACGCCCTGCTGCTGGCGGCGGTGTTCTGCGAGGCCAGCTACGTGGTCATCGGCAAGCGCCTGACGGGCAACGTCACGCCCCGCCGCATCAGCGCGCTGATCAACCTGTGGGGTCTGGCCCTGGCCACGCCTTTCGGCCTGTGGCAGGCCTGGACCTTCGACTTCGCCGCCGTGCCGCCGGCCAGTTGGGCGCTGCTGACCTTCTACGCCGTGGCCGCCAGCATGGTCACCGTGTGGCTGTGGATGCAGGGCCTGCGCCATGTGCCCTCGTCGCGGGCCGGCGTCTTCACCGTGCTGCTGCCGGTCAGCGCGGCGCTGGTCGGCGTGGCCGTGCTGGGTGAGCGTTTCGGGCCGGCGCATGTGGCGGCCTTCGTGCTGGCAATGGCCGGCCTGCTGCTGGCAACCTGGCCCGAGCGCAGCGCCTGACCCCGTGCGCCGTGGCGCGCCGGCACCGCTGGCCGCCTGCGGCCGCCGCCGCTCTGGTCTACTGCAGGCTGACATCCACCCTGGTCGGCGCTTTCGAGGCGCTGGCGGTGCGCCACCGGCGCCCTCCTGCGGCCGCAAACTGGCCAGCAAGCGGCCCCCTGACATGCAACGCCTCAGCATCACCCTGCAGCCGCACACCCCCGGCACCCAACACCACCTGACCGTGCTGCGCTTCGGCACCCCGGGACAAGGCCCCAAGGCCTACATCCAGGCGGCCCTGCATGCCGACGAGGTGCCCGCGCTGCTGGTCGCGCAGCAGTTGCGCTGGCAGCTGGAAAGGCTGGAAGCCGAAGGCGCGCTGCTCGGCGAAGTGGTGTTGGTGCCCTATGCCAACCCGCTGGGCCTGGGGCAGGTCCTGCTGGGCCAGCAGCAAGGTCGCTTCGACCTGCGCGACGGCCTGAACTTCAACCGCGGTTGCCCCGACCTGGGAGCTGCCGCGGCCCAGGCGCTGGCCGGCCGGCTGGGTGGCGACGCGGTGGTCAACCGCGGTTGGATTCGGCAGGCCCTGCGCGCCGCTGCGCTGGCCGGGGACGCCCAGCATGCCGCGCAAGACCTCAAGCGCCAGTTGCTGGCGCAGGCGGTGGATGCCGATGTGGTGCTCGATCTGCATTGCGACGGCCAGGCCGCGATGCACCTCTACGCGCTGACGCCGCAGGCCGACTGGGCCACCGAACTGGGCGCGCTGCTGGGGGCGCAGGCGGTGCTGCTGGCCACCGAATCCGGCGATTCGCCCTTCGACGAGGCCTGCAGCCGGCCCTGGTTGCAGCTGCAGCAGCAGTTTCCCCAAGCCGCCATCCCGCTGGCCTGCTTCGCCGCCACGGTGGAATTGCGCGGCGAAGCCGACACCAGCCACGCCCTGGCCCGGCAGGACGCGCAGGCGCTGATCGAATTCCTGCGTCGGCGTGGCGTCGTGGCCGGCACGCCGGCCGCCCTGCCCGCCGCGCTGTGCGGGGCGACGCCCCTGGCCGGATCGGAGCCGGTGATCGCGCCGCAGGCCGGCATCGTCGTGTTCCAGGTCGAAACCGGCCAGCACCTTCGTGCCGGTCAGACCGTGGCCGACATCGTGGACCTGGACAGCGGCGCCATCACCGCGGTGCGTGCGCAATCGGCCGGCGTGCTCTACGCGCGCGGCGCGCTGCGCTGGGCGGCCTGCGGCAGCCGCCTGGGCAAGATCGCCGGCACTTCGCTGGCACGCAGCGGCAAGTTGCTGAGCCCGTGAGGTGATGCGCAGGGTGGCCAGGGCAGGCCGCAGCCGGAGCGCGACTGGGCCCTGCAGCGTATCAAGCCCGTGCCGTCTTGCCGTACTGGGCGAACTTGGCGATGACCTCGCCCATCTGTTCGCGGCTGAGCACGGCGGGTTCACCCACCGCCAGGGCCTTCAGGTAGACCTCGCACAGCGACTCGATTTCCTGCAGCACCTTCATGGCCCTGGCCAGCGTGTCGCCCGCGGCGATCAGGCCGTGGTTGGCCAACAGGCAGGCGTCGCGGTCTTGCACGGCGACGGCCACGGCCTGCGACAGCGCTTCGGTGCCGAACAGGTGGTAGGGCACGCAGGGCACGCTGTCACCACCCGCCAGGGCCACCATGTAGTGGAAAGCGGGCAGCTCGCGGCGCAAGCAGGCCAGGGCCGCGGCATGCGTCGAATGCGTGTGCAGCACGGCGTTCAGGTCCGCTCGCGCCCGGTAGATGGCCTGGTGAAAATGCCATTCACTGCTCGGCTTCCAGTCGCCGCGCACGCTGCCGTCCCAGCCACACCAGACCAGGTCCTGCGGCCGCAGGTCGTCGGCGCCCATGCCGGTCGGCGTGATCAGCATCCCGGCACCGGCGCGCACGCTGAGGTTGCCGGTGCTGCCCCGGTTCATGCCCAGGGCGTCCATGCGGCGCACGGCGGCGACGGCGTCGGCGCGGATCTGCGGCGTGTCTTCGAACTTCATCGCTCGGTCTCCATCAGGCGGCGCAAGGCGCCTTCGTCGGCGGTCACGATGCCGCGCTCGGTGATCAGCCCGCTGACCAGCCGCGCCGGCGTCACGTCGAAAGCCGGGTTGGCCGCTGCCGTGCCCTCGGCGGTCACGCAGACTTCGACGACCTCGCCCGCCGCGGTGCGCCCGCTGAGGTGGGTGACTTCGCGCGCGCTGCGCTCTTCGATCGGGATTTCGGCCACGCCGTCGCGCAGCTGCAGGTCGAGCGTGGAGGTCGGCATGGCCACGTAGAAGGGCACGCCGTTGTCGCGCGCCGCCAGCGCCTTCAGGTAGGTGCCGATCTTGTTGCAGACATCGCCGCGCGCCGTCACGCGGTCGCAGCCGACGATGACGAGGTCGACCTTCCCGTGCTGCATCAGATGCCCGCCGGCGTTGTCGGCGATCAGCGTGTGCGGCACACCGGCCTGGCCCAGTTCCCAGGCCGTCAGGCTGGCGCCCTGGTTGCGCGGGCGGGTCTCGTCGACCCAGACATGGACCGGCAGACCGGCCGCATGGGCCTGGTAGATGGGTGAGGTGGCGGTGCCCCAGTCCACGGTCGCCAGCCAGCCGGCATTGCAATGCGTCAGCACCTGCACCGGGCCGGCCTTGCGCGCGGCGATGGCCCGCAACAGGGCCAGCCCGTGCTGGCCGATGGCGGCGTTCACCGCCACGTCTTCTTCGGCGATGGCATCGGCCGCGGCCCAGGCCGCCCTGGCACGGTCGGCCGCCGGCACGGGGCGCAGCAGGCGCAACATCCGCGTCAGCGCCCAATCCAGGTTCACCGCCGTCGGCCGCGCCGAGCGCAGCCAGTCGGCCGTCGCTTGCAGCGCGCGGTCGGACGCGTCCTGCCGCATCTGCAAGGCCAGACCGTAGGCCGCCGTGGCGCCGATCAAGGGCGCGCCGCGCACCCACATGTCGCGGATGGCGGTGTAGACCTGCTGCGGCGTGCGCAGCGTTGCCAGCTGCAGGCGGTGCGGCAGCAGGCGCTGGTCGATGACCTCGACCGCGTCGCCCTGCGCGGTCGCGCGCAGCGGGCGCAGGGCCATTCCGGCGACCTTCATGTCGGCAGCCCCAGCACGCGGCCGGCGATGCCGCGCAGCTTCTCCACCATCGCCGGGTCGCGCGCTTCGGGCGCGGTGATCAGCGCGTGCTGCAGCGCGCTGCGGCAGCTGCAGGCCAGCGCCTGGGGGTCGGCGGCGATAGTACCGGCCAGCCCCGCCACCAGCGTGCGCGCCGCCTGGGCGTTGCCCAGCAGGACATGGACGATGGCGTCCACCGTCACCGCGTCGTGGCCGGGGTGCCAGCAGTCGAAGTCGGTGACCATCGAGACCGACGCATAGCAAAGCTCGGCCTCGCGCGCCAGCTTGGCCTCGGGCATGTTGGTCATGCCGATGACGCTGGCGTTCCAGCTGCGGTAGAGCTGCGATTCGGCCAGCGTCGAGAACTGCGGCCCTTCCATCACCAGGTAGGTGCCGCCATGGGCGTGCGGCACGCCCTGCTGCGCCAGTGCGGCCAGCACGTGGGTGCCCAGGCGCGAGCACACCGGGTGGGCCATCGACACGTGGGCGACCAGGCCGCTGCCGAAGAAGCTCTTGGCGCGCAAGTAGGTGCGGTCGATGAACTGGTCGACGACCACGAAGGTGCCCGGCGGCAGGTCGGCGCGCAGGCCGCCCACGGCCGACAGCGACAGCACATCGGTCACGCCCAGGCTTTTCAGCGCAGCGATGTTGGCGCGGTAGTTCACCTCGGAAGGCGGGATGCGGTGGCCGCGGCCGTGGCGGGGCAGGAAGGCCAGTTCGGCCCACCCGTCACCGTGGGCCAGGCGGCCGCGGAAGATCTGGTCCGAGGGCGCGCCCCAGGGCGTGTCCACGCTGACCCAGCGGGTGTCGGTCAGGCCGGCCAGGTCGTACAGACCGCTGCCGCCGATGATGCCGAGGATGGGCGCACTCATGGGTGGACTCCGGCAGTGAGTGGTTCGATGGCGTAGGGCGGCGGCTGGTTCGCGCGCGCCGCGGTGGCGTTCATCTGGGCACGGGCTTCGGCCTGTGCGGCCGCCGGCGGGCCCTGCTTGTAGCGCGGCTCGCTCCACACCTGGCGCCAGCGCCTAGAGCCGGCCTGGCCGTTGCGCAGGCCCAGCATGTGACGCGACGCATGGCCCCAGGGCAGGCCGGCCGCGCTGATGCGCGACATGTAGGCGACCATCGCGTCTTCCACGGCGTCGCGGTCGGTGCTGCGCCCGCTGTCGCCGAAGAAGCGCGTGTCCCAATCGGCCATCGACCAGGGCTCGTGGTAGGCCTGCCGGCCGACCATCACGCCGTCCACATGGGCCAGGTGTTCGGCGATTTCATCGGGCGTGTGGATGCCGCCGTTGATGACGATGGTGAGCTGCGGAAAATCGCGCTTGAGCTGGTGCGCCCAGGCGTATTGCAGCGGCGGAATCTCGCGGTTTTCCTTGGGGCTCAGGCCTTGCAGCCAGGCGTTGCGGGCGTGCACGATGAAGACCTCGCAGCCGCCGCGCAGCGCCACCGTGCCGACGAAGTCGCGCACAAAGCCGTAGCTGTCGACCTGGTCGATGCCCACCCGGTGCTTGACCGTCACCGGCAGGCTGACCGCGTCGCGCATGGCCTTCACGCAGTCGGCAACCAGCGCCGGCTCGGCCATCAGGCAGGCGCCGAAAGCACCGCGCTGCACCCGTTCGCTGGGGCAGCCGCAGTTCAGGTTGACCTCGTCGTAGCCCCACTTTTCAGCCAGCCGGGCGCAATGCGCCAGGTCAGCCGGCTCGCTGCCGCCCAACTGCAGCGCCACCGGGTGTTCCGAAGGGTTGAAGTCGAGGTGGCGCGGCAGGTCGCCGTGGATCAGCGCGCCGGTGGTCACCATCTCGGTGTACAGCCGCGCGTGGCGCGTGATCAGGCGGTGGAAGTGGCGGCAATGGCGGTCGGTCCAGTCCATCATCGGGGCGACGGACAGGCGCCAGGGGCTGGGTGTGGGATCGGACGGCACGGATTCCTTCTCGGTCGGCACCCGCGACGGCGGGAGCGACGAGGCGGGTGCGCCGGGCCCTGCCCGGCGGCCCGTGCATGGTAATCAATGGCCGGGCCGGCAAGCCCGCCAGATGGGCGACGGCCCGGCGCCACGGCGCGCCGGGCGTGAACCGGTCAGGCGTGCGCGCGGCGGCGGCTGGCGGCCACGGCGGCCAGGCCCAGACCGGCCAGCAGCAGGCTGGTCGGCTCGGGCACGGCATTGACGGCGTTGATCGACCAGTTCGCAGCCGAATAGGCTTCGGTCCGGCCGCCGTAGCTCGAACCGCTGGAGAACAAGTTGTCGTAGCGGTAGGCCGCCACGATACCTCCGACGCCTTTGGTCAGAAAGAAACCATCAATCGCGTTGGCGGTTCCGTTGTAGAGGTCCTGGGCCGACCCGTCCAGCGTGGTGGTGGCGAATTTGAAAGGGCCGCCGAGAACCGTCGTCAGGGACTCGACGACGGACAAGGACACGCCGGCCACGCCATTGAACTTGGCGAAGTCCAGCACCGAACTGACGACGATGGTGTTGTGGTCGGCTTGCAGCACACCCATCAGCGAACCGGTCAGGGTGCCGCGACTGGTGACGTAGGAAAAGGCGTACTTGGTGGGGGAAGACTGGGGGACGGGTGACGCCTGGGCGGCGGCGGCGCTGGCCAGCAAGGCTGCGGTGACAAAGAGGTTTTTCATGGGCATTCCTGTGGTGACCTATACGAAGTGATGGGACCCTCTCAGTCTCGCTGGCGACCCTTAAATTCGGATTAAATTGGCGATCCCCCCCCCCCGGTCAGGGGGTGTGCCACGCGGCACGGCCACCGCGCACCGCCCGCGGCCCGCGCCGGGGCGCACTGCAGGCCCAGGTAGGATGCTGCCTACCGCTTCCCTGGCCAGGGAAGACCCCGCCACCCCAGACCCCGGAGCCCGGTTCACACCGGTTTTGTCATGCCCCATCCGACCCCTGCCTTCACGCGCCTGGCCTTGGCCGCCGCCGCCCTGCTTGCCGCCCCGGCCGCCTTCGGCCAGGCCTTCGACGCGGTCCGCCTGTACGGCGCGGCGCCCGGCAGCGACCTCGGCGTGGTCGGCGCGGCGATCGTGGCAGGCCCCGAGTACAAGGGTTCGGACCAGCGCCGCACCCTGCTGCTGCCGCTGCTCGATTACCAGTGGGCCCAGGGCTGGTTTGCCGGCGTGACCAATGGCGTCGGTTTCAATTTCTCCGCGTCGCCGCAGTTTCAGTACGGCCTGCGCCTGACCATCGACCTGGGCCGCAAGGAAAGTCGCTCCAGCGCGCTGCGCGGCATGGGTGACATCGATGCCAAGGCGGACTTCGGCGCCTTCTTCAACTACGCCACAGCGGAAGGCGTTTTCGCGACGTCGTCGCTGCGCTACGGCGCCGGCAACGGCGGCAAGGGCGTGGTGGTCGACTTGGGCACGGGCTATTCGACGGCCCTGGCGCCGCAGTGGCGGCTGGGCGCCGGCGTGGCGCTCTCGGTGGTCAACGCCGACTACATGCAGGCCTTCTTTGGCGTAACTGCAGCCCAGGCCGCCGCCAGCGGCTATGCCCGGTACACGCCGGGCGCCGGTGTGCGCGACGTGCGGGCGAACGCGGCGCTGAGCTACCTGTTCGACCGCCGCCTCTCGACCACGCTGGCGGTGTCGGCCAGCAGCCTGCAAGGCGATGCCCGGACCAGCCCGCTAACGCGCCAGACCAGCAACTTCTCGGGCGTGCTGGGGTTGGGCTACACCTTCTAGCGCGGGCGTTCGCTGGCCGAGGCCCGCGTACACCCAGCCCGCTGTCCTGCCGGGTGGGCGGCCCGCAGCACACGGCAGCACGCTGCCCGGCGCGGCAGCGAGAAGCGCCTCAGCCTGGGTTCAGGCCAACAGGTCCTGCGCCAGTTGGCGCAATGCGGCGCCGTCCAGGGTCTTGCCCGGGCTTTGCTCGCACAAGACCGCCACCCGATTCAGGATGCCGGCCGCAAAGCGGTGGGCCGCGGCCAGCGTTTCCACGTCGCTGTCATAGGTGTCATAGGCTTCAACGGCCACGCCGCTGTCGGAAGCGATGGCTTTGATGTCGATCCTGGAAGCGGGTTTGCCGGTGGCCATGTACCGGACTCCTTGTAAGGTCAGGGCCCGCGCTGACAGCACGGGCCGGTGTGGAATGGAACGGCAGCCCGGCACGCGGGGCGGTTTGCAGCCCGGCGACGGACGGCCTCGAAGCCCCGTGGCTATTTCTTGCCCACGCCATGCGCCTTGTCGAGCGATTTGCGCAGCTTGCGCGCCCAGCCCGAGGCGATCAGTTCGGCTTCACCGGCGTTCATGACGCGGTTGCTCCAGCTCATCTGGCCACCACGCGTGTCAGACACCTGGCGGTCCACCACGCGGGACAGGATCTGCCCGGTTTCTGAATCGTAGGCTTCGAGCACCAGGGTCATCTCCCCGGCGGAGGTGACGTAGGTTCTGGAGTAGCCCGTGCTGGCCACATCGGGCGCGTTCACGTAGAGATCGATGATGCTGACCTTCAGCAAGAGCGTGTCGGGCGCGGCCTGCTCCACGACCGGGTAGCCGTCTTGGGCTTGCAGCGTCTTGATGAACTCGTCGCGAACGATCTTGGACACGCCACTGCGGATGCCCTCGCGCTCTTCGTTGGTGATCCTGAACGAACTGCCGGGCCGCTTGGGGTCCCAGTTCTTGGCGAAGGCCACGTCGACCGGGCCCATGATGACCTTGGAATAAGCCGCCAAGGAGGCACCGGGCCGGGCATAGACCTGATCGGCATCGCGGGTCTTGACCTTCTCCAGGCCGTCGTGGCTGATGACTGGGTTGAGGGCCGCCTTGCGGCTGTCGGCCGCCGCCAAGGCAGGCGGTGCGCACCACAGGGCCAGCGACAGAACAAACGCGCTGCCGACACCTGACTTGTTCATTCTTGACCTCTTGGTTGCCATCCGGCCCACGGACATCGACTTGGGCCGTCGACCGCATCAGTTGCGATGCCGTACGGGCGGATTCTGCGCGAATTCCTGGGCGGCACCCAGCCACAGGCTGCATGCGCCGCTTCAGCGCAGAGCCAGCCAGATCTCGTTGCGCCGCATGAACCACGGCGTGAAAGGCGCGTCGTAGCGCGCCAGCACGGGTTCGCCCTGGACGGCCAGGCCCTGGGCTGCCAATGAGGCCTGCAAGGCCGCCAGATGCTCGAGATAGTTGCTTTGCGACCAGGTGCCCGAATAGCGGATGACGGCCCAATTGCCGGCCGGGACCTCACGCAGTTGCACCCGCGGGTCGATGGGCTCGGGCGCCGTGGCCAGCGTCACCCCCTTGGGCAGGACGAACTGCACGCGCATGCCGCCGGCCACAGCCGTCTGGATGACCGGCGCGGTCATTTCCAGGCGCGTCGGTACGGCGGTCTGCATCACCGGCGCCGTCATCGCAAATTGCTGCTGACCCTTGTTCTTGCCGAAGATATAGCCCGCCAGGATCGGGAAGGCCTGGTTGCCGGCGGCCTCGGCCGAGCTGTCGAGCACCACCTCGGCCACGACATAGGGCGCGTACTGGCGCAATTCCACCTGGCCGAACTGCCGGGTGACGGTGTAGTCGGGTTCTTCGATCGCGTGGCTGAGCTTGGGCATGGCGGCGAGCATGAGCGTGAGCAGAAACAGTCGACGGTACATCGGGTCAGGCCGGTGAGGGTTCAGGGGCGGTGGGTGCGGCGGCGTGCGCAACCCGCACCACGGTGCGCCGTCTTCGGCGCGGCCCGCACGGCCAGCATGGGGTCTGCCCGACGGGACCGTGGATGATGCCCTGGAACCACCCCGGCTGCCGAAAGCCAGCCCGGCGCAAGGCCGTGGTCGATGGCCTTAGGCGTGCGCCCTGGTGGTCCTTCTGACCGGTGTTCTTGTGGCGGCCCATCACTACGACGGGCTCGGCGGGCCGGGTCTGCGGGTTCCTGGGCGCCGGCGGCCGAGGACGACCCGGGACCGGCGGTGAGGTGAAAAGGCCCGCACACGGCGGGCCCTGAAGTGCTCAGGCCTTGTTGCGCCCGGACACCGACGGTCGGTGGAATGCTTACTTCGCGACCGACGCCGGCGCAGCGGTGGCGGCGGCTTTCTTGGGCGCGTGGAGCTTGTGATGTTTTTTCGCGCCGGAGGCGGCCGGTGCGGCCGGAGCGGCTGTCATGTCGGCCGCCGGTGCCTTCGGTGTGACCGGGGCTTGGGCGAACGACACGGCAGCGGTGGTGGACAGGAGGGCCGCAGCGAACAGGGACTTGATGGTGATCATGGTGAGATGGATTCCGAAAAGAGTCTCGATGCAAGCTCCGAGTCTCCTGAGCGGGCCCGGCATGCGCCTGGCTTGCACACACAACGACGGGTTAACCCTGGACGTTGACGTGAAGCAAGGTAAACCCTGGTGGTCCAGCGGCGCCCTGCTCCACCCTGGCGACATCGGCGCCCTGACCCTGACCCTGACCCTGGCGCTGGCCCTGGCCCTAGATTTGGTCGAACGGGCTGCGCACGCCGCGACCGCCCCGGTTCATGACATGGGTGTAGATCATGGTGGTCGACACGTCGCTGTGGCCGAGCAGTTCCTGCAGGGTGCGGATGTCGTAACCGGCTTGCAGCAGGTGCGTCGCGAAGGAGTGGCGCAGGATGTGCGGCGAGCAGGGCTTGACGATGCCCGCGCGCTTGGCGGCCAGACCCATGGCCTTCTGCACCGAGGCCTCGTTGAGGTGATGCCGATGCAGGCTGCCTGTTCGCGGATCGGTCGAGCGCGTGGCGCTGGGGAACACCCACTGCCAGCCCCATTGCCTGGGTGCGCCGGGGTACTTGGCATCCAGGGCGCCCGGCAGCCAGACCGCACCATGGCCGTCAGCCAGGTCGCGCTGGTGCAGGGCCCGCGCCCGGGCGATCTGCTGCTGCAGCGGCGCGATCAGGTTTTCAGGCAGAACCGTCACCCGGTCTTTGCCGCCCTTGCCGTCGCGAACCACGATTTCCCGGCGCGTGAACTCGACATCCTTGACCCGGATGCGCAGGCCCTCGATCAGGCGCATGCCGGTGCCGTAGAGCAGCGCGCAGACCAGACCCACGCTGCCGTTCATCTGCGACAGCACGGCACGGACTTCGGGCTGCGTCAGCACGACAGGCAGCCGGCGCGGGTTGCTCGCGGCCACCACTTCGTCCAGCCAAGGCAGGGCCGTGTTCAGCACCACCCGGTACAGGAACAGGATCGCCGACTTCGCCTGCGCCTGCGTGGAAGGCGCCACCTTGCGTTCAACGGCCAGATAGGTCAGGAAGGCCATCACCTCGGAAGCGCCCAACGCCGCCGGGTGGCGTCGGCCATGAAAAATGATGAAACGCTTGATCCAGTCGACGTAGCTGCTCTCAGTCCGGATCGAGTAGTGCCGAACTCGAATCTCGCGACGCACGCGATCCAGGAGGCGGGGCTCAGCAGCAGAGGCTGGCTCGGCCGCCGGATTACCGATATCGTCAGGCGCATCGGGATCGACGCTGGACTCGCCAACGGCAGAAGGGGGCAAGGGATGAACTGGCATGCCAAGGAATTTAGGCAGCCCATTGCAGCGCCAACATCGCCCTTCCCGGTGAGCCGAGGGGTGCACCCTTTCGAGGGAAATGCAGATCACCGAAGTGAAGAGCGTCCCGATATGGACCAACCTTAGGGCCGCACTGGATGCGTTGTCGTGACCCAAAGGCCAAACCACCCAGGCCGCGGTGTCGCTGCCACCCCGCATTTGCGGGGGATCGTAAACCAGTACATTGTCTTCGGCCACCGGCACCTCGACGACACTTTTAGGCCAGACTACAAGTCAAAGTTGGCCCAAATCGGAATGATGGGTTGGTCTACTTAACGTTAGGCCCCAAGGCCAGCCCTTCGGCTCGCTTCAATTCTTCAAGGTGGAAGCGCAGGCACCGGGCCGCCCAGCCGCCGCCGCTGTAGTAGCCTTGCTGCGACTTCAAAAACTGTTCTTCGCCGTACCCCAAGAACTGCTCGATCGCGCACTGCACCTGCCGGGGCGAGAAAGTCTCGCGCTGCGTCTGCGCGTTGGGGCCTAACCCCTCGCTCGAAAGGACCGGCAACGGCCGGTCAGCTTTGGTGGCTTCACTCATAGTTTCTCCCCGGCCGTTCCCGGCCTCTCAGCTCGAACGTTAGGGCGCATCAATACACCCATTCGAACTATCGCAGCGCATTCGAGCCGTCGTCGTTGGCAAACAGGCCAGCACCAAGCAGCCCAGTGCCAG
>Ga0136641_1000542_pt1 | contig 16305 bp, 14 predicted proteins | sample EliLak1302023Y_FD_115312 | JGI IMG/M metagenome (GOLD analysis project Ga0136641, IMG submission 115312) | Freshwater microbial communities from Elizabeth Lake, Yosemite National Park, California, USA - 13020-23Y | ecosystem: Environmental > Aquatic > Freshwater > Lake ...
CCGCCCACGCTTACGCCAGCTCCCATTTTAAGGGGAGATTTGCTCACGGCTGCGGACTGCTCCGCCTTGGTTATATCGGCGCGGATCTTGTTGGCCTGTTGCAGGAGGTTCTCGGACAGGGCCTTGCCGCGAATGGCCTGCGCAGTTTCGCGGCCAAACACCAGCGACAGCTTTTCCATCAGGTCAGGGTTCTTGATGAACCGCTGGGAGATGAGCTGCGGGTTTTTAACAATGTCCGCTTCCAACTGGCCTAAAAGGCCAACCTCAAAAGCTTGCTGTTGGCCCGGAGTGTAGGACTTGAAGGCGTCGGTGAACTGTTTCTTGTCGTACATGTCGTAGGTCGTCAGGAACCTCGCGCCAGCCTCGGGCGCGTCCGCAGCCTTGAAGGTGTCGCTGGCAATGCCGCGCGCGGCCTTATACTCCGGGATGAGCGGGTCGAGGATGTCGAGCATCTCTTTTTTGGCGTCCATAGCGGCGGACAGGCGCGGCGTATCGCCGGTGCGCTTGGCCTGCTCAATGATGGAGTCGAACTGCTTCTTCGTCTCGTCGTAGTGCTGGAGATTGCCCGGATTTACCTTATCGGGAGTGGCGGCCTTCATGATGGGGCTGCCAGAAGCGTCAACCATCGGCTTGCCGTTAGCCCCGAGCATTGGGGTGGTAGGAGTGCCCTTGACGATTTCAGGCGCCCGCAGATCCCAGTCGGGCAAATTGGCGGCGTTCTTCTTCGCCGCCGCCTCGGCTTCCTGAAAGATGGGCCGGTCGCGGAGGGCGGCGAAGGGCGCGTCGTCAATGGCCTGAGCCGCAGGATTGCCCCGAGCGGCGTCGTAGACCCTCTGGCGCTCGGCCTTCCCCAGCTCTTCCAAGCGGGCCTGAAAGGCGGGCGCCTTGGCGTCTACGCCGGTGACGTTTTGGACAAAGCCGCGCATGCGGGCGGGGAACCCGGCGGCCACATCTTTTATGTTGTCAGACAGGGCCATGCGCTTTGCGCTGGCGGTGGACTCAGCGAGCGGGTCGCTCAAGACGCCCGCAAGCTTCTCACGGGCGCCCATAGGCGTAACGGACTTTGCGGCAGTCTCGGCGGCGTTTAAGACCGGCTGCGCAAATTTGCTGCCCGCAACCATGCCCGTAATGCGCGCAGGAATTTCCCATGCAGTGCCATGAGTTTCCTGACCGGCGCCTTCGGACGCCGCCCCACCGGCCACACCCGTCGCCATGCGCTTGGCCAGCCCCTTGGCCGGACCCATCCAATTGCCGCCAGCCAATTTGAGGCCTTCCTGCACAATAGCTTCCTGCGGGGTGCGGGGCTTCATTTCGGGGCCGACGCCAAACGCTTTTTCGGCGTATGGGTTGATGGCCTTTTCAAGTTCAGCCGAAGTCGGGGGCTGCGCGTAAAGCTTCTCGCCGCCGGGTATTCCACCGAACGGCCCCTTTGTCCGGCGCTCCTCAAGCCGCCCTGACATGCGCTGGGCCCCTGTCTCTTGAGAGGCAGCATCTTCGGGCGACAGGGGGAAGCCGAGTTTTTCGCGGCCAAAGGCGTAGGCCTTCTGCGCAAGCACAGGGGCCTGCGTCAAAAGCTGCTCGACATCGCCCTGCATGCCGGGAACGGCCATGCCCATCTTCATCAGGCCGGACTTAGCGGCCTCGCCCCAGCGGGTCTGTTTTTTGGGCGCGACTTCTGCCCTTCCCACAGGGACAAGAGAGAAGTCCTGCGTTTCGCCAAAAACGGGCGGAACGGCAGGGGCTGTTTCCACCGAAGGAACGACCGGGGCAAGTTCAAAATCGGTGTCCGCCATCTTAATCTCCGAGGCCGAAGTAACGCATGATGTTTGGAGAGCCAAGCGCCTTGCTTATCTTGGCCTTCTCCTGCGGGCTCAAAGACGCGCCCTTCTCATGAAGATATTCATACATCGACATTTGGCGCCCCTGCGCATTGGTCATGCCCTTTGGACCGTCCTTGAACATGCGGATGAGCGCCTTCTTTTCGTCGTTATAGAAGGCCTGAGAGTACCTTTTGCTGAATTCAGCATCAGGATCAAGCGACGACGCTGCGTGTGGCGCCTGAGCAATGTATCGTTGATTAGGCCCGTTGGCCGCATCCCTCAACTGCTTGTGGAAGTTCCCGCGATCAATGATGCGCTGATTGATCGTGAAAATATCCGCGAGCATCTTGGCCTGCGCATCGGGGCTGTTCAGGTTCGTGGGGATGGCGTTTTCCATATCCACGAACGCAGCGTGTGCAAGGCTTCCAACCGACGCTTCTTTGGCAAGGAGTTTGATGTTCTTCCTGATCAGCTCGGCACTGCTCAAATCAGCATCCGGGGCAGGCGCGCGAATGCCGAACATGGACGCCAAGTTATTGGCGACGGCCATGATGGGCTGCGCAATTTCCTGCACTTTGCCGGAGGCAAGGGGCGACTCGGTGCGGGGCGCCGAGGCAAGCGAATTGGCGAGCGAGCCAAGGGGCGCGCGTTGATTTTGCGCTGACGCAGCGGCGTCAATCGCGGGGCCAATTTTGTCAGGATACGCCGCCGTGGCGTCAGTTCCAGCGCGATACATCGCCTCAGCCTTGTCGGCTGCGGCTTTCCTCATTGCGTCGTCGAGCCTGATCGCCGGGGCAGTAGCGGCTTCCTGATCGGGTGGCGGGCTAGACGAGGACGCCCCGCCGGGGGCGGGAGGAGTTACAGAGCCGCCGGGAGGGGGGTTGCCGCCAGCGCCACCAGCGGGCGCCGTAGCAGAACCCGCAGGACGCTCGGGCTTCTTCTCAACAACGGAAGGTTCGCCAGCGCCGCCAGAGAGGCTGGTCTGCATTTCGTCAAGTTTGCGCTGCGACCCCGGGTCAAGGCGCGGGCGCTGATCCTTGGGGAGCTTCCAATAGTCAATGACCTCCATGAGGTCATAAGTATTGTCAGGCTTTAGATACCTGATGACTTGGCGGCCCTTGCTATCGGTGGTGAGGCTACCCGTGGTGATGCCAGCGCGGATCTGCTCGGTCTCCCAGTTCTTCTTCTCGATGTCCGCCTGTTGCTTCTGCAAGGCGGTATAGGCGCCAGCGCCGCCGACAAGGCCCTCGCCGACGGCGCCGCCGAGCGTGGGGCGCTGCGAGGCCAGCATTGAGCCAATGCCCGCCAGCGCGGGAACCCAGAGGTTCTCGGAGGACAACGCGGCCTTGGTTGAGGGGCTCATGTCGGGCAGTGCGCCGGAGAACAAAGCCTGAAACGGCGAGCGCGCAGCGTTTGCGGCGCTTCCGCCAGCCAGCCCGGAGGATTGGGATGGCTTGCCAGAGGCCACGCCGGGCTTCCTGTCCAATTGCGACACAAGGTGGCTCTGCGCCTCCGCGACAGTGCGGGGGTTGCCCTTGTCGTCAAAGAACCAAGTCGGGTTCGCCTTGACGGCTGCGGGGTCCGCGACCGTGTAGGCGGGGGCGTCGGGGTTGTCGCGGGCGGACTTAGCAAACGCAGGACCACCAACGTGGCCCAAGGCCCAGCCCAGACGGAGATTGCCCTCGTTGACCGGCTGCTCGGCGTCTTGGAACCGACTGGCCAAGTAACGGGCGTGGGAAGGCATGACGCGGGCCTGCGCGTCAGGGTTGTAGCGGTCGGCCTCGGTCAAATCCTTGAGGGCCGGGTCACGCTTAATGGCGTCACTCCAAGTCCCCGTCGTGAATTGGCCGGGGCCAAAGGCTGTGCTTGTGCCAGCCGCATTGGGCACGTTCCTGTCGCCGCTTTCGGCCTGCGTGTTTTTGGGGATAAACCCCTTGATTATTTCTTCGATCTCGTCGGCTGTCTGCGGCACAAAGCCTTCAGTCTTGTACCCGTGCCGGGCCTCAATGCGGCCACCCTTGGCTGCAAGCAAAATTGCTGCGGGCCCAAGGGCTTCAATCAAACCAGAAATCCCAGTTCCAATGCTGCCAAGTATGCCCGCGCCTTCTGTAGCCGCAGCCGTGCCTGCCGCAGCTTCACCGGCTCCAGCAAGGCCCGCACCGGTGGCGGCTTCTCCGGCGCCGGCCCCGACCGCAGTGCCACCCACGCCATCGCCAAGGGCGGTTTCAGCGCTTGTGAGGCCCATTTTGTCGGCAAACATTGTACCGGCTTTTTTGGCGGCATATCCCTTGGCAGCTAGGCCACCAAGTTCAGACGCCGGAGATGGCCCGGGCTGCGGCAGTGACCCGCCCTGAAGGCCCTTGGCGGGCTCATGCTTGATGGCCGCAGCCTTAGCCAAGGGGTCTTCTTCGTTACCTGCCGCGTAGGGCATGACGTAGCTGCCATCGCTGCCATCGTAGTGGGCGCGGGCGAGGCCGCCGTGCGCAAGAAGACCGCGCTCTTTAGCATCGGCAATTGTTTTCTTTTGCAGCGCGTCTTGGTATTCCGCGAGCTGCTTATCTTTATCAAGTGTCGCCTGCGACTTTGCAAAGTCGGGCCGGGCGTCCCACGCCGACTTCCCAACGGTGGCGAATTGGGCACCCGTGCTGGCGGCGCTTACGGCCTGAGCAAGCCCAGAGGGCTGTTGCTTCATAATGTTTTCTTGCTTGGGAAGTGCGGACGCCCCACTGCGCTGCGGGACAACATAGCCATAGGGACCGGAAAGCCCGTTGGCCGCCATCTGTTGATAGTACGCAATGGCGGGGTTGACGTAGCTGCCCATCTCGCCGTTGAAGCCGTAACGCTCGCCACCGGCGAGGCCCCCGGCGCTGAAGCTCTCGGTGTAGGGTGTGCCGCCCATGTTGGGGGCGGCGCTCGCTACCTGCACCGGCTGGCCACCGCCCGCAGCGATCTTGGCGTCCAAGTCCTTCATCAGCCAGTCGCGGTAGGCCGGGTCGCCCCCGGAGCCACTGCCGGGCAAACTGGCGCGCTGGGCCTGCATGCCCTCCATCGCGCCCAGCGTAAGCCCCTTGGCCTTGGGGGCCATCATGCCGCTGACGTCGTAGGCCTGCGCCATGATCGGCAGGCCCTCGGACCCGGCGAACGGGCGCGCGGCGCCGAGGCCCTGAAGGTTCATGGGCAGCGCACTGCGCTTGGCGGTCGGGCCCGCAATGTCCCACTTCTCGCCGCCGAGGGTCTGTGGGGCGCCCTCTACGGGGCCACCCCCGTCCTTGTGGATGGCGTCCTGCGTGGCCTTCTTGTAGTCCACGGTCTTGTAGCCACCGGCGAGGCCGACGGCCTCGGGGTGGTGCTTCTCGACGTCCTGCGCCAAGAGGCCGATCTGGGTCCGCTTGTCGCCCTTGTAGTTGTAGCGGTAGATGGGCTGACCGTCGTCCGTCTCGCCGACGCGCTGGATGTTCTCCTTAAGGCGCTCGTCCGAGAAGAACCCGGCGGGCTGCGTCCCCGTGACGGTCTGGCCGGAAATGGGGCCAGTGCCCTCGGCGATGCCCGCAAGCATCTGGGCCATCTGGATCGGGTAGGCGCGCCCTTGCTGGAACTGGTTGTAAAGCGCCTGCAAGCCCGCCTGTTGGGTTTGCTGCTCCGTCGCGCCCGCGCCCATCTGGGCCTGCGCACCGGCGAGGCCAGCCGCCTGAGCGCCCGTGCCAAGTTGACCAAACTGAGCGCCAGCCGCCATGAGGCGCTGCGCATTGGCCTGCTCGGCCCCAAGGCCCACGCCCTGTTGCTGGACAGCCGTCTGCAACGCCTGATTGTAGGCGTCCTTATAGATCGGGTTCATGACTTGAGCGGTGCCGAGCGCCTGTTGGCGGGCCAGATTGGCCGCCACAATACCCGAGCGGTCGCCGCCGTAGGAGCGCATCGAGTTCGGGTTCATCAGGCTGGAGCGTTCCGTGCCCTGTTGCTGTTGCAGGGCCTGAAGGGTCGGCGCGGCGACGGCCTGCGTGTAGGGGTTGTAGTATTGCCCGACGTTAAGGTCGCCGGGGTTGACGCCCTGCGCGCCAGCGGCGGTCAGGCCTGCGGCGGCGCCGTAATAGGGCTGCGCGGCCCCGGCCATCATGTTGGTGTTCTGGATGCCCGCCTGTTGCGTCTGCGTCAGGGGCGCCACGAAGGCGTTCGGGTTCTGGCTGTATTGCTGGAACGGCGTGTTGGCGACCGTCTCGGCACGGGAGTTGACGGCGTTGTAGCGCGCCATGACCTCCGGTGGGATCTCGGTCTTCTGGGTAGTTTGCTGAGTTTTTCCGCCGCCGCCGCCCATATTATACCTCGACTTTATTCAGCGGCGTGTTTCCACTCGCCAGTTTGGACACCATAGAGGAAGTACGCGCCCGATGGTTGGCCGAAAATGCGCTCGTAGAGGCGGACTTTTCCAGCCGTGCGCTGGCTAGAAAGGACGCCAATCGTGAGGGGCATTTTAAGCTCATCGGCCACTTTCTTCGCAAACTCGCACAATTTCCTAGCGCGTCCACCCTTTGCGGCCCTGAAGTCAGGGTGGATGAAGACGGCGCGCTCCTCAAGCATGTCTTGGTCACTATACCAGATGTTGCCAATCCTCAAAAGGATTGCCCCCTGCGGCTTCTCACCGGGCACTCCGACGATGCCCATGATACCCCGGTCACGGTTCAGGGACGGCCAAATCTCGTTCAGAAGGCGCAGCGGGTTCGGCGAAACGAACCCATTCTCGGCGCAGGCCGCTATGGCCAAGTCCATCATCTCATGGACGTCTTCCGGCTTACCGACCCACACCTTCAATTCATCAGACATTGAGATCCCCCTCAATCCTTTTTTGGCCCCGGCAATTCCTTGAGCGTCTTGATCAGTTCCTTGCGCGTGTCGGTGACCCACTTGTCGAGCGCCCGGTGCCCAACGTCAATATCCCCGCCCCCGGCCCAGACAACTTCGTTGGGCGAAAGAACATATTCTCCACCGGCGGCGACAATAGGAACGGGTTCCCCGACAGGCGCTCCGGTGATGCCGCCCTCGGCGTAGCTGCCCTTGGGCGCCGACTTGAACATCTGCTTCACGGCCCGGAAGCCCGCCATCGTGTTGCCCTCGCCCAGCGACGACACGATGTCGGCGGGGATGACGTAGGCGCCCGACGGCACGTTCATGGGCAGGTGGTCGGTGCGCCCGGCCACGGGGCTGTGGATGGGGCCGAGGTGGACGCCGGTGTCCGCCGGGCTGGCCTTGGGGCCCGGCATGGGGCCACCCTCCGCCTTGGCGCTGCGCGCGGTGTTGAGGGCGGCGGCGACGGCCTGCGCCTGCGGATGACCGGCGTGGACCATCTCGCCGATGTTGTGGCTGATCGTGGCCTGCGAGGAGCCTTTGGTCAGGGGCATGGTGTCCTCACGAATAGACAACGGTGATGATTTGCGACGTTCCGGGGGTAACTACAATCCCATTGGCAACGGGGATGTTGATTTCATAGATGCCGCGCACGAGGGGAATTTTGGCGGCCAAGTTTGTCGCACTGGCCCCAGCGGCGGTAGAGGCGTCGTACAGGCTCCCCATTGTTGTCCCGTCAGCCAAGACAGCGACCCTGACAATCCTCCCGGCGCCTTGGCTCACCAAGGCGGTGGCCGAAATTGCCGTTTTAGTCAGCTTTCCGCTTAAAAAAAGTGTCGTCTGGGAGATGTTGTTGAGGGCGACGACGCCGTTTTTTTGAGTAGTGAGGATGTCGTCAAGACTGGCCATCAGTATTTCCCATCTTGCTGGACACGGTAGCGGATGTTGCCGATGCGCCAGAACGAGCCAAGGTCATTGCTCTCAACCTTGATCGACACAAGGCGCCCACGCATTCTGGGCGTAACGAAGGTGGTGGCCTGCGTCAACGAGAAGGGGCCGTAGGTGAGCGGCGTCTGGCCGGGGTAGTCCGTGGCGTAGAAGGTCAAGTTAACCGTGGCGTTCTGGGCGCCGCCGTAGTAGCCCCACTTCATGTCGGGCCAGACCTGATCGACAAACATCTTCACATCCGCCTCGCTCAGGGCAAAGTAGCCCGTTTCAAAGCTGGCGTTGATGGGCTGGCCATTGGCGTCGGGCGACGTCTCGTGCTGGTAGATGTTGGTGTCCGTACCGGCGCCGATGGGCGGCCCAAGGACGCTCTGATTGATCCACGCGGTGCGGGCCAGAGAGCCGAAGTCCCACTGGTCAAGCGAGATGTTGTACTTCACATAGGCGTTGATCTCGCCGCCATTGCTGTTGGTCGGGTAGTACCATGCGATCTCATTAAACTGCGAGTTGGCCGCCACGCGGATTTTGTCGAGGTTGTTGAGGTCGAGGTCCTGAAAGATGACGTCCCAGACGGGGCACTTAATGGACTCGACGCCGTTAGGCGACAATTTGAAGAATTGGCTCTGGCCCATCCAGTAGACGATGCCGCCTATAGATGTCGCCGCTTTGCGCCCGATGAGGCCGCACCCAGTGCCGATCTCGTTGAATTGGTAAACGTAGGGCTGGCCAACGTACTGCATGGCCCAGACGCCGAGATCGGTCCAGATCAGGCCCTGTTGCGGACCCTGAATACACTCGACGATGCGGGAACCTTTGGGGATGCGGAATGACCCGGCCTGATTGGTTGTTTGGGCAATCCAAGCGCCATAATCATCAACATCGCACCAGCGCAAAAGGAGCTGGTCCTGAATGCCGTTGAAGGTTGATCCCCACGCAATGACTTGCCGCTGGGGCATGGCCACGAAAATGCCACTGCTCAGGACCGGGGCGTTCGGGATGATCGTGGCAATTAGATTGTTGGTCGTGGGCGACCACTGGTAAATGCCCCCGCCAGACGGGGTGGCTGTGACCGGCTGGCCCGGTGGGATCATGAGGGGGCAGGCCAAGAGGGTCTCGCCCCAGTTGTCGAGCGTCCAGTCCACGGCTACAATCGGTGTGCCCGTCCCGGCGGACGGGGGAATGCCCGAGCCGTAGCCGCCACTGCCGTAGCCGCCGACGCCGTAGCCCGAATTGGCGGCGAGGGGGCCAATGCCGTTGTAGTAGATGTATTGGGCGAGCCCGCCGTTTTCGCCCGCCACGCTGACAAAGATCGTGCCCGCCACTGTCTGGGCGCCCGTTGTTCCGTTGGCGTAGGAAACGCTTCCGGCGGAGGATGCCGTCACTGTGAAAGTTCCACGGTATCCGGCAGGCTGAATAGTGGCCACGACAATCGTGCTGCCCACGGGGATTGTGTAAGAGCTGGAGTAGGTCAGGGTCGCCGTTCCAGCCGCGCCCGTCGCCGACAGGGTGGGCGTTGTCGTCGCCGATGTGGCCGCCGAGATCGTGAAGATGTTGGCCGGAGTAGTTGGGTCAAGCGCCGAGATCGTGTAATTGCCGAAAAGCGTGACTGTCCCCGCCTTTGTGGACACAAGGATGGGGAAATTGTCGCCCGCCTGATAGCCATGATTGGCAAGCGTGACGTTGACCGTTGAGGCGCCGCTGACAAAATTGAAGGACGGCACGGTCGTTGTTGTCGAGGTGGCGGTGGCGTAGACGGGCGCCCCGAGAACATCGACAACTTGAATTTGGAATTGGCTGGTGCTGACGGGCGTGACGGCGTAGAGGCCAAAGAGGATCAAGCCGCCGACGCTGATCTGGACCTGTATGTCCACCGAGTCGTAGGCGTCGAGGCTGCTACCTGCCGACGTTATGGTCACGATGCTGCTCCCCAACGTCGTCGAGGCCGCAGCAGCAACGTCCGCAATTGTCGTTTGGGGCGTGATGACACGCAGGCCGCCCTGCGTGATGACGCTGAGGGACGCCTCGGCGCCAGACGCCAGCCACGCATTGCCGTTGATGTCTTCCCACGCGAGCAGGCAACGAACAACCGAGCCAATGGAGTTGGAATAGAACTGGGTCCATCCCCCGAGCTTCTGGACGAGGCCGAGGCCCTGCTTGTCGGGTATGAACCTGATCAAGTCCGTGATCGAGATCGCAGCCTCGTTGAGGGCGAGGGTCCGGTTCTGATCGACGCCGGGAATGAGCTTCAGCGAGCTGTGGGGCATGGGTTACCCCCTCGACGGCGTGGCGACTGTGGCGGGGCCCTGCGAGGCCCAGCCAGATGACTGGAACTGCTTGCGGGCCTCCTCAACCAAGGCGCTCTTCAGGAGGGCCTGATACTGGCTCTCGTAGGTCACGGCCATCTGCGGGTCGTCATTGGCGCGGCCAAAGTTGCGCTGGTAGGCGCTGATGTAGATCATTGAGGCCATGATGAAGACGTCGGGCAGGTAGAGGCTGATGAACGTCGTCGAGGCGTTGCTGGCGACCGTCCCGATCACCGTGGCGGTGGCCGCAGTCGTGGGGATCGTGATCGTCGTGGTCCCGGTCACGGACGCTACGAAGTTTCCATTCCACGCGCTCGACGTGAAGCCCGCGAGTGACACGGAAGTGTTGTTGGCGAGCCCATGGGCCGAGGCGAAGGTGATATTGCCGCCAGTCGTGGCCGAGGTGACGGCGGGCAGGTAGCCCAGCGAATTGGGCCGGTAGGTGCCGACGACCTCGACCGGATAGGCCTGATCGGGCACGGGGCCAAGGAAGAAGAGCGTCTCGTTGAACGGCACAAAATACTGCGGCTTGCCCCGGTTGGCGGTCAAGGATGAACCATAGACTGCGTCGAGGAACTCCTTCGTCGTCGGCAGGAGCGGGACACGGACACAGGCGTCCGGGTCCGTCGTGGACGCCGCGTTGCCGGTGGCGTCAGTCAGGAGGTTGATTTGATCACTGACAACGAACGTGCCCTGCGCCGGGTCCGTGTTCGTGGACAAATTGATGCTGAAGTTCAGGTTCCTGTTACCGGGCGTCAGGATGAAGCTGGCGCCGTGCAGGGACGTCGAGGTGAACATGAAGTTGATGTCACGGTACATCCGATTTTCGGCGTAAGTGATCATCTGGGGCAGAATGGCCTGAAAGGCGACATCACTGGACGCCACGACGGCCATCGTGGAGATTTGGGCGACGTAGGTGGAGTAAGTAAGGCCAGTGGTCATGGGAGCCCCGCGTTGCCCGATTTATACCACTTATTTCGCGCCGTGACACCACCCATCGCGGCGGGCGTTGTTCTGCTTGACCTCCGCAATAGTTTGGTCGGTGTCTTTCTTGGACCAAGACACGTCGCGCCAGACCGTGCAGACGGCCTCGTCATTTGCGCTCATTGGGATCGTCATCGCGCAGCCGCTCAGGACGAACATCGACAGCACTGCCAGCATTGACCGCATTTTGAGTCCTCCTCAAGGCGTCAGCAAAGGCGGCGGCCTCAAGCTCGGCCACCGCGTCCTGTTTGATCTTGTGAATGCCGAGACCGATCAGGGCTATCCCCAGAACAGCCAAGACGGCGTACCGCCCCAAGGGGGTAAAGAGCAGGCTAAACACCGTGCTCCTCCATGTTCTTTTTCCGCCAGAACCATATCCCGGCGGCAAGGCCAATGATCGCCACCATGATGACGAAGTTTGTGTTGCTGAGTAGGCCCATGAACTGGTCCGCCACGTCAGACGCATCCTTTGCCTGCGCAGCGACCTCCTTTGCGATACCCAAACTTCCGAGGCCCGCCGTGAGTAGCGCCGCATTACCTTGCTTGCTGTCCGCCATTGTTCGTACAGGAACAGGATCGGGATCGGTGCGCTGTTCCTGTTCATGGTCGAAGGCCTGCTCCGGGGTGGCTGGTTTTGCGGAGACCGGGTCCGAAGTCCACCAAGCGGCCTCGGCCTGACGGCGCCGGACGAGGCCCGTGAGGACTTTGCCGCCGCCCTTGGTCCACTTCATCAGCTCGGTGGGGACCGCGTCGAACTGGCCCGCGTTGACCTTTTTGAGCAGGGTCGAGGATTTCAGGTTCCCGAGGCCAGCGTTGTAGGCAAAGTCCGTGAGGACGTCGAACTGGTGCTGGGTGAGGGGCTGCGTGACCATGTTGCGGACGCCGGTCTCGTACTTGACCAAGTCGCGCTTAAGGGTCTCCTCGGCCTGCGCCTGCGTGATCTTCATGCCCTCGGTGACTTCGGGGGCACCAGCCGCAGAGGTGTGCCCATAGCCCACCGTGAGCACGTTTGCTGGGCAGCGGTAGCTGGACAATTTGCATCCTTCAAACTTTTTGAGGAGGGCGTCAATGCCGCCTTGGCTCATTTGCATGGTCATTTTCCCTTCTCAAGCATGGTGATGCGCTTGTCGAGCGCCGCGACCAACTGGGCCATATCAAAGCGTATTGATGCGCGGGCCTGCGCCGCGTCCGTCGCCATGTCCATACGGCTCTTTTCAATGGCCGACATAGACTTTTCGCGGTCCAAGGTCATGGCGGCGCGGGCGAGGGCGCTCTCCCGATCAAGTTTGCTGATCTGCTCGCTCAAATGTTCGCGAATTTGAGCCATGTCGATAGTTGTTCCCTGCGGCGGGATCGCCTTGTTGTCGGCGTTCACGACCACCGCAATCTTGGACTTGAGCTGGATAATCTCGTTGTTGGCGCCGGATAGGGCGCTCATCAGGTAGACGACGCAGGAGAACAGGATCGGGATACCCGCGAAGGTGATCTTCTCGACCAGTGCGCCCTTGCTGGCGCTGGCGGCCATCTCAAGGGCAATTTTTTCCTGCCGTTCCTCGGGGGTTGTCATTTATCCGCCTTCCCGTCGAGCTTGTCGTAGATCCGTTTGAACATGTCCTCGATGTGGTCCATGCGCTTGTCCATGTCGTCCTTGCGGACGTAGTTTATGGGCAGGTCCACTTCAATTTGATGAACGTCAGACTTCAGCGACTGGACGGCTTCCCACAGGATGCGGGCAAACCATCCAGCGACTGCGAGGGCGGCGCCAAGGGCCAAGTTGATGGTTGACTGGTCCATAGCGCCGCTGCTCCTTAGATGGCCTCAGCCGGGGCCTCGGGGACATCGTTGACCTTGGGGGCCAACTGTTCATCCGCCTGCGCCTTGATGTTGCCAATGATGTCGGCGACCTCGGCGAACGGGCGCTGGCCGAGCGCGGTCATCACGACGTTCCACTGCGCCACCGTCATAGTGATCGAAATGCTTACCTGTTCCATTTATACCCCCTCTGAGACGGGAACCCACGACAGGCTCTCTTCGCTCCATGTGTATAGCTTATCGTCAGTCGGATAGGGAACAGGTGCTTCCCAATTTGCCGTCGTTTCGTTTAATTTCCACGAGGGAAACGGCTGGGGCGGGATGAAGGCGTCACGCGCCTCGTCGTAAACGAAGCCCATGCCCGCGTAGTTCTTGCGGATGCGCGAGGTGTAGCTGGTCTGCTTCCAGATCCCACCAAGGAGGCGATTGCAGAAGGCCGCGCCCACCGCCTCGCTCTCGTTGCCGCGCGAGTCCTTGCAGTCGTCATCGCCGACGACGATGACCCGCAGGACAATGTTGTTTTCGTCTAGTTCAGCAAAGTGCGCCATTGTTCCTCTCATCAGAAGGTAATGCTCCCAGAGCCAGTCCATTTGTAAACGCGATAGCCGCCAGCAACTGTAATTGTTGGTGAGCCGGTTGTAGAAATTGCCGCCGGGTAAGTATCTGCATATCGAACAATGACGATACCAGACCCGCCAGCGGCTCCATTCCATGCGTTTGTTCCATCATTGCCACCGCCACCGCCACCGCCACCCAAATTACCTGTACCAGCAGTAGCATTATTTGAAGTCGTCGTTCCACCAGCACCACCTCCACCGGAACCACCCGAACCGCCAGCATACAATGTGCCCGAGTTAGAACGGCCACCGGATCCGCCGCCACCAGCGTAAGTTATTGATGTACCTGAAATAGACGACGCAGTGCCAGCACCGCCAGCGGACCCAACAGCTTCATAATAATTTCCTGTACCATTTGAACCAACAGCACCGGCTCCACCGCCGCCAGCGGCACCGGCAGCGGGGGAGTCACCGCCCTTATTACCTTGACCTGAAGTGCCCAAACCTCCAAAAGAAGTTCCCCCATTGATAATGCTTGCGCCGCCACCAGAGCCACCATTTACACCGTTTCCGCCAGCGGGGGCACCGCCACCACCACCTATTGATGTGATTGTTCCAAAAACAGAACTATTTCCATTTACCCCAGCAACACCTGCAGTAGTTGACCCTGCACCGCCACTACCTACGGTAACGGTGATCGCGGTTCCGGGGGAAACTTGGTAACCAATAGCGGTCAAGAAACCGCCTGCGCCGCCACCACCACCCGCATTTTTGCCGCCGCCACCACCGCCAGCAACGATAAGATATTCGATTGTCGGGGTTGGCAGGTATGTGGCAAACACGCCGGTCGAATTGAACGTGTGGATCGTATTACCGCCCGAAGACGTTACCGTTCCGCCAGAATAAATCTGTGTGCCGGGGTAGCTGATGATGACAATGCCAGAGCCACCCGCAGCGCCCGTAGTGGCGTAGCCACCACCACCGCCGCCGCCGCGATTTGTAGTGCCCGCCGTTGGGGTTCCGCTACTAAGCAGCGAGCCGTTGCCGCCGCCGCCAGAACCGCCCGTTCCTATGGTGACGCTTGCGCCGCCGCCGCCGCCGCCAGCGTAAGTGACAGACGATCCGCTAATAGTTGACGCCGTCCCCGCGCCGCCGTTGCCGCCGGTAGTCGATACTGCGGTAGCTCCGACTGCACTTGCTCCGCCGCCGCCGCCACCCGCAGCTCCGCCAGTAGCGCCACCACCACCACTACTACCTTGGCTTGGCGTTGTTGATGGGGTGTTGCCCGTGCCGCCAGATCCGCCAGTGTAAGGGCTTGACCCCCCGGTTCCAGCGCCGCCACCGGAGCCGCCAGCCACACCATTCAGGAACGTGTTACTGAACCCGCCGCCGCCACCGCCACCCGAAGACGTGATGGTGGTTATTCCGGTCCCAGAAATATAAGAGTCAACGCCACTGCCCCCCTGTGCAGCCCCTGCCCCGGCAGTGCCGCCGCCGCCAACAGTGACTGTGTAGGTGATGCTTGCCGTCAATACAACGGTTGACTCCCTATAGCCGCCAGCGCCGCCACCGCCAAAGCCGCCGCCGCCAGCGCCGCCAGCGACGATTAAATAGTTGACGCTGCCAGGTGTTACCCCACTGTACCCCGCAAGGACGTTATAGATACTCATTAGGTCAATCCGCCGCCGGTAATGACAAAGGTGTTGGAGGCCACGCAAAAGATCGTGCATAGCCCGCGTTGGGCAAGCGTCCTGTTGCCGGTCGTCGCCGTTCCCACAAGGTACATCGTCACCGAGGTGCCCTGCGTGATGGTCTGGATAGACGCCGAGTTGTTGTAGACCGTCACCGACTGGCCAGCAGAGAAGATGCTGGCGTTGACCGTGACACCGCCTGTGGTGATGGCGATGTGCTTGCCGTTATCGGAAACAACAAGGACATAGGCCGATGTCTGCGCGTTCTGTGGAACTGTACGAACGTCACCAATGCTGTCGCTGATCGAACCGCTGGCCGAGATCGTAGCCGCAGTCAACGTGCCAGTAAATGTAGGCGATGCCGAAAGGACATTATTGCCCGTACCAGTGCTGGTAGTGACGCCGGTGCCACCGTTTGCCACGGCCAGTGTGCCCGCGACAGTCACTGCGCCCGTTGTAGACGTGGCGGGCGTCAGGCCCGTCGAGCCAAAGCTGATGGATGACACGTTGCTGCCACTGGCGCTACTGATAGTGACCGCACCGGTGGCGCCAGAAATAGTGATGCCTGAACCAGCGACAATTGAAGTGACGCCGCTGTTCGTTATCGTCACCGCGCCAGTCGCGCCGGAGACGCTGATGCCCGTGCCAGCCACATTGGACGTCACGCCGGTGTTGGCGATGGTGATCGTGCCAGCGCCGTTGGTGACGCTGACTCCCGTACCCGACGATATTGTCGTGCGCGTGAAGTTGGTGCCATTGCCAATATCGATCTGACCATTCAATGGGGTGGCGCTCAGGCCCGTCCCGCCAGAGGCAACGCCGAGGGGGTTGGTCAGGCTCAACGTGCCAATAGTGACCGTCCCACCAGACGCAATGCTCATCGCGGTCGTGGCGCCGTTGTTGCCGACCTTGAAGAGGATGGTGTCGGTAGTGCCGACGCCGGAGGTAGATTGCAGCGTCAGGGAGGACGACGACGCAGTGCCGCCGTAGACAATTGGTGTCGTGACCGAAGTGGCGAACGAGGGCGTCCCGGAGACGGCGATGCTGATCGAGCCAGCGCTATTGGTGATGGCGATATTGGTGCCCTGCGTCAGCGTCGTGCGGGTGAAGCCCGTGCCGTTGCCGATGTCCAGCGCGCCGTTGGCGGGGGTGGAGGTGAGCCCCGTGCCGCCGTTGGCGATGGGCAGAGTGCCCGTCACGGCGGTCGTCAGGCTCACCTGCCCCCACGAGGGGGCGACACCGACGCCGCCAGAGAGCAGGACGTTGCCCGTGGCGACATCAGCGAGGCCCGCGAGGGTCGTCGAGGCCGAGGCGTAGACCAAGGAGCCGGTCGTCCAAGACGCCAGCCCGGTGC
>Ga0136641_1000543_pt1 | contig 16301 bp, 13 predicted proteins | sample EliLak1302023Y_FD_115312 | JGI IMG/M metagenome (GOLD analysis project Ga0136641, IMG submission 115312) | Freshwater microbial communities from Elizabeth Lake, Yosemite National Park, California, USA - 13020-23Y | ecosystem: Environmental > Aquatic > Freshwater > Lake ...
ACCGTCTGCGCCACCGTCTGCGCCACCGGCGAACCATGCCGCATCGGCGGCTGTCGCGCCGTCAGGCCCGGCCGGAACACTTGCTTTCAGCCAGCGCCATGCGGCGGCACTGTGGGCCATCAGCGGCGCCCTGCTGGCCTGCGCCCTGATGCTCGCGGTGTCGCTGTGGCGGCCGGCGGCGCACGCCATCACGCAGGCCGACATCGATGCCGCCGTGCGCGCGTCGCTGGAAAAGGAGCCGCTGCCCTCGGCCGCCGCTGCGGCCTACGAGGCCATCCTGCCGTCGGTGGTGCGGGTGGTGGGCTTGCTGGACGACAAGGACACGGGCGAAGACCAGCCCGAGCAGCGCGCGATGGAGCGCAGCCTGGGCACCGGCGTGGTCATCATCGACAACGGCACCATCCTGACCAATCTGCATGTCGTGGCCGGGGCCAAGACCATCCGCGTGCGCTTCGCCAACGGCCAGGAAAGCGAGGCCATGCTGGTCGGCGCCCAGCCCGAGCACGACCTGGCCGTTCTGCGCGCCCTGACCCTGCCCGACGACCTGGAAGCCGCCACCATGCGCAGCACCAGCGACCTGCGGCCCGGCGACCACGTCGTCGCCGTCGGCCACCCCTTCGGCATCGGGCCCTCGGTCAGTTACGGCGTGGTCTCGGGCCTGAAGCGCGAATTCCGCTCGCCCGAGGGCGGCAAGACGCTGGCCAACCTGATCCAGTTCGACGCCGCGGCCAACCCGGGCAATTCGGGCGGCCCGCTGGTCACCATGGACGGCCAGGTGGTCGGTATCGTCACCGCCATCCTCAACCCGTCCGAGCAGCGCACCTTCATCGGCATCGGCTTCGCCGTGCCGATTGAAAACGCCGCCGCGGCGGCCGGCATGCCGCCGTTCTGAAACGCGTTCTGAAGCGAGCCCCCCGATGCCAGAAACCGCCGCCGAAACCGCGCTGCTGATGGAGCGCCTGCTGTACGAGGTCAAGCGCGTCGTCGTCGGACAGGACCGCTTCCTGGAACGCGTGCTGGTGGCCTTGCTGGCGCAGGGCCATCTGCTGGTCGAAGGCGTGCCCGGCCTGGCCAAGACGCTGACCATCAAGACCCTGGCACGCACCGTGCGCGGCAGCTTCAAGCGCATCCAGTTCACGCCCGACCTGGTGCCCGCCGACCTGATCGGCACGCGCATCTACAACCCCAAGAGCGGTGAATTCGGCACCGCGCTGGGCCCGGTCTTCGCCAACCTGCTGCTGGCCGACGAGATCAACCGCGCGCCGGCCAAGGTGCAGAGCGCCCTGCTGGAAGTGATGCAGGAACGCCAGGTCACCATCGCCGGCGAAGCCCACCGGGTGCCCGACCCCTTCGTGGTGATGGCCACGCAGAATCCCATCGAAACCGAAGGCACCTACCCGATGCCCGAAGCGCAGATCGACCGCTTCATGATGAAGGTGCTGGTCGACTACCCGACCGAGGACGAAGAGTTCGTCATCGCCCAGCGCGTGACCGGCCCGGCGGTGGACGTCAACGCGGTGGCCGACACCCACCAGCTGGCCGCGCTGCAACGCGAATGCCGCGCCGTGTTCTGCGAGCCCGCGCTGATGCAGTACGCCGTGAAGCTGGTGGGCGCCACACGGCGGCCGGCGCAACACGGTCTGGCCGAGATTGCGGCCTACCTCACCTACGGCGCCAGCCCGCGCGCGACCATCGGCCTGATCGAAGGCGCCAAGGCCCTGGCCCTGCTGCGCGGCCGGCGCTATGTGCTGCCCGAAGACATGGTCGACCTGGTGCCCGATGTGCTGCGCCACCGCCTGGTGCTGAGCTACGAGGCGCTGGCGGCGGACGTCACGCCCGATGCGGTCATCCAGCGCATCCTGAAGGCCGTGCCGGCGCCGGACAAGCCACTTTCCCATATGGCCGACACGGTCCCCGGCGCCCCGGCACTGCGCTGAAATGGCCGAGTCCAGCGCCCCCGACCCATTGCTCCGGCGTCTGGAGTGGACGGTGATCCGCCGCCTCGACGGCCTGCTGCAGGGCGACTACCGCACGCTGTGGCGCGGTGCCGGCGTCGACCTGGCCGACCTGCGCGAATACCAGCACCACGACGATGTGCGCCACATCGACTGGAACGTCACCGCAAGGCTGCAGCAGCCCTATGTGCGGCAGTTCCTGGAAGACCGCGACCTGAGTGCCTGGTTCCTGCTGGACCTCTCGGGCAGCGTCGATTTCGGCAGCGGCGAGACCACCAAGCTGGCGGTGTCGACCGGTTTCGTGGCCACGCTGGCGCGGGTCATCACCCGCCACGGCAACCGCGTCGGGGCGATGTTCTACGGCCAGCAGGTGGACGGGCTGATGCCGCCCCGGGCCTCGCGCCTGCACGTGCTGGAACTGCTGCAGCGCATGCGGGCGCCGCGGCCTGCTGCACGCGATGGCGGTGCAAACACCGGCACCGCGCTGGCTGCCCTGCTGCACGCGGCGTCAGCGGCCATCCGCCGGCGCAGCCTGGTCTTCGTGGTGTCCGACTTCATCAGCCAACCCGGCTGGGCCGCAGCGCTGGCCCGCTTGTCGCGCCGGCATGACGTCGTCGCCGTGCGGCTGTGGGACCCGATGGAAATGGACTTGCCGGATGTCGGCCTGGTCACCGTGCAGGACGCCGAAACCGGCGAGCAGCTCTTCATCGACGCGGCCGATCCGGCCTTCCGTGAACGCTACGCCCAGATCGCGCAAGCGCAGGAACAAACGCTGCTGGACAGCCTGGCGAAGTCCGGCGCCGACGTGCTGGAACTGGCTACCGACGACGACCTGCTGGCCGCGCTGATGCGCTTTGCCGACCTGCGCCGCCAGCGGGCGCGGCTGAAGGTACCGCTGCGGTTTCCCGCCGCGATGCAGCGTGGCGCGACCCTGGGCGAGGCTGCAGCATGAGCCTGATCTGGCCCGACATGCTGTGGCTGCTGGCACTGCTGCCGCTGCTGGTAGCGCTGTATTTTTGGGTGCTGGCCCGCAAGCGCAAGACCACGGTGCGCGTGGCCAGCATCGCCGTTGCCAAGCTGGCGATGGGCCAAGGCCCGGGCTGGCGCCGCCACCTGCCGCCGCTGCTGCTGCTGGGGGCGCTGGCCACGCTGCTGCTGGCCGTGGCGCGACCCACCGCCACGCTGACCCTGCCGTTGGCCGAACGCACCATCATGCTGGCCATGGACGTGTCGGGCAGCATGCGGGCCGAAGACGTCAAGCCCAACCGGCTGGTGGCCAGCCAGGAAGCCGCCAAGAGCTTCGTCAACAAGCTGCCGCGCGAGGTGCGGGTTGGCGTCGTGGCCTTCGCCGGCACCGCCGCCGTGGTGCAGGCACCCACCGCCAGCCGCGACGACGTCATCAAGGCCATCGACCGCTTCCAGCTGCAACGCGGCACGGCCACCGGCAGCGGCATCATCCTCAGTCTGGCCACGCTGTTCCCGGATGACGGCATCGAGATCCAGCACATCACCGGCCAGCGCAACTTCCCGGGCAAGGAAATCGGCGGCAAGAAAGAAGCCCCGAAGCGGCCGCCGGCAGCACCCGGCAGCTACAACTCGGCGGCCATCATCATGCTGACCGACGGCCAGCGCACCACCGGCCCCGACCCGCTGGACGCCGCCAAGATGGCCGCCGACCACGGCATCCGCGTCTACACGGTGGGCGTGGGCACGACCAGCGGCGAAACCATCGGCTTCGAAGGCTGGAGCATGCGCGTGCGGCTCGACGAAGAGACGCTGAAGAACATCTCGGTGCTGACCCACGGCGAGTACTTCTACGCCGGCACCGCCGAAGACCTGAAGCAGGTCTACGAGAGCCTGTCGTCGCGCATGGTGGTGGAACGCAAGGAAACCGAAGTCACCGCGCTGTTCGCGGCCCTGGGCGCGCTGCTGGCGCTGCTGTCGGCCGGGCTGTCGCTGTGGTGGTTCGGGCGCGTCGCCTGAAGACCGCTGGGCCGCTGCGACATCAGGGCGCGCTGGCCTCGACCATCATCTGCACGCGCTGCCGGCCGTTCCAGACGTCGATGCTCAGGCGGTAGGCCAGGCGGGCGGTGGCCGGCAGCGGCTCGGTGTGGCTGAACCAGATGGCGTCGCGCTCGGTGCCCTGGTGGCGCAACTTCAGCTTCATGTGTTTGTCGCCGACCAGGCGCTGCTGCAGCACCTGCACCTCGTCGCAGAACACCGGCGCTTCGAAGCCCTGCCCCCAGACCTGCGCGTCCAGCAAGGCCACGGTCTGCGCGTTGAACCATTCCAGCGGCAGCGGGCCGTCGGTGCGCAAGGTGCGGGTCAGCGTGGCGGCGTCCAGCCACTCGGTGGCCACGGCGCGCAGGGCGCGGTCGAACAGCGCCAGCGGGCCTTCATCACCCACATCACCCAGCGTGCAACCCGCCGCCATGGCGTGCCCGCCGAAACGCAACAGCAGCCCGGGGTGGCGCTTGGCCACCAGGTCCAGCGCGTCGCGCAGGTGAAAGCCGGGGATGGAGCGGCCCGAGCCTTTCAAGTGGCCGTCGGCACCGCGCGCAAAGACGAAGGTCGGGCGGTGCAGGCGGTCCTTGACGCGGCCGGCGACGATGCCGACCACGCCTTCGTGGAAGCTCTCGTCGAACAGTGCCACCGAAGGCGGCGCGGGGGGCGCATCGGCCGTGTCGTCGGCCGGCATCAACTGAAGCAGCGCCAGTTCCGCCAGCTCGCGCATGCCGGCCTCCACATCGCGGCGCTCGCGGTTGATGGCGTCCAGTTGGGCGGCCAGTTCCTGCGCCAGGGCCGCGTCGTCGGTGGTCAGGCAGGTGATGCCCAGCGTCATGTCGGCGAGGCGCCCGGCGGCGTTGATGCGCGGGCCCAGGGCAAAGCCGAAATCGAAGCCGGCGGCCTGGCTGGCGTCGCGCCCGGCGGCCTGGAACAGCGCGGCGACGCCGGGCTGCATGCGGCCGCTGCGGATGCGCTTCAGTCCCTGCGCCACCAGCCGGCGGTTGTTGGCGTCCAGCTTCACGACGTCGGCCACCGTGCCCAGGGCGACGAGGTCGAGCAAGGCGTCCAGCCGGGGTTGTGCCGTGCCGTCGTAGGCGCCCCGTGCCCGCAGTTCGGCGCGCGTGGCCAGCAGCACGTAGAACATCACGCCGACGCCGGCGATGGCCTTGCTGGCGAAGTCGCAGCCGGGCTGGTTGGGGTTGACGATGACGTCGGCGTCGGGCAGTGAGATGGCGCCGGCGATGACCGCCGGCAGGTGGTGGTCGGTGACCAGCACGCGCAGGCCGCAAGCCCGTGCGTGGGCCACGCCGGCGTGGCTGGCGATGCCGTTGTCCACCGTGACCAGGACGTCCAGGCCCTGCGGGTGGCGGGCGAGGGCCAGGTCCACGATGGCCGGCGTCAGGCCGTAGCCGTGCACCGCGCGGTCGGGCACCACGTAGCCCACCGTGCCGGGCGCAGCACCCAGCAAGGCCAGGCCGCGCAAGGCCACGGCGCAGGCCGTGGCGCCGTCGCAGTCGTAGTCGGCGACGATGCAGATGCGCTGGCCTTGCTGGATGGCATCGGCCAACAGCTGGCCGGCGGCGGCACTGCCCTTCAGCGTTTCGGGCAGCAGCAGGCGGCCCAGGCTGTCGTCCAGTTCATCGGCCGCCCGCACGCCGCGTGCGGCCAGCAAACGGGCCAGCAGCGGGTGGACGCCGGCCTGTTCGAGCGCGTAGCTGATGCGCGGCGACACCTCGCGGGTTTGCAGAATCACAGGCTCTCCAGCAGCGGCTGCACGGCCGGCGCGGCAAACAGGTGGCGGGCGCGTTGCAGCAGGCTGCGCGGCGCCGGTTCGAAGGCCGCGGCGCTGCGCTCGCCGCACAGCGTCAGGCGGACGGCCTCGCCGCGTGCAGCGCGCTGCAGCAGGTCGGCCAGCGGGCCGGCATCCAGCGTGTCCCAGGCCTGGACCCAGGCCGCCCAGTCGTCAGCCAGGGCGGGGGCGCGCAGGCGGGCGTCGGTGGTCGGCTCGGTGCCGGTCACGGCCTGCTCCACGCCGCAGCCGCTGAGCCAGAAGGAATTGAAGGGCAGCAGACCTTGCGCTTCGCGCTGCTCGTTCAGCGGGTGGGTGTAGAGCACCATCTGCACCTCGCTTTGCAGCCGGCGGATGGCCTGCAGCGCAGGGGCGGTGCCCAGCCAGGCGTCGACGTTGCGGCCGATCACGCGGTCCAGCGAGGCGGTGGCCAGCTGCCCGAGCGACTCGTGCGCCAGGTACCAACGCAGCGGAGCGGCGTAGTGCAGGGCATAGCCCGCGCTGGTGAAAAGGTCCTCGACGGCGGCCAGGCAAGCCCGCGAGGCCGCTTCGTCCAGGCGCAAGGCAGCCGGGTCGACCAGGCTGACCTGGTCGGTACCCAGGTGCCAGTGCGCCGGCGTGATCAGGCCCCAGGGCCGCTCGCCCACCGCCACACCGTCGGCTTGCGCCTGCAGCGCGGCCCAGGGCAGTTGGCCGCTGCCGCCCTGCCAGCCCAGGGCCTGGGCCCGGGCGCGCTCGTGCGGCGGGTTCAGGCTCCATTCGTCGGCGCTGTCGCGGTCGACCTCGGTCCAGCGGCCCAGCAGCGCCTGCAGGTGGGGCAGGCGCAGCGTGGCGCTGGCTTGCCGGCCGGCCTCGGACAGCGGCGCGGCATACGGGATCATCAGGTGCATGGCCGGATTATCCGGGGGCCGCGCAGGCGTCCGTTAGCATCGGTTCGCCATGAACCCGCACATGCATGAACCTGCCTTTTGAGTGGACCATCGGCTGGCGCTACACGCGCGCCGGCCGCGCCGGCCGCCGCAACGGCTTCATCTCCTTCATTAGCGGTGTCTCCATGCTGGGCATCGCGCTGGGCGTGGCGGCCTTGATCATCGTGCTCAGCGTGATGAACGGCTTCCAGAAAGAGGTGCGCGACCGCATGCTCAGCGTCATCGCGCACATCGAGGTCTTCGACGCCAGCGGCGGTGCCCTGCCCGACTGGCAGGCCACGGCCGCTGCGGCGCGCAAGAACAGCCACGTCATCGGCGCTGCGCCTTTTGTCGCGGCGCAGGCGCTGGTCGGCCGGGGCGATGAGTTGCGTGGCGCCGTGGTCCGCGGCATTGCCCCGGCGCTGGAAGGCGAAGTCACCGATCTCGCCAAGACGCAGGCCCCGCTGATGGCCCAGTTGAAAGCCGGCGAATGGAACATCGTGCTGGGCATCGAGTTGGCGCGCATGCTGGGCGCGCGCACCGGCGACAAGGTCACCATCGTTGCCCCTGGCGGGCAAACCACGCCGGCCGGCGTGGTGCCGCGCCTGAAGCAATTCACGCTGGTCGGCACCTTCGAGGCCGGGCACTACGAATACGACAGCGGCCTGGCGCTGATCCATGTCGACGACGCGGCGCGCCTGTTCCGCGTCGAAGGCCCGATGGGCGTGCAGCTGCGCTTGAACGATGTGCAGGGCGCGCGACAGATCGGCGGCCAATTGCAGCAGAGCCTGGGCCCGGCCGTCATCGTGCGCGACTGGACGCGCACCAACCGCAACTGGTACGACGCGGTGCAGATCGAAAAACGGATGATGTTCATCATCCTGACGCTGATCGTCGCCGTGGCCGCCTTCAACCTGGTCAGCACGCTGGTGATGACGGTGACCGACAAGCGCGCCGACATCGCCATCCTGCGCACCCTGGGCGCCAGCCCACGCAGCGTGATAGGCATCTTCATCGTGCAGGGCGCCATGAGCGGGATCATCGGCACGCTGGCAGGCGTGACGCTGGGCCTGGCGGTGGCCTTCAACATCGACGTCATCGTGCCGGCCATCGAACGCGCGCTGGGCGTGGCCTTCCTGCCGGGCAGCATCTACGTCATCAACCACATGCCCAGCCAGCCGCTGGCCAGCGACATCCTGCCCATCACCCTGATCTCGCTGGCGCTGGCCTTCGCGGCAACGCTCTACCCCAGCTGGCGCGCCAGCCGCGTCAACCCGGCCGAGGCGCTGCGCTATGAATGAGGTGATCCTGCGTTGCCAGGATCTGCACAAGCGCTTCCAGGAAGGTCCGCTCGATGTGACCGTGCTGCGCGGTGTCAGCCTGCAGGTGCAACGCGGCGAAACACTGGCCGTCGTGGGTGCCTCGGGTTCCGGCAAGAGCACTTTGCTGCACCTGCTGGGCGGGCTGGACGCGCCAACCTCGGGCACGGTCGAACTGATGGGCCGAGCCTTCACCGACATGGGGGCCGCCGAGCAGGGCCGCTGGCGCAACCAGCACCTGGGCTTCGTCTACCAGTTCCACCACCTGCTGCCCGAATTCAGCGCGCTGGACAACGTGGCCATGCCGCTGCGCATCCGCCGCCTGCCGCAGGCCGAAGCGCGCACCGCAGCGCAGCGCGTGCTGGCCAGCGTGGGCCTGGCTGAGCGGGTCCATCACCACCCGGCGCAGTTGTCGGGCGGTGAGCGCCAGCGCGTGGCCATCGCGCGGGCGCTGGTGACGCAACCGGCCTGCGTGCTGGCCGACGAACCCACCGGCAACCTCGACCGCAGCACCGCCGACGGCGTCTTCGAACTGATGCTGGGCCTGGCCCGCGAACAGGGCACGGCCTTCGTCGTCGTCACCCACGACGAGAGCCTGGCGGCGCGCTGCGGCCGGCGCATGACGCTGGGCGCCTGACGCACAAGCCCCGCTGCCGCGCTGGGGAGCGCCAATTTTTTACAATGTCGCGTGCACTTGCTTAACGCCGACCTCCATTCCCATTCCGCCGTCTCCGACGGCACGCTCAGCCCTGAGGCGCTGGCCGAGAGGGCCCACGCGCAAGGCGTCGAACTCTGGGCGCTGACCGACCACGACGAACTCGCCGGCCAGCAGCGGGCCCGTGGCGCCGCCCTCGACCTGGGCATGGACTACCTCACCGGCACCGAGATCTCGGTCAGCTTCGCCGGCGAAACCGTGCACATCGTCGGCCTGGGTTTCGACGCCGACGACGCCGCGCTGAATGCCGGCCTGGCCGCCACGCGGGGCGGGAGGCGGCAGCGCGCGCTCGACATGGCCGACGGACTGGCCCGGGCCGGTATCCCGGGCGCCTTCGAAGGCGCGCTGCGCTACGTCAGCAACCCCGAACTGATCTCGCGCACCCACTTCGCGCGCTTCCTGGTGGAAACCGGCGTCTGCGCCGACATGCACAGCGTCTTCCGGCGCTACCTCAAGGAAGGCCTCCCGGGCTATGTGCCCCACGTCTGGGCCGGCCTGGGCGACGCGGTGCGCTGGATCACCGGCGCCGGCGGCGTGGCCGTCATCGCCCACCCCGGCCGCTACAAGTTCAGCCCGACGGCCGAATACGCGCTGTTCACCGAGTTCATCGCTCACGGCGGCCGCGGCGTGGAAGTGATGACCGGCAGCCACAGCGCAGCCGAGCACATCCGCTACGCCGACACGGCCCTGGAGTTCGGCCTGCTGGCCTCGCGCGGCAGCGACTTCCATTCGCCGGGCGAAAGCCGCACCGAACTGGGCACCCTGCCTGACCTGCCGGGCCGCTTGAGCCCGGTGTGGGTGGCGCTCGCACCCCGCATCCACAGGGCGCTTGCGTAGAAACCCCAACCCGGCTGCAAAACAGGCTATAATCGGCGGCTTGGCGGGGAACTGACCCGCCAGAAGTTCATCCCCTTCGGCCTTTGCCACGTTTGCTCAAACGTGCGCTTCTTTCGGGTCGGCGGCGATGCCGTCGCTGTACCCGGGTGCGACCGAAACCTTGGCAGAAATCTGCCGGGCAGCACCTTTCCCGCGACCCTACCCGCGTTGCCCGCAAGGCAACGCAGGCATGCCTTTGGCGTGCCGCGAGCGAAGAGAAGAGAGACCGAAATGACGTTTGAAACCCTGAACTTGCACGAAGCCCTGGTGCGCGCCCTGCAAGCCGCCGGTTACACCGAACCCACGGGCGTGCAAGCCGAAGCCATCCCGCCCGCACTGGCCGGCAAGGACTTGATGGTCAGCAGCCGCACCGGCAGCGGCAAGACGGCCAGCTTCATGCTGCCCGCGCTGACCAAGGTGCTGGCCAGCCGCAGCCTGCCCGCCACCCCGGGCAGCAAGGCGCGCGGTCCCCGCGTGCTGGTGCTGTGCCCGACCCGTGAGCTGGCCATGCAAGTCGCCAAGGCCGCCAGCGACTACGGCCGTTTCGTGCCGGGCCTGCGCGTGGCCACCGTCGTCGGCGGCGTGCCTTACGGCGCGCAGCTGGCCGCCCTGCGTGGCCCGCTGGACATCCTGATCGCCACCCCGGGCCGCCTGATCGACCACCTCGGTTCGGGCAAGGCTGCACTGGGCAATCTGGACATGCTGGTGCTGGACGAGGCCGACCGCATGCTGGACATGGGCTTCATCGACGACATCCGCCTGATCACCGAAGCCACGCCGGCCGGCCGCCAGACCATGATGTACAGCGCCACCTTCGCCGGCCACGTCGGCCGTCTGGCGCAGGAACTGCTGCGCGACCCGCAGCGCATCGAGGTCAGCTCGCAGACCGAAGCCCACGGTGACATCGAACAGCGCTTGCACTGGGCCGATGACTTCGAACACAAGAACGCCCTGCTCGACCACATCCTGACCGAGAAGAGCGTCGACCAGGCCCTGGTCTTCACCAGCACCCAGCGCGACGCCGACTGGCTGGCCGACCGCCTGCACGAGATGGGCCACAGCGTGGCTTCGCTGCACGGCGGCATGCCGCAGGGCCGCCGCAACCGCGTGCTGCAAGGTCTGCGCAGCAAGCACCTGCGCGTGCTGGTGGCCACCGACGTGGCCGCCCGCGGCATCGACGTGCCGACCATCAGCCACGTCATCAACTTCGGCCTGCCGATGAAGGAAGAAGACTACGTCCACCGCATCGGCCGCACCGGCCGTGCCGGGCGCAGCGGCCTGGCGGTGACCCTGGCCGAGCGCCGTGACAGCGGCATGATCCACCGCATCCAGCGCTACACCACGCAGCGCATCCCGCTGGCCACCATCGAAGGCCTGGAACCCAAGCGCTCGGCCCCGCTGATGACGGCTCCGGCCGGTGCGCCCCCGCGCGGTGGCAAGCCCGGTGGCGGCAAGAGCTTCGGCCCCCGCCCGACGGGCGGCAAGCCCTTCAAGCCGGCCGGCAAGACCTTCGCCAAGCCGGGCTTCCCGCGCCCGGCGCGCTGAGGCCTTCCCGGCCCAACAAAAAGCGCCCTGCGGGGCGCTTTTTTCTTGACCCAGCGTCCCGCCGCGGAACCGGCTCTGCCGGGCCGCTGGCGGACGGCCCCCTCGGGGGGTCAGAGGGCCGCGGCTCCAAGCCCGCCTGCGCGGGCTTGGACGGCCCGAGGGCCGGCTGCCTCCGGCAGACGGCGGGAGCGCCAGCGAGCTTGGGGGCTCGTCAGACGCCGAGCAAGTCCACTTCAAAGACGAGAGTGGCGTTCGGCGGGATCACGCCACCGGCACCCCGGGCGCCGTAGCCCAGGTCGGCCGGGATGGTCAGCACGCGCGTGCCGCCGACCTTCATGCCCTGCACGCCTTCGTCCCAGCCGCGGATGACCTGGCCCTGGCCCAGGCCGAAGGCGAAGGGCTGGCCGCGGTCCTTGCTGCTGTCGAACTTCTTGCCGCGGTTGTTGCTGGCGGTCGGGTCGTAGAGCCAGCCGGTGTAGTGCACTTGCACGTGCTGGCCGGCGGCGGCCTCGGCGCCATCGCCGACTTGGGTGTCTTCGTATTGCAGGCCGGATTCGGTGGTCGTCATGGTTCTCTCCTGGTGGCAAAGCCCGCGATGATGCCAGCCCAGGCGGACACCGCAGCCGCCAGCCAGTCTGCGCTGCCGGGGGCATCGACAGGCGGCAGCCCCAGCACCGCGCCCGCCGCCTGCAGTGCGCGCAGCGGGTCGCGCAGATCGAGCGCCTGCGCGCCGTTCTGCTTGCTCAGCTTGCGGCCGTCGGCGGCCCGCACCAGCGGCGTGTGCAGATAGCCCGGCGTGGGCAGGCGCAGCGCGCGCTGCAGGGCGATCTGGCGGGCCGTGTTATCAGCCAGATCTTCGCCGCGCACGACCTGGGTCACACCCTGGGCCGCGTCGTCCACCACCACCGCCAGCTGGTAAGCCCACAGGCCGTCGGCCCGCTGCAGCACGAAGTCACCGACCTCGCGGGCCAGGTCCTGGCGCTGCGGGCCCAGGCGGCGGTCCTGCCAGTCGATGACACCCGCCACGCGCAGCCGCGTCGCACGCGCCAGCCGGCCCTGCAGACCGTTGCGGCACGTGCCCGGGTAGATGCGCTCGCTGCCGGGCTGGTGGGCCAAGCCGCGGGCCTGCCTGTGGGCTTCGATGTCGCTGCGGGTGCAGGCGCAGGGGTAGGCCAGGCCAGCCGTCAGCAAGGTCTGGCGTGCTGCGTCGTAGGCGGCGCCGCGGGTGGACTGCCACAGCGGCGTCTCGTCGGGCCGCAGCCCGCAGGCGTCGAGTTGCCGCAGGATGGTCTCGGCCGCCAGCGGGCTGCAGCGCGGCGCGTCGACGTCTTCGATGCGCACCAGCCAGACGCCACCACAGGCGCGGGCATCGAGCCAGCTGGCCAGCGCCGCCACCAGCGAACCGGCGTGCAGCGGGCCGCTGGGCGACGGTGCGAAGCGGCCTCGGTAGCCGGGCAAGGTCGGCGCCCCTGTCAGGCCTGCGCTCAGGCCAGCGGCCCGGCGTGCCGTTCCAGCAGCGCCTGGCGCGTCGTCGGGCTCGCCAGTTGCGCCAGCCACCACTGCAGCGCACGGCCCAGGTTGTGCGGGCCGCGGTCGGCGCGCCAGGCATAGTGCAGCCTGGCCACCGGTGCGCCGCGCACGGTCTGCTTGCTCACCAGGTGGCCGGCTTCCAGGTGCGGCCGGGCCAAGGGCTCGGGCAGGAAACCGCAGCCCAGGCAGCGCAGCAGGGCTTCCAGCTTGGTGCGCATGCTGGGCACCGTCAGCACGTCCTGCCCGGGCAGCAGGTTGACCGTCATCGGCGCCAGCCGGTGCGCGGTGTCGGCCACCGCCACCGCCCGGTGGTGCACCAGCACGGCGTCGGTCAGCGCGTCGGTGGCCGCAGCCAACGGGTGGTGGGGCGCGACGCAGAAGACGAAGGGCAGGTCGCCCAGCGGGCGCAACTCGACGCCGCTGGCGTCGCCGTGGCGTGCAGAGACCCCGATGGCCAGGTCCACCTGCCCCGAAATCAACGCTTCCCAGGTGCCGCTGAGCACGTCGGTGCGCAGGCGCAGGCGGGTCGCCGGGCCGGGTGCGTCACCCTGCTCGGCCGGCTGGCGGGCAAGCGGGCCGCGGGTCGCGGCGCGACACTGTTCGGCGCTCATCTCGCAAAAGGCCTGCACCAGTTCGAAGACGACGGGCATGGAGACGATGTCCTCCACGCTGATGGCCAGCTGCGTTTCCCAACCGCTGGCCACGCGCCGGACGCGGTTGGCCACCGCACCCATCTCGCTGAGCAGACGCCGCCCCTCCAGCAGCAGTTCGGTGCCAGCGGCCGTCAACTGGGCCTGGCGCGAACTGCGGTCGAAGAGCAGCACGTCGAGGGCCTCTTCCAGCTGGCGCACGCTGTAGGTCAGTGCCGACGGCACCTTGCCCAGTTCACGCGCAGCCGCGGCGAAGCTGCCGCTGCGGGCGATGGTGTCCATCATCACCAGCGCGTCGGGGGTCAGGGCCAGCAGTTTCTCGCTCATCGCTTCATCTTATTTGAACGGCTTCGACAAGGTGCCACAGCCCACGCGCGGCGCCGGTTTGGCACAGTGGACGCGACACAGGAGACCCCCACCATGATCACCCTGCGCAAGTCAGCCGAACGCGGCCACGCCCAGCACGGCTGGCTGGACAGCTTCCACAGCTTTTCCTTCGCCGATTACCACGACCCGGCCCACATGGGCGTGGGCAACCTGCGCGTGATCAACGAGGACCGCATCGCACCCGGCACCGGTTTCGGCACCCACGGGCACCGCGACATGGAGATCATCAGCTATGTCCTGGACGGCGAACTGGCGCACCAGGACAGCATGGGCAACGGGACCGCGGCCGGCGCTGAAGCTGGAAAGTCGGCCGGCGTGATCCGCCCGGGCGACGTGCAGCGCATGAGCGCCGGCACCGGGGTGCGCCACAGCGAGTTCAACCACGCCGCCGGGCAGTCCACCCATTTCCTGCAGATCTGGATCCTGCCCGACCAGGCCGGCATCGCGCCCGGCTACGAGCAGAAGCATTTCGACGCGGCCAGCAAGCGCGGCACCTTGCGCCTGGTGGCGGCGCCCGATGGCCGCGATGGCGCGGTCACCCTGCACGCCGACGCCACCTTGAGCGCCGGCCTGTTCACCGGGGCCGAGCGGGCCGAACGCCCACTGCAGGCCGGCCGCATCGCCTACGTGCATCTGGTGCGCGGCAGCCTGCGCGTCAACGGCCACGCACTGAGCGCGGGCGATGCCGTCAGGCTGGACGGCGAATCGAAGCTGGTGCTCGAAGGCGGCGAAGACGCCGAGGTGCTGGTCTTCGACCTCGCACCCTGAAGCGACCGCCCAGGGGCAGCCCGGCCAGCCCGGGGGGCCGGGCCGCGCCGTCAAGCCGGCTGCAGCAGCCCGCGCTTGCGCAGCAAGGGCTGCACCGTGGGCGCGCGTCCGCGAAAAGCCGCGTAGGCCGCACCCGGCTCGACGCTGTTGCCGCTGCTGTAGATGTGCTGGAGCAGGCGCTGCGCCACCACCAGGTCGAAAGGACTGCCGGCTTCGGTGAAGGCGTCGTAGCCGTCGGCGTCCAGCACCTCGGCCCACAGGTAGACGTAGTAACCGGCGGCATAGCCGGCGCTGGCGAACAGGTGCTGGAAGTGCACCATGCGGTGGTTCAGGCCCACGCCGTGCGGCAGGCCGGCGGCTTGCAGCACCTCGGCTTCGAAGGCACACAGGTCGGCGGGCGGTTCGGCGTCGGTCAGCGCGTGCGCGGCCATGTCCACCAGCGCACTGGCGGTGTAGCGCACGGTCTCGTAGCCCTGGTTGAAACGCTGGGCGCGCTGCAGCCGCCCCACCAGGTCGGCCGGGATGGGCGCGTCGGTCTGCCAATGCCGCGCGTGGCGCTGCAGCACCTCGGGCTCGGCGATCCAGTGTTCGAAGATCTGCGACGGCAGTTCGACGAAATCGCGCAGCACCTGGGTCCCCGACAGGCGCTCATAGGTCACGTCCGACAGCAGGCCGTGCAGGCCGTGGCCGAATTCGTGGAACAAGGTGCGGGCATCGTCCAGCGACAGCAGCGTCGGTTCGCCCTTGGCGAAATTGTTGTTGTTCAGGATCACCGGCAGCTGGGGTAGGCCCCCGTTGCGGCTCTGCCAGCGCAGGCTGCTCATCCAGGCGCCGCTGCGCTTGTTGGGCCGCGCAAAGTTGTCCTGCAGGAAGACGCCGCAGACTTCGCCGGCCGCGTTGCTGACCTCGTAGGCCCGCACGTCGGGGTGGTAGACGGGGATGTCGCTGCGCAGCGCGAAGCGCAGGCCGAAGAGGCGCTGCGCGCAGTCGAAGGCAGCCTGCACCACGCGGCTCAGCTCGAAGTAGGGCTTGACCTCGGCGTCGTCGATGTCGTAGTGGGCACGGCGCACTTTCTCGGCCCAGTAGCGCCAGTCCCAGGGCTCGATCTCGCCCGCCTCGCCTTCGCGGGCCATCGCCTCGCGCAGCGCGGCGCGCTCGCCTTCCAGCGCCAGCAGCGCACGCGGCCAGACCTCACCCAGCAGCCCCTGCACCGCCTGGTGCGTGCCGGCCATGGTGTCGGTCAGCGCGTAGTCGGCGAAGCTGGCATGGCCGTGCAGGCGGGCCTGTTCGTTGCGCAGGCGCAGGATGTCGCGCGCCACCTCGCGGTTGTCGTGCTCGCCGGCATGCTCGCCGCGGCCGACCCAGGCGCGCCAGGCCTGTTCGCGCAGGTCGCGGCGTTGCGAAAAGGTCAGGAAAGGGACGATCAGCGAACGCGCCAGCGTGATCACCGCGCCATCGACACCCCGCTCGATGGCCGCCTGGCGGGCGCTGGCGCGCACGAAGTCGGGCAGGCCGGCACAGTCAGCCTCGTCGGCCAGCGCCAGTTGCCAGTTCGACTCGTCGTGCAACACGTTTTGCGCAAAGCGCGTCATCAGCTGCGCCAGTTCGGCCATGATGGCCGCGTAACGCGCTTTGGGCAGCGGCGGCAGTTGCGCCCCGGCGCGCACGAAGTCCAGGTGCACGCGTTCCAGCAGGCGCAGCGCCTCGGCCGTCAGCCCCAGGCCGGCGCGCTGCGCATGGACGGCGTCCATGCGGCTGAACAGCGCCGCATCGGTGTGGACGGCGCTGTGGTGAGCCGCCATCGGGCCCGCCATCTCGCGCTGCACCGCCTGCAGTTCGGGGCTGGTGGCCG
>Ga0136641_1000544_pt1 | contig 16297 bp, 19 predicted proteins | sample EliLak1302023Y_FD_115312 | JGI IMG/M metagenome (GOLD analysis project Ga0136641, IMG submission 115312) | Freshwater microbial communities from Elizabeth Lake, Yosemite National Park, California, USA - 13020-23Y | ecosystem: Environmental > Aquatic > Freshwater > Lake ...
AAAGGCAGCATCATCGTTACTGGTGACGATGGTCATATCGAAGTTGATCCCGAGGGTTATGAGTTTGTCGATGTTATTGGCACACCAGATGCGACTGCTAGCTTCAGGCAGCGGCGCGAAGGTCCTGCAGATGAATTCATGCAAGGCACAGCCAAACAAGTTACTTACAATGCCAAGACTGAAATTCTCACACTCACTGGGGATGCTAGTTTGAAGCGCCTGCTCAATATGCAAATGCTGGATCAATTGCATGGCTGGAAAATTGAGTACGATGATGTAAAGCAGTTTTATCGCGTTATACCCCCCAAAGATGCAAAATCGGATGATCTGCCCTTGGCTAGAGCAATCCTTTCACCAAGACGAAAAGCCACACTAGAGAAATGACAACGGACTTAACTCAAATCAATCCAACCGCAACGCTAAGCGCGCATCACTTACAGAAACGTTATGGCTCAAGAACAGTAGTGCGAGACGTTTCAATCGAGGTGAAATGCGGCGAAGTAGTTGGATTGCTTGGTCCTAACGGTGCTGGTAAAACAACTTCGTTTTATATGATAGTTGGCCTAGTGCCCCTTGACGGTGGAAATATCATTCTCGATGGTACAGACATCACCCACTTACCGATCCACGAGCGAGCACGGATGGGCTTGTCTTACCTCCCCCAAGAAGCCTCTGTATTTAGAAAGCTCAATGTTGCTGAAAATATCCAAGCCGTCCTTGAGCTCCAAGTGCAAGGTGGTCAACCCCTCAACAAGGCTGAAATTGCCAGTCGCCTGGATGAGCTCTTAGGTGAACTTCAAATTAGCCATCTGCGGAACAATGCTGCCCTTTCACTCTCAGGTGGCGAGCGCCGCCGTGTAGAAATTGCGAGGGCCTTAGCCTCCCAACCCAAATTTATCTTGCTAGATGAGCCCTTTGCAGGCGTTGACCCTATTGCTGTTGGGGAAATTCAGCGGATCGTGCGCTTCCTGCGGGATCGTCAGATTGGTGTTTTGATTACTGACCATAACGTACGAGAAACCTTGGGTATTTGTGATCATGCTTACATCATTAGCGAAGGTAGCGTTCTTGCAGAGGGTAAGCCTGATCAAATCATTCAAAATGATGCAGTTCGCAGAGTCTACCTGGGCGAAAACTTCCGGATGTAAGCCAAACGGCCTTTCCAGCTGCTTTAACTAATAAAAATGCTTTTCCCTCTTGGTTTTCGGCAAATTCGCTGATACGCTGGAGGTTCATGAAGTTCCTTTCCAAAAATATTGCTCAAATGATTTCAGGGGCTTGCTGCGCACCCCCGGCATGAGCATGCGCACGCGTATAAAAGAGGAGAAGCTGATGAATTTGAAAATTAATAGCCGCCATATGGAAGTAACCCCAGCAATGCGCACTCACCTTGAGGCGGGAATGGCCAAAATTCGCAAGCACTTTGACCACGTAATAGATGCATCCGCTTTTCTGGTGGTGGATAACGCCAAAGAAAAGGATCTCCGTCAGAGCGCTGAGATTACGATTCACCTCAAGGGCAAGGAATTGTTTGCCGAGGCCCACAATGCTGACCTTTACCATGCTATGGATGCTGTGGTCGATAAACTGGAACGTCAAGTTGTTAAGCACAAAGAAAAGATTCAGGATCACCATCACGAAAAACGATTTGAGTAATTCCTGTTGTCAGGACACCTATAATCAATTTCAATGAATGCCCTGACCAATCTTTTTACCCCTGACTGCATTGCATTAGACAACCCTGCCAAAAGCAGGGCTGATGCATTTGCAGCAGCCGGAGACCTTTTTGCCAAGCAAGTTGGTATTGAGGCAGCTGCCGTAGTCGAATTTCTCAATGCACGTGAAGATTTGGGCTCTACTGCTCTTGGAGCTGGCGTAGCGATTCCTCATGGGCGCGTCAAAGGCTTAAAGCAGCCAAGCGCCGCTTTCATGAAATTAAAAGATCCGATTGAATTTGCCTCACCCGATGGCGAACCAGTATCGATTTTGATCTTTTTGCTGGTTCCCGAAAAGGCAACCCAACAACATTTAGAAATCCTCTCTTCGATTGCACAGTTATTATCGGATGCGGATGTTCGTCAATTTATGGCCTCCGCTACCGATCCAGCAAAAGTATGTGAACGACTACAACATTGGGATGCAATAAAATGACACAGCCCCTGCTCCTAGAGGGAGTAACTGCTCAGCAGATTTTTGATGACAATGTATCCGATTTAAAATTTTCTTGGATTGGTGGGTTAGAAGGTGCAGATCGTACCTTTCCAACCGAAGCAGTCAAAGCAGCTGCAGCCAGTTCTGACTTAGTGGGTCACTTAAACCTCATTCATCCAAGTCGGATTCAAATCTTTGGCGTACAAGAGGTTGACTACCACGAAGCACTAGACCAAAAACAAAAACAGGAGCAAATTGCTAGCTTAATTTCTAAAATGCCTCCTTGCGTCATTGTGGCGGATGGCAAAGCAGCAGATGCAGACTTACAGCTTTTTTGTCAGCGCTCCTCAACACCCTTATTTACTACCCAAATTTCCGCAGCAGAGGTAATTGATCATCTACGTGTCTACCTCACCAAAATCGGTGCACCTCAAATTACGATGCACGGGGTGTTCATGGATATTTTGGGCTTAGGCGTTTTACTCACCGGAGACTCTGGTTTAGGTAAAAGCGAGCTCGGTCTTGAACTCATTTCTCGTGGCCACGGTTTAGTGGCGGATGATGCGGTAGATTTTTCTCGCCTTGGGCCTGACTATATTGAGGGTCGCTGCCCTGTGATCTTGCGTAACCTACTTGAGGTTCGCGGCCTAGGTTTACTAGATATTCGCACTATCTTTGGTGAAACTGCCGTACGTCGCAAACTGAAGTTGCGTCTCATTGTGCAATTGGTTCGCAGAACCGATGGTGAGTTCGAGAGACTACCTCTGGAGGCTCAACATATTGATGTCTTGGGCACCGCCATCCGCACAGTAAAAATTCAAGTAGCGGCTGGTCGCAACTTAGCAGTTTTGGTGGAAGCTGCCGTCCGGAATACGATTTTGCAATTGCGCGGCATCGATACCCTAAAAGAGTTTATGGAACGTCAGCGTCAACACATGAATGCTGAAGCTGACTCCGTCAAATCACAGGGTCGTTTACTCTAAATTATGCAAATTAATCTGATCACCGGAATCTCTGGCTCAGGTAAATCAGTTGCCCTGAGGGCATTTGAAGACTCAGGTTACGATTGTGTAGATAATCTTCCCGTCTCGCTTCTAGAAAGTCTGATTAGCACGCTCGAGAAAGAAAATTGTGAGCAAGTAGCTGTGGCCATTGATGCACGTCGCGGCCAATCTATTGCAGACCTCCCATTGATTCTTGAGAACTTGCGGCGCAATCACCAAGTACGAGTCGTTTTCTTAAATGCTAATACCGATACGCTAGTTCAGCGCTTTTCTGAAACCCGTAGACGCCACCCTTTATCTACCAACGCAAACCAATCCCAATCTGCAACCCTCATAGAGGCGATTGATAAAGAGCGCAATCTGCTTGAGCCACTGCGTACCCAGGCACATAGTATTGATACGAGCAATCTGTCATCACACGCCCTGCGCTCCTGGATTCAGGATTTGCTGAAAGATAAACCCGTAGGTCTGTCAGTCATTTTTGAATCCTTTGGCTTTAAAAAGGGAGTCCCGAGCGAAGCTGACTTAGTGTTTGATGTACGCTGCCTCCCCAATCCCCATTACGATAAAGTCTTAAGACCGCTCACTGGTAACGACAAACCCGTTAAAGAATTTTTAGAAAAAGTTCCTGAGGTGGTCAGCATGGAAAGCGACATCATTCAATTCATTGATAAATGGCTCCCGCATTACATCGCTGATGGCCGAAGCTACTTAACCGTAGCAATTGGTTGTACTGGTGGACAGCACCGTTCGGTCTACCTAGTAAATCGTATCAGCGAACACTTTCGCTCACAAAACCATTTAACTGGCTTACAGCTTAATTTTTTAGATCGTCACCGCGAACTGGACTCAATCCCTGCAGCAAAACCTTAATTGGCTGCGGCAAACCATAGCGTCCTAAGTGATTAAGAGGTACCCACCTCAAATCTGGGTTTGTAAAATCCAAGGGCTTTGAAAAACTCAGCCCCCAAATCTGCATCCATAAACGACGATGGGTAAAGATGTGTTTGATCTGCTGGCCTCGCACTAGCTCTTTGCAAGACTTACGCAAGCTACCAATCCTCTCTTCTGGTAAGGCGGCTTCGAGTAATGCCCCCAAACCTGGAGTAAGCTGCGATGCCCCAACAGTCCTCGGCTGCCATGGTGACTCTGGTAAGGACCAGAGACCACCCCAGATCGCCTTGCTTGGCCGCCTTTGTAAGAGCACCAAATGACCCGATCGAATCAAGAGCATGTCGCAGTCGAACTCAGGGGATTTTGCTTTAACAACCCTCTGCGGCAATGCAAGCACTTGATCACTCAGATTGGCTTGGCAGTCTTTTGTAAATGGGCATTTTCTTTCTGTACCCAAGCAAACTGGCTTACGTGCTGTACACCAGGTAGCTCCAAAATCCATTAGAGCTTGGGTGTAAACAGGCATATCCTGGGACTTGCTTGGCAATAAATCAATCGCCAATTGCCACAAGCGACTATCTACAGCCTTATCTTGTATCGCACCCTCAACAGCAAATAATCGCACTAATATTCTTTTGACATTCGCATCCAGAATTGGCGCTCTCACATGAAATGCAAATGCGGCAATCGCACCTGCAGTTGATCTGCCAACACCTTTAAGCTGTTCAAGAAGTTTGGGATCGTTTGGAAACTTCCCGGAAAAATCTTGCATCACCTGTTGCGCGCACGCATGTAAATTTCTAGCGCGAGAGTAATAGCCTAATCCTGCCCATTCAGCTAAAACTTCGTCGATATCAGCAGCGGCTAATTTTTTGACCGTTGGAAAACGCCTCATAAAGCGAGGGTAGCGCTCCAACACTGTAGCAACCTGCGTTTGTTGCAGCATAATCTCAGAAACCCAAACCGCATATGGATCATGATTGTTTTGCCATGGTAAACCTGAGCGGCCGCTGACGCTGTGCCACTGAATCAACTTTGTGGCAAAAGTTTGACTTAGCGCTTTTGACATTGGGGGCAAAAGTAAGTTGAACGTTGCCCCTGCACGATTTGTACAATCGGTGTTTTACAAACTTTGCACGGCAAACCTTTGCGGTCATACACTTTCGTCTGCACCATGAAGTGCCCAGGATCTCCCGCACTATTGACAAAATCTTTTAAACTGCTGCCGCCCGCATCAATAGCTTTTTTCAAAATCAATCTGACAGCATGAGCCAGACGCGCGCACTGCGGGCGTGTTAATTTACCAGCAGCTTTTGCAGGATGAATACCCGCCTCAAATAAACTTTCTGAGCAATAAATATTCCCAACCCCGACTACTGCTTGGCCAGCTAATAAAAACTGCTTCACCGCAATGGTGCGCTTACGAGAACTCTGATGTAAAACCTGAGCGCCAAGCTCATCTGCAAACTCGGCAGAAAAAGGTTCAACACCTAACTTTTGCAAAAGTGGATTCTTTTCAATGGGCCCTTTTGTTTTAGCATGCCATAACACTGCGCCAAATTTTCGGGGGTCGTGTAAGCGTAAGCTCAACTTACCAAACTCTAGGGTCACTCGATCGTGTAATTTCAGTGGCTCATTACTGGGCAAAACACGCAAGGTTCCCGTCATTCCCAAGTGAATGAGTAAATACCCAGTATCCATTTCCATTAATAAGTACTTCCCACGCCGCGTAATAGATCCAACCCGTTGTCCCGGGAGAATCTTTGGTAAATTAGCAGGCACAGGCCAACGTAAGCGCCCATCGAGAACTTTGACGGCGCTAAGCTTGCGTCCCTCAAGATGGGGGGCAATTCCTAATCTGGTGACTTCTACTTCTGGAAGTTCTGGCATAAATGGATTGTAGATTCGCGGATTAGAATGTGCTTATGATCAAATTCACAAGAAAATTCCTGATGCAGGGTGTATTGCTAGCCTCCCTATCCAGTGGGATCGCTTTTTCTGGTCTAAGTCAGGCACAAACCAATAAGCCGCAGACCGGCGAAGCCGTATTTGAGGTGCTTGCCTCTGAAATTGCCCTCCAACGTGGTGAGGCTGGCTTGGCCTACAAAACCTATATGGAGATGGCTCGCCAATACAAAGATCCTCGCCTTGCTCAGAGGGCGATGGAAATTGCCATTGTGGGAGGCTCCCCTGATTTAGCTCTAGCAGCTGCGAGAACTTGGGATGAATTATCTCCAGCCTCGCAAACGAAAACCAAAGAAGTATTGGTCACCCTACTTGTTTTAAACAATCGCTGGCCTGATGCTGTTAAGCCAGCGATTGCCTTATTACAACAACAAACTCCAGTACAACAAGACAATACGCTGCTGCAATTACAGTCGCTGCTAGCTAAAGCAAAAGATGAAAGCGAAGCTTTAAGAGCCTTCTATGAGATTGCGTCGACCGTCAAAATCTCCTCCAAAAATTCTGCTCTGCTTTACACGTATGCAATGTCGGCTGAAAAAGTTGGTCGCTTTGATGTGATGGAAAAAACGCTACGTGAAATTTTACGTAGCAACCCCAATGATGCAAACTCATTAAATGCCTTAGGTTATGCATTAGCGGATCGCAATACCAAATTGCCAGAGGCATTGGCACTGATTAGCAAAGCACATCAAATATCACCAAAAGATAGTTTTATTTTGGATAGTTTGGGTTGGGTGAACTTTCGCCTTGGTAAAAATACTCTTGCACTAGAACAACTACAGCAAGCATTCACTATGAAACCTGAGGCTGATATAGCAGCCCATGCAGGTGAAGTATTGTGGGTAATGAATCGTCGCACTGAAGCCGAGGATATATGGCGCCAAGGTCAAAAAATTGACGCCAATAATCCAACCCTAAAAGAAACTTTACAACGCTTAAAGCCAGACTGGTCCACTCCAGAACAGGCCTCTCAAGGTTCATGGGACGGCCGCTTTGCGGTCAAAGTCATCGGTATTACTGAATCTCAAAACCAAGGCGGCTCAGGGGGCTTTACTTTGACTCAAGATGCCCTAAAAGACATATTAGAAATTCGTAATCCCGTAGGTGGCTCGATTGCAAAAATTACGATTACTCCTGGTGAGGCAACCCTCGAGCGCGATGGTCAAGTAGTCACTGCCATCGATGCAGACAGCTTAGTACAAAACACCTTAGGACTTCCTTTGCCTGCACGCGGACTATCAAACTGGCTGAGAGGTGAAGTCAGGCCAGGTAGCGAGGCCAGCATAGAGAGAAATCCTAAGGGACAAGTGAGCAAAATTAGCCAGGATGGCTGGGACTTGGTTTACTCCTGGGCTAATAACAATCGCATACAAAAACTTAGCATGACTCGCAGTTCGAACATTGGGTCTATTGATATTCGTCTGGTATTCGATAACCCGAATGAGTAACAATACCTTGGTGCTGCGCTCTCCAGCAAAGCTCAATCTTTTTCTTCATATTATTGGGCGCCGTGCAGATGGATATCACTTACTACAATCTGTTTTCCAACTGATAGATTGGTGTGACATCGTCACCCTAAAGACAATTGCAGAAAATGAAGTGCGCCGAATCAATCCAATTCCCGGCGTACCACCAGAGCAAGATCTCGTTGTGCGCGCTGCAAAATTACTAAAAGCGTTTTGCAAATATGAAGGGGGCGTTGAGATTACTCTTCAAAAAGAAATTCCGATGGGCGCAGGATTAGGTGGCGGATCTTCGGATGCGGCAAGCACCTTGATTGGTTTGAACGCTCTTTGGAATCTTCAATTGGATAAACCGACTTTGTCTAAGCTCGGCCTACAACTCGGTGCTGACCTACCCTTTTTTATCTCTGGTCAAAATGCTTTTGTAGAAGGTGTTGGTGAAAAAATCCAAGAAATTACCCTAGATAATCGTGATTTTTTGGTGATTTTCCCGAGAGCAGGAATCGCTACATCAAGCGTTTTTCTAGACCCACAATTGACCCGAAATCATGCTCAGATTACAATTGATGGTTTTCTTGCGTCGCCATGGTCAGATTTATCGAATGATTGTCAGGCGGTAGCGATGCGAATATGTCCTGAAGTGAAGCAAGCTTTGGATTGGATTGGCCAGGCAATACCGGGCTCAGCGCCCCGAATGTCTGGTTCTGGAAGTAGCGTTTTTGCCGTCTTAGACCCTAAGACCGATACCGCAGAGCTAGAAAATCTTTTACAAAGTCTTCCAAAAGGATGGGTAGGTCGGGTTGTTCGTGGGCTAAATAAGAATCCCGCTTACAATTTGATTTCTTCAGATTGACCTGTAGGGGAATCGCCAAGCTGGTTAAGGCACTGGATTTTGATTCCAGCATGCGAAGGTTCGAATCCTTCTTCCCCTGCCAAAAACTGTAGAAACGATAAAGATAACCTTTTGACCCAATAAAGCGCTTAAGCCCATGACCGCCTCTACCCACTCAGATTTACTGACCCTATTCACAGGTAATGCAAATCCCATTTTGGCAGAGGCCGTGGCCAAAGAACTTCATCTCCCAATGGGAAAAGCATTTGTAGGCCGCTTTTCTGATGGCGAGATTCAAGTAGAAATTCAAGAAAACGTCCGCGGTAAAAATGTCGTGGTCATTCAATCAACTTGTGCACCAACCAACGACAGCTTGATGGAACTCATGATCATGATTGATGCCCTCAAGCGTGCCTCTGCTGGTCGCATCACTGCAGTGATTCCCTATTTTGGTTATGCCCGCCAAGATCGTCGCCCTCGCTCTGCGCGGGTCGCCATCTCTGCGCGTATCGTAGCCAATATGCTTCAGTCCGTTGCCGGCATTGAGCGTATTCTCACTATGGATCTGCATGCTGATCAAATTCAGGGTTTCTTTGATATCCCCGTGGACAATATATATGCCTCACCCGTGCTATTGGCTGACCTAGAAGCGCAGAAAACTCAAAAAGATCTGATCATTGTTTCCCCAGATATCGGCGGTGTAGTACGTGCGCGCGCAATGGCAAAACAACTCGGTACTGATTTAGCAATTATTGATAAACGCCGTCCTAAAGCAAATGTTTCTGAAGTCATGCATTTGATTGGTGAAGTAGAAGGACGCCATTGCGTCATTATGGATGACATCATTGATACCGGTGGAACTCTCTGTAAGGCTGCTGAAGCACTGAAAGAGCGTGGCGCCAAAGGTGTTACTGCCTACTGTACCCATGCCGTTCTATCTGGCGGTGCGGTAGCCCGAATCGCTGCCTCAGAGTTGGATGAGCTAGTTGTTACAGACACCATTCCCTTGACCCCAGAAGCATTAAAAGTAAGCAAAATACGGCAATTGACAGTAGCCCCCTTGCTGGCTGAAACCCTTTCTCGCATCAGCAAGGGCGACTCCGTCATGTCTTTGTTTGCTGAGTAAGCCAATATTCCCGTTTTCCCCTAATTTTTTAGCAGTTCTGGGGCGTTTTTAGGTTGTTGTAGGCAAAAACCCTCTTACCCACGATATAATTGAAGGCTTTTCCGTTTGGTCGCGAACGGAAATTAACCTTAACTAGGGAATTCATTATGAAAGTAGTAGCCTTTGAAAGAAGCGTACAGGGAACGGGTGCGAGCCGCCGTCTGCGCAATTCCGGAAAAACTCCGGGAATCGTTTACGGTGGTAAAGATCCAGTAGCTGTTATTGAGTTAGACCATAACGCGCTGTTTCATGCTCTCCGCAAGGAAGCATTTCACTCATCCATTCTGGATTTGGAAATTGGTGGGGCAGCACAAAAAGTGTTGCTGCGCGATTATCAAATGCATCCATTCAAGCCATTGGTCTTGCACATTGACTTCCAGCGCGTATCTGCGACTGAGAAAGTTCACATGCGCATTCCATTGCACTTCACCAATGCTGAGACCTCAGCTGCCGTGAAATTGCAAGGGGCTGTAATCAGTCACATCCTCAATGATCTGGAAATTTCTTGCTTACCAGCAGACTTGCCAGAGTTCATTGAAGTGGACTTGAACAAAATTGAAGTGGGTCACTCTATTCATGCTAAAGACCTAACATTACCAAAAGGTGTTTCCTTGGTATTGCACGTTGAGCAAGAAAACCCAGTACTTGCAAACGCACGTATTCCAACGGTAAAAGCTGCTGAGGCCGACGAAGCTGCTCCTGCAGCTGCTGCAGCTCCAGCCGCCGCTCCTGCAGATACTGCAAAGGATAAGGACAAGGCTTAATTGGCTTAAGCTGCAATCTTTGCAATGAGAAGCCCGCGCAAGCGGGCTTTCTTTTTCCCTTTTGTAGAAAAACGCTTATGTCTTTAAACTCCCACCATGACTAAATTAATTGTTGGCCTAGGCAACCCCGGCGACGAACACGCAGAAGATCGGCACAACGCTGGGTTCTGGTTTGTGGACGCCTTAGCAAAACAATTGAATGCCCGCTTTGAGTCTGAAAAACGCTTTCATGGAGAAGTTGCCAAGACAAAGTGGGAAGGCGAAGATCTCTTCCTATTAAAGCCTAACACCTATATGAATCTTAGCGGCCAAGCGGTAGGTGCATTGTGCCGCTTTCACAAAATCACGCCTGCAGATATTTTGGTCGTACAAGATGAGCTTGATCTCAAACCTGGAACCGCTCGCATTAAATTGGGTGGTGGCACAGGTGGTCACAACGGTTTAAAGGATATTCAGGCGCACTTAGGAACGCCAGGCTACTGGCGCCTACGCTTAGGCATTGCTCATCCACGGGATGTCCCAGGCGATGGCCACGTCATGGAAGTGGCGGATTATGTTTTACGTAGACCTCAATTAGCAGAACAAAAATTGATTGTTGCCAGCATTGAAAATGCTTTACAAATCTTGCCACTATTTTTAAAAGGCGACACTCAAACCGCCATGCTGGAGCTGCACTCTAAAGGCTAAGCTGTCTTTGTCTTTTTACCGGCAGTTAATAGCTTGTACTTTGTCATTAACTGCTCTTGAGACTCTGTATAGCTGGGATTAAATGGAATGCAGTCTACTGGGCAGACCTGACGGCACTGGGGCGCATCATAGTGGCCGACACATTCGGTACACTTATCTGGGTTGATTTCATAAATCTCCAAACCCATGTAAATAGCATCATTGGGACATTCTGGTTCACACACATCACAGTTGATGCATTCGTCCGTAATCATGAGGGCCATATATTGCTCGCGATACCTAGTCTTTACTTTGCTTAGCTTTGGCGATCTTCTCCACCAGCCATTTTTCTACGGATGGAAAAACAAACTTACTAACGTCGCCGCCCATCAATGCGATCTCACGCACAAAGGTGCCCGAAATAAATTGGTATTGATCCGAGGGCGTTAAAAATAAAGTTTCTACATCAGGCAAGAGATAACGATTCATGCCGGCCATCTGAAACTCATACTCAAAGTCAGAAACTGCACGCAAACCACGCACAATTACACGTGCATTGTATTCACGGGCAAAATCTTTAAGCAAGCCATCAAAGCCGACAACCTTGACATTCGAGTAATGACTTAAAACATCTGTAGCTATACCGATACGCTCATCTAAGGAGAAGAATGGATGCTTGCTTCGACTAGAGGCAACGCCCACAATCAGCTGATTAAAAATGCTAGATGCACGACGTACTAAATCCTCATGACCACGGGTAAAGGGGTCAAATGTTCCTGGGTATACAGCGACGGTCATAACTCTCCTATGGCATTAACAGCTACAGGTATGAGTTTAGCCCCTTCCGCCACGAAATAGACAGGCTTTTACCTGCCCTGCCTCTAAGTATTTTCCACAATGCCAGTCTGGCAGTAGGGCCTCTATTTCCCCAAGGGTTCGGTCAGAGGGAAATTCAACATAAATACCGCCGCCGCTAGAATCATCACAAATCCTACCAGCCTCACTCACAGCCCGATCCAATAAACCTGCATCTTGAAAAGGGGGATCTATGAAAATTAAATTACTTGAACGATCAGCCTGTTGCTTTAAATATTCAAGGCTATCTTTGTGCAAAATTTCTACTCGCCCAGTAACGGGAGAAGACTGTAAAAGAGAAAAATTTCTGAGGAGGCTTGCATGGGCTTTTTTATCTTTCTCCAACAGCAGCACCAAATCAGCACCGCGCGAAGCCGCCTCAAAACCCAAAGCACCAGTACCTGCAAATAAATCTAGGCAATGAAGTCCTGTTAGGTCTTGACCAAGCCAATTAAACACAGTCTCACGAATACGATCCGTAGTGGGTCGCAAGCTAGGCAAATCTACAACTGTTAGCAAGCGACTACGCCAAACACCGCCAATGATGCGCACTTTTTTAGGAGGCTCTGCTTTTAGGGCTTTTGCCGGCTTATTGATTTTGCGCCCCCAGTACCACAATTCTCATACGATCCATTGCTAAGTACTTTTGAAATGCGGCAGTCACCTGTTCGAGAGTAACGGCCTCAACCTGCTTAGTCCAAATCTCCATGGTGTCTAGTGGCAAATCATTCCAAGCAATCGATGAAACGTTATCTAATAATTTACGATTGTTGTCGATACGCAAGGGATAGCCGTTGACTAAATTTGCCTTGGCTGCAAGAAGCTCTGATGGAGTTGGGCCATCAGCAATAAATTTTGCAATGGTCGAGCTCATTACATCAAGCGCTAAGGCAGCCTGATCACCCTTGGTCTGCAAGCCGGCCTGGAAAATACCAGTATCTTTGCCAGGAGCAAAGTAGCTAAAGACGCTATAAGCGAGCCCACGCTTTTCACGTACCTCAGACATTAAGCGAGAGACAAAGCCACCGCCACCCAGGACATAATTGCCAACTAAAAGCGGGAAATAATCTGGGTTGCTACGAGTCACTGCTGTCATTCCCATGGCGATATGTGCTTGTTGAGAATCAAAGGGAATACGCAGCTCGCGCTGGGCTAAAGGCTCTACTGGTGAACGCTGAAACTCTGGAAGTTTTTCAACTGCAGGGCCAGATTGCGGAATCTTCTGTAGCAATGCTTGCATGATCTGATTCGCCTCTGCACGATCAACATCACCCACAATGCTGACAATCATGCGATCACTGCGATAAAACTGTCTATGAAATTGCACCAGATCAGCATAACTTACTGCAGCTACTGATTTAACTGTTGGCGAATTAGCTAAAGGGTAATTGCCATAAACAGATTTAGTAAAACTACGTCCCAATACATATTCAGGTTTTGTTTCTGCTTCAAGTAAATTAGTAATGGTTCTTTGTTTTTCGCGTTGAATGATTTTTGCTTCATAAGTGGGGGCACTCAACATCGCTGCAGCTAATTTGACAGCACGCTCCCGCAAATCTTTTCTACTCAAACTCCGAATCCGCAAAATGGCGCGCTCACCGCCGACTGATAAGCTAATATTGGCGCCCAAATCGGCAATCTCATCCGCAATTTGGGCCTCGTTTAATATGCCCTGATCACCACGCACCCCAAAATTCATAAGGGCTGCGGTCATATCTGCCAAGCCACTTTTACCGACAGGGTCATAACGATCTCCGGCATCAATACTCACCTCAATATCGACCATCGGCAGTGCTTTGGTTTGAACTAAATATCCTTTAGCACCCTTGTGAGGATCCAGCTTTTCAATCGGCAAAATCGCATGTGCAACGCCTAAATAGCCAAATGCCAAAAGACAAACTGCCAAGCCTTTATTGAGGGTGTTCATTATTTGCCCTCCTGGCTTGCTACAGATTTACGGACCTGCGGATCGAGCACGGCGATGGTTAAACCCTCATCCAGCAAATATTTTTTAGCAACTGCTTGAACTTGTTCTGGCGTAATTGTTTGCATTTTGTCCAGCATATAGTTGATATCTCTCCAAGAGAATCCAGCCATCTCCGTACTACCAATTTCCATTGCCTGCCCAAAAATAGAGTCGCGCTTATAAATTTGTTCAGACAAAATCCGCACCTTGATGCGTTTTAGCTCTGACTCCAGAATGCCTTTTTGCTTTAATTCCTCAAGCGCTCTTCGAATACTTGCCTGGGCCTGGGCTACTGTTTTTCCCTTGGCCAAAGAAGCGCTAATCAGAAATAGTTCCGGTCCACGAGAAATCATGTCGTAACCCACATTGACATCATTTACCACTTTCTCTTGCTTCACCAGAATTCGATTGAGACGTGCGTTGTCATAACCATCGAGCACTGCTGTCAGAAGTTCTAAGGCATAAGGCTCAGGATCATCCAGCTTGCCAGGCTCTAGGCGCGGCACCTTCCAGGCCATGGCTAGTTGAGCACTATCTGCTGGTGCTTTAACTTGCACCTGCTTGATCCCTTTTTGGGGTGGCTCTAGCTGCGGCTTACGTGCAGGTAATTCATGCGCTGAAACTGCACCGTAATATTTCTCTACTACGGATAAAACTTGTTTGGCATCAACATCTCCCGCAATCACTACCGTTACATTATTGGGCTTATACCAACTACGATACCAATCACGCGCATCAGATGCTTTCATATTTTGTAGATCATTCATCCAACCAACGACTGGATGTCGGTAAGGTGAACTCATATAAGCCGTTGCCGTCAAAGACTCATTCAATAGACTACTAGGGTTATCTTCGGTGCGCAGACGTCGCTCTTCCATCACGACTTGGATTTCTTTCAAAAACTCAGCATCATCAAAATTGAGATTCGACATACGATCTGCTTCTAACTTGATGACTTCATCTAGCTTTGATTTTTCAACTTGCTGAAAGTAGGCGGTGTAGTCACGCGAGGTAAACGCATTCTCACGCCCACCAACTGCAGCGACCAAGCGAGAGAACTCTCCTGACTTTACTTTGTCAGTCCCTTTAAACATCATGTGCTCTAGTACATGCGCCACACCAGTGCGGCCATTTACTTCGTCCATTGAGCCAGCGCGATACCAAACCATGTGGGCTACTGTAGGAGCACGATGGTCTTCCCTCACGATTAACTTGATCCCATTACTTAAGGTGAATTCATGAGTATCTGCAGAACCGCTTCCAGCGGCCCAAGATAATTGCGTCAAGAACAAGAATAAACAGGTAATTCGGAGTAATTTGAATGACATTTGCTAAATCACCATATCCCAAAAATTAAATTGATAAGATGCAAGGTTTAAATTGTATCGATTATGTTTGGCTTACGTAAAACCCTCGGATCCCTTTTCAAATCAAGCAAAACAGATGAAGCTTGGTTTGACGCTTTAGAAGAGTCGCTGATACAAAGTGATGTTGGTCTACCTACGACTGAACAACTCATTGGCAAGCTCCGCATAGCAGCTAAATCTGAAAAAGCCTCGAGTCCTGAAGAGTTACAGGCACTCCTGATTGCAGAAGTCTCCTCCCTATTAAAACCATTAGAACCTTCACCCAATCCACTGATGGTTGTGAGTAAAGCCACTATTCCAGAAGTCTGGCTGGTGGTTGGTGTGAATGGTGCAGGCAAAACCACAACAATTGGCAAGCTTTGCAGACTCTTTCAGTCCCAGGGAAAATCAGTCCTCTTGGCTGCAGGAGATACTTTTAGGGCTGCTGCGCGTAATCAACTGCAAGAATGGGGTGGTCGCAATCAAGTGGATGTCATTTCGCAAGAGGGTGGGGATGCTGCTGCTGTTGCTCACGACGCCATCCACTCAGCGATCTCTCGCAACAGCGATATCTTAATTATTGATACTGCAGGCAGACTTGCAACCCAAGATCATCTGATGGAAGAGCTCAAAAAGGTTAAGCGCGTCATTGGCAAAGTACTGCCTGGGGCGCCTCACCATACCTTGCTGGTGCTTGATGGCAATACCGGTCAAAACGGTTTGAGCCAAGTGAGGGCCTTTCATGCAGCCTTGGGCCTCACCGGAATCATTGTTACCAAGCTTGATGGCACTGCTAAGGGCGGTGTTATCTGCGCCTTGGCACATACACTCCGAGAAGAGCCAAAGCCGGCTATATTGGCTCTGGGTAAGGGTGAAGGAATTGATGATCTAGCCCCATTCACAGCTGAGCAATATTCCTCAGAATTATTCAATTAAATCAGTTACTTATAGATCATATAAAGCATTGGCACTCTCTTGACAGGAGTGCTAAAATAATCTTTTATCGATACCTCACACTTACTAAAAATGATTCAAAAGAAACTAGATAAACCGAATCTGCAAAGACTGCCCGTATCGCAGAGTGTGGCGGCGTCTGCATTTCCGATGTTGCCATCCCTAGGGGTTGGCACGCTTGATTCATACATTGCGTACGTCAATCGCGTACCGATGCTGAGTGCTGCAGAAGAATTACATCTTGCGCAAGAATTTCGGCGTACTGAAAATGT
>Ga0136641_1000545_pt1 | contig 16292 bp, 3 predicted proteins | sample EliLak1302023Y_FD_115312 | JGI IMG/M metagenome (GOLD analysis project Ga0136641, IMG submission 115312) | Freshwater microbial communities from Elizabeth Lake, Yosemite National Park, California, USA - 13020-23Y | ecosystem: Environmental > Aquatic > Freshwater > Lake ...
GGCAGTGGGCATGATTGTAACTGGATTTGGGGTACCTGCTGGTGTGGTTGTTACATCATTTGCATTGGGCACAGGAGGTGTGGGAACATACGTTGTTACCAATTTGACCAACACAACTGTTGCGGCTACCAGTCTAACTGGTACTGCAAATACCATCACAGTGGCCAGTACAACAAGCATGACTGTTGGCAATCAAATTACCTTTACTGGAACGAGTTTTGGTAACATTGTTAACGGTAGTACTTATTATATTCTCAGCATTGTTGATTCAACTCATATCACTGTTAGCAGTCAGTTGAACGGAACTGTGTTTGGTTTGACAACAGCCACAGGAGCCATGGAAGCCAACACTACTGCACCCAGCGAGATTGCTGGGGTGTTGGCTAATCTGGCTACGAATATCAATGCTATTAGTCCAATTTCAGACAGTACAAGCATACAAGCCAGCATCACTAAGATTTTAACAAACATCAGTAATATTATTGTTACCGGCGTTATTCCTACTCCTACCTTCCCACCAGTGGTGGCAAGTGCTTCTCAAGGGCAGGTCAATGCAGTGGCTCTCTTAATAGCTAACCTTGGATTTATTCAAGCAGAAATTATTGCTTACTTGTTGGCCAATTACCCAACACTGACTTACAACAAAGTCACTTGTCAGCGCGATGTAAAATACATTGTATGGGCAGTATGCTATGATATTGTCTACGGCGGCAATAGTGAAAGTATATATGCTGGTCAGCAGTACTGGATCAACAATATCTATCAAATTGCAAGCTATGAGCAAGCCGCTACTGTAAGTGCCATTGGTTATATCAACACACTTGCACAATTTATCATTGCCAACAATGCTCCTACCACACTGTATCAAACTGGTGTTATTCAATATGCCAACAATACATTGAGCGGCGGCAGTGTAGCAAGCAGTTCAATCAATAGCAATATTGGAAGCATACAGGCCATTGTCAACAGCGCCAGCAAGCCAAGCCCGTCAGTTACTGCACCAACTATAAGTGCAGTGGCAGCAACTTTGACAACTGCGGCCACAGCCATAAATTCAGCTAGAGCCACATTAAAGACTTCGGCCGTGACCTACACCAATGCCAATTATCCAACTATCAATGATGGTGTACAACAATCTACAATTACATCGTTGTTTGCAACAATAACTAATTTAATTACCAACGGTATCAACAGTAGAACCACGCCAACATACACAAATCCAAGTGGGTTGAGTAGCAGTGCTGTTCATGCATCGGCTGCTATTATAGCTAACATATCATTTATTACCAACGAAATTAATGCATGGATTACTGCAAACTATCCTAGTACAGTTTATGACACTGATAGCAGTAAACGAGATCTGACTTATGTGCTGGAAGCTATGGCATATGATTTAAAGTATAGCGGAAATAGTGCTACTGTTCAAGCCGCTAATCAATACTATGCCAACAACACTGCTCAACTGGTAACAGGATTACCTGCTGTTTGTGCGGCGGCCGTAGGCCGTGCTTTGAATGTGGTATCAAACGTAATATCTAACAGTATAGTCACTCCCACAGCTGGAAATTATATTGCAACTACAGGCTCAAGCGGCAGCGGAACTAGTGCTACCTTGACATTTGCCGCTCAAGCCAGTGCTCCATACACCATTGGTCAAGTTATTGCTGTTCAAGGCATGAGTCCAACTGGCTACAACGGATACTGGACTGTTACTGGATGTAACACCACCAGCGTGACTTTTGCTAACAGTACAGTTGGTAGCCAAACAGTTGCTGGTAAAATTACCAATCAAGCACTCAACAACACATGGCCAGATGGTGCTAGTCAAACAACCACAGTCACCACACTGTTCAACATTGTACTTGGTGTGATCAATAACAATGTGTTGTATACCAGTGCAACATATCCAAGTGTGACCAATTCCAATAGTGCATACACCACATTCAATATTATCGAAAGTAATTCTTACACCATTGCCACAGCCACAGTCAATTACTTGACGATCACATTCAAAGGTGGGTTCACTTACAACCAAGCCACTTGTTTTAGAGATGTGGGATATATCATTGATGGCCAAATCATTGACTTGTTGACTGACGGTACATATCAAAGTATTACCTCTGGTAAAAGTTATTATAAAAGTGTATCGGCCAAGATTGCCATTGGTCCACAATACGTTCAAACTGTTGACGGTATAAAATTTGCACAAAGTTTGGCATTACAAGTACTAAGCCAAACCACAAAAACACGTTATCAAACACTGGTAACACAGTATACCAACGGTGCGTTGAATGCCACAGTTGGTACCAACATTGCCACAGCAACTTATGTAAGCAACACAACCAATTCTTTAACAATCACCAGTCTCTCAGGTGTATTGATTCCTGGCATGGCGCTGACTGGAACTGGATGGACAAACTCTACTCCGGTTACCATTACAGCCGTTACAAGTCCAATAACAGTTGCTATCAGTGCGGCACCTGCTGGAACACCCAGTGGCGATATAACATTCACTGCAACACCAATTACCACATTGAATGCCAACATGAATACCATTGTGAGCATCATTTCCAACGGTATAGGTGCGGCACCCACACCTAGTTTTGGTACCGGTTATTACACATTGACATTCGACAACGGTGGTAATGGATTCGTGGATCAAGGACTGCCTGGTGCAAATCATATTCTTCCAAATAAGATCCTGCTAGGCAATCAGAGCGGCGCCTATGGACAAATTGTCAGTTATGTTCCGGGAACAAGTGTATCCTATGATACCATAACATTGAACATGACTCGTCCAGGCTTTTTCAAATTTGTATCCACAACCGCAAGCGGCAGTATTGGTGCGTTTACAATAACCGTGGCTTCAACCACTTATACTGTAAACTATAACAGTATCAGTAGTATTGTTGTTGGCATGGGTGCGTTTGGTGTCGGTATTCCGAGGGGAGCATTGATTACTAACATTCTAGGCACTGTTATCACATTGAATCTACCAATTACTTCTACACTCATAACCAGTGCAGTAACATTTGGAGAGATACTGGACTTTGGTGAGCAGGTTGCAGATCAAAATATCACTGTGTTTGTTGAAAGTGGTATCTACTACGAAGACTATCCATTAAAATTATCTGCCAACGTAACCATTAGCGGTGATGATTTCCGTCGTACAATTATTCGTCCGTTGGATCGTGTTAGTCAAAGTCCATGGCGCAGTACCTTTTTCTATCGAGATAGCATTATTGATGGAATGCAAATTGGTTTAATCAATTTTAGTGGTACTGACTTTGCCGCTGTTACAAACAGCACAGCAACTATCAGTGGTGTTACTGGATCAATAACAATTACTCTTGGAGCTGGACAAACTGCCAGCCCAAGTTGGATCGGTTACCTGTTTACAGACGGCACCAATGAAGCGGTGTCTGGTGGTACAAGTTCACAAGACGGCATAAGCCCTCCAGGCAAAGCAGTTATTGTTACAGTCAGCGGTAACACAATGACCTGTACTGTGGTATATCCATTTGTGGCTTTAACCACTTACAGTGCAGGCACATGGCACATGTACAATACAACAAATTATGGCCGTCATTATTTGAGTAATCCATTGGATATCAACAGTACCCCAAAGAACAATAAAAACATGGACGTATTCTTGGTAAACGATGCTACACGCATCAAACTAATCAGTTGCCAAGGTCATGGCGGATTCATGATGGTGTTGGACCCAGAAGGTCAAATCAAAACCAAATCGCCGTATGGTCAAGAATCAGCCAGCTTCTCTGGCAGTATTAACAAACAGAGATTTGCTGGTGGACAATTTATTGACGGATTTTCTGGACGTTTGTTTGGCACCATTACTGGTATTGCAAACACAGGTTATCAAATAACTGTTACTGGCTCATTCAATAGCGGGTTGGATGTAAGACCGCCGCAAACACCAACGGCATTCTATGTGTTAGGAACTCGTTATCAAGTCAACAATGTGGTAAGTTGGAACTCCAACACATACACCACAGTGTTGAATTTGGATACCAGTACTCCATTTTATCCGCAGTCAACTTACAGCAGTAGTAAATTAAGTACCAATTTGTATTCTACAGTTCAGCAGAACATAATCGAAGCAGTAGCTTTTGACATGGCTCTGACTTCAACGGCTGTCTTAAACAACAGTACCATTGGTGGTACTGGTGGTACCACATTATCTGTGGGAACTGTGGGCTCAGGCACAATCTATGTGGGCATGTTCTTGACTGGCACCGGTGTTACTCCAGGTACCTACATAACTGGTAACATAAGCGGAAGTACTGGAGCTGGCAGTACTTGGAGTGTGAACATCAAGCACACTGGATTTGCCAGTACCACTATCACTGGTACACTATACTCCAACTACAAGAGCGCGGCACTTGGACAGTATTTCTTATTGACAGCCTATGCTGTGATAGCTTTATCAAAAGCATTAGTTATAAATTCATATTCATATGTTGGTAATCAAATTACAGCATTGGGTCTTACCGCATTGAACACGTTGGCGGTGAAAGCCAACGTTACCACAATCACCAATATTATAAGTAACGGTGTAGCAGGTGCCAGCACACAAAGTACTGTGATTCCGACACTGCAATTCCCAATACCAAGTGGCAGTTCTGCAACCACAGACAATGTGTTGGCAAGTAAAATTTTACAAGCCAATAGAGTATTCTTGCAAAACGAAATGACTGCTTACATAGCCAGTACAGCCAACTTGGGCGGGCTTTCAGGTTACAGTTCTCTCAAAGTTCAACGCGATACTGGTTTTATCATTGATGCATTGACCTATGATGCATTGTATGGTGGCAACAGTGCCACATATGATTTCTCTAATAGCTACTATGTGAATAGTGTTTTACAATTGACACCAGGCATCCAAGCAGTATACTTGACAGCATTCACACGTCTAAGCAATATTTTAGCAAACTTGTTAGGCAATGTGTCTATCACTGTTTCCCTTGGTAACAACATTGCACAAGTTACCAGTTTACAAGCTCCTGCTAGCCCAAGTACACAAGCTACTGGTTATAGCAGTTTAATTACTCTGCTGTACAATTTCTTGAACACAGGCACATGGGGTGTGATTACACGTACCAACCCAACTGTGAGTGGATCAGACTTTACTAAAATATACACAACCAACAGAGCCGCCATTGTTAGCAACACAACAACTTATGTGTACGGTTCAGGTGGTAGTGGTGGCGGTGCTGGTATTGGTATTAACCTTGAAACAGCTGGTAACAAGTCCATGTTGGCCAACGACTTTACACAGATTAACGACCTTGGCTATGGTATCTTTGTAACCAATGCGGGCTTAACAGAACAAGTTTCAACATTTACCTACTACTGTTATACAGCTTACTGGGCCTTGAACGGTGGCCAGATTCGTTCAGTTGCAGGTTCAAATGCCAACGGTGTGTACGGTTTGCGTGGTACTGGCAGTGACGTTACTGAATTGCCAAACTACAACAACATGAGTCAGGACATGGCACAAAGTGCCCGTATCTATAACCAAGGTGCATATTTTGGCACCATGACTCCAACAGTTACCAGTCAAGTATTGAGCATTTATGTGACTGGCTACAGTTATGTTCCATACAACACTACTGAATTGGAAATTGACCATACCTTGGCTGGCGGAGGCATTGTTAGATACTTGATCAACAGTGCGTCAAAAACTCCGGTGACGTTTAGCGGACAAACAGTATTACAATTGACATTGAGCACCAGCGGAACTAACAATACCAGCAGTAACGGTTTGGCCTATGCAGTATATGATGGTCAAGTGGTCACATTGCGTGTGCTACAGAATATCAAATTCTATAACATTGATAACGTTCGTCCGGTGCGTCCAAGTACTGCGCTACAGTATCAAAACAACTTGGCACAGATCTATCGTATTATTGCGTATAACTTGGTGGAATCCACAGGTGAAGCATTACCATCCAATACTGCTATTCTGGGCATGGATACATCGTTTGCCTATTACAAATTTGTTGTTGATACCACTAACTATGGTAACGCAGATCCAACTGTGTATGTTGGCTCGGCCACTGCAATTTATACGTTGAGCACAACAGCATCCTTGGTTGTTTCTAACAGCAGTAAAGTGGGAACCATCACAACAGGACAAATTGTTGGCGGTTATGGATTTAAAGGCAACAAAGTTACTGGCGTGACTGTTGGTTCTCCTAGTGCCAGCTATACCACCATTACGTTCAGCGGACTGTGTCAAACAACACCAGTTGGGCCTGTGTATTTTTCAACGGTCACCCAAGGTAATAATTTAGGCGACAATAAGATATCAGTATTGCAAGTTGCTGATGCAACCACTATTGCTCAGATCAATAGCGGAACTTATATCTTTGCATGGAATGGTCGTACACACCGAGTCATACAATATGTTGTTCCTGCGTCCCCTGCATCTGGTGTTTATACCACAAGTAGCTATGCATCATTGGGCGGCGGTTCATACAGCATGACTGTGTCGGCCGTTGCAGGAACCATTATCAAAGGACAATTGATTACAGGCTCTTTAGGCGGCACAGTTTACTTTGACGGTACACAGGTAGTAACATCAGTTGTATCTAGTACAAGTGCTGGTGGTGTAGTTACCAGCGTGGTGACATTCACCGGTGCGGCTACCAACACATTGGCCGGAACTCCAAGCATTACATTTGGTGTATACTTAGTACCTGGTTATTTGCAGTTGGATTCTAATCCAGTAAACAATATCGGTAGTACAGGTACTGGTGTTGGTGCGCTTACCTATGTTAGTAATACCCTGGCAACTGGCAGTACTGTTCAAAAATTAGTAACATTCAATATACCTTATAACAATTTATTGGCATATCCTCCCGTTGATAGTTTCTTAACTGTAGCCAACCAAGGAACCAGTAGCTACAACGGTAACTATCAAGTTACCGCAGTGGCCAATACTACACAACTTTCGCTAAGTGGTAGCAACATTCCAGCTTCCACTGTGACTGTAAATTCTAGTTCAGGTACTACCATCACATTGGCCACTACTCCAGGATTAACAGCGGGCGCTACAATAATATTTTCTGCGGCAGTTGGTACCAATGTTGGATCAGGAACCACTTACTATGTTTTGACCAACGTTGGCTCATCGCTAACTATCAGTAGCGTTCCCGGTGGAACAGCAGTTACCGTAGGTACCACAACGGGATTGAGTATAACTGGTACAGTTGGTGCCATTAGCGGATTCACTACCAACTTGACAGTGGGCATGGTTATCAGTACTAGCACTGCTGGTGCTTTTATTCCTACCACAAGTTCAACTGGTATCAACGCACTTACCAATCCAAGCGGCATTACTATTATTCAAAGTATTGATAGCACAACCAAATTCACAGTGAGCCCAGCAGTTTGGATTCCATCGGGAATCACAGTGAACTGTCAAGTGGTGGCCACTGTGTCTGCAATAACTATTACCAATAGTGGTAGTGGGTATGCTCAAGCACCAGGTATCACATTCAGCGGTGGTGGTGCTACTAGTCAAGCCACTGCCAGTTGCACAGTCAATACCACAACTGGAGCAATTGCCTCAGTCACAGTCATTAGTCCAGGATATGGTTATACCAGTACTCCAACTATTACATTGAGTGCAATTTCAGGAACTGTGGTAAACACACTTGGTGGTACCACTAATGCAGTTACACTGAACAGCGTCAGCGGCATTATCGCTGGCACTGCTATCACATTTGGTGGAACTAGTATTGATGCCAACATAACTGTTGGCGTAACATACTATGTTATTGGCACTGTTGGAAATCAAGTGACACTAAGTGCAAGCCCAGGTGGTATTACGCCAATTGCCCTAATTGGCGGAACTGGTTCCAGCATGACATGGAGCACTCCAGGTACTGGTATTTTGACCCCAGTATTGACCAGCAATCCAGTACAGGTGGTAACTGGTGGTTCGGCTGGGTTCCAACAGTTACAAGCAACACTATTGTATCCAACAGATCCAGGCAGTGCTGGCACTGTGGTAAGTACCTCCAGCCCAAGCACAGTTACTCTAAGCAGTACTACTGGAATGAGTGTTGGTAACGACATCTACTTCAGTGCAGGTACCACCAACTTTGGTGGTGTGCTATCCAGTGTGATAACTGCTGGTTCGTTTGTTAGTGGTAACAGTTATATCATCTTAACAATTGGAACAACAAACTACACACTGATAGGTGCGGCCAGTAATACAGTTGGTTTGAGATTTACTGCATCAGCCACTGGTGCAGGTACAGGTACAGCACAACCAGTGTATTACATTGCTAGTATTGCAAGTCCAAATATTACACTTGCACTAACAAGAGGTGGTGCAACTATTACCAGCATTACCACCGTGGGCAGTGTAACCAGCACAGTATTCTACACACCAAGTTTCACTTACGGTAGCGGTATTACTGTTACTAGTTTTACTAGCAGTGTACTACAAGGTAGTGGAACATATAATGGAATGTACTATGTGACATTTGCATACACAGGAGCCGCAGTTGCAACAGGTGTATATTATTATGTTGCGGGTAACAGCAACAACTTGTTTAATGGTTACTACTTGTGCGTGGCTAGTTCAACCAACACAATCACATTGGTATATACCTACAGCCCAACAGCCAACAGCAACACATACGGAACTGGTACTACAACAATTACCAAAGAAGTTACAAGTGCTACCAGCACCAGTTTGGGTATCAGCAAACCATTCAACACAAATTACAGTACCACACTGCGTATTGGTTATGCACAAAATGCAGGTGGTGCTATTACAGTTCGTATTAGTACTTGCCGAGCCACAGGACATGACTTCTTGGATATTGGTACTGGTGGATTTGTTACCAGTAACTATCCAAACCAAATTTATGGTAACGCCATTATACCTGCTACACAAAGCAATCAGGTGTTGGAAGAAACTGTGGGGCGTGTGTTCTATGTTACCACTGACCAAAACGGTATTTTCAAAGTGGGACGATTCTTCCAAGTTGACCAAGGTACTGGTACTGTCACATTCTCCGCAAGTATTGCGTTGAGTAACCTAGACGGTCTTGGATTCAAACGTGGTGTTGTGGTTGCTGAATTCTCCACAGACGGTACCATGACTGGTAACGCCAGTGACGTGGTTCCTGTACAAAGTGCTGTGCGTAGTTTCGTAGACTATAGACTGGGCATTGACTATAGCGGTGCACCAGTTGCCAGCAACAGTTTGATTGGTCCAGGATTTTTATCACTTAATGGCACACTGGCCATGAAGGGTAATTTGAACATGGCCAATTACAGTATTGGCAACGTGGGTATGCCAGTTAGTGGTGTCAGCCAATATGATGCGGCCAACAGAGTATATGTTGACGGAGTGGCCAATGCCACAAACAACATTTACAAATTTGCTGATGTGGCTATCAAGGCTACGGGCAACTACGGAGCATTTGGTGTATCCAATGCATTGACTGTGTTAAATGTGTTTGGTACAGTTGTTCCTGGCATGTTGGTTACTGGAACTGGATTTGCCAGTGGACAGTATGTGGTCAGCGTAATAACAACTCCCGGCACTATCTATACCGGTGCCACTGTGGTTGCAACTCTCAATGCCAGTTACACCACTACGCCAAGCGGAGTTATAACATTTACCAATCAGTCCAATGGTAATTTCCTGGTATACGACTCAGGGTTTGCCAAATGGACCAATATTGCACTGCCATCGTCCACTACACCTAGCGGTAGTCCAGCTGGATCACACATTGGATTCACATATGCCAACGGTGCTCCGGGAACAATAACCAGCACAATTCAAGCCAGTACTATTGTTGACAGCATGGTCAACGCTGGTGCGGCAATTGCGCAGAGCAAACTGGCGTTGCAGGCCACCGCCACGCTGGGTTCAGCCCCTGTGGCATTTACACAGAGTGCGGCTGGCTTGTCAACATTCAACAGTAATGTGTTCACCACAACATATGGTTGGGTTGATTTGTTGGACTCAACCAGTAGCACTACTGGTATTGCTCTAAGCAAGTTACGCCAAATGGCAACTGGCTATGTGCTGGGTAACCGCAGTGGCAGCGCCGCAGTACCAGGGCTGATTACTCCAGGCAATGTGGTCGCAGACGGCGATGGTCTTAAAAATGCATTGTTCAATACTGCCAATGCGGTAACTACCAATTCCAGTGCCAACATCATGATGACACTGTATGACGGCTCAAATACCAACAACAACACTTATGGTGTAATTGGTATCACAACCAACGGTACAGCAAGCAAGATTGTTAAAACTGACTCAAGTGGTAATATCAGTGCCGCAACCGGTTACATTGCAAATGGCACCAAGTTTGTTAGTAGCTCTGGCACTACCGTAACATTCTTGACACCGGCACAAGTTTCAGCAATGACCATTGCTGATGTGGCTTCCAGCTCAACAACCACAGTGAACGGTGTGTTAAATGCCGCTGGCACTTTGATTACCACCACACTTAATGCTGGTTCTACTGTTGGTACAGCGGCAACATTATCCGGACAGTGGAGTTTGGGAAGTTTGAGTTCATTTGATGCTAGTGCAGGTACACTAAAATCCAGTAACTTGACTACTGGCAGTGCGCTTAATAACGGAACATTTACTGGACTGTGGACATTTAGTCAAGTTACTGCATTCACCAGTTCAATCACAGCCAACGGCGGTATTGTTACCAATAATGCCAATGTCACAGTTGGCACTGGCACAGTGAGCGCGGCCACTGTAACTGCTACCACATTAACAGGTACATTGAGCACTGCGGCACAAACTAATATTACTAGTGTAGGTACACTATCTGCATTAACAGTCAGCGGTGCGCTTACAACAACCAATATTACAACAGGTAGTGCTCTTACTGCTGGAACATTTACTGGCACTTGGGATATAACTGGACAGTTGCAAGCAACCTACGGTGACTTGGCAGAGTTCTACGAAGGTGATCAAGATTATGCTCCCGGCACTGTGTTGGTGTTTGGCGGTGATAAGGAAGTTACAACAACTGACATTATCAACGACACTAGATCAGCTGGTGTGGTAACTACCGATCCAGCTTATGTGATGAACAGAGAACAGAAAGGCATTGCAGTTTGTATAGCATTGGCGGGCCGTGTTCCATGTAAGGTAGTGGGTCGTGTGAAGAAAGGCGACATGCTGACCACAAGTGCAACCCCTGGTTACGCTGTAAAAGCGTTGACTCCAACACTGGGTGCTGTGATTGGTAAAGCATTAGAAGACAAAGACTACGGCGAAGCCGGAGTTATCCAAGTAGCTGTAGGGAGAGTATAATGACTCAACAAACAATCAACGTAGGTACAACGGCAAACAGTGCGACTGGGGATCCTATTCGTACTGCATTTACAAAAGTAAATGCAAATTTTACTGAACTTTATGCCAAACCAGAATATATTAGCAAAACCAGTTTAAAAGCTGTGGTCGCGGCAAGTTCTAGCTTTGCGGATTTCCAATCAAGAATAGCCGCGCTATAACGGTAAATACATAAACGAGAACGAAAACCATGGCACAGCAAACGATTAATCTAGGAACATACCCAAATGACGGCACTGGCGATGACTTGCGCACAGCATTTACCAAGGTAACTGCCAATTTTGGGGAACTTTACACGCAATTGGCCGCAACAACCGGACAAAATGTTGGAGTGGGCGTGGGCGTATTTTCAGCAAAAGTCAACAATGTACTGACTTTAAAAAGTATTACTGGCAGTAACGGCATTGTGGTCACATCCACTGCCAACACTGTAAACATCCAGGCGCCCAGTCAAGTAACATCTTTGTTGACAGATGCTAATCCAAGACTTGGTGGAGATTTAAATCTAAACGGTCATTATGTTACTGGCACAGGTGATGTACGAACAACCGTTTGGGGACTGGATCTCCGAAGCATCAACAACCAAGTGAAAGCATTGCTCAGCGGATCCATTAGTGATTTTGGAACTTACAGCAATCCGCTTGGAAACCCATTCGATTTAGGAACCTTTTAAGGTAGGAGAAATATATGTCATTACAAATTAGACGCGGTCCAAACGCAGGCGCAGGCGGTAGAACTGGAGTTACTCTAGTACCAGGTGAAATTGCTTTCGTAACTGATTATGCAACCGCCAATGTGTCGCCCATGTGGATCGGGGACGGCGTTACACTGGGTGGTATACCCGTTTCTCCCGTGCTATCAGTTAACGGATTGACTGGCAACATGTCATTGACAACCGATACAGTTGGCGAAGGCAATCTCAACAAGTATTTTACCAATACCAGAGCAAGTGATGCAGTTGGCGCAATGTTGGCAGCTGGCACACTGTCAGGATTGACAGTTAGCTACAACAGTACAACCCATGCCATAACAATTACCAATACCAACGTGATTCAAACAGGTGCTACTGGTGCTTTGGCATACTGGGCAGGTAACGGTACTACATTATCACCAAGTAACAGTATTACTTGGAGTGAAGCATCAAACAATTTGAATATCCTTAATGGTAATTTTTCATTACAGAACAACTATTCAGGCAGTCAAAATCTTACATTTAGTACATATTCGAGCGACAATAAAACTAACACTGCAACATTTAGAAAATCACGCGGAACCAACATAACTCCAACGGCATCAATTGCAGGTGACGGTATACAGTTATTGACATTCCAAGCATTTGATGGCATAGCATATCGTAATAGTTCAACAATAAAAACTGGAGTAGAAAATAATGCAGTTGTATCAACTGGTATCACAACTGGTGTGCTACAGCTTGAAGCAATGGATAACACAGGTGTTGTTAGTCCTAGATTAACTGCATCCGGATTGTTGGGCGGCGTAGTTGTTGGCCCATACTATACCACAGATACTGGTAGTGGATTAATGGTTATTCGTCAGACTCTTAGCAGTAACGGTAGAACTCCATTAGGTGTTTTTAATATTTTTAGTGATGCGTTTGGCGCACAGTTAAGTCTTAACAAAGCTCGAGGCACTTACACCGGACCTCTTGCATTATCAGTCAATGACACCATTGGTGCATTAAACTTCCGTGGGTATCACGGTACTGGATATGCCACTTCCGCAAGTATCCAAGGCGAGGCGGCTCTTACTCCTAATAGTGGCATTGCGCCCGGCGCATTGACTTTTAAAGTAGCTAATGCAAGTGGTATTTTAACTGAAGCCTTACGAATTGATTATAATAACACCACTACCAGTAACGGTAACTTTACCATCAACGGTACATTAACTGTTAACGGATCAACTGTTACAACCAATACTACAACTATTAACGTTGAAGATAAGTTGATGAAACTGGGCTACTTGTTTAGTACCCAAGTCAGTACTACTGGTGCTGTTGGATCGGTTAAGGGACTATTACTACAAGGTTCGACTGCATTTACATCCAGTGGAGTTAGTGTAACTGCGGCAGCAACATATACCAGCATAAGCCAAACAGCAACCAGTGGGGCAGGGTCTGGTGCAGTATTTACAGTACAAAAAACTGGATCTGCTCCTAACTATTGTAGTACCGTTGCACTTGCTAATGGTACTATTGGTTCTATCAAAGGTGCATTAGTACAAGCATCGACTACATTTTCGGCTAGCGGAGTTAGTGTAACTGCGGCATCAACGTATACTGCTATAAGCCAAACAGCAACTAGTGGATCTGGATCTGGTGCAATATTCACTATACAAAAAATTGGTGTTGGAACTGCATACAACGGTGCTATCGTAATTACTATTACCACAGCAGGTACAGGATATGCAATCGGCGATACAGTTACAATTCCAGGTGCAAGCCTAGGTGGTGCAACACCTGCAAACAATCTAGTGTTGACTGTAGCTACCGCATTGGGCAGTCCATGGACTAGTACTATCACTGGACTAAGTGGAGTTGCTGGTTTAGTTGTTGGCGGCACAATCAATGCGGCAGCTGGCACTGGATTATTATATGGTGGAAGCCCAACAAGTTGTGTTATTACCACAATTGGTTCAACCAGTATAACTTACACTCTTACAGGCGGTACAACTCCAGTTGCTGGAACTATTACATCATTGGTACAATCTAGTAACCTTACTATTACAATAACTAGTCCAGGTGCTGGTTATGCAATCAACGATACTGTTACTCTGCCAGGCGCTAGTGTGGGCGGTGCAACTCCCGCAAACAACCTAATATTAACTGTTACCACAGCACTCGGTGGTCCGTGGACTGCGGTACTTACCGGTATGACTGATACCGTTGGTTTACAAGTTGGCAGTGCAATCACAGCAACTGGTAGTGGTACTAGTGGTACTGTTACTGCTACTGCAACAACTCATGCTACTGCTAGTTGCAGTGCTGGATCAATTGCTGGTACAACACTTACAGTTTCTGGAACTGTATCAGGAACGTTTGTTATTGGTATGGTGTTAAGCGGTAGTGGTATCAGTCTAGGAACTTATATTGTCAGTGGTAGTGGAACTACATGGAATTTGAATGCTAGTGACGTTGTTGGTTCTACCACAATAACTGGTACAGCAGATTTAATTACAGTTTCTAGTACAAGCAGTTTACAACTTAACACCATTATTACTACTCCAAGTGCATTTGGTGGGCTAACAACCAGTACTAATTATTATGTTAATAACGTTGCAAGTGCTACACAATTTTCAGTTGTGTTAATAGCCGGTGGTACAACTCCAGTCACATTAACCACAGCATCAGGAAGTGTGTCCTTAACATATCTTAACGGTAGTTTAGGTGGCGCTGGTACTTATCTAGTTTCTAATGTCATAAGTGGAACAAGTGTTGGATATACCGCAACTGGTGGTACAACTCCAGTTGCTGGTCCTGTAACAAATATTGCTACAAACGGTGCTACCGACTATACTGCCGATGGCGGTGGTATACAAGTTTACGGTGCAACTAATAAAACATTAACATGGTCTGGCACAACTAGTGCATGGACATCAAGCGAGAATGTCGTCTTGGCAAGCGGTAAAAAATTATCGTTGAATGGTTCGGTCAGCGGTGCAGTTTCATTTACCGCAACTGGTGTAGTGGGTACACAAAACTATGTGTTGCCCACATCATTGCCGGGAACTAGTGGTTATGCATTGGTCAGTGATACCAGTGGCGTAATGAGTTGGGCCGCAGTAAACAGTTCTACAATTAGCGGAGCACAATTGACTAACGGTGCCACAGTATCCGGTGGCAGTTTGACATTCAGTGGAAACATAACTGCACCAGCATGGACCACAGGTGGTATTAGACACGTGTCAGTTCCGGCCACACTGACGGACACAACCAGTACTGGCGTTGTGACCAATGCTTATACCAATAACTTTGGTGGTAACACCATTGCCGCAACAGGTATAGTGACTTATACCAACTATGGCACTGTGTTTATCAACAATCCATCACCGGGTGCTAATGTAACTATTACTAATCCATGGAGTTTGATCACCGCGGGTAATGTATTGCTGGGCGGCGACCTAGTTGGTGTTGCAACACAAAATGTATTCAACACCATATCAACAACAGTAAACGCATTTGGTGGTGCAACTTCAGCATTAAAGATCGGCGCAAGTACTGCGCCCATTACTGGGTTTGCCGCAACTGCTACTACATCAAGCACAGCCGCAAGTTTGGGTTACGTGGGTATGCCGCAGAACACTCAGTCAAGTGCATATCCAGTTGCTATTGGCGATGCTGGCAAACACATTTATGCTAGTGCCACAATGACTGCTACTATTCCAGCTAACGGTTCAGTAGCGTTCCCAATAGGCACAACCATTGCATTTATTGCGGCAGCTGGTGCCACATTGACCATTGCTATCACCACTGATACCATGTACTTGGGCGGTACAGGTACTACAGGTTCACGCACCCTAGCACCATACGGTATGGCTACTGCGGTCAAGGTAACTGCTACCTCATGGTTTATTAACGGAACAGGATTGACCTAATATGACTGGTATCATGATGCATCACACTAGCCACAAGAGTGCGCCATCAGGCCCGTCTTTTGATTTCAGTGCTCCACCACAACTGGTCAGTGCCAGTTTTGACGGCACTACACAATCATTACAGGCTACCAATGCGGCATTTACTTTTGCTGGAGACTTTACCGTTGAAGCTTGGTTCCGGCCTACGAATGTGACTGGCACACACTACTTGTTCACCCTAGGAGGAGCATCAGCGGGGAAATACGCTGTTTTTTTAGTAGGAACAAGTGTTACCACAAATTTGTTGAGCAGTTCTAATGTGACTTATACC
>Ga0136641_1000547_pt1 | contig 16253 bp, 34 predicted proteins | sample EliLak1302023Y_FD_115312 | JGI IMG/M metagenome (GOLD analysis project Ga0136641, IMG submission 115312) | Freshwater microbial communities from Elizabeth Lake, Yosemite National Park, California, USA - 13020-23Y | ecosystem: Environmental > Aquatic > Freshwater > Lake ...
CTCCATTAAGCATGGTCGTAGTGTTAGTCCCTACCCTTGCAAAAACATAAGGAACGAACGAAGTAGGGCCTTGCAAGGTAATCAGCTGTCCAGCTGCTCCACCAGTTACCACGATTGAATGCAGTCGAATCATTGCTGATGAATTAATCGGTATAGTAATATTTTGAGCAGCACCATTAGCAGTAAAAAAAACAATTCCGGGTGTTAGTCCACCGATAGGAACTTCGTACCACGGAGCAGCAAAAAACCCAGCTGGATAATCGGCCGTCTGGCCTTTATACCAGTCTTGCCCAACTGCTAAGGATCCAGAAGAAGTGTTATTGCTGCCAGCACTTCCGCCAGCGTAAATAAGTGCATCTACGTTTGCCAAGTCTGCTCCAATAGCAATTAATTCATTGTTATACGTTCCGGCCGTAAAAGGAGTTTGACCGTTTACCGTCACCGTCACCGAAGTATCTAGTCCGGCAGTAATCGGGAATCTAAGCAAAATAGACCAGTTAGCACCGGAAGCACCTATTACTGGAGTTAAATATGGCGGCGTAAATGATTGATACGAAACTCTCGATTGATTACCTACAACTGTTGCGTTTGGTGATTGACCTGTTGTAGTGCTATTAGCTCCAACTGCAGTTATTAATACATACAAGCTTCGATAGTTAGCCGGAAGTGGAATCGTATAGCTAGCACTTAATGGATTTCCGTTACCTTTATACGTATCTGTCTTCAGTACGATTTGCTGCTGGGAAGTAGTCACCGTATCGGCGTAAGCAGTCGGATAAACTGGCGGCACTTCTTCGCTAGTAGCTGCATATCCATTAATACTTGCCACGTACAGTGCTCCGGGAATCAGCCCGGTAGTAGTAAGAACTAACTGTTCTGCCGTACTTAACTGCACTGGCCCCCAGCTATTACTTCCCTTGAACTGTCCATAAACAGTTGCTCCGCTACTAGCAGTAGTCATAGCCGTATCGTCTGCACTGGGAAGCGTTATCGTAAATATCCACGTTTGAGAAACTGGAATAGATTCGAACGTAAATACCGCCGTTCCATTACTATCGGCATTATTGCTTATATTTTTAGATAGTTGCTGGATCACGATTTATCTCCAGACACTTGACTGCGAATATCTGATTCCCAATCGTACTTATCACCTTCGTCTTCGTCAGCCGTCTTTGAGCTTCGAGACGTGACGTTATCGATAAGTTTATTAGTGCCGGATTTAACGCCGCCAGTGACCCTTGCACCTATCGTTGATAGTGCTGCTTGACCTATGGTACTTCGAGCAGTTATGGCAAGTCCTAGCTGCGCTACGCCTAGAAACATAATGACCGTACCAACGCCGATTGTAAGTCCAGCGACGATAGCCTTCGCTTGGCAAGCGTTGATAAGACTGAACTTACCTACACCGAATACGCCGGGAGTCCCTACGAGAACCTGATCGCTGGCGCAGTTAGTAAAGCTGCTATTTGATCCACCGTTATTAGTCTGTCCCGGCCCAGTCTTTGTAGCGACTCCACCGGGACTATTAGTACCAACGTACACCGAGCTGCCGCCGGACTGTTGAATCATTCGCTTGCCGTCCGATCCCCACGCTCCGTCAGCTGTGATTGCATTAGCAATCGAATTCACAGTGGCATTATCGTCTTGCAAGGCCGTAATGATAGGAGTGTGTCCATGCTGCAAGAAGCTGACTAGAGCATTAATACCGGCAGCTTGCGTAGGGAAGGTAAGCACGTGATAAAGGCCGTTATGAAAGGAGTTCCAGACTCCCGGTTCGATTGCTTGACGACTCTGGCCGTAGTTATCGACTCCCGGAGCACTGCCGATCTGTCCCCATTGATTTAGATTGCCAGTAGAAGAAGTGATAGCCAGCCAGTTATTAGCAGCGTCAGGCATACCTTCATTACGCCACCATAGATTCAGTGCTTCGAGCTGGGCTTCATTCTGCGGAGCACCTAAAGTCTTTAGTAGGTGATATTCCCACATGGGATACTTCGTAGTTGTCTTTGCCATTATTTAGCCTTAGCAAATCGCTGCCAGACTCCATTCGATCCAGTTCCGTCAGCCTTAGAGGGATTAGCAATCTGATACTCATAACCACCTACGAAGACTGCACAGATAATCCCGGCGGCAATCAGTGGAACTTTATCGTTCATAGATTGAGATACAGCTGCACCAGTGGCAAGCACGATTGCCGTAGCTGCAATCTCTCCAGCTCGAATACGCTTCACGTTCCCGGCCTTAGCTTCTTGTTCATGGAAGAAGGGACTAGCCACAGTGAACCAACTAGGGCAGAATCCGGCAAACACTCCCGAAGCTTCACCGATCAGAAGAATGATTGTAGTCCAGCGTTGCGTGCTATTCTCCATGACTGGACTTTAGTAGAAGATAGAAGTCTGATAACGGTTAGACATTTTGTGCCGTTGATCAAAGGTACGTGGATTAGAAGCTCCTTTATCTGGAGTCTCCGCTACTAGGTACGTGATATCAGTCGTACGTGGATCACGTACTCCACGATTGCGTGGCAGCTTCATATACGTCATGCCAGCCGGAGCGAACCAGACAGAATTCTTACGTGAGAGCACGTGCTTAGGAGCGAACGTGCGCTGATTATGAGTGAAGTTTCGACTTATGTTAATCATTAGTACCTACCAGCCATAAAGTCACGTGCTCCGCTGCCACCAAGATCGATCCAGTGCTTACCGTCACAGTCAAGGCTAATAACGTCCACAGTGCCGTCAGGATTGATTCGCATATAAGAAGTGGCAGCATGAGTACCGTCTACCACGTCACTAATAAAGCGTCCAACTGCAAGTGAACGGAAGTTAGTTTGCGTAGGAGTGTGAAACGAAACTCCAGTACCAACGCAATCGGGAGTCGTAAGACGTTCGCCGCAATTAAGATCACGCATTCGATTTACCTTTGTTCGATTCTTTAAAGAATCCACCTAACCCGCCATTCTGACGAACGTAGAAATAGCCAGCAACGGCCAGCACAGCCACGATTGCAAGTCTACCGGTAGTCGAAGTTAAGAAGCTGCCTAACTTCCCGGTAGTGGCAGTGGTCGCTCCAGTTGATCCAGTGCCAATAGCAGTCGCTCCAACGGCCGTAGCAGCGGCAGTCTGATTCTGACCTATTTGAGATTGCGTAGTCTTAACTTGATTCGTAAGATCAGTAATCTGCTGGGACTGTTGAGCGTTCGTAGTCTGCATAGTCTTAATCTGTTGATCAAGCTTTGCAATATCAGTATTAAAGACCGACTGCGATACGTCGTTCGTATCTGGTGCGTCATTATCTCCAGCGGCAACTGCGGAAGCCGTACGTACGCTTCCAGCACTGGCAGGATTCACAGCTGGAGACGTAGCCTTCGCAGTAGGCGTACCAGTCGAAACTGGAGCTGGGGGACGCATACCAGTTTGATTTTGATAAATAGGAGAAAGAGGGCTGGGCTGGGAGTTAGGCGGCTGACCGGGAGCTGGCTTAGGTGATCCACTTTCAGCGGCAATCGGTGGGACTGGTCTCGGCCTACCAAGTAGCGTTAATAATGGATTAAGTGGAATATTGCCAGTGGGAGATATTTTCAGTCCACCAGTAGCGGAAGGCTGAACTAATGGAGCATTAGGCTTCGTGGCCGGGTACGTAGGCATTAGCGGAGATTGCCATTCTTAGCGTAGGTAGGCCACTGGGTAAAGGGACGGACTTCACTAGTCGTAGTACGTCCACCAATACGGGCTCGCGACTGCCATTGTGAAGCAATCAAGTTAAGACCAACGGCCGGATATGGGGAAGGATTGTGCGAGTACTGACCGCCAGTAGCACGCTTAAAGTTATCAATATGAGCTACATAGATCGAAGGCAGAATCCAGTTCGGAGCGCAAGCGGAAGGTTGATTCATAGATCCACCGAGGGAAGAATCGTCAAGTGCAGCTGGACGTGGAGAAGGTACGGCCACAGTGCCGGGAGCACCAGTGACTCGATTCTGGCCGTTCACGTTAGCCGTTGAATTACGTGCAGGGATAACGCAGAACGCACCAGTACCGTAGTTAGTAGGGACTTGAAGGGTACGTATCTGATGGCGCATTATGCCGCCGTAGGCTTACCGAGAAGACCATTAATGGAGCTTCCCCACAGCTTCGTAATCCCGGCAGAAGCGGCCGCAGTCCCCTGAGGGTGCGTCAGAATATCAGCCACAATCACGCCGCCGATAATAAGTGCTGCAAGACTAAAGATACGACTCATAGATACTCCTAAGCAGTAGCTCGGCTATTCTCCGAAGCTACTTGATTAACTGCTTGAATCTTACCAGAAGGAGTCCAGAAGTTCAGTGCAGTAGCGATAACGAATCCCCACGCTGCAATTGATTGAACTTGCTTCGCAGAATCCGGAAGAAGTGATAGACCGCCAAAGACGATCAAGATTGAAGTGTACGTCGAAGGCAGCGGCATATAGGCAACTGGAAGATTCTTGCCGTCTTGCACAGCTCGCCACGTCACCAAGACCGTCTCTAAAGCTAACGGAGCAAGTACCGGATTCACTTACCGTCTCGCTTCGTTTTAGCCTTATCGACAGTCCAGTGCGTAGGGAGAGTCAAGTCCCAAAACCCCCAGTTGCCACCTTGCAACTGCGTCAGGCCGTAGTAAGTCACCGAATATCCTACGAATAGGATTGATAGACCTACTATCGGCATGATCGACTAGTAGCTGGCAGATTTGCCGGGCATAGGCTTCACAAAACGGTGATAGCCGTAAACGCTCAGCATGCCGACGGCTACCCAGAAAATAGGTGAACGCTGCATAGTTGCTCCTTAGTTAGGTAATGATTGACGGATAAAGATAAGACCAGTGATTGCAGCTACTCCAATCCAGAGAGCAAGCCCGGTAGGCTGCTTAGGACTGTTTAGCGACGAAGCACCGTACGTAGGCGTAGTGAATCCACTACCGAATGCAGCACTACTAGCAGTAGTACCGCTAGCGTAGCTGGACGCTGATCCGTACTGCGGAGCAGTACCAGACGCAACGCCGCCAAAGCCGCCTACGGATAGATTCAGTCCGGCCATTTTTTACAGCTCCGGCAGACCTTGAATGATTGCACCGGTAGGCACAATCTGACCGACCAATACCGACATAGTGGCAGGACTGTTAGAACCAGAACCGGCAGGAGCGAAGTTAGCTTCGATCAAGGTTGCAGGGTTAGTCGAAAGGTACGTCTCGCCAGTGTCCAGAAGACCCATTGACTGCTGATTTAGCGAAGTCTTGCGGCTAATAGCAATCGTTCCGGTAGGACGTGATGCTGAAATCTGCGCACCAAGACCGAAGGAGATTGCCATATCGTCGTAGATTTCAGGCATAGTCGAGTCCAAGTACGGAACGCCGTCCACGTACACCTGAAGACGGTTAGGCCAGAAGCCGTCGGAGCGAGCACCAGTTGAGTCACGTACGATCATAGCAATAGTGTCCAAGTATCCACCAAGTCGAGGGAACTGGAGACGTGCTGAAGCACCAGCGGAGATTGTAGGGTTCGCCTGAACTACTTGCCACTGGCGAGTAGTGCCCAAGCCCGGTGGTTCGACGTTCACACCTTCGGGAAGCCAGTAGAAGTCAGTATCTACTTGCGTACCAATCGTAGGCTGCGTACCAGTGGCCGCACCAAAGACGGAGCTGAACGAAGCGTAGTTGAACTGAAGCGTAGGGAGCAGCGAAGCGTTAGCTGCACTGACTACACCGTAAGCCTTAGCAAACTCCAATGGCAAAGCGTACGAATACGTACCAGCACCAGTCGAAGTCGATAGAGCAGTGTACGAAGGCAAGTTCGCAGGGTTCACAGTTCCGTTATTCAGACCGAAGTGGCCGCCGTAGAGTCCGACCAAGAAGGAGAGCGAGTAGCCGTCACCAACAAGAAGCGGAGTACCAAATGCGTCTTTCAACTGAATTAAAGAGTTCAAGTTGTAAGGAGCGTCAGCTGCCAAGACAGCACTAGTCAAAGCACCACCAGTAGTAAGTGTGTGCGTCACTCGGAAGTTCCGGAAGTAGCCGGGACGGGCTACGAGTGGCTGCGTCACAGTAGAACCGAATGCTGATCCAGTCACGTTGTAGATTGGAGCACGGCCGGGCTGCGAGTGTCGAATGAATGGGCCGCCGTTAGCACCTTCCACAGTTGTCTGCGGCTGGGGACGTCCAGCTTCTTGAGCTGCCATTTGATTAGCCATTAGAGAGCCACCACTAGAGCGTTGCCCAAAGCATTCATATATCCGCTGGATTCACGTGAGTCACGTCGAGCCTTCATTCGAACCAGACCAACGGCCGGGTGTAGAAGGATAGAAGTGATTACGACCAGATCGAAGATACGCTTAGTAGGCATACGCAATCCTTGTATTCGTTCGCCAGTCGATTCGAGACTAATGGACTTATTTTAGTAATGCAAGTCACCTAGCAAAGAATATTCCCGGCGGCCTAATCCTTGAACTTAGGCCACCGGGAATATTCAGCTGATAGCTACCAATCAGGGACTAACGGAGCTACTTCCCTGATTCTAGCACTTCGGGACGATTCTGCCGTCGAATGGCGGCCAGCGTCACGTGAGTATTAACTATGGCAATCGCTTCGGCCAATCCTTCTACGATTCCCCAGTCATAGACCGACTGAGACTCCTTGTAACGATCTTGTGCAGCACAGCGGAAGCCTTCCAGCTGACGGCGCAGTTCACCTATTTCTTCATTAGTCATTGTGCTTCAGCTCCTTCTTCAGATCAGCAATTGATTCTTCCAGTTCGCAGACCCAAGTACCGAGACGATCGATAGCGTGCTCGATAGTGTCCGGGTTGATTCCCCGGCTGGAGTAGTGCTGAAGTAGCTCCTTGCGGATTCCCTTATTGATTGATTCCATGCGATCCAGAGCAAGCCGGATCACACTAATAGACGATTGCCGTCCCATATTCATTCCCTTCGTTAGTCCCATTGACTTACAAGAATCATTATATGCGATTCCGTAGATAAGTCAAGTATTACTTTAGGAAAATATTTAAGGCTTCTAATCAGGTATTTTAGAACATTCCCGGCAGAAGTATCCCCTAGCCTTAGGATTCTTCGGTTGTCGATTGATTGAGACTCGTTTCGCCGGGATCAATAAGTTCCGCACGAATAGGCGGCCACACTTGCGGCATGGATCGATATGCGAATCGTCAGATAGTCCCATTCACTCATGCTATTAGAAGGGATTTCGCTTCGGCCAGTAGGGCAGCTATTCGAGCTTCGTCATTCGAGTCTCCCGGTGGTAGCGTCATATCGTCAGCTAAGTACGAAACGTGGCTGGACTGGAGTTGTCGGCGAAACGTTTCGGCGGCTTGCCACTTACTCATTCCCGAAGCTACGTACTGCCATTGATCGTCAGCGTCAGTCTGATATCGGTAGAACTGCGGAGCACGAATCTCAACTACCTTCATGGACTCCTTAATCTGCCACTGGCCAAAGTTCGATCCAAAGTAGGCATTCGTAGTAATACTGCCGTCCACGATTATTCCGTCGGTATCAGTGTGAACTACCGGGACGTTCACCGAGTAAAGACCTTCGGTGAGTGTCTGGACTCGAACCCTAGAAGTAATTTCAGTAGCGATATGGAGCGTCCATTCGTGCGGCATAGACCTAGCACCTAAATCGACTACGTAAGGATTCTCACCACGTTCGTCGCTCCAGTGGACTTCCGTACGTTCTTCCCCACGCATGGCAAACTGTCCCCACGTGGAGTTAGCGACGGCCTTCGCCAGATTCGCAGCTGACGGCGAGAGACTACGGCCAGTCTGCGCTATATCCCACCAAGTCCCAAATAGATCAAGCGATCGACGTGGAGCGTAGGATTCGTGAATCGTAACGTCGCAGCCCAGCTTCTTAGCAGCGTCGAGTTCGCACCACGTCCACGTCCCTTCAATCTGTCCCCATTGAAACTGAATAGCCGTCTCATGGACTCGAACTGGCAACGGTGGATAGGGAAGCGACTTCGGGACGATAACGGTAGCCTTTGCCAGTCCAGCTTCATTCGGATCAAGCTCCGTCGAAGGATCGACACTGCGTAGGGATAGTGCCACTGGGAGACGTGCCATAGCCGTAGGGTAGGCCGCACGAATATCTATGGACTTCATATTGCGATACGTTGTAGGATTCTCAATTCCCTGACGGCCGCCAAAGAATGCCGGAGAGACGATATCTGGATCAGCGTAGATTGAGACAGTATGATTTAGGGACGCACGTAGCAGCTGCCAACTCATAGAACTGATAGCGGCCGGAGCGACACCGTAGCCACGTAGCCACGTTAGGCATTCGGATAAGTCCGAGAATGCCGTCTCCTGATTATCGAGCGTTGATCGTAGGGACGTGACCTTGACTCCCGAAGGGACGTGGATCATATTCACGTCCCGGCCACGCCAGCTAGTCAGTACCCAAGATAACGCTCCGGTAGTGTGCCGTAGTTGCTGGAGTCCACCACGTACGTAGCACGTGAATCCCTTTAACTTCATTAGGGCCGCTTCGATATCTCGCTTCCCGGCGAATCGCTGCGATCCCCACTGCGTCTCAACGTACAGCTCCCGGCGGCCGGGAGTCAGTAGTGCGTAGTCTCGCTTAGTGAGTGTGCGTAGTGGATCGAGCTTCATGGACTATCACTAGTCCCAGTAAGCGTCCTTCCATGAATGCTGATCTGATTCAGCCTTCATGGATTCAGCCATTCGCTTAGTCTCTCTCTCGCTAAAACGATATTCAGCAAATAGATATCCCAGTCCAGCTCCAAAGCATATATACAGCGTGATTCCCACGAATAGTCCCATTAGTCTTGCACCTTCGCAATATATTCGTAGCACAGTGCTTCGTACGCTTCAGCGGCTTTACTAAGACGTTCAGCTTCTTGCTCGCCTACTTTTGTACGAAGCTCCAAGTCTTCGACGGTAGGTGATTCGTAAATATTGCAGTTAGCCGCACCGAGTCCGATCCATGCGTCAAGATACTGGCGGCGTGCTTCAATAATTTCTTCTGTTTGCGGAACTGTTAGTTCAGGCATATTTATCCCTTTCGTGGCAGAGCTTGTCCCTGCCGTCTTGTAGGTACTGCGTTAGATGAATCTTCCTTAGTACGACTTGTGTAGTAGCCAATCTCGAACGAAGTCTGCCATTGTACGCCTGCAGCATTCGTCCATTCTCGCTCCAGTCGAGCACGCTCCTTAGCGTTAGGAGCTAGTTCACGCCGGGTACTGGCATTAAATAGATTACGTACTTCGACTACTGAATCACGATCCGGAAGTATTACCTTCCGTACTCGATTGCTTCGCTTCGATTGAACGGTCATAGTAAAACTTCCGTCACCGTTCGGACTAATCGTGACGGACTTCCAGTTTTTAGGCTGGAGTCCAATCTGACTTAGGATTGCAGCCGTATCGTCTCCCATAACAGCTTGCGATTTAGGTAGCCATTTAGGAGCTTGATTCTTGCGCCAGCTGCGGAGAGACTTTAGATCGGAACTACTTGCTACACCGATTGAACTGCGATCGGTGGCAATACGTGGAGCTGCATTCTTTACTGGGTGATATCCCCGGCCGCCGCCCAGATCGCCGCCGCTTAAGTAAAACTTACGGACTTGTGCTGGAGTTAATCCAGCCGTCCCGGTCAGTTTGCCAGTGCGTCCAGCGGAGACGTATCGCTTCCGCTGCGAATCACTAAGTCGATTCCACTGATTTACTGACCGGGACGGCATGGATTAATCCTGCTTCTTGTGAGTGTTAGACCCCGGTGGCATTCCGGCAATCTGCGCTACTCGCTGCTGCGTGACGTTGCAAGTCTTCGCTACTTCGTACCGAGTGATTCCGGATTCGACAGCTTCGATCATGGCCTTATCCAACTTCTTGCGAGTAGTAACCACTGCTTCACCAGCACGCTTCCAGTTTGCGTAGGCAATCAGAAGACGTTGCATAGCGGCAGTCTGCGGATTGCGTGGCATGGCCTACCGAGTTCCGGATTCAGGGTGCGGAGCTGAAACCAAGTCCAACGGTTCGCCGCCGGATTCAGTCTTTTCGCCCTTCGTAATCTTGACCCAAGCTGGCAGCCAAGATTTCGCTTCCATGACGGCGACCTTACGCATGACTGAACGTGCCCCGGTAGTGATTGTGATTGATTCTCCGTCCAAGTTTGCACAATGCATTACGACGTAGAATGGCAATCCTTCCCCCTTGATATCGGAAACTTGCCAATCGATTCCCATAAGGCAAAATGGCTTCTGAACGTAATCACGTCCCGATATTGTGCCACTGCCGCCTAGCAGTTCGTCAAGTGAAGCAGCGTTGAGATCACGTAGAGCAATCTTCGCTGCAATAGCTTCTGGAGCAGCCGTCGAGAATACCAACTTCGTGAAGTCGGTATTCGGTGAACTGAACAGATCCAGCACGTAGCTGGTAGTAAGTGAATCTGCACTTACAATTGGAGAGATATCCTTCGACATAATCTCCGTCCCTTCTGGTAGTCCTAGCAGTGTTGCTAGGACTGGTAATACTACACGTTCCGAGAGGGAAGTCAAGTATTACTTTAGTTAGGTATCCTAATCAGGGATTACGTTATGCCGGGACAAGCTATGGCTTGCATAGTCACGTTCAGCGGCGGCCCTAGACCGTCGATCTACTCCTACCCATAGGCACTGATCGCAGAAGCCTTTATGGTGTCCCCGGCGAGATTTAAGCTTCATTTTTACTTCTTAGCGTGCTTCTCCGCATTGTGACGTGCGAGCACTTGACTGGCGTACTTCTTACTGCCACCAAGAGTCTTAGTCTTAAAATTGCATTTTGAGCACGTCACTTCCCTAGTCACTGTCCCGGTGAATGTTCCACGATTAGGTTCGCTGATAGGCATTAGTCACGCTCCATAACTCGATCGTTAAACTGCTTCTCAGATGCGGCTCCAGCTCGCATTTTTCTTTCATACGCAGATCTATTACGCTGACGTTCTTCTCCCGAAGTATGTTCACGAACGTAATGCTTACGCATTTCGTCCACAGCGTCTTCTTTAGTTAGCCAGTTTTTTGTGCGTACTCCACATTCCTGGCATTCAGCCTTATATATCATTCGCGAATTCATTATCGATACTTCCTAGCAGTAGTTGATCCAGAAACATTACGACGTGCCACAGATACGACTGATCGAGTAGGTGCATTTTCGGCCTTCGTTGCAGCCTTGATTGCCGCTTCCCGACTGGACGCAGCTCCAGTCCATACCATAGTACGGCCGCCGTCAGACTTCATTGTGACCTTGTATATAGCAGTTGCCATGATTCTCCCTTAGACCAGACTGATATCTACGCCGCTAGAAGCGGCAACATTAGTCACTTGAACTTGAATATTAGCAACATAGTTCTGGCCGTTCGTGCCATTGTAGATAATGACGTAAAGATTCTCACTATCGTTCACTACGATTTGCCGTCCGCCATACGTCTCGGTAAATGGCAGTACCACAGTTCCACCGACAGAAGCGGAAGCTCCGTCCACTAATGATCCCAAACCGGGTGAGACTCCCTTATTAACGTATCCAGATACGTAGAGTCCAAAGATACCGGCTGCCGTCACGTTGATATCAGTTCCGCCTACTGCAAGGCACTGAAGCTCCCACATAGTTCCCTGATCCGGGCCGCCAAAGTTAAGCATTAAGGGTTGTCCAGTCACGAACGTTCCGGAAGAGACGTTGCGATACGTCACCGGGACGTTGCGATTTAGTCTCTCCCAGAGTTTAAGATTCGCAATAGTGAGCTTGTCCACGTGACTAGATAACTTTTCCAGCTGCACGTCCACCGCCGTAGGGTACGTCTGTCGAGTCCCTTCGTGAACGCCGATATCCGTCTCATGCTTATAAAAAGGTAATTCCATAGTTCACTTCCCCATTAAGGTATTACGTCGGATTCTACGCCAATTATCAAACGTAGTAAAGGCATGGCCAGTACCTATACGGTAGTTCATTCGATCTAGATGAAGATCGCAGACCTTTTCATAGACCGCTTGCTCCGGGAGTCCAGTGAAGACTACCGGTTCGTAGGGACGGAGATCAATCAGCGTCTCACAACGTTCAGCTACGCAGCCACACTCAAACGTAATCCACTTCGTCTCCAGCTTCCAACGTGGTTCGCCGGGATACTTGCAAGGCTCAAAGACTCCATGATCCCCAATAATTGTCGCTTGTTTCTCTAGACGGCGTAATAGTTGATCGCCAGACTTACTCATTCGTGCTCCCAGATTCAGTAATGATTGATTCAGCTTCTTCTATTGTATCGTCTAAATGCTTCTTGAAGAATGCTAGGCCGTGAAGTCGAGTAGCCACTGGACGCATTCGATCCTTCAAGGCCAGCATAAAACGGCGGCCTTCGGGAGTATCCCGGTACGTCTCGACGGTGTACCAGAGATTAAGAGCTATGGCCGTAGTGTAAAGCGTACGGATTGTCCAGCGATAAATGCTATCTGAAGTCGAATCTTCGTTAGTCATGCCGTCATTGTATCGCACGAAGATACGTGATAGAGTGTCTTCATGGCAGATAAAGAATATGAAGAAGTAGATGGCTGGATAGAAGATTCCGATTCTGACGATTCTTCGGAGTACGTCACGAAGTCCGATCTTGCAGCTGCAATCACCGAAGCACTTAAGAATGCTATGGGCGGCGGCGGCGGCGATTCTGATGATGATGAAGGCTGGGAGATTATCGACTTCGATTCGGAAGTCGATTCAGACCTACCACTCTCCGCAGCGGAACTAGAACGCATGATGGAAAAGAAGGTTCAAGAAGCTATGAAACTTCTTGCCGGAAAAAAGTCTGCCAGTTCTTCTAGGCCCCCAGTGAAGAAGGCCGCACCTAAACAGGAAGTAGAACGCCTACCCGATCAGCCGGGCCGTAAGAAGTTATCTGAACGCCTATGGGGAGTCGAATAATGCCATGCGTTGATTGCATTAAGGAGAATAAGGCCATGACTGCCATTAGCTTCGGAGTCGGATTAGCCGTAGCTGGAGCTGCCGCTTATCTTCTGATTCGATTCAAGGGTGAAAAGTAATGGCACTTGGAGACTTATGGCGAAATTCTAAGTACCCGAATGGCTGCCGCAATTGCGGCCAGACTGCTAAGAAGCATATCGGTCATGGACTATGTCAGAACTGTTATCGTGATCCGAAGATTCTAATGGCGGCAAAGACTAATGACGTGGAAGACCTACTCGACACTGATGATCGATCGACTGATTCGCAGATTGATTCGGAACTTGATTCAGCTAATAGTGACGTTGATCGAGATATTGAAGTAGAGTCTTCCGGCCAGTCTGAACGCCGTCCCGGATCGTTCACTTCGCCAGTTATCGATTCTGATGATGACGTTCAGACTGGCGATACTAAGCCACTGGATCGCTTATTCAAGCGTAAAAAGAAGACTCCAGCTCCCAGTATTAAGACTGCGGAGAGAGCACCAAAGGGTGTAGGCCGTCGAGTCAGCACTGCTTCGAGCATTGAAGACGCATGGAGCGCAATAGGCGGCGTAGCAGTACGTACCGGCCGTCACGCTCCACTGGGACGCTACTTACAGTTCCAAGCTCCAGCTGCCGGAGAGATGTTAGATCAAGCCCTATCTGGGACTGTCTTCGATCGTAAGATTCTCCAGCCGGGAGTTAAGGCACGTGGCCGTCTTGACGTAGTGAGTAGCGTTATTGCGCCGCCGCTGCTAATCATGGCAATCGAGCGTGATCCGTCAAAGGCTGAAATGCTGCTCCCTATTCTCAAAGCTTCGATTCGTTCGTCACTACCGACCATGCTTCCAGCTATGAAGAAGGCCGCTTCACGTGAAACCAAGATTAACGAAGCTATTAAAGACTTCTTCCCTGATATGCCAGAAGGTGTCGATCCGGTGGACTTAGTAATCAGTGAAATGTTTGCCGGGTACTTTCAGTCGTTCGATCCTAATATGGGTGAACCTACGACGGAAGACACTCATGCCACGACACATTGATATAGAAGCTATGGACTGGGATTCCGAGTTCCTACCGTTTTTTAAAGACGCATGGAAGCCCGGAGAGCACGTTAGCCTTATCGCTCCTACTGGAGCTGGTAAGACTACGTTCGCCAGTGGCATTCTCCAGCAGCGCAAATACGTCCTAGCACTGGACGCTAAAGGTGGAGACTCGACGCTGGATTCACTGGGATTCCCCAGACTGGATAAATGGCCGGGAGTTAAAGATATGGCTCGCCGGGTGACTGATAATGACGAAGAAGGTAAGCCTTCCCGGTTCATAATCGGTAATCGAGCTAGGACTCCAGTTGAAGTAGCAAATCTTATGAAAACTATCGGAGACACAATCCGGCAATCCTACGAAATGGGCGGCTGGACGGTGTACGCCGACGAACTGATGATTCTTACCGATCCACGTCAGTTCAATCTCCGTACGGAAGTTGATCGAATGCTGATTGCCGCACGTGACTTAGGTATCAGCTTCGTATCGTCCTATCAAGCTCCTACGTGGGTGACTCCTATGGCCGGGAAGCAAGCGACGTGGGTTGCCGTCAGCTACACCAGAGATACCGACGTAGTTAATCGACTGGCCGAGATTATGGGCCGTCCAAAAGCCGAGATTCGTGGAGCAGTAAACGGACTAGAACGATACAGTTGGATTCTTGTGGGACGTGATCCAAGAGAGCCGCTTCGAGTGACTATTCCGACTTACGTATCCCCGAAGAAGAAAAACGTCACAGGCAAGTAGTAGAACTAATGCCATGAAGACACTAATAGAAGAATCAGAAATAAGCACGTGGCGTAAGCGTGCTACTTGTAGGGATATGGACTTATCAATCTTCTTCCCAGAAGAAGGTGAAGGAGTCAAGTTTGCGGCGAAGATATGCAAAGAGTGTCCGGTACGTCGAGACTGCTTAAGCTTCGCTATTACCAATAATGAAGAATATGGAGTCTGGGCCGGAACTTCGGAACGTGGACGTAAGCAAATGATTCGCCAGTATAAAAAAGGGACTCCACTTGAAGAAGTAATAAGAGTCCACTTACGATTCGACGGTGCGTGATGATTGACGTTGAGCAGATTCCCAGCTGCGATATATGCGGCCACTCAATACTGTTTCACTTACTTCAAGAAGGCTGCAAATGGGTAGTCCATACTGTCCCCGGTGCGAATCTTGCAGTAGTGTGTATCTGCAAGCAATTTGCACGCTACGGAGGATCAGAACTATGAAACAGATAAGCCACTACTTACGCATGATTGCAGCAATCATAGGCGTAATTCTGCCAATCACTACGTCTATTCACTGGCCGGATTCCGTTCGAGCTACCGTTATTGCTATATCTGGAGCACTGCTTACCGTTGAGCACGCTATTCAGTCTCAAGATCGTACGAAACAGCTCAAGTAATGACTGACGTACGACACCTATTAGCACCACTAGCGATTGAATCTGTTCACGAACAGCACAGAGTTAATCCCAAAGCATTCACGTATTCAATGGGGACGAATCGAATGCAATGGGTTCATGCTCCCGGCAAGCTTCCAGTCACATGCGATTGCAGTAGCTACGTAACCATGATTTATTACATGGCCGGAGCACCGGATCCAAATGGACTGAACTTTGACGGTCAGGGATACACCGGGACGTTGCTTAGTAATAAGGCCAATCGCCACATTAATAAGGCCGACGTACTTCCCGGTGATTTAGTTGTCTATGGCGGCGGCACTGGCGAGCACGTAGCAATTATTACCGAAGTAATGCCCAATGGCGATTTAGTCAGTATATCTATGGGACAGAACGGCGATCCTTCGTACGTATGGGTAAATGCACCTAAGGGAGACCGTAAAGCTATGGCAATTGACGGCCGTACTCCGCAGACCTTCCTTCGCTGCTTAACTGATCGCTTACGTCCCCCAGTCGCATTCCACTACTAATATGACTACGGCTAACTACGTAGCTACATTTTTAATTACTGGCGGCGGCGTAGCAATCGCAGCTGGACTATTTAAGATCGGCAATATTTTAGGTCAGCTAGATTCTACGATTCAGAATCTTACTGATCGAGTCGATCGTATTGAATCTCACCTAAATAACGGTTCCTAACCCTTCTCCCTTCTACTTATGCTGAAGTAAGTACCTAATCAGGGACTTTAGAAAAACTGGGGTACTCGAGACTTACTGTCTCCTTTAGTCGAATCGCTGCAATCCCTTTATTCTGCCCGGATAAGTGCCTATTCGGGGGAACGATTATGCTTCGCAGGGCC
>Ga0136641_1000548_pt1 | contig 16251 bp, 1 predicted proteins | sample EliLak1302023Y_FD_115312 | JGI IMG/M metagenome (GOLD analysis project Ga0136641, IMG submission 115312) | Freshwater microbial communities from Elizabeth Lake, Yosemite National Park, California, USA - 13020-23Y | ecosystem: Environmental > Aquatic > Freshwater > Lake ...
CGAGTTAAACTGTGAGAAGAAGGTGCTTGTCTGGAAGTTTGCTGTACTAATGGTATTCGTAATCACGTACAAAGATGTGATAGAGCTGGCCACCATGTTTGCTGTGCTCACGTAGTTATAAGCAAACAGCGTATTCACCGTAACACTGCTGCCATAGATTGCCAGAGTTGAGATATTCGAACCCTGCATATCAGGCATCTGGACATAACCGTCGCCGTCAAAGAAACGTAGTGAGGAGACAAGGAGACGCTGTGCTGTGAAGGTAGGCACTGTGAGGGAGGAAATCGTGGCGGAGCTCGTGAAGAAGGAGTTGGTTACCAGTGTCTGCGTTGAGATGCTGCTCGTCAGGATAGAGTTCGTTACAACAGTGGAGGCTGTGATACGAGGTGCTGAGATGAAGTTGAAGGCAGTGACTGCATTTGTCAGCATTGATGAAGCGTATAGACCAATCGTCGAGACGTTAGAACCTTGAATATCAGGGATGAACGTAATACCGTCACCATCATAGAAACGGAGAGAGGATACTAAGAGAGTCTGGGCCGTGAAGTTTGGTACCGTCAGTGAAGAGATGGTTGCAGAGCTTATATTCATTGTGCTCGCGTTGAGTGTGCTGAAGGTTCCTGTCTGGGCTCTGACTGTGCCACCAACATCCAAATTCACAGTGGGCACGTTGCAATTCACACCCACGTTTTTGAATGCACGGTCAACAATTAGTGTATCGTTAAGTAAGATAGTAGAGTTCGCAAGGAACATTTGGTTCGTTGAGCGGAAGAAGGTGGGAATGTTCTGCGAAAGAACATCCAAGTTCTGTTGCTGGTAAGCAGGAGCCACATTTGAAGAATAACCCACATTGACACCATAAACCGTGAAAATAGAGCCTGAACCTGTAACAGGAGTCCAGTTGATACCATCAGCTGAGTAGGCAATTGTATTTGTACCTTGGCCAACTGCAACCCAGCGTGTACCGTTCCAGGCAATACCTACACCATATGCTGTGAAAGAGTTGGTGGAGCCAGGTACGCCTGTCCAAGTTATACCATCTGGTGAATACGCGAAGATATTTGTACCGTTACCGACTGCAACCCAGCGGAAACCGTTCCATGCAATGCCGCTGCCGAAACCAGTACTCGTGAACGTATTTGCTGAGTAGGGAATACCCGTCCAGTTGATACCATCTGGAGAGTAGGCGATGGCATTTGTACCGTTACCCACAGCGACCCAGCGAATACCATTCCAGGCGATACCGTTACCACCTGAGGAGAAGGTATTAACAGACGAGGAGATACCTGTCCAGTTAAAACCGTCCGCGGAGTAGGCGATAGAGTTTGTACCGTTACCTGTAGCTACCCAGAGGAGACCGTTCCAGGCAACCGCAGTACCCGCACTCGTGAAGGTGTTTGCTGAGAGAGGAATACCGCTCCAGTTGATACCATCTGAAGAGTAAGCAATCGCGTTTGTACCGTTACCAACTGCAACCCAGATTCTGTTGTTCCAGGCTATACCACGACCACCTGTGCTAAAGGTGCTCGCACTGACTGGAATACCCGTCCAGTTAATGCCATCAGGTGAATAGGCTATTGCGTACACACCACCAGTACCCACAGCAACCCAGCGAACACCGTTCCACGCCACTGCATTGGTGGCTGTAAAAGGACCTGTGACACCCGTCCAACTGATACCATCTGCCGAGTAGGCGATTGAGTTTGTACCTTGACCACCTGCAACCCAGCGAGCCACGTTGTAAGGCTGTACGTTCACCTTCGTGAAGGTGGAGACGTTGGCTGAACCCGCCACGTCCAAGGTATAGAGAGGCACATTGCAGTTCACACCCACATAGTTGTAAGTTCTGTCAATCGCTAGAGTGTCGTTGATTATCATGGAGGAGACAGAATTAAAAATCTGGTTCGTTGAGCGGAAGAAGGTGGGGATGTTCTGGGGTAGCATATCGAGCGTTTGCTGGGCATAGGCCGCGAACACGTTTGATGAATAGCCAACACCAATACCTGCATTCGTGAACACGCTGGAGGCAGTTGGAACACCTGTCCAGTTAACACCGTCACTTGAGTAGGCATAGCTGTTGATACCAAAGCCCATGGCCACCCAGCGAATACCGTTCCAGGCCACGTTCTGACCGTTGCTCGAGAAGATAGATGTGCTATTTGGTACAGGGAGCCAGTTAATACCGTCGAATGAGTAGATGATGGTATTCGTACCTTGACCCACAGCCACGAAGGTCTTACCGTGCCAGGCTACGCCAAAACCCTGGGTCGTAAAGGTTGTAATCTGCGTATTCGAAATGGGAATCCAGTTAATACCGTTGAATGAGTAGCAGATGGAGTTCGTGCCGTTACCCACGGCAACCCACAGCTTACCGTTCCAGGCAATACCGAAGCCGCCCACAGAGAAGGTTGTTGTACCTGAGGCAATACCTGTCCAGGTGAGACCATCAGCAGAGTAGATTATGGAGTTTGTACCCGCACCGACGGCCACCCACAACTTGCCGTTCCAGGCAATACCGTTCGTCTGACCTGTGAAGGTGGTTGCGCCTAAGGCAATACCCGTCCAGTTGATACCGTCGGCGGAGTAAGCAAGCGCGTTTGTACCTGCACCACCCGCAATGAAACGGGAGCCATTCCAGGCAATGGCTGCTGCACCTGTGGTGAAAGTCGTTGTACCGTTAGGAATCGGCGTCCAGTTGCTACCGTTAGCAGAGTAACAGATGGAGTTCGTACCCTGACCGACGGCCACGAAACGAGTGCCGTTCCAGGCCACGTTCGAGCCGCCTGTAGAGAAGGTGGCCGCACTTGTCGCAATACCCGTCCAGTTAATACCATCGAAACTGTAGGCGAGTGAGTTGGTACCGTTACCCGCGCCAACCCAGATGTTCTGGACAGCAGGTGAAACGTTGACCTTGGACAGCGAAGAGAAGTTCGCAATCGCGTTCTGAAAATCAACTTGATAGATGGATGAGAAGGTATTTATGTACATCGTGCTCGCAATTGTCGTGCTGAAGAAGCCAGTGTTCACACCCAGTACGCTGCTGACTAAGGCAGTCGACACGTTTAGTGAGGCCGTGTTAATGGTCACGAAGGTGATGTTTGAGAGGACGGCGTTAGTGGCACGCAGGGTGCCGTTCACGTCGAGAGCTACACCTGGATTGTTGCAGTTAATACCGACGAAGTTGTTAGCAGCGAGGACGTAAATGTTCGAGCCGTTCATGGAGACGTTTGAGAGAGCATCAATAAGCAGAGGGGCTGTGGCGTTGCTCGAGACGTTGGAGAACAGACGCGCTGACACACCTGTCTCAACACGGAATGCGCCTGTTGTCTGCACACGTACCTGGTCTGAGATAGATGAGCCCTTGAAGATGAGAAGTTCCTGTGAGACTGTACCCGTCGACATTTCAGCAATTACCGTGTTATTGAAAGCACCTGTGCGGCCAAAGAAGTTGATGGAGTTCTGGACCGTGTTGGAGCCGACACGTAAGTTCGAGGTGGCAATGAGAGGGGCCGTGATGGAGCTTGCATAGAGAGCACCTGTAGAGATGTTAGAGCCCTGTAAGTCAGGAATGTTCAATAGACCATCACCTGCGTAAAAGGCTAAGCTGCTTGTAGTAATGACTTGAGCGCGCACAAAGGCAGGTGTCATTGTGCTAATAGAGAAAGAGCTGACAGAGAAAGTGCCTGTAATAAGGTTCTGTGTGGAAACTGTGCTGGCAATCATAACATTTGTCTTGAGTATTGAGCTCAAGGTTAGTGTGCTGAAATAGGCATTAATCGCTGTAATAGAACTCACGTTCAAACTGCTCGTGCTCATCGCAGGGAGGAAGCCATAGTTGATATTGCTTATCAAAGAGCCGTTACCACGAATGATACCATTTACATCGAGTGCTACACCAGGTGAGTTGCAGTTAATACCCACAAAGTTGTTCGCTGCGAGTACGTAAATATTGGAGTTATTAATGGCCACGTTGGAAAGTGCATCAATGAGGAGGGGAGGAGTTGTTAGCTGACCCACGTTAGGGAAGACACGACTTGTCACACCTGTCTCCACACGAAAGGCACCAGTCGTTTGGATGCGGACCTGGTCTGAGATTGAGGAGCCGCGGAAGAGAAGAAGTTCTTGAGTTGTTATACCTGTTGAGACTTCAGCAATCACCGTGTTATTGTAACCACCGCTCATACCATAGAAGGTAATTGGTGTTTGCGACTGGTTAAATCCAAGACGGATATTTGATGCTGTTACTGTATTTGCAAGAACACTGCTTGTATAGAGGGAAACTGTGCTAATGTTGGAACCCTGTTGGTCAGCAATGAAGATTGTACCATCACCATCATAAAAACGGAGAGAGGATACAAGAAGGTTCTGTGTTATCAGAGTTGGTGCTGTGACAGTGCTTATTCTTGCCGAGCTAACTAGGAGAGAATTCACTCCTATGAGCTGGGTTGAAATTGTACTGAGTGTCATTGCATTAATTGTCAGTGAGCTCGTCACAATTGCAGGGGCACTGAAGAGTGTGTAGCTCTGAAGAGTACCTGTAAGAATGCTGCTTGCATAGAGGGCAATCGTCGACACGTTAGACGCCTGTAAATCAGCAATCTTGGTTAAACCGTCACCATCGTAGAAACGAAGAGAGGAGACTAAGAGGGCTTGTGTTGTTAGAAGAGGGGCCGTGAGTGAGGAGATGGTAGCTGAACTCATGGCGATTGTGCTTGTAGTGATTGTGCTGAATATGAGCTGTGAGGCACGGATAGTACCCGCCACATCTAAGGCTACACCAGGTGCATTACAGTTAATACCAATAAAAGAAGACGCGGCGTTCAGGTAGAAGGTGCTGTTGTTCATGGTCACATTGCTGAAAGCATCAACAGCAAAGGCCGTTGTGGAAAGCTGAGCAGTATTAGGGAATAGACGACCAGATACACCGGTCTCTAAACGGAAGCCACCTGTTGTCTGAATGCGCACCTGGTCACCTATTGATGAGCCGCGGAAGAAGAGGAGTTCCTGAGTTGATAAACTCGTGGACAGCTCTATTATAGCTGTATTATTGTAAGCACCACGTAGACCAAAGAAGGTGATAGGGCTCTGATTCGAGTTGTAGCCTATACGTATATTCGATGTAAGTAGAGCATTCATCGCCATGCTGCTCGTGTACATCGCAATCGCACTAATGTTCGAGGACTGCAGGTCATTTATCAGAGTCAGACCGTCACCATCATAGAAACGAAGAGACGATACTATGATACGCTGTGCATTCAAATCAAAGGTACTAAGAGAACTTATTCTTCCAAATTGGATATTTGCCGAGCTCGTAAAAATATTGCTTGTTAGAATAGTGCTTGCTAAGAGAGAACTTGTTGTTACGCTGCTTGCGTTAAGTGTAAACGTATTCAGTGTGCTAAATGAAGTACTGATGAAGACAGAAGAGGTCAGGTTAATACGCGACAGAACATTCGTTGTTGTTGAGCCAAACCAGCCAGCCAAGGTACTGGTATTATAGAGTACATTTGTGCTTATGGCAAATGAGCTATAGTCAAGCTGTGTACTGATGTAGCCTAGGTTACCAAGTCCTACTATGGTGGATTGAAGTGCAGTCGTTGAAATCGCATTCAGATTCGTAAGGAGAGAGCCGTCGCCAATAAAGCTTGATGCAAAAATATAGGATGAGATGTTCGCAACACCATAGACATCCAAGTCATAAGAAGGGGTATTACAATTTACACCAATACGATTTATACGGTTATCAATGTAAACTGTATTATTAATCGTCATTGCATTTGGACTGAAGAGAAACTGGTTTGTGCTTTGAAAATAATTCGGTATATTCTGTGGTAAGATGCTGAAGTTTTGTTGTGAGTAAAATGGTTTAACATTCGACGAAAAAGCAATATTCTGCACGGCTCCAACGAAGTTGTTTGAGCTTGAATTAATCCAGTTTGTACCATCAAAGCTTTGCTTAATAAGACTACTTTGTATAGCATCTTGCCCTGTGGCAAGAAAAAAGCTACCATTCCAATCAACATCAAACCCGCCAGCTGAAAAGACGGTACCTGATGCAGGTAACCACTTCAGACCATCATAACTATAATAATTAGGAATATTTGACGTATTTAAAATCATTGTCCAGACAACTCCATTCCACATTAATCCAAAGACTGGCCACTGAATACTTGGAATAATCATATTTGACCAATTCACACCATCTTTGCTCATTGAAAGTGAGTTATTAGCTAGAGATTGTATACCACCTGCTAACCAAAAACGGCCATTCCATCCTAGAGTATATAGATTTGATGAATATCCTGTTTGAGCTGAGGTAAACCAATTGCTTGTGTTATAACTATAAAGGAGTGCACCCGTTGCAGATTGGCCAGCAGCAACCCATACACGACCATTCCACCGCACTGCATTACCACCAACTGTAAATCCAGGACCTAGCGAATTCGACCAATTTATGCCGTCAAAACTATACTTGATAGTATTTGCAGGAGTTGAATCATATCCTGTTGCAACCCACACGGAACCATTCCATCCAATACCTGCTCCGCCCGTTCTGAAACCATTTGTTGCCACTGAAGTCCAATTGATAGCATTTGAGCTATATTGAATGGTATTGTTCGAGTTTGCATCCTGACCAACAGCTACCCATACGTTACCATTCCATCCAATATTAACACCCTGAATGGAGAAACCGCCTGAGAGTACATTTGTCCAATTTAGACCATCTGAGCTTGTCTCGATAGTTCCGAGGGTATTTGAGGATGCACCTACTGCAACCCATATGTTAGGTGATAGTGTATTTGTCATGTTCAGGAAAGCGGTAGAGATACCACCCTGAGTAAAGAGGGTTGATACGTTCAGAGAGGATGTATTTACAACAGGGCCAATCGCATTCACACTCAGATAGCCAAGGTAATTATTTAGACCTTGGACGGTTGAGACCATGGTCGACTGTGTATATGTCGTCAGCGTGAGGGAGGAGATTGCGTTTATTTTTGTTAGAAGAGAGCCATCACCAGCGTGGGAGCCTGTGAAAAGATTCGCCAGGACAAGACCTGTGGAGATGGTAGAGCCGATTATCTGTGTATTATTGTTGCTAAGTGCATTCGGTTGCACAGTGAGAGAGCTCGTTAGAACGGTTGTGAGGGAGGCAGTGATACTCAGAGGGTTATTGGAAGACGTGAGGTTAGCTGTCTGTTGGTTCACACCGAGGAGGAGCGAGTTGCTCGTTCCTGAGTTCATGACCATATTCACAGCAGAGTTCACGGGTGCATTAATTGTTATAGGATTTTGTCCAGGGTTTGATGTAAAACCCAGAGTAAATGGTGTATTTTGTGCGTTGAGAGTATTCGAGTTTATTGTTACGCCTCCGAGATAGGAAAGGCCACTCGAGATATAGTTGGTACTGAGACCAACAGCCACGTTGGGTGAAAACATCACGTTGTTCACGCTCACGTACAGCTGACCTAGACCTGTGATAGTTGATGTTAATTGAGAGGTTGATACATATCCTAATGTGGCAAGCCCTATAACCGTAGAGGCAAGCGAGAGTGTGCTCACAAATCCTGATGAGGTCAGAATACCCGTTTGTGAGCTAAGTATATTTGTAGTGCTGGTGACTCCAGCGACGGTGGAGTACAGTTGGGCAAAGGATACAATATTTCCTAGGCCCACCTGGTTGGTACTAATATAGAAGTTACCAAGACCAAGTACTGTACTTTGTAGATTTGAGTTAGTGAGAGAGCCGCCTGGACCTGAGCCCGCAACACCAATTGCTATTGCAGGACCGAGCAGTGTGGAAAGTGTAGATATGGTCTGAGTTACGAAGGTTGTTGAGGCATACCCTGCGCTTCCGAGACCATCGACGGTTGATGCTAGGAGTGTTGATGTAATTGCATTGGTAGTACCTCCACCGGAAACACTTGACCAGAATGTGCCACCTGCACCATCTGAATACAAGGTTTGACCAGCAGGAGGTAATCCAGCATTTACGCCACCTCCTAGATAGAGTTGACTAGCTTGGATTATGTCTACCTGGAATAACTTGTAGTAACTCATGTATCTACCTTATGAAAGTAAAATTAAGAGAGCTTCTAACGCTTTCTTAGCTTTATTTTAACTATTTTTTTTTACTTATATGACATAATCAGTGTACGACTTATATAAAGTAGTAGGAAATTCCATCCGTCAAGAATCGTGTTGTCTGACCAGGGTTCACTTGCTTCGATGGAGTCGTTAAAACCGTGATGAATTGACTACTAGAGGCCGTATTTTGAATAGAAATATTCCAACCATTTCCTGCCAGCGCTGGTGGTGGCAAGGCAATCGTTAAATTCGGTGTAGTTGTGGTATAGAAAAAATAGGCTCCAATAAAGGTTGCGGAAATTGTTTGATTCGTTGTAATTGTTGAATTCAAGACATTCAATGAAAATATACTATTAAAAACAAGATTGGGAAAAGGAAGAGTGTTGACTGAGGAGAGATTGGATAAAAAGACAATTTTTGTCGAGGCATATCCTGCAGACCCGAGTCCCTGGGTTGTCGACGTCAGTTGCTGTATCGAGGCACCACTCGGTCCGAGCGAGATTGCAGGTGAGAGGAGGGTCGAGAGAGTAGAAATACTCTGATTCACGTACGAAGTCGAGGCATAGCCAGCCGAGCCTAGACCTTGTATGGTTGAGGTGAGCTGACTCGTTGACACATAACCTGAGTTACCCAGGCCTACTAGAGTAGATACTAGGGAGGGTGAGGAAACGTAGGGAAGACTTTGGAGAGACGATGAAATAAGTGCCAGTGTGCTCGTGAGTGTACTGAAGGGGGTTGACCAGTTTTGCGCAAAGGAGACAGGAACATTGATAGGAGGAAAAGCAAAACTGGACCCACTCGAAATAAAAATCAGAGAGGTCGATACGTAACCACCTGTTCCGAGGCCGGTAAAGGTCGACGTTAACTGTGTTGTCACCAGACCTCCTTGAGAGGCTGAGCCAGTGGAGATGGCAGGACCGAGTAAGGTGGAGAGGGTAGAAATACTCTGATTTACATATACCGTTGTTGATGTGTACGTAAGACCTTGTATTGCAGTATTTATGTAAGGGGCTATATTCAAAGAGGTAGAGAAGGATGAAATCTGTTGGCCAATAGTATTTGAGAATCCTAGCGTAGTATTTGTCAAATCGACCAAATTATTCGTAAGACTGTTCACCACATTTTGTAGATTAGTGAGAGGCGTTGACCAGTCTTGGGCGAAGGCCACAGGAATATTAATGGGTGGAAAGGCGAATCCTCCTCTTATGCTTGAGACATACACGTAAGAGGCTGATACGTAGCCAACGTTACCCAGTCCTATGACTGTTGAGGTGAGCTGGGTATTCGCAATAGTTTGACCCGTTGTCGAGAAGGTGGAGAAGGCATATGAGAGAGTTGAGATGGCGAAAGTTTGGCCAACGGTGGTGGAAAAAAGGGTGCTATAGTTGATGGCAATCGTGGTTGAAAGAGTGCTGAAACTTATTGCATTACTGCGTCCAATTGAGGTCGAGAAGGTCGAGAGAGGGGTTGACCAATCTTGCAAATAGGCAGTAGGAATATTAATAGGAGGAAAGGCGATACGTGTTCCTGACGACGATATGAAGATAAGGGAGGTCGAGGCAAAACCTACTGTGCCTAGACCTGTTATTGAGGAGGTGAGCTGCAAAGTGTTAATTGCACCAAGAGAGGAAAGAGTTGTGGTTTGACCTACCGCGGTAGAGATTGTCAATGTGAGGCCTGAGGTCGTTGAGAGCAGCTGGCTTGTAGAGACATAACCTACACCGACCACACCCTGGCCTTGGGTTGTTGATTGAAGAGTCGTCATGGTAGAAAGTAGCGAGGTCACCGTCGATGTGAGCTGGCTCGTTGAAATATAGCCTACAGTCGCCAGACCTTGTATCGAGGAAGTCAACTGTGAGGAAGAGACATAGCCCAAACGGGCTAAGCCTTGCAAGGTTGAGTTTAATTGAATTGTCGATATATAATTGAGTGAGAGAACAGTCGAGACTATGCTACTTGGTAAGAGAGTGCCTTGAATAAGAAGGGACTGTCCTGTAGAAAGAATCTGGAGAGACAGACCTTGCCCTGTTGACACTGTCTGGAAGGAGACACCCTGTCCTGTTGATACAGCCTGTATGGATAGACCTTGCCCAGTGGAAGCAGTTTGTATAGATAGACCTTGCCCAGTGGAAGCAGTTTGTATAGATAGACCTTGCCCAGTGGAAAGAGTCTGAATTGTCAATCCCTGTCCAGTTGAAATAAACTGAGAAGACAGGGTGAATCCAGTCAGGGATGTTGAAATTGCATTCGATAAAATGTAATTTGAATAGGAAATCATTTGAATGGCAAGATTACTCGTGTTGCTCGTGAAGAGGGCAAGTGTGGAGGCCGACGTCGACCAGTCCTGGAAGCCGTTCTTGAAATAGTTACTGAGTTGTTGAACGAAAGCAGTCGATACATATCCTGCCGAACCAAGTCCATCAACCGTCGAGGTGAGCTGCAGGGTGGATAGATACCCTGCGGAACCCAGACCGTCAATTGAAGATTTCAGCTGCTGCGTTGATAGGTAGCCCGCGGAACCGAGGCCCTGAATCGTCGACGTCAGTTGCAGCGTGGAGAGGTAGCCAGCTGAGCCGAGACCATTCGTTGTCGATGTGAAGGCTGCGCCTGTTGAATAGGCCTGAAGTGACGATGTAAGATTCAATAAATAGTTGCTTGTATTACTGGTGAAGAGGGCCACTGTTGAGAGAGGGGTTGACCAGTTCTGTACAAAATAGGCTGGAAGATTGATAGATGGAAAAGGAAGAGAAATAGCACCCGCACTGGGTAGAAAGATGAGTTGTGTGGATGCGTATCCGAAAGAACCGAGGCCCACGAGACTGGAGGTCATTTGGCTTCCCACCGTCTGAAAAATAGGGGCTGTGATAGACTGATTCAGGACATAGGAACTTGTCACATTGCTCGTTATCGTGCAGAAAAAGCTGCTCGTGGTCTGGAGAGCCAGATTCGAGCCAATGAGAGTACTTTGCACAGAGCTTGTATATGTGCTGTAGTAATTGAGTATCTGTCCCTGTGTACTTGTATATTGTGTCTGTATATTCGTTGAGACCGTGCTATTATAAGAGCTCGTGAAAGTGCTTGTTACACCAATGATAGGTGTGCTAGTTACATTTAGAGTGGAGTTTACTTGCACCGAACCATAGACCACAGTGCTTGTATATCCTAGAATAGTACTATTGTAATTCACATTGATAGTACTTGTGTAGGCATAGGTCACGGTTGAGGCAAGATTCGATGAAATGGCATAGGTCACATAGACAACACCATTCTGGCCCTGCCCACCATAGTTGAAGAGGGTGGCATTCTGGAGATTTCCAAGATAAGAGTTACCACCCGCACCTGCACCGCCGCCATTTGTGAAGCCGCCACCACCGCCATAAAAACCTGCACCGCCGCCGCCGTTTCCGAACGTCAGACCGCCCTGTGCCCAGGTGCCGTTACCTGGGCCTCCTGTATATAAGGCACCGCCATAGGCACCTCCCGCTGTAGGAGTTGCACCATAACTTGCAATCTGTCCTGTTATAGTTAGACCATTCGCACCCGTACCTGGTGTAGCACCATCAGCTGCACCGCCTGTGACATAAGCAGAATCCCATCCTGAGGCACCGCCGCCACCACCGGCAGTCACTATGTCAGCGCCCGCTCTTTGAATGGCTGTGCGTCCACCACCTGGTGCTCCAGAATAGGTTACTCCTGCTGAGGTACCTACCCCACCTCCTCCTACAATACCAACGAGAATGCTCAGTGTCTCTCCTGGTGTCACAGGGAGATTACCGAAGACTGCAGCGGCTGCGCCACCTCGAATCTGATTCTGAGAACCTATGTTTCCTCCTCCAGCGCCATACAGATTAATTCCAATAGTCTGATTGGCCGTTCCAATAATAGGAACAGTGAAGGTCTGGTTGCTTGTAAAGACTGACTGAGCCGTCGTGTACTGTATGTAATAATTTGTACCTGAGGGTGTTGCGGAGAGGGTGCTGGTATAGCTGCTTGTATACAGAATAGTGGGTGTGATAGTGACTGTGCTAAATGTGGCACCAGCTGAGTTTGAAGAGAATGTGACCGTTGATTGGAAGGTCGTTGTGCTGAAATAGTTAGACGACGTGCTCAGAGTATTATATGAACTGATGTAGGTGGTAGTGTAAGAGCTTGTATATGTACTCATATATGTACTCTGGTAAACATCATATGAACTGAGGTAGGAGCTGGTGTAAGAGCTAGCAAATGAATATGTGAAATTCAAGACAAGACTGCTTGTATAGACAGGATTAATTGTGCTTATATAGGTGCTCGCATTACTATTGAAGGCTATAAGAGAGATAAAGGACGAGATGGGCACAAGCGAGGAAATATAGCCTGCGGAGCCAAGACCTTCTACAGTTGAAATGAGCAGAGTTGAAATATTAATATTTGCGCCTACACCGCCTGCAGCAATTGCGGGGCCAAGAGCTGTGGAGAAGGTTGACATGGGCGTTGACCAATCTTGGGCGAAGCCAACAGGAACATTGATAGGTGGAAAGGCGAAACGGGTGCCTATTGATACAAAGACAAGAGAGGTCGAGGCGTATCCGAGGGTGCCTAGACCCACGGTTGTACTGAGATTCTGTGGGATGGTGAAACCTGTGATATTAATGAGCGAGGTCACCGTCGAGGTCAGTTGCGAGCTCGAGATATAACCTGCGGTTCCTAGGCCTGTTACAGTGGAAATAAGCTGGGTGCTAGCAAGACCGCCCTGGGTTATCAGAGAGGATAGCGAGGAAATGGCCGCGCCGAGAGTTTGCGTCGAGACGTAGCCAGCTGTGCCTAGATTTTGAATTGCTGTGCTAATCGCCACGCCTGATTGGATAGCGGGGTCTATGGCAGTAGAGAAGGTCGAGAGAGGTGTAGACCAGTCTTGGGCGAAGGCGGTTGGCACATTGATGGGCGGGAAGGCGAAACGGGTGCCTGTTGAAATGTAGACAAGTGATGTTGAGGCGTAGAGCAGAGAACCGAGACCTATGTTTGTGGAGAGGAGTTGGGCAGGTGTTACACCGATTGTTTGCTGAATGGCAGGGCCAATGAGAGTAGAGAAGGTGGAAATGGATGCACTTGTTCCTTGGCCGAGAAGGGTAGAGAACGTCGATACAGAGCCTGACTGGATGGCGGGGCCTATCGCTGTGGAGAAGGTTGAGAGGGATGTTGAGAAGTCCTGGAGATAGGCTTGGGGGATATTGATACGTGGGAAGGGGAGTGCCACGCCGCCTGAAGAAATGAAAATAAGGGAGGTCGACGCATAACCAGCCTGGCCTAGATTCTGCACTGTCGATTGAAAAGTGGTTATGAGGTAAGGGGTACTCACAAGGTTGGAAAATGATACAGTAGAAACTGTCGCATATGCTGCGAGTGTTGAGAGTGTGAGAAATTGGCTCGAAATTGTCCCATAAATGCTAGAAATTGTTGCGGATGAGATTGTATTTGCTTGTATATTTGCCGGCTGCGCCTGCTGTTGCGGAGCAGTTGTTCCTGTGAGAAGCCAGTTGTTATTGCGGCTCACGAAGGTCGCGGCGGCGTAGGCATTGGAGATTGTGTAAAGATTGGATGCACCATCAAAGGTGTTCGCGCCTTGTGTCGAGATAGTGATAGGGTTTATTTGCGAGAGGCCGGTAACATCTTTTATGGTAATGACTCTGCCCTGCCTCTCGGATGCGGGTGGTAGTAGGATGGTTCGTGGTGTTTGTGTTATAATATTGGCCAAGGTGGCCGTGCTCGGTATGTAGGTTACCGACATCTATTAGTGGGATAGATAGCATATTTTCTAATAAAAATACATCTAGAAAGTCAAATATTAAATATAATATCGTACAAATATAACACCATTTCCTCCTCTGCTATTCACTCCACCACCGTTTCCATACGTATTAGCTCCAGGAGAACCTGTACTTCCACCGCCTGCTCCACCTGTAGAGTAAAAAACATTGAATCCACTAATTGGAATTTTTTTTCCCAAGCCACCCGTTTGTGTTCCTGCTGCACCAGGGCCCCCCATACCACCTCCACCTCCTGTATCATAACCTCCTCCAAACCCTTGCGTTCCACCTGCTCCAAAACCTCCAGAGCCTCCACCACCTCCACCACAACCTCCAGGTGCACCATCTGCTCCATCACCATTACCACCATGACCACCCCCCTGCCCAGTGTAAGTTATTCCATTTACAATTAAATATGAATCTGACCCATTGGTTCCAGCTGAACCACCTGCACCTTCATTCCAAGAATACGTAATACCAGATCGAACAGATATGCCAGTAACATAAACAAATCCACCAGCTCCACCACCACCATTAAACCCAGGACCATTTCCACCTCCACCACCACCACCAACTACCAGTATATCGATAGTATTTGTTTGTGTGAAACCATTTGTCCCTGGCCCGCCGTTGAATCTTTGATATCTTCCAGCTTGTGTTAATAATGACGTTGCAGTTACACCACCGCTTCCATTTGCATTCGATGGCACAAGTAATGCATAATAGTAAGTATTTTCTGTCAGTAAAGATGAATCAAATCTTATTTCTGAACCAACTGTTGTAGTTGTAAAACTGGTAACGGAATTTGCAGTACTTGTTGTTGGAGAAATATAAATAGTATACAAAGTTATAGGAAGTATTGACGATGATGGAGTTGTAATTGTTACACCTCCGTTCGTAATAGTTAAACTTGAATTTAGTATAATAGCACCACCTGTAGGTACTGTAATTGCCAGTACTGAATTAGTTGTTGTAAAAGATAGACTCGTACCAAATCTATTTGTAGCCGTTATTGTGGCATAATAGTACAGACCACTTATGAGTGGTGTTGTTGTACTTTGAGAATTTGCTATAACACCAGTATCTGTTTCGATTATAGACCCCCCTGTTGTTACTTGTGTGGCAACCTGATAGAAAACAACTGTATAATTTGCTGCATATGGTGATGCTATCCATGTAACAGTAACCTGATTTATAGATTGACCTATGCTTGCAGATACTATAGAGGGTGTGAAGGTGGCCTGTATATAAGAGGTACTTGTTGCTGTGCTTGACGAACCATACGCATTCACCGAGGTAACTGTTGCATAATAATAGTAGTTATTGAGAACTGTTGTCGTTGTTGTTTGTGAGGTAGCTGTCGTTCCAGTATCAGTTTCAAAGAGTGTACCACCCGTTGTGGCAGGGGTTGCAGACTGATAAAAGACAATCGTATAAGAAGCCGCTGTCGCCACTGAGGACCAGTTGCACTGAATGGCGGGTGTTGCAGTTGGAGTTGGAAAATAAAATGACACTGTGACATTAGTAGGGGCTGGAGGAAACAGAAGTGCCTGCGTATATGAACTGCTTAGTACTGCAGTTGATGAACTATATGCATTCACGGATGTCACTGTTGCATAATAATAGTAGTTATTGAGAAGTGTTGTCGTTGTTGTTTGTGAGGTAGCTGTCGTTCCAGTATCAGTTTCAAAGAGTGTACCACCCGTTGTGGCAGGGGTTGCAGACTGGTAAAAGACAATCGTATACGAAGCAGACGTTGTCACTGATGACCAGTTGCACTGAATGGCGGGTGTTGCAGTTGGAGTTGGAAAATAAAACGAAACTGTAACCGTGGTGGTAGCTGGAGGATAAATTACTGCTTGAGCGTAGTTTGTAGTAGTGACAGCTGCAGAATTTACGTATGCATTTACAGAAGTGACTGTTGCATAGTAATAATAATTATTAATGGGTACTATAGTTGATGTCTGTGATAAGCCTGTATTTCCATTAAAGGTTTGAAACGAGGTGCCACCTGTTGTTGCAGGTGTTGCTGATTGGTAGAATACAATAGTATAGGATGCTGTGAGAGCATCTGTAGTTTGCCAAGAGCACGTGAAGCCAGGATTCGTGGCTGCGTTGGGAAACGAAAAGATTATTGATGCGGAGGCAGTTGGAGCAGCCTGTGTGAGAGCCTGCGCATAATTCATTGTCGTTACGGCAGAAGATGAGCCATATATATTGATAGTTGTGACGGTGGCATAATAGTAATATGTATTTAGAGGTATCGTACTCGTATTTTGAGATAGTCCTATCGTTCCGACGTCGGTTTCAAACGTTGTACCACCTGAGGTTCCAGGTGTGGCTAGCTGGTAAAAAACTATAGTATAGGAACTTCCACTGA
>Ga0136641_1000549_pt1 | contig 16249 bp, 35 predicted proteins | sample EliLak1302023Y_FD_115312 | JGI IMG/M metagenome (GOLD analysis project Ga0136641, IMG submission 115312) | Freshwater microbial communities from Elizabeth Lake, Yosemite National Park, California, USA - 13020-23Y | ecosystem: Environmental > Aquatic > Freshwater > Lake ...
AGTGTATTTTTGAATTGCACAACACGATTGTCATGCGGCGCTAACCCGCATCGGTGCCACCAACTGCGAGTGATTTTACTATAAATTTAACTAACAGTGTCAATAACTTTTGGGCGCTCGATCACGGTTTGGCAGACGCCATCAAAATCAGTGTGGTATTTGATTTTGCATATGATGGTGGCTGACTCATGCCGTTGAGCAATACCACTTTTGCCTTTGTAAATTACAACGTTGCCATCATCTGTGCGGCAGATGTTGAGATAAGTGCGGCCATACAAGCCATCAATGGCCACGATGCGGTCCACAGTCACGGTCAATGTGACCTTCTCACCCACAGCACCAAAATGCTTGCTGTGAACGCGGGCCACCTCTTTACGGTCAATTGCGGCAAAGCAGGACTCGACTGCTTCCAACTGCTTATCAGACAGTTTGCCAAACAATGCCAACGTGTGTTTTACGTTGATCAGAAAACTGTTGTCACCCTCGTAAGCGGCTAAACGAACACAAACTTCTGCGTGCTCTACGCGCCATTGCTCAGTGGCCACCAAGCGCTCTGCTTGGGCCTGCTCGCGCTCCTTTGCCTGCTCTGCCAAACGTGCCTCACGGCGGGCCTTGGCACCTGCTTGGCGGCGTGCACGCACGTGGTCAGCGCGGACCTTCTCAAAACCTTCAATGCCCCAGCCAGTCTTGGCCACGCAGTCACAACCAACTTTGAATTGCTTTGCACCAGCAATGGAACCCTTAATCCAAAACTCCCAACGAATGCCAGTGAAACAGTAATCGCAAAAACCACCTGCGCGAGATGTACCGTCAGGGTTAGTGATGGAGTTTTCTGTGACGTGTGTGCAAGAAAATGGGGCCTTGCCTAATTTTGATTTCTCGAATGGGTGTGTCATGTCGCTAATCCTTTTCGCTGTTGATTCACTGTAAGTATAGATTAAACGAGACACCCTGCCATTTGGTTGACAGGGTGGTAAAAATAATTTGCAGAAACTATTTGTTGCGATTTAAATGCGCGACTGCGGCTTCTTTTGTATCAAAGCGGCCACCGAGCGGAGTCTGGTGGGGACCGCGCACGATATACCAGCCATCCAATAATTTGTTGTGAATGATGCGCACTAAATACGGGCTGTTACTTGGCTTGCGTGGCCGCTTATTGCGGTGAATGATTTCTGGGCTAGGTGTCATGGCTTGGTCCTTCTTAAAAACTAAAGTCGTAATACTTGTCGCGCTCACCAATGGTCAAACCACGGTTGTAGTCTGCGTGGACAATGCGGCCTGTTTGGCCCTTGCGGACGCATGAACGCCAAATGCCTTTTTTGTCTTTTTTGTAGTAATGGGTACGGCCATTTCCGTTGCGTGTGTACTCATACGTTTGGTCTTCGCTCATGCCATTTTTGTCGATGCGTTTAGCATCATCTTCCTGCAACACAATGTAGTCCAATGAGCCATCGCGTTTTGTGGCAATCTCAACGATTGTGCAGGGGTAACGGTCTGTCCACCCTAAGATGGTTGCGCCTAAACCCAAATAGAGTTTTGGCTCGCCAATGACTGAATGGCTATAAATGTAGTTGGTCAAACTACCAGTATGAGTTCCTAATTTCATTTCGCTTTCCTTCGCTGTTGGTTTAACTTACAAGTATACAACGCATAGGCCTGCCGTTCGGTTGACAGGCCATGCAAATTATTTCTCTTCTTTTTTCTCTTGGCCTGCTTCCAAGATTTTATTTGCGGCGGAGAAAATTTTCTGGGCTGACTTGTCGCTGATTTGCTGGCCCTTCAACCAGTGCTGGACATAGCCCCGTGACTCTTCTACGCCGCCCAAACCTAGGATGTTGGTAAGAATGTAGGCGGTGCACTCTGCTTCGACTTCGCGGATATCGCGTGGTGTTCTCTCATCGTCGTCACAACGGCCTTCGGCGGTATGGCCAAGCACAATGTGCGCGATCTCATGGAACGTAGTTTTGTGGGGAAATACGGCCAATGGGTTGATGGCAAACGTGCGGCTGGATGCATACCCTTGGCTGTTACCGTCAGAGTGGTCAAACTTGACTTCGCTGATGTCCAAAGCGGCCAATGCTTTGACTTTGTCCCACTGTGGGATTACTTGTTCTGGCGAATATGTTGGGCCATCTGTCTGGTCTAGTACAAACCAATTGTTTTTGAGCACAAACACGCGGTAGGTATCGCCAGTCTTTTCGCCAGTAACGGCATCTTTTTTGTTGCCAATGACTGGTTGGACCAAGGCAATGGCCTTCTGGCCCTTCTTGACTTGGCGGCCCAATTCTATCCAGCGTTTGTACGTGGCTATCGGGCCAACTGGGATGTTGCGCTCTAGGCACTGTGACCATGCGAGCAATTGATTGCCAATGCTAAAACCGTGAAAGGTGGTGTAGCAAGTGCTTAACACGCCACGGTCATTGACTGCTGATTCGAGTAACTGAGAAAAATTCGCTTTATCCATGATGGAGTTCCTTCGCTGTTGATTGAGTTGTAGTGTAACCTACAACTATACAACGCGGCACCTAATTAATCGGTTGACACGGTTACTAAATTTTTTTCAACTAATTTCATGCCGTAATTGTCCACGAAGTATCTGGACTTGTGCTGGGGGTGATATTCGAGCGCGTTCTTTTTGAATGCCCTGTAATCAACGTGGTGGTGCCAACGGTTAAACCGCCATACCACTTTGGCCACGTCTGGGTGCAGGCGGGCAATCATCTCTGATTTGGGCAACGTCCCCTCTTTTTCGTAGAACTCGGCGGTGTTGCCCCCCTTCATTGTTTGGGTGGTGGCCTTTTCTTGCAGGAATGCGTTAAATTGGACCGTACACATACCCATCTTGAGCACGCGCAGGGACAGGTCTGTATCTTCGTTGTAACGCCCTCGCCATCGCATTGGCAGGCCATTGTTGACCAGCAGGCAGGAGTAAATGCGCGTGTTCATCACGTAAGGTGGGAGTTGCTCCTTGGCTTTGGCAAAAAAGTCATAGTTAAAACCTGCTAGGCCTACGTTCAGGTAACGGTCCACAAAGTCTTCAGCGGCGGCAAAGATGGCCCCATTGGTGACCTTCACCATCAAGTTGCGATTTAGCCTGTTAAATGATGCGATGTTGTCATCCAACACCCAGTGCCGATGGGCTTTTAATACAAACTGGGCGTGGTCCCATGCGCAATTGCGCGGAGCACCAGCACCGACACGATCTGGTCCATTCAAGTCGCAGGTGTCATAGTGGTGCTGGTACTCTTGCGGCAATGCAAGCAGGCGTTCAGTCCCTACTTTGGCGGCGTACAGGTCATATTCCTGCGGCTCCACCACCATGTAGTAGGTCAGGCCCAGCGCGTCAAGCGCTTTCGCTGTCAAGCGGCTTTCCCACCTGCCCTTGCTGATTATGTAAATCGGATACCTTGGATTCATCAACATACCTCAAGTGGGACGCCCGCCGTGGCTCCGCATAGGGCCACCAGCAGGCTTTTTGTTTAGGGGTGATAGGTTGGCCTAGCAATTCAGCAAAAGCCCGCCTATCAGCCTCATTTCGAAACCTAACGTTGATATGGCTGTCAGGCGTCAAATCGTCCATCTCAAATTCAGGCATGCCCTGCCAATGCTTGCGCCACCCTTCTGGCAGGTCCGCAAACAATTCGCCAGTGTCTTCGTCGTTTGCGTCGCGCGTCACTTACCGCCAACCTTTTTCAAATGCAAAATCAACAGGCCAAGGTCTGCGTGTTTATGCTCCCAGTAGTAACGCTCGATTTCCACCATCATGTAGTCGCACCCATGGTCAAACCCTTTCGCATACTCTTGGCCCTTACCATCAAAATAATGCTCTGTGCCACCAAGTTTTTTGGGCAGTGGCTTGCACTGCTCATGGTTCAACTCGAAGCGCTCCATTTGTTTTACAAAGCCATCAATTGACTGCGGGTTTTTTAACTGTTCTTTGTAACCACAATGCTTGCAGTGCATGACGTCGCTCTCGACGGTCAGGTGTTCTGTCAATTCAGGTTGTGCTAGTTCGATAGACATTGTTTTTGCTCCATTAATTGAAATTGATTTGCACGTAAAAAATCACGTTGTAGTTGTGGGCAGGTTGCCCATGCCATTGGATACTTATTGAGGTACGACTGTAAACTTTTGCGGTTGCTAGGCGTAGGTATCTTGCGATATTTTTGTATCAGTGTGGCCAGTGTCATGCCGTCACCTTATCAAGCAATCCAAGCACCTCAAACACGCGCACAATGTCCAAAATATTGCGAGCACCAATATTCCATTCGGTAATTTGTTTTACTGGCGTGCCGCCGCCGTCGTTGTAACTTGGGCCGTCTTTCCAGTTGTAGATGGTGCATACCACGCCGTCTTCCCAACGCAGGTCCCACATAGCATCCACCTTGTATTCGTCGCCCTTGTTAGGCGGACCCAATTTGTCTACCAATGTTTGGTACAACACGCCGCGTAGCGTGCCCTGATGGGCACACCCGTTTGTGTTGATGTCGTATTCGTTGTGTGTATGGAAGTCCATTACGCGGTCCTAAAAAGTAATTCTTCAATTGTTTCAAACGCGGTTTGGGCCAATTTAAATTGGCTATAGCGGCTTTCTTTGTCGCAAAAATTCCAGACGTTATCTTCGTACAGGTCCCAAGACCCGTCTTCCAATTCGTACCAGATTTCCCAAGAGCCTACCTCGCCAGTGAGGTAGCCCTTGACACCTTGTGTAAATTTTCTAAGTTCAAGGTTCATGGCTATGACTCCTTAGTTGCTAAGTGGGGTTGTAGATGCAGAGAAACCTGCGGGGACCACTTTGCTGTGGGCTTTGATCAACTCTTCTGAAGGGTTGAATGTCTTGGCAACAGATGCCCAAGATGTAGAAAGTTTTTCTTTCACCGCTGTGACTTTGGTCACGTACAGGGTACCTGCGTAGGTGCCTGCGCCTAGCAGTTTGACCTGTGCCTTGAGGTTCTCGGCCTGTTCGGTCAGTTGATCGATTTGGTCTTGGATCAAGCCAAGTTGGTCAACGATTTGGAGTGCTGTGTCTGTAGTCATAATTCGCTTTCATTCAATGTTGGTTTGTGGATTGTAGTTTAACCTACACGTATACAACGCGATTCGGTTGCGTATCGTTGACAAAATAATACATGTTTAAACCCTAGGAGAAGAAAGTTCTAACAATGAATTTGTATCCGCAAGTAGGTCCGCCTCGTCGTATCCATAGTGTTTGGCAAAACCCTTGGTTCCAAGGCCATGCAGGCCCGTATTGCCCCTGTGGTGCTCTGGGCATAGGGGTATGACGTCCATGTTGCTTGCGCGCTGTCCCATGCCCGTTCCGCGCCTTGGGTGGTGCAATTCAGCGGGAGTACCAGCGTAGCCCATACGGCGGCATACCGCGCAACCAAGTTCAGCAACTGCGTTTGCATGTTTCCTTTCGGCCTTAGTTGTCACCGCTAATCATCAATATTGCAACGCCAACAATTACAACGACGCCGCCGCCCAAACACATAAACAAAACCGCCCATGCAACAGTTTCAAGCATTGTTTTTCTCCTTAAGATATTTCTCTGCCCAACGCGCGCCTTCCATAAAATCAAAATTGTTTTCTTGGCCAACAGGTATATCGCCCCAATTCAGCGGCACCCAATTACGCACGTAATCTTGTATATCGTCATCATCACTGCGTCTTTTTTCAATGGCGCGAATGATTTCTTGTTTGACGCGTGACTCACGCTCAACACGATTAAATTCCTCGTCTTCTGCCGTCAGTGGCCTGTATGGAGCAGTCACGCCAATTGGTTTGCGTTCTAGTGTCATTGGGTAGCCCTTCCTTCAGCGCGTGCTGATGATTCCAAACTTCTCCACACTTCAATCTTTGCTTCTGCCGCAGACATTTGTATGCGCAACGTTTCGTAGTCTGCCACAGCATCACGTAGTTCTGCAAGATGCGTTTTGTAATCCTCATGTGAGTACGCATACGTTTCTTTTGCTGACTCTGTTTTTTCTGATGAGGTAGCCATCAACATTGCTTTGACCGTCTTGCGTTTTTCTTGCATGAAAATCATATAGCCTTTTTTCTGACCAAACTCATGCGCCTTATCGCGCATGAAATCTAATGCTTTGAATGGTGATACATCGTGCTCTGTCATAGTCGCTCCTATTCGCTGGTTGGTTTTTTACCTTTAGGCTTGTTTACCTGTTGGTTAGACAATGGTAACACATAATTTTGCCTTTCTTTGATCATGGCATTTGCCACCCTGTAAGCAATACCTGCTACATGCTCGTTGCTATATTCGCCAACAATTTCTGCCGTCAACAATCCCTGCACAACAAACATAGCAAACAGGTCTATTAGTTCTGGTTCATCTTTCATTGAATACCTTCTATGGTTAACTTGACCATACCGCCAACTTCATTAGCCCAATAGATGCGCAGGTCTTCTATCAACGCATCGTCTTGCATCACACCAGCGTGGACCATGCCATCAAGCACAGCCTTCAACAAGTTGTCTAAGTCCCTGCGGCGGCGATCTGGTCTGAATGCTTGTATCTCTACCTTGCATGCGTAATCAATATGTTTTGCCGCGCGTTGTATGAGCACTTGATCTGCTACCGCCTTGCGATACTCTCGGCCCTTTGCACTTAGCAATACTTTGCCGTTGTAATTGCGCCAATATGTGTTGACTGTTGGCGGCCAAGGAAGTGTTAATTCAATCACTGAATTCTTCCACGCAATTGTTCAACCATTGACCTTTGTACATCTATTAATTGATCACGCTGTCTGCATACTTGTTCATACATTGCGTGCAAAGTTTCAATGCCATGTTGCAATCTTTCCAGTTCAACTGCCGCTTGCAAAATGACTTGCTTTTCACAATATTCGTGATTCATACGCAAGTCTTCAATTAATGTTTTTATTTCATCTGGTGTCATTTACATTTTTCCTTTTTCTCGTTACAGATTGGTGTGCTGTGTACTGGCGCAACGATTGGTGGTCTAGGTATAGGTGCGGGTACAACCATATGCTTTGGTGCAACACGCACTGGTGCGGGTGCAATATGCGGTGTTACATGAGGCGCTATATGCGGAGCAACAGCGATAGCAAATATAGGTAGTGGGTTCATGCTTATCCCCTTGCTCTAATTGCCTGAGCATTACTTGCAAGAAGCATCCAAGCAACAGTGTCTACGCCACATTTGTCAGCGTTTTCTTCAACAATCTTTGCACACGCCTCACGCTCTGCTTTGACCGCTTCATCAATTAGGTCTTGACATGTGGCTTTTACTGAAGCACTCCACATTTCAGCAATAGAGGCTTTCCATTGTTTTTTTGTAAGTGGTAATGTCATGCTTGTCCCCTTGCTCTGATTACTTTTATATAAGCCAACAACATTTCTGCAACCCAACTTTGAATTGTTGGGTTATCTTTTAGACCACTTAAATCTGTTGTTTCTAATAACCTTGCACACGCCTCACGCTCACGCTCTTCTATTAGTTTGGCAAAGGCTTTTAAATCACCCACGTGTATGCCCTGACACGGTAACAATCCAGCCTGTCTAGCCAGTTCAATAGTTTCATCACGTATCATGTGTTTTTATCCTTGAGTTTTAAATCCGTTTTGATGAGGGCATCACGAATTGAATGCGACGCCAAAACAATTTCTTCTTGCTCTTCGTAGGTCAATCCTGTCCAATCACCTTTTGTGTAAAGTGGTATGACTGGCTCACCCCAATCTTTGGCAATTTCTTCAACGGCGGTCATTTTTATTTGCCATTCCATCCCTTTTTCTGGCACAAGTTCTTTTAGCCATGCAGTAGGTTTTCTCATGTGTTGCGTTCCTTATATTTGGCTTCAATGGCTCTGGCGTAATCAAGTGAAGCAACATCGTAGTTGTTCATCAATTCATCTATTTCCTCATTTGTCAGCCCTACCCACTCAAATGTCAATGGGCTTTGCTGTCTGCATTTGGGGCATGTGTACCACTGTGCTTTCTTTGCAGGGTTGCCAAACCACGTAGTAGGTTTAGCCGTTATTGGTTTATCCTTTTGAATCAGATTCAAAAGAGCGGCCTCTAAATTTTTTTCGGTTAAGTCAGTCATTTCTTTACCCCATTGTTCACAGTTGTTTACGCTTTTAATTCCCATAGCATTGGCTACGGCTCGGTCAAGAGAGATTCCTGTTAGTTTGCTCATGCGCTCCATTCCTTTGGCCAAACAAAAATAGGCGTTGCTTCACCAACATATGCGCCCTCAACATTAAATTCATTAAACTCTATTGCTTCATCTTCTGACATGCCATCTCGCTCCATAAAAATTTTTATAATTTTTTCGCAGTCGTAAACAAATACTTCAAAGCGTGAGTTACTACGCCAAATATTTGCCATACCAATAATTGCGTCATCTAACCCATCTGCTTTTAACATGTCACTGCCATTTTTGAGTTGGTATACGGTCCATGATTGCTACAGCCGCATTGTTTAGTGCAGTGCATACTTCGCCCTCGTCTTCAGCAGACGCTAGTTCTTTCACCAGTTCATGACAGGCCTTACGTTCTATCATTACGGCGTGCCGCGCAGTCTCCACTGCAAATGCCATGATTTCTGTTTTGGCCTGTTCTAACGCAGTGTCAAATTCTTTTTGTGTGTACAGTTGCGAACCTGTGCCTTGCCCAATTAAAAATGCTTTTTGGAAATCGCTCATTTCAGCCATTTTGTTTTTCCTTTTGTTGTTGAATAAATTCTTTTAACGGTTGTTTTTTCATTTCGTCGTAAATTTGCAGAAGAACAAGCGCTTGTGCTGGCGGTAAATTTAATTCGTCACAAGCAAATCCAACCCCCATTTCAAACCCTTTGTTCCATGCATCGTCACACATTCTTCTAATGTCCATCTTTTTTTTCCTTGTACATACGTTTAATTAAATCATCAAGTGCTGGCTGGCCACGTCTTTTGGCAATGTCATCTTTTACTTTGGCCCACCACAATTGCGCGTTCTCTAACCCTACCTCGCCAATCTTCGTTGCACGCCTGCGCATCCATTCCCTCGCTTCGCACTGGCGCATGTGTTCCAACATCTCCTGTGAGTATGAGTAATTCTGTAATTTCGGCTTTTCCAATGGCACGTAAATCCCCACAGCGGATTTTTTGTAGTTTTTGGTTCGCTTCATATTTCGTCATACCATTGTTCCTTTTTTGGTGGTTCCATTAATTTGTCACGGGCGAGTCTTGACCAATCTTTTGGGTCAGTGTCAGCATGCTGTCGGCAAAGATAATGACCATTGATGTGAATCACCCATCTTTTTTGGCATTGATATACGCCGCAGTCTAGTTTTGGTTCAGGTTTTTTTTTGGACATTTATTTCCTTTGCGGCCAGTGACAAGGCCGCCATCTTTGCCCTTATTTCAGCGCTTGGAGCGGTTGACTTGGCAAACACCCCATCTATGTACTGCTTAGTCTTTTCAACGCTTTGGTGGATGGCTATAGGGGTTACGGCCACCGTGCTTCCCTTCTGGCTTCGGACCCAGTTACGCCACGTAGCCTGCCAATCAAGTTTGACGCCACCAGCACCAGCCTTGGCAATCCAAAAGTCTCGGAATGACTCGCCTGTCTTTTGGATGTTCAAATCAGGTCTTTCAGACTGTGCCCATGTTTCCCATTCTTTTGGCAACATCCAGTCTGGTGAAAGGCGTGAGCCTTTTGTTGGCTTGCCAACTACTGGTTCTTGGTTATTGGTTATTGGTTTATGGTTAGGTGGCGGTTCGTACACGCTTGGTGCACGGTTCGTGCTATTTCCCTTACGCTTCGCCTCACGTTCTATAGCGATTCGTTTGTTTGTCTCTGCATTTGCATGGTAGTTTGCCAGTTCATCTTGGATGCGTTCTTGGATGTATTGGCCTTTATCATCCAATACAAAAAACCTGCTTAGTACAAAGGTCACAGCCTCAATTTCAGCCTGAGATGATGCCCAAGTCCATTCAAGCGCTTCGGCCATTGTTGGAAATGCTTCACGGTCATAGCACGCATCGAGCAATAAGTTATACGCTCCGTGCTGAAGCATTGTCAGACGGCCAGCCTTCTTTGCATAGTCGCCAAGATTTCGTTTGTAGTAGTGCATCGCTGTTCCTTCGCTGTGGTTGTTTAACGGTATGTTACACCAATTTTCCAAAGATGTCTGGGCGCAATTCTTTTCTAGTTACTTTGCCCTTGGTTGCTCGCTCAATGTCCACAGACAACTCTGCGGATGGGATGCGATGGCCATTGATGACCAGTGCCAACCAAGTCTTGCTGACGTTTACCGTCTTGGCTAGTTTGGTCTTAGAACCTCTTGGTAGTTGTTGGAAGTATTCGACAAGATTCATTGAAGTCCTTTTATGTTGTTTTACCCCATGATACACCATTTGAAAAAAGTAGTGTATGATGGCGTTACACAACAAAAATTGTGTGTTTGCGAAACTTTTTAACTTGGAGAAAAACATGGCATTAATAGCGAAATCTAGCGGTGGTGGTGGGGGTGCTTTTACCCCTGTCCCAGAAGGTATGTATTTAGGTCGGTGTTACCGCATTATCGACATGGGAACTCAGACTGGCTCCTATCAAGGCAAGCCAACCGTCAATTACAAAGTGATGGTGCAATTTGAGGTGCATGGTGAAGATGCAGAAGGCAACAAACTTGTTACATCCAAGGGCGAGCCAATGAGCATCAGCAAAAACTATACGTTGTCATTGAATGAAAAAGCAACACTGCGTAAAGATTTGCAAACATGGCGCGGCCAACCATTCACTATCGAAGAATTAAATGGTTTTCAACTTAAAAATGTTTTGGGTTCTTGGGCGCTTTTAAACATTGCAAAAGGCGAAGGTGGCGATGGTAATCAATACACAAATATTGTTGCAATTAACCCTGTGCCAAAAATGATGAAAGGCAGTATTCCTCAAGGCCATAACCCATTAGTGTGGTTTGATTTAGACAACCCAGACATGGAATTGTTTGAGACATTTGGCAACAAATTGCGCGAAAAAATTAAATCCTCACCAGAATGGAAAGCGCAGAACGACGGCGGTAATGTGACGCCAAAAAAATCTTTTAATCAACCGCGTAACACACTTGAGGAGATGGACGATGACCTCCCTTTTTGATTTATCAACAACACAACAACGTTTGCTGACAGAAAAAATTAATTTTATAAAGTCATTAGATTTGTCATATGCAATTCGTCTTCCCAACGGCGAAATCATTGGTAATTTAAAAGTTGTTGAGCCAAAACCAGAAAAACCTGCAAGAAAAAGAAAGCCTCTAGCATTTCCTAGAGGTACATATACAAATTATTTGCGGCCATTTGTAAAAGATTTAATAATAGGAAAAACCATTTACGTATCAGCAGATAAATATAGTTTAGATTCTTTGCAAAAATCAGCATCTAGCCTGTTATTTACCATGTATGGTCCTGCAAATGTTACAACAAATATGAACCGAGAAAAAAACGAACTTCAATTAACAAGGGATCACTAAAATGAAAATTAATTTAACAGTTGACACAGAAGAATTTTTGTTTATCAAGCACGCATTAAAAAAGCAATTAGACGAAATTACTCGGTATATGGACACAATGTATCAAGTTGCCGAGCATTTAGACAATACCCACAACATTGAAAAAAAGGTCCCAGAGTTTGAAGAAGAACCAAAGGCTTTAGTTAATACACTAATTAAAACACTAAAACGCCGTGGCCGTCCGCCAGCAAAAAAACGTGGCCGTTCCGTAAAGGCTAAAGTATGAAAGATATGCCAGCATTAGCATTTCCTCATAAATGGGAAACAACAGATGGCACAACTATTATTGCCAAGGGTATGACCTTGCGTGATTATTTTGCAGGCAAGATGTTGCAGGGAGTCATGGGCACCGTATTTATTAAAGGCGATAAACCGCCCTCAGATGAAATTGTTGAATCTTGCTACGCATGGGCAGACGCAATGATGAAAGCGAGGGAAGCATGACGCTAGAAGCCAAAGAAACTCGCAACACTGAGGCTGGCCATTGGTATACCCGCTCTGGCGAGCCTATGTATACGGTACAAGGCGCTAACGGCTTGCAACGCAACACAACCCTGCGTGACGCCCGCAAACTGGATTTGGTGCCTTCGGTTACCACAATCTTGAATGTGGCCGCCAAGCCTGCTTTGACCACATGGCTACAGCAACAAGTTTTGCTTGCCGCGTTGACCCTTCCCCGCCGCCCAGACGAACCTGAAAAAACTTATCTTGATCGAATAATCAACGATTCAAAAGAGCAGGGTCGATCTGCGGCGGATGCGGGAACTGATATTCACGCGGCCATACAAAACTTTTATGAAACTGGTAGCGATGCTAGGCATGGCCTGCACATCAAAGCAGTGCATCAAGCGCTGTCAGACCATTTCCAACGACGTGAGTGGAAGTGCGAGGATTCGTTTTGCCATGAATTAGGTTTTGGTGGCAAGGTGGACCTTTGGACTCCTACTGGTATTGTTGTGGACATCAAGACTAAAGAGTTTTACGATCTTAAAAAAGTGGATGCATACGACGAACATTTGATGCAATTAGCCGCCTACCGCATGGGCTTAAAAATTCCACACGCACGTTGTGCAAACATTTTTGTCAGCCGCTCAGTAGCAGGGCTGGTGAAAATTGTAGAGTGGTCCCAAGATGACCTTAAACGGGGCTGGCTAATGTTTCAAAACCTGTTCAATTATTGGCAACTTAAAAACAAAGTAGGGGATAAAGATGCTTAAAGATGAGCATTTCAGAACGTTGTATTTGGAGAGCGGGTGGGCGCGGCCACATGCCGTGCTGGCCCACGATGTTGATTACGTCCAATTTGGCCAATCCGTCGAAAAAACGGTCTTGCAAACCTGCGTCAACTTTGTTCGCTCATTGAATCCAGAGGTTGCTAATCAAATGGTCATCTGGGCCAATGCGGACCCTAACGTGAGGGCTTACGATGGTGACCAGATTAAACCTGAACAACACATCATCTACGTCGATACTCAATAAAAAAACCCCCCGAAGGGGGCAAAGGAGAGTGGCAACTGCTCCTACATATGGTAGCGCCCTGACGCGTCTTGGGCCAGCGTGGTGGTATTACTCCTACTCGGCTGGTTATAGATTGAAGAAAGCGCTCCTTTGGCCTGCGGTTGCGCCTTTGGCTGGGCCGCAGGCGTTCTATCGGATAAAGCGTCCATTATTTCTAGGGCTAATCCGCCGCCGATTCCTACGGCTTTCAAGGCGGCTGTTAGTGGTGTTCCTGCTGGTAGCATTGACATTGCCTGTAGGACAGCACTAGCGCCCATTTTGACCGCCCTGCCAGTCTCGCCTGCGTTATAGGCATTTACCGCTTCTGTAGCCGCGTAACCAAGCCCTAACCCGCCTGCCATCTGTAAACCCTTACCAAGCGCGGAGCCGCCAAGCGCTGTAATTGTTTTGCCCAAAGGCCCAAGATTACCCCTGTTAACTTCTTTATTAACAATTTGAGCGGCTTCTACATTGCCAGCGCGTTTGGCTAAATCTTCAATAGATTTTGCTTGGGTTTTGTTGGCGTTGCTGGCTTGGGTTCTGTGTAAGGATTCTGCCGCCGCCGCTTCTGCTTTAGCCGCATTAGCCTGTTCACGCAAAACATTTATTCTGTCTTCTGCTTGTTTAATAGCGTCCGCCACATTAGTTCTTTTTTCTGCCGCTAAATTTTCTGGCAGTACAAGTTGGTCTGCTCCCGCTGGCCCTAATTGCATGCCACCTAAACCCATAGCCTTTTGTTTAGCAATGGCGTTTGTATTGTTTTGAATAATTTTATGAGCGGCAGTGTCATTGTATTTTGACATGTCAGTGGCACTCATTTTTTGTGCATATGGAATTGTTTCGGCAGTATTTCCAGCCATACTGTTTGTATATTTTCCAGCGCCACGAAATTCTTCTGGCAATAAAGACTGGTGGTGTTCCATAGCCTGCTCTAACTGAGCCTGCAACTTTGCCGCATTGCCTTGCTTGGTCATAAAGTCAGACTCAAGCGATGAAGTAGAACCAGCCTGTTCTTGCGCTAATTTTTTTGCCGCTTTACGAAATGCTGTTTGTTCCGCTTCTGCTTGGGTTAAAGCCTGTTTGGCGTTTAGTTGTGATGTCTCGCGGTGTGCTACGGCTTTTTTGTCCATGTACGGCGTAAATACTCCAGCGGTCAAACCAACTCCCATGGCGGGTAATGGATTAATTTCGCCTTCTTCGTTGCGCAGGTAATCTGGCACGCTAGACAACAACTGTTTGCTGTTATTAGCAGGCGCTGACTGTGTAGTCAATGGCTTGTATAAATGCTCACCAAATGGATTGGGTCCAATGTCTTTTTCCTCTGATTTGTTTTCAGGCTTTTTGCCTGAAAGAAATGGAAAAAACTTGGCTAATTCGTCGTCTGATATTTCATCTTTTTTAGATTTGTCAGTCATGTTTTTTCCTCTTGCTTCAGCCACTTTTTGAAAATAACTACGCGTTTCTGCTGGCAAATATTTTTCATCATAATTGTTTTTGACGTAATTTTCAGCATAGTGTGGGCTTGCGTTGTATGCGGCCAAGGCGGCATTTTCATGGCCACCAAAACGGTCTAAGTTTTCTTTGAGCAAACGCACACCAGCCTGTACGTTTTTTTCTGGTATGTACAACTCATGTGACTTCATGCCCAAGCCATGCGCGTTTGTGCCCATAACCTGCATGGGGCCAATTGCTCTGCCATACTTGGTTTCTGGACCAAGTGCGTTATGTCTAAACCTACTTTCTGTCCAACCAACTGCTTGCGCCAAATCTGGGTCCACACCCTGCTCGTTGGCATGCTGAACGATTAGATTCCTAATTCGTTCTTGGTCTGGTGACAATTGTCCAAAATCCATTAGTCTCTGCCAAATGCATGTTTTTCTAAACGACGCAAACCTTCGTCATAAACAGTCACAGTACGTTTATATTGTGGATCATTTGACATAAAGTCTTCGTAAGAACTGTTTGGATTGCTTCGCTTATATTGACCATATTGACGATAAACTTCTTGGTCAAAGTTTGCTCGCGCCATAACCATTTGTGCTTTCAACGCAACAATTAATGGGCTTGCAGAAATCTGAGGCCCGATGCGTGCAATAATTTGACGCTCGTTGTTTGACACCTGACCTTGGCCTTTCAAGCCCTGCGAATAAGCAATCTCAAGTTGTGCAAGTTGACTTGCCGCATATGTTTGAGCATTGACTACGGCTTGTTTGCGTTGTCCATATTGTTCTGCCGATTCGCCCTGCTGGCGTGGCGGAATATGGCGGCCAACCATGGTTGCAAGTTTGTCTTGATCGATAGCCTCGCCAATTTTTAAACCTCTTGTAATGGTTCCAATAATGCTGGTTAGGTCTGTTGTAGAAAATTGTCCAAATGCGGCAGAAGTTTTTGGATCGTTTGCAAGTTGGAACACTGACTCACCAATATTTTTCATGGTGTTTGCATTTTTGGCGGCGGCAGATAGTTCTAACTCAGACTGTTTGTTTGCGGCCTCGGCCGTAGAAATTTTTTGTTCTTTACCAAATTTATCAACAGCAATATCAGCCTTCATTCCTTCTTTTTTCTTCTCGCGTTCAAACTCGCTTTGAATTCCATTAGACGCGTAAAACCGTTTTAATAACATTTCTTTTTCGCCAAAAGAAAGTTTGCGCTTATCTGCTTCTGTCATTAAGGCTTTGTAGTCGTCATAAACGCTAGACATAACCTTTTGCGGACCATCTACATATGCAAATTGAGCCTCTACTGGTTTATCAAATTTCAAATCGTATTTGCCATTCCATTTGTTGTACACACCTTCAGTAGTGGTGATCAAGCCTTTTAAATATTCGTCTGATTCTGCTTTTAATTGTTTGCCATATTCAGGCGCAATACGTCCAAACAAAACTAAATCGTTGTAACTTACAGGACGAATTTCATTACCTTGCGGCAAATTTTGTTGTTCGCTTTGGGGTACAGGAACATAATCAATTGATTTACTAGGACGAACTACTGGCCCAGAAGTTGATTGATCTGGCTCAGCATATCTTCCAAATAATTCTTGGTTGCGATCAGGTTGAGGCGCGGCTTGTTTTGTTTCTGGTTTGTAATTTGCATATGCTGGCCCTAGTGCGGAAGATGGCAACATGCCTTTTTTAACTAAGTCAGCAATCATTATTTCTTGATTTGCTTCTTTCTCAAGCATTTCTTTTTGCTTGGTAAATAAATCAAATTTGCCTTTTTCTAAATCTA
>Ga0136641_1000550_pt1 | contig 16237 bp, 12 predicted proteins | sample EliLak1302023Y_FD_115312 | JGI IMG/M metagenome (GOLD analysis project Ga0136641, IMG submission 115312) | Freshwater microbial communities from Elizabeth Lake, Yosemite National Park, California, USA - 13020-23Y | ecosystem: Environmental > Aquatic > Freshwater > Lake ...
CGTCTATTATTTTGCCTCGCGCTGTTTAGCCCTTTAGCTGTTAGCCTGAGTTGGGCACAAAATTTTCCCGCGAAGCCCGTGAAATTCATTAACAGCTTTCCACCTGGTGGTCCGGTAGACATCATTGCACGCTCCTTGGCCGAGGCGATGCAGCAAAGCTTGAAACAAGTTTTTGTGGTCGAGAATCGAGCTGGCGCTGGAGGCAACCTTGGGGCCGACATGGTCGCTAAAAGCCCCCCCGATGGTTATACAGTTCTATTCGGCCTTGACACCACATTCACCGTCAATCCCAGCATCTATAAAAACTCGCCCTACAAGTTAAGCGACTTAAAGCCTGTGATGATCATAGCCTCTTCTGGCTTATTGATTGGCGTGAACCCTTCAACAAATATTAAGACCATGAATGACTTGATTGCCAGGGGACGAAGCCAAGGACTGACCTTCAGTTCAGCCAGCAATGGTAGCCCAGGACATTTGGCCTTAGAAATCCTTGGCGATTTGGCCCAAATTAAAATCACCCACATTCCGTACAAAGGCAACACACCGGCTGTCGCCGCTATCATTTCAGGAGAAGTCGATGGTGCCGTGCTTGCCACACCAGGGATGTTGCCCTTTGTCAAAGCCCAGAAGATGAACGCATTGGCAGTGACCAGTCTCAAGCGCTCTCGCCTAGCGCTTGACGTGCCCACTGTGAGCGAAGTAGGTCTCAAGGATTTAGCGCTTGAAGTTTTCTACGTTGCAATGGTTCCTGCTGCAACACCGCAAGAGCTTGTGTCAGTGTTGCAGCAAAGCATGGCAGACGCGCTTACTCGGCCTGATCTCAAAGCACGACTTGAGAGTCTTGACTTGGTGATCTTGTCAGAAATTGGAGTCGCCGCATCACAGCACCTTGAGAGCTTGCGAAACAGCTATGCACCCATTATCAAATCGACCGGCATGCAAATCGAATGAAGCGCCCCAACATCATCTTCATCGTTGCCGATGATCTGGGCTTTGCCGATTTGGGCTGCTATGGAGGTCGTGATGCGAAATTTGGTCCGGTTTCTCCTGTATTGGACAAATTGGCAGCTAACGGGCTATGCCTAAGCGATGGGTATTCAAACTCGCCCGTGTGTTCGCCCACCCGCTTTGCCTTGATGACGGCGAGGTACCAATATCGCCTTAGAGCGGCTGCAGAAGAACCCATCAATAGCCGTAGCAAAGGAAGCACAACCCTAGGCTTAGCGCCCGAGCATCCGTCTTTGCCCTCTTTACTCAAAGCCAGCGGGTACAGAACCGCCTTGATTGGAAAATGGCACCTGGGCTACCCACCAACCTTTAGTCCTTTGAAATCGGGTTATGAATCTTTCTATGGACCTATGGCTGGTGGCGTGGACTATTTCAGCCATTGCAGCGGCAACAGCACGCACGACTTGTACCAAGGTGAAGAAGAATACAACGAAGATGGTTACTTAACTGACTTGCTCTCAAAGCGCGCCGTGGACTACGTTGAAAACATGGGGTCAGCCACTGCGAAAGACATGCCTTTCTTTCTCAGCCTGCACTACACTGCCCCTCATTGGCCATGGGAGACACGGGAAGACCATGCATTGTCCGCTGAGGTGAAAGAAAATCTTTTTCATCTGCACGGTGGCAACATTCACACCTACCAACGCATGATTCATCACATGGACGAAGGCATAGGGTGGATCGTTCAAGCCCTGCAGAAAACCGGTCAACTCGATAACACCTTGATTGTGTTTACCAGTGACAACGGCGGCGAACGTTTCAGTGACAACTGGCCCTTGGTGGGAGGCAAGATGGACTTGACCGAAGGCGGCATCCGTGTTCCATGGATCGCCCATTGGCCAGCAGTTATTGCACCAGGCAGTTGGAGTCCACAGCACTGCATGACCATGGACTGGTCGGCAACCATGCTCGATCTCGCAGGCGCTAAGCCCGACCCTCAATATCCGCTGGATGGTGTGTCGCTGGCAAGCGTTCTTCGCAACGCCAATCACCAATTTGAGCGACCCATGTTCTGGCGCATGAACCATCGTGGTCAGCGCGCCTTGCGAAATGGAGATTGGAAATATTTACGAGTTGACGGCAACGACTACCTTTTCAACATAGTCTTTGATGCGCGTGAACGCGCAAACCTTGGTGCTCGTCAACCCGAGCGCTTGCAAGCGATGCGACAAGCCTGGGAAAACTGGAACGACACCATGCCACCTATACCCAAAGACGCCACGATTAATTTGGGCTTCTCTGCCAAAGATATGCCTCAACGATAAAACTTAATTTTGTTATGAGCGTACTTGGTGAACTTAACGATCCAGCTCAAGGCTCTTTTCTAAAGAGACCCCAACATGGATTAGCAAAGAACACCCTAATCAGCCTTGATGCGAACACTAAGCATCATTTCGTCATCTGCGCTGGGTAAAAGCGTCAAAATGCAAGCTGTTGTGATTGAAAACAAGGCCAAGATCAACAAACCATTGGCAAAGCCCACGGACTTCACAACGGGCCCTAAAGCCCACACCCCCACAGAACTCAAACCCAAAGAAATGCCTAGCCTCATGCCAGCAACGCGCGAGCGCAAACGGTCATCGACATACCTTGAGATCAAGACATCCGTGAAGGGCACGGCTCCAAAAATAAAGACCATCAACAGCAAGAGTGAAAACAGCAACCACCAACCTTGTGCCATGGACGCAAAAATCAAAACAGGGATTTGGGCTGCGACCATCAACAAGAAAAACGGCTTCAAGGGAAATTTTGAAATCAAATGACCCACCACCACTTGCGCGAAAGAGGAAACGGTGTAGACCACAGCCAACAGAAAACCCAAAGTCGATGGGTCTTCAATCACTCCGATGAATCTCTCTGAGAGCAGCTGAGCGTTTCCATTGGTGCTCACATTGAACAACACACTGCTAGACGCAGCTGCCGCGGTCATCACCGCCAAGGCTTTGGCAAGCATGCGACCTGACAACTGCACCTTGGCGCCCCCTATGCGTTTTGAAGGGGGCTCGCTCTCTTTGGGGCAGACCCAATAAAAGACCGCTCCACATACAAGCGTCAACAAGGCGGGCACTAAAAAGGCTGCACGCCAGTCGAAATATTTGATCAAAAAGCCCGTCAAGATCGCCACCAAAGCAACGCCCAAGTTGCCCACCAAGCCATTAAAACCAATCGTCGCCCCTGCATTGTTGGACCGCTCTAAAAGCATCGGAATCCCAATGGGGTGATAGATCGAAGCAAAGGTGCCAATCAAGGTCAAACCCACGGTGAGTTGTACAACCGTTTGCGCACAGGCACACCCAATGGCGGCTGCACCCATGCCAAAAAAGAAGATCAGCATCATTTGTCGCCTGCCCCAAAGATCGCCCAGTCGACCGCAGGGGATGGAGCCCAAGCCGAACATCAAAAAAGCCCAAGTCCCATAGGGCATCAAATCTTCCCAGTTTGAAAAACCAAAATCCTGAGCAATGGCTGATACGGCAGACGCAAAAATTAGCAAAAACAAATGGTCAATCCCATGAGCTAAGTTCAAGAGCGTGGTGAGGATCAGCTTTGGCGGCTCATGGGCTGATCCAAGGCTGGAGGCGGCGTTTTGGGGCTGTGCAGATGTGGACATAAATTGAGTAGAACAGCAATGTGAGAAAAACGCTCAGCTTGTCCTGGATCCCCAAGGCTACCTCTGCGCTAGGTTTTGCCCAAGAGGGTATGTACGAACCCATTGTCCAACTTGAGTTCAACTTGAGTTCAACATAGGGTTTACACCTGAGTCGTCACCTTGCAGCTGAAAAGGAGGGAAGTTTTGGCATACTTCTAGGTATGGCTTACCAAATTCTTTCAACAACTTTGTCCCTAAGCATCTACTCAAAACATCAACTCTAAACAGGATCCGTACCATGACTGAACATCAAGCTGGAAAACGACAATTTTTAAAAAATGCAGGCTTTGCGGCATCGGTGTTGAGCGCTGAGTTGCTGCTTCCGGGCATCTCTAAAGCCGCCATCATCAACACAGCCGTGCCCTATGAGGTCAATGGTCGAGCCTTCGAGGGTCAACTCGTCTTTGACGAGTCTGTTCAAAGCAAGCGCCCTCTTCTCTTCATGCAGCCTGACTGGAAGGGCATTGATGAAGACACCCTCGTCACGGCACGTTTGTTGGCTGGCAAAGAGTACATTGTGCTCATGGCCGACATGTTTGGTCTGGGCTATGGACGAAAAAAGAAAACCATGCAAGAGCTGGGCGCGAACATGTCAAGCGTGCACAAGGACCGGGCGTTCACCGTCGCTTGCAGCAGCAAAGCCCTTCAAAGCATGCTTGAGGTGGTCAAAAAATTAGAGGTCGCTGATACCAGCAAGATCTGGGCTGCGGGCTTTTGTGCGGGTGGTGGATACTTGCTCGAGCATGCGAGAAGCGGGGCTGACTTCAAAGGCCTTGTGGTGTTTCACGTGACCAACCCCAACCCAGTTGTACCTGGTACAGACAACCAATTCAAAGGCCGCGTCTTGGTGGTGCACGGCTCTAAAGATCCTGTGACACCGGTTCCTTTGATCGACACCTTGTCTGAGGAGCTGACACAGGCCAAGGTGGATTGGCAAGTCATGATGTTTGGCGGTGCACCGCATTCTTTCACCGACCCAACCAACAAAGCTTTTAGCGAAGCGCTGACCAGAAAATCTTATTTGTTGATGAGAGATTTTTTCTCAGAAAAAGTCTAAGGCTTCTTGCACTAATCAGCCTTGATGCGTGCATTTTTAACCACCAGAGCCCACCTGGCCATTTCCGTCTTCAAGAGATCACTCAACATTGATGCTCCTCCTGCAGCGACATCAATGCCATGGTTGCTCAATTGTGAGGACACGTCTGCAGATTTCAAGATCTGGTTGACCTGTTCATTGAGTTGCTGAACCACTGAAGATCCCGTGCCTTTGGGTGCCAACAAGGCATACCAAACATCGACTTGAAGCTTTGGATAGCCTTGCTCCTTGAAGGTCTGAACACCGGGTGCTAGGGGTGAGCGCTCTTTGCTCATGACGGCCAGCATTTTCAACTTGCCAGCCTTGTACAAAGGTAAAACGGTGTGCATGGGCACAATCATGGCTGAAACATGCCCACCAGTTAAGTCGCTGATGGCGTTGGATGCGGCCTTGAAGGGAATGTGAAACAAATTCAAACCCGATTCGAGCTTGAACAATTCCATGGACAGATGCTGCGGTGTGCCGTTGCCTGGACTAGCATAGTCAAGCTGGGTGCTTTTGGCCAGGGCAATGAACTCGCCAAGGGAATTGGGCGCCAAGCTCACAGGAGTCACCAAACACAAGGTCCCTGTTCCTAGAAGTGCGATCGGGACAAAGTCCTTGATCGGGTCATAAGACAGGTTGGGATTGACGGCCGAGTTGAGTGCAAAGCTGGTGGAGGCGACGAGCAAAGTCGAACCATCGGGCTTTGACCTTGAGACAAAATCGTTGGCAATGTTGCCACTCGCTCCAGGCTTGTTATCGACCACGACAACCGTGCCAAAACGCGCATTGAGTTCTTTGGCCAAAATACGCGCCAAGATATCAGGTCCCGCAGCTGGCGTGGTAGGCACCACCAAATTGACATTGGCTGCAGCCCACATCAAATTTGGAATGCTCATCAACACCAGCAAGCACCAACACCGTTGAAGTCTAAAAAAGGATCTGATCATGATGAAACAAAAAAATAAAACACATTCAACCAAGCCCCAACTCTAACTCAAAGCGCGGGTCTCACACAACAGGGCAAACCACGCCCCATCACATGCACGTGTCTTGAGGTTAACGCCCATAGAAATCAAAACATAAAACAGGTATGATCACCCTCCTGTTTCATTGACAAAAGATCGTCCTACAAGGACAGAACTCACCATGACCAACGACAAAATAAACGTAGACGGAACACTGCTTGATCGCCCTTTTCGCATCAAGCGCCTTGGACACTTTGGCATCAATGTGAACTCACCCAACGAATCCATGGATTTTTACGGTCGACTTTTGGGTTTTGAGATTTCTGATCATTTGGATTTCGCTCCTCGCATTCCAGAGCCCCTTCGCTCTGAGGTAGGTCCAACCATTGGCCTCTTTACCCGACACGGTACCGATCATCATTCCTTTGTGCTGTTTCCCAAGAAGGCCGTCTCCAAAGCCAACCCCCATTACAAAGACCACCCCGATCTGAGCATCAACCAAATCACCTGGCAAGTCAGCACACTCAGAGAGGTGGTGAACGGTCACGATTGGGTTGAAAAGAACAAGATCAAAATTCTCCGCGCTGGTAGAGACACACCCGGCTCGAACTGGCACTTCTACCCGGTAGACCCTGATGGACACATCAACGAGTTGTACTACGGCATTGAGCAAATCGGCTGGAGTGGACTCTCCAAGTCTGCAGAAATGCACACCATCAAACACCTCAAACCGCCTGAGCTGCCCCACCCTTCAGAGTTTTCAGAAGTGTCACATGCCTTGGAGCAAGGCATTGACATCCATGCTGGATGGCGAAAAGATGTGCATGGCCCAGAAACCTTTGATGTCGGTGGCGTGTTGTTGGCCAGGCCTTTCAAAGTCACCCGCGTAGGTCCTTTGAGAATTTTTGTCGAAGATTTAGAAGAGGCCTTGCAGTTTTATACCCAAACCATGGGCCTTCGTGTGAGCGAAGAGGTGATGATCCACCAACACCGTTGCGTGTTTTTAAGATCCAATACCGAACATCACTCCATCGCCCTTTACCCTAAAGCGCTAGCCAAGGATCTGAAACTACCCAACCCGTCAAGCCTCTTGTCCTTCGCGGTCCAAGTCGGAAGTTACCAGCAACTCTTGGACGCTGTGGCCCACCTCAAAGCCCATGGCGTGAAGTTCATGGAACTGCCCAGAGAAATTTCTAGCGGTATCGCTCACCATGCTTTTGCCATCGACCCCGATGGGTTTTTGATCGAGCTTTACTGGGAGATGGAACAAATTGGTTGGGACGGAAAACCAAGACCTGCCCATTTGAGAGAACACATCCCAAACCATCCCACGGACTGGCCCACTCACATAGAGCAAAGTTCTGATGCCTATGGTGGTGAGGTGTTTCTTGGCCCCTTGAACTGACGCAACCATGACCTCAACCATGACCTCAACCATGACCTTTTCTCGCCTACTTCAACGCCTCATTTGCGCTTTGCTGCTGATGTTCTCTGTCCATGCATCGGCTCAAAAATACCCCAGCAAACCCATCACCTTGGTGTGTCCCTTTGCTGCGGGTGGCTCAGCTGACATCATGGCGCGCTTCATTGCGCAAAAGCTCTCCGAGGCGATTGGAACACCCATCGTGGTCGACAACAAAATTGGCGCAGGTGGCGGTGTGGGCTCCAATTTGGTGGCCAAGGCAAAGCCTGATGGCTACACCTTGCTGTTGATCACGGGCGGCTATCCCGCACAGGCAGCCCTCAGCAAGAACCCGCCCTTTGATCCCATCAAAGACATTGCCATGATCTCCACCCTCACCTTCTATCCCTTTATTGTGCATGTGGGTTTGAACTCGCCCTATAAAAATTTAAACGAACTCTTGCTCCAAGCTAAAAACAATCCCAACAAATTCAATTATGCAAGCTCTGGCTTTGGCTCCATCCATCACCTTTCATCCGAGCTGTTGAACGTCATGGCTGGCACTGACTTTGTGCACATTCCAACCAAGGGGGGCAACAATGCCTTGACCGAGCTTTTGGGTGAACGTGTGGACATGTTGATTGAAGCGCCGACCTTGTCCCTGCCTTATATCAAGGCTGGCAAAATCAAACCCTTGGCGGTCACCTCCAAAGAAAGACTCAAAGCGCTTCCCGATGTTCCATCTGTATCAGAGTCTCTGCCCGGCTACGAGGTCAAGTCCTTCATTGGCTTGGGTGCAACTGGGGGCACACCCAACGACATCATCAAGCGCTTGAGTCAAGAGATGAAAAAAATCATCGACGACAAAGACAACTTCGCCAGGTTGGCTGAACTCGGAGGTGATCCCCAATCCAGCACGCCCGAGGAGATGCGCCAACTCGTTGAAACCGAGTTCTACAAATGGCAACGTGTGATTGACCTCAGAAAAATCGAAAGACAATAAGACCCATGAGCCCTAGTCCCAAGGGATCCATTCGGATCCCCTCAGAAACACTGAACGCATTTTCTAAAGCCCTGTTTGTGGCCAAAGGAGTTTCTCCCGAACACGCTCAAACCATGGCCAATGCCCTGACTTGGGCAGATTTAAGGGGCGTGGACACCCATGGCATCAGTCGTGTACCGATGTACTTTCGATTGCTCGACAGCAAAGAGATGAATGCCACGCCCAATTTGCAAGTGGTCCAAGAAACTCTTGCACTCACGGTGCTTGAGGCCGATCGGTGCGCTGGCCCTATCGCCATGCAACAAGCCAGTGACATCGCCATGCAAAAAGCCAAGCTCACGGGCATCGGTTTGGTCATGGTGAGAAACACCACCCACACGGCTTCCCTTGGGATTTATTCTGAAAAGGTCGCAAAAGCTGGCATGGCCTGCATTGCGCTTGCCGCTTCAAGGCCCAACATGGCTTATTACGGCGCCAAAGCCGCTGGTGTCTCAACGGCCCCATTTTCGATGGCTGTACCCGGCCCCAAGGGACAGGCCATCATCCTTGACATGGCCTCTGGCATTGTGTCTTTGGGCAAACTGGCCCAACTCAAAGCCAAAAACGAAGAATTGCAAACCGGTTGGGCTTTGGATGCACAAGGTCAAGAGACCATCGACCCGCAAAGGGCCTTGACGCCCTTGCCCCTTGGTGGGCCCAAAGGCTCAGGCCTGTCACTGATGTTTGAGCTGATGGCCAGTCTGCCTGTTTTGAACCCACTCATTGGACACTTCTTTTCAGACAAAGAAGACGCTCAACGACATTGCCAAAACGCGTGGATCATCGCGATCGACATCGCGCAAGTGTGCTCTGAAGCCTCCTTCCAAGTGGAGATGGACAACACCATCAAAGCCTTGAAGGCACTGCCCGTGGATGAAAGAGTAGGCACCGAGATCTTGATGCCCGGTGAACGTGGCTACAAAGAACGGGTCTCTCGTGAGAAGAGCGGCGTCCCCATTCCCGCCAAAATGCAGACCACACTGCATGAGTTGGCTCTAAAATACAAAGTCCCTTCGCCCTTTTGATGTGGCAGGTGTTGGCCTCCAACACAAGCGGCTCTTCTACCCCATACGACAACCTTCTAGGGCCCTTACATGAAATGCGATATTTTGATCCAAGGCGGCCAAGTCTTTGATGGCAGTGGTGCAGAGCCACAGATGATCGATGTGGCCATTCACGATGAACGCATCGTGGCCATGGGCAAAGACTTGGACTTGGTGAGCAGCCAGACCCTGGATGCAAGGGGCCTGGTGGTTTGCCCCGGTTTTATCGATATCAAAACACACTCTGACTTCACCTTGCCCATCAACCCCAAAGCTGAAAGCAAGGTCAGGCAAGGGGTCACCACCGAGATCATTGGGCATTGTGGTTTTTCTGTGGCGCCGTGCTTACCGGACAAGGTCAAGCTCTTGGCCGATTACTTGAACCCAAGTGCACCATGGCTACCGTTCAAAGAGATGAACTTCAAGACCTATGTAGAAACTTTTCCTCAAACATCGGTCAATGTGGGCATGCTGGTGGGTCACAACACCTTGAGACTCATGGCCATGGGCATGGAGCAAAGAGAGCCTAGCTTCATGGAGATGTCCCACATGAAAGACTTGCTCACGGAGGGCCTGAAAGCGGGGGCCCTAGGCATGTCCAGCGGACTGTTCACCTCCCCTGGCTCCTATGCCAAAGCCGATGAGTTAAAAATCTTGGCTGAGGTGTTGGCCTCGCATGGAGCGGCTTATTTCACCCACCTAAGAGATGAGTCGTCTGGCGTCTTGGAGGCCTTGGCAGAGGCCATCGACATTGGCCGATCAAGTCGAATTCACGTGCAGGTCGTGCACTTCAAATGCTCAGGGGTTGACAACTGGGGCAAGACGAGAGAGGCCTTGGACATGATGGACCAGGCTCGACTCGAAGGCATCCAGATCGACTGTGATGCTTATCCTTACACAGCGGGCAGCAACCCCTTGAAGAACATTTTGCCTCAATGGGTTCAAGCTGGTGGTGTGGACGCCATGATTGAACGCTTGAAAGAACCACCAAGTCGTCAAAGAATACGCCAAGAAATTGAAAAAGAAGGATTGAACAACTGGGGGCGCATTCCATCTTGGGAGGCCGTTCGCATCTCGATCACGCCCCATCAGCCAGAACACGCCGGTAAGACCATCGCCGAATTGGCCCGTCTACAAAATTTAGATCCCATCGATGCTCTTTGCGAATTTTTGATCAAAGACAAAGGTGCGACCCGTGTTTTGATCACATCGATTGCAGAGTCAGACATTGTCGCCCTGATGGGGTCCGAGCGTGTGCTCGTTGGATCGGATGGCAATTGCGTTGCAGATTATGGTGTGGTCAGTCAAGGCATGCCGCACCCTCGTTTCTATGGTACGTTTCCCCGCGTGCTAGGGCGTTACGTCCACCGAGAGCAGGTCACCTCCTTGACACATGCGATCCACAAAATGACCGGTGCCACCGCACAAGCTCTTGGCTTCAAAGACCGCGGTCTTTTAAAGCTGGGTTGGTATGGCGATGTGACCATGTTCGAGCCCGAGGTTTTTTTAGACCTCTCCACCTATGAGGATCCTCATCGCTATCCCAAGGGGGATCGAACCACGGTGATCGTCAATGGCACATTGGTCGTAGACAAGGCCAGACACACGGGTGCTTTACCAGGACGTGTTCTCCAAAGGGTCAACACAGGCTCCTTGAATGCCTAAAGCCAGGAGCGACTTGCTTCGTGATGCAGAGGATAGAAGAACCAGTTGGCCATAGCGCAAGACAAGTTGGTCGTTTTAAACAACGCCATTTAAAGATCGACAAAAAAGGCTTGAACACAAGCATGGTAAATACCCCTAACAAAGCAGGCCATTAAAACCTTTTAAAACCAAGAATTCGACACATAATCTGTAAAACTTGATCTTCGTGAAGGGGGAGAAAATTGAGCAATTGGGTTGAGAGCATTCCTACTGCGCAGTCTTACGCTTTGAACAAGGTGCTTTTTGATTTGCACCACAATTCATCGCACCTTGAACGCTTCAAATTGAATGCCAAAGCGTATTTGAACGACCGTGTTTTGAGCGCGGTTGCGAAAGAAGCGATCTTGAACAACGATGTCGCACAGTTGTACTTGAGCGGAGCCAATCCTTATTTACTTCGAGCGCACTGTATTGGGGTAGGCATACCTGAAAAAGACTCTGTATTTGCGCTAAAGTCCCTTTTACCCAAAGTCAGTTAGTCCACAAAGAGCGACAGTTTTCGTTTAAATGCCCGCTCTACAAGAAATAACGTTTCAACTGTTCAAGTCCGCCTAAGTAAATTCAAGCGATCATGGCCCAAATTGTCTCCCTTCATGCAGTCAGTCACACGCCGGTGATGATCAATTTTCCAAATGCTGTCAGCGAAAATGATCGAGAAGAAGTCTATCAAGCTTTTAAGCATGTGGGAGAGCAGGTCCTGCAAGCTAGGCCCGATGTCCTGCTGCTCATCTCCGACGATCATGTCCACAATTTCTTTTTGAACAACTTGCCTGCGTTTTGTATCGGTGCAGCTGAGGCTTATCCAGCACCCGTGGAGCACTGGTTGAAAGTTGAAAAAAGAGTGCTCCCTGGTGACTCTTCTCTAGGGACCTACCTTTTAGAGCGCGCCTTGCACAATGACTTTGACCCCTCGCTGTCCATGGAGTTGATTTTGGACCACGGCTTCATCACGCCTTTGGAACTGGCTGGATTGCCTCACTCGCTCCCTATAGTTCCCATCTTGATCAATTGCGTACAACCGCCTTTGCCCAAAATGAGTCGGTGCTATCAATTTGGCGAGATGATTGCACGCGCCTTGCTTGAAGACACCTCTGGAAAAAGAGTCAGTGTGATTGCCACGGGTGGCATCAGCCATGATTTATCAACACCTCGCATGGGCATGATCAATGAAGCCTTTGACCGTCAATTCATCGAGCACTTGAGCCAAGGTCAGGCGCAAAGTGCCATTCAATATGCGAGCGAGCATGTCCACCTCGCTGGCAACGGCGCAGAGGAAGTTCGTATGTGGCTCATGGCCATGGGCATGAGCAAGACCATCGCGGCTCTATCTAACTCCCCATTTGAAAATGGCCACGCTCCATTTCAAATCGACTTCTATCGCGCCTTGAGCGACTGGTACACAGGAATTGGCTTGGGTCATTGGAGTCTGGAATAAAGGCATGCAAGACAAGCGCATTTTGATCGTTGGAGCAGGTATTGCCGGATTGTCCAGCGCACTGATGTTGGCCAAAAACGGCAACGACGTGATGGTGATCGATGCCAACGAGAATTGGGAGATCACGGGAGCGGGATTGACCATCAGTGGTCCAAGTTTTCGAGCCATTGAGGCCTTGGGTATTTTGAGCGATGTGATGTCTCAGGGGCATACCCACCCCGGCATCAAAGTTCATGACAACCATGGACTGCATTTAAAAACATTGATCAGCCCCTGCATTGCTTCGAGAACTGGCGCTGCATTACCTGGTGCAGGTGGCATCTTAAGGAGCACACTGCATGCTATTTTGCTTGAACACTTATTCCACTTAGGCGTTCAAGTACAGATGGGTTTAAAGTGCACATCCATCTCACAAGACCTGTTGGGCCCTCATGGATCCGTCCAGGCTCAAGTCCATTTGACCGATCAGCGCACGCTCAGTTTTGATGCCGTGGTGTTGGGAGAAGGCTTGTACTCCAAGTCTCGGCATCACTTATTTCCTCACGCTCCTCCACCCGCCTTGACTGGACAAGCCTGTTGGCGAGTGGTGCTTCCCAGACCTGAGAGTGTTGATCACCGATTTTTCTATCTAGGCGGCCCGGTCAAGGTGGGCCTCACGCCAGTTTCACAAGAGCACATGTATTTGTTTTTACTCGAATCCATTCCTCACAACCCCCATCGTGAAACTGCCGAGTTGCATGTGATCTTGAAGCGCTTGTTGAGTGAATTCAAGGGCGAGTTGAGCTCCATCGCGCAAAGCATCAACGCTCAATCGCACATTGTTTATCGGCCCCTTGAGTCTCACTTTCTCCATGACGCATGGAGCACCGGTTGCGTGGTCTTGGTGGGTGATGCTGCACATGCGACAACACCACAATTGGCATCGGGTGCTGGCATGGCGATGGAAGACGGGATCGTTTTGTCTGAAGAGTTTTTAAAGGCCAAAGACACACCAGAAGCATTTCATCGGTATTTCTTGCGTCGACAAAATCGCTGCAACATGGTGGTTCAAAACTCTCTGAAGATCGGACAACTGGAACTTGCGAGAGCCAGCGCAGTTGAGCAAGCCCAATGGGTTGAATCATCACTTTTGCAATTGGCAAACCCTTATTGATTCAAAGTTTTTTTAAGTCAAGTCTATCTTTAACATTCATTTTTTGGAGTCCATGATGAAACACAAGTCAATCCACAAAACCTTTCTGAGGATCTTGACCAGTTTACTTTTATGTTGGCACAGTTGCACCCTACTTGCTCAAGATTACCCCAACAAAACGGTTCGCTTCATCACCGCCTCGGCGGGTAGTCCTCAAGACGTGGTGGGCCGAATATTTGGACAAAAGGTGAGTGAGAGTTGGGGGCAAGCCGTTTTCATTGAAAGTAAACCTGGTGCGGGCGCACTGATCTCCATGCAATCGGCCGCCAAATCAGCAGCAGATGGCTACACGGTCTTGATCAGCTCAGCGGCTTTTACGGTGACGCCCTATTTGTACAAAAACATTGGTTTTGATATAGAGCGAGATTTGATGCCCTTGGGTTTGCTGGCCACAACACCCAACATCATTGTCACCCATCCCTCTTCTGGACTCAAGTCCATCAAGGACGTTGTAGAGAAGGCCCGTGGAGGCAGAAAACTTCAGTACGGCTCTCCAGGCTTTGGAACGACCCCCCAACTCTCCGCCGAGTACCTGTTCAAGATCTTGGCCAATCAACCCCTTTTGCACGTGCCTTACAAAGGTATTCCGCCTGTTGTAGCGGCAGCCATGAGCGGCGAAGTTGACATCGCCTCCATGTCATTGCCCCCAGCTGTTCAGTTGATCAAAAGCGGAAAACTCATTGGACTGGCCGTCACCAGCGGAAAACGCAATGCAGCCGTACCTGATGTCCCCACCATTGCGGAAACGGGCTTTTCAGGTTTTGAGGACGACTCTTGGGTCGGTGCATGGGTTCCCTCTGGAACACCCACGTCGGTGGTGCGTCGTTTGAAAGAAGAGTTGGAAAAAGCATCTCAATCCAACGAGGTGAAGGAGTTGTTGAAAAATGCTGGCTTTGAATCCAGTCCACTGTTTGGCGAACCGTTTTCACAAATGGTGAAAAAGGAACTGAGCAAATGGGAGAAAGTGGTGAGAGAGACGGATGCAAAAGTTGAATAAGCGCCAAGCTTTGGGAGCTTTAATTCAATGAAGTCAAGACGAGGGGTGGTTTGAACGCCGACATGGCATGTTTCAATGAACTGGCCACAAAAGTTTACTGAGTCTCTTCATGTCCAAGCGAGATGAAATGCGCTTGGCCGCCTCTTGGACTTCAAGCATGAGACTTTGATGGTCGAGCTGGGTCAGCTCACCATTTTTAAGCACTTGCTTGCCCGCAACAAAGACATCTTTGACCGTGTTGCCCGTTGCGCTGTAAACCAAATTTGAAACGGGATTGTAAAGCGGTTGCCATTCTGGCAGTGTGGCATCGAAAAGCACAAAATCAGCTTGCTTACCCACTTCGATTGAACCTATCTGCTCAGCAAGTCCCACCCCTTTGGCGCCGTTCAAGGTGGCCATCTCCACAGCGTGCTCTGGTGGCATGACCCGAGGATTCATCCTGACCTCCTTGTACATGCACGCTGCCATTCGCATCTCTTGGACCATGTCGACCACGCCTGAGGACGCGTGATCGGAGCCCAAACTCACGTTCACCCCCATGGCCATGAGCTCAGGATGCTTGCCCGCTGCCATGTAGCCATAACCATTGTGCAAAGATGAGGATGGCGAGCAAACCAAGGTGGGTTTGCGTTTGACCAACAAGGCCAACTCCTGAGGCTCCAGCCAACCCGAATGCACCAAAATCATGTTTTCATCAAGAACCCCCAAGGACTCAAGTCGTTCGATCTCAGCTTTTCCAGTGCCAGAGACACTGGCGTCATGCGTTTGGTAGGAGAAACATGCATGGGTTTGCAATTTAACCTTGTACTTGTTGGCGATGTCTTTGAGGCCCAAGATGAGCTCATCACTTGCGTTGTTCATGCCCCTGAAGGAGGCAGACAAGGTCAGTTGGCCATGGTGTTGACCCAAATAGCGCTCAAACAAGGCCTCGGTTTTTTCTAAACAAGCACCTGTGGACTCGATCATGCTGGGGGGCAAAATCCCCATCACCGACTTGGTTTTGTCAAAACAGGAACAAGCCGCAACGAGCCTCATGCCCGTGGACATCACCGCTTCGATGGTTGCATCTGGGTGATAGTTACCAGGGTCTGTGAAACACGTCACACCGTGGCGCAGCAATTCAAGGGCTGCAAAAGCAGAGCTCACTCGAACATCTTCCCTGGTGTTGGCGGCCTCATAAGGGTACATGTGTTCGTACAAGAACTGCTGTGCATTGGCCTCATCGGCCAAGCCTCTTGAGAGCTGAAAGGACGCATGCAAGTGGTTGTCAATCAAACCGGGCGTCACCACACGACCACGTCCACTTTCTGTTCGGGAGGATTGCCATCTTTGAAGCAGATCATCGGTTTTACCGACATCGACAAACTTGCCTCCTACAACAGCCAAACACGCATCAGTGATGACCCGGCGACTGGGGTCAACCGTGATCAACCAATCGATATGGGTGATCAAGAGATCACAATGTTGGGGCTCGGTTTGAGGTTGGTGGTTTGACATCGTTGAACTCAAAGTGGTGTAAAGCTAGAAAATGAAGGCGTTCGACTTCAATCGGCCTTGATGTTGTTCTCGCGAATCACTTTGCCCCAACGCTCCTGATCTCGCTTGACCGTTTCATAGAAAGCTTCAGAGCCCAAGCCTGAGGGGTCGAGCCCTAACTCCTTGAGCTTGGTGCCCATCTCATGGCCATTGACGACTTTCTTGATGGCATCGGACAAGAA
>Ga0136641_1000551_pt1 | contig 16220 bp, 13 predicted proteins | sample EliLak1302023Y_FD_115312 | JGI IMG/M metagenome (GOLD analysis project Ga0136641, IMG submission 115312) | Freshwater microbial communities from Elizabeth Lake, Yosemite National Park, California, USA - 13020-23Y | ecosystem: Environmental > Aquatic > Freshwater > Lake ...
ATGCCACCCACCGAATCCTGCGCGGCTACAAGAGCGAGCGATTCCTGACCGCTCTGCGTCAGAGCATCGACGTACTCGACGCTCAACCAATCAACCTGGCAGACGCGGCAGAGCAGTTTGCTGAAACGCACCGCGGCGAGCGAGCGGAGTTTGCACTCTGCGCCAACGGCGAGGCGCACCTCATCACGCTGGCGCCAAGCCAACAGGTGCAGCCAATTACGCAGCGGGTAGAGGATCTCCTTCGATCGCTCCTTGGAATCACCAAAGAGAATATTGCCGGCGGTGCTCTGCGCTACGAACGGCGAGTGGCCGATGCGGTTGAAGCATCACGCACCGAAGGGGTGATCACTCTGCTTCTTCCACCGGAGCGAGCTGAGCTCGTGACATCAATGGCGCTCGCACAACAGGTGATGCCCCAAAAGGCGACGCACTTCTCACCGAAGCCGGCAACGGGGCTGCTGTTTCTATCTCACGACCAGAACGCGTAACGGGCGGGGGCTAGCCTCGTCGCTTAACGGCCAGATGTCAGGCTCTCGTTATACGTCCAGACGTCGAGCGCGTCTAGGTCAAGGCTGGTGTTGCCGTTCGAGGTGGGCCCCGCGATCCACGAGTCCACGACTGGCCCAGAGATCTGGGAAGACACCGCAGGGAAGATCGACATCTTCGTTTCGGGCGTTGGCACCGGTGGGACAATCACCGGCGTTGCGCGTCACCTGAAGAAGGGTCGCGGAGCAGCGGTGCGGATTGTCGCCGTTGAGCCGGCAGCTAGCCCCGTCATCACCCAGCGACTCGCGGGTCAGCCGAATCAGCCCGCCCCACACAAGATTCAGGGAATCGGTGCTGGCTTCGTGCCAGATATCTTGGACCTGACGCTGATTGATCAGGTTGAGCTCGTGACAAATGAAGAGGCAATCGCGATGGCGCGTCGCATCGCTCGCGAAGAGGGAATTCTCGTCGGCATCTCGTGCGGGGCTGCGGCACACGTTGCGCTGAAGTTGGCGCACCTGCCCGAGAACGCAGGGAAGACCATCGTGGTCGTGCTGCCGGATTCCGGCGAGCGCTACCTGAGCACCGCGCTCTACGAAGGCCTCTTCGATGCGAACGGCATCACACTATGAGCATTGATGGCGCTGCACTCAGCCGTGAACTGACCACCGCCGATGCCGCCCTTGCGGGCGGTGCGGTGGCGGCAGGCGACCGTCCAACCCGTGGCGAGATCACCCGCGTCCTTGCCGAGTTGCTCGCGGCGCTGTTTCCACGCGAGCTTGGTGTTGCGGCCGAGGGAGATGCGGAAGTAGCGGTGCACCTTGCGACGGCACTTGCGGGGCTACGCGAACAGATCCGACGTTGCGCGGTGCTGTTCGCGGCAGAGCGACCGGGTGACGGGCTCGCGCCTGATCAGGTTGATCGCGTGACACAGGCGTTCGCAACTGAACTTCCCGCTATTCGCACGCTCATTGAAGGCGATATAGCCGCGGCGTTTGCTGGTGATCCTGCGGCGCGCAGCCGTTCGGAGATCCTGCTCGGTTACCCAGGCGTGCGCGCGATGATCGATCACCGCATGGCACACCTTCTCTATACGTTGGAGGTACCCCTGCTGCCGCGGATTGCATCGGAGGCGGCGCACTCGGCCACGGGGATCGACATTCACCCGGGCGCCACGATCGGTGAGCGCTTCTTTATTGACCATGGCACTGGCGTGGTGATTGGTGAGACGGCGATCATCGGCAGCGGGGTGCGCCTCTATCAGGGCGTCACCCTTGGATCAAAGAGCTTTCCGCGCGGTGATGATGGCAATCTCGTGAAGGGCCAGCCGCGCCACCCAATCATCGAAGACGATGTGGTGATCTATTCAGGAGCCACGATTCTGGGTCGCATCACTGTTGGACGTGGCTCCACGATCGGGGGCAATGTTTGGCTCACGAAAAGCGTTCCTGCCGGGAGCCAACTCTCGCAGGCCAAGGCGCGCAGCGACGAGCTCGCTAGTGAGGGGTCGGGCATTTGAGTGAATCCCGATCTGCACGCGTGGGAATACCGCCGGTTGCAGAGCGGGTGCACACTGGCACCATGAAACGATTTGTTGGGGTGGGGATTCTGCTCCTGGTCCTTATTGGTGCGCCGATTGCAAGTGCGCAAATCGTGAAGAGCACCGCAGTGATCGCCGTGGTGAAAGAGTGGAAGATCGCAACCAACACGGCAACCCACGTTGCGGGGCCAATCACCTTCTACCTTGATAGCCAAGGGAATATTGACCATGAGTTTGTGATCATTCAGAGCGATGTGGCGGGGAAGGACCTTGTATCGAAGGTTGATCCGGCCACCATGCGACTCGACGAGAAAACCCTCACCTCGCCAGGAGAGTACGGCGACCTCCCCGCCGGTGTCACGGGCACCTTCACGATTGACCTCCCAGTAGGGCACTACGTGCTGATGTGCAACATCGCCGATCATTACCAGCTTGGGATGTACGTGGATCTAGAGGTAACGGGAAACTAGCGCGGAGAAACTAACGAACTTGGCACGCTAGTCACGCTCAGCGCGCGACGCCGATACGGGTCTACAATCGGCGAGATGACATCCTCATGTAGCCCTCGTACTCAATACCTGCCGCACCAATGAGCGGCGGCATGGGCCCAGGACGTGGCGGCCACATGTTTGGCGGTGACGGCCAAGGCCCAACGAAGCCTGCTGGTGCAGCCCTCCCACTCTTGCGGCGCGCGGCGCGATTCTTCGGGCCGTATCGCGGACGCCTTGGCATCATTGGCGTAGCAATCATTGGCTCAAGCATCATGGGGCTTGCTAACCCACTCCTGCTGAAGCTGCTGATCGACGAAGCGATTCCGAAGCGCGATCTTGGCCTGCTGGCGCTCTACGCCGGCCTGATGGTGGTCGTCCCAATCATCAACGGCGCGATCGGACTTGCACAGGCGTGGCTTACCGCCTCCGTCGGCCAGTTTGTAATGCGCGACCTGCGCAACGCACTCTTCGTACACGTGCAGTCCATGCCAATTCGTTTCTTCTCTGAGACCCGCACCGGCGAGATTCAGAGCCGCCTCACGAACGACGTATCGGGGGTGCAGTCGGTAGTGAGCGACGCGGCCGCCAACCTCGCGTCGAGCATCGCAATCGTGGCCTCCACGCTAGTGGCGATGACGTTGATTGATTGGCGCCTGACCGTGGTGAGCGTTGCGGTGGCGCCGATCTTCCTCTTCCTTACGTCAAAGGCGTCTGCTGCACGACGCAAGGCGAGTGGTGAGGTCCAGACGGCGCTTGCCGACCTCACCTCAATCGCCGAGGAGCACCTCTCCGTAGGCGGCGCGCTCTTGGCAAAATCGTTCGGTCGCTCCGAGGCGGGCGCAGAGCGATTTACGAAGCGCTCGGCTGAACTCGCCGCGCTGCAGCTGCGCCAGGCACTCACTGGCCGGTGGGTTGGCGTGGTGGTGCAGGTCGTCTTCAGCGGCATCCCGGCGTTGGTCTACTTCGTTGCAGGCTCCCTTGCGGTGGCGAATGCTCCAGACGCGCCAACGATCGGCGACATTGTGGCCTTCACCACACTGCAGAGCAGACTTTTCTTCCCACTCGCCTCACTCCTTGGGCTACAGGTTGAGATTGGCGGGAGCCTGGCACTCTTCGAGCGCATCTTTGCCTATCTGGACCTTGTGCCAGAGATCGTGGATGCGCCGAACGCCATCACGCTGACGCGTGCGGGGGTGCGTGGGCACGTCGCGCTGCGCGACGTGAGCTTCCGCTATCCGCAGCCACCCGAGGGGCAGGGGCGACAGCGGCGTGACACCTTTGGCCTCACCAACATTACGTTCACCGCGGAGCCAGGGAGTCTCACGGCGCTCGTAGGTCCGTCGGGCTCAGGCAAGAGCACGATCTTGAGTCTGATCCCGCGCTTCTGGGATGCGAGCGCTGGCTCGGTGCAGCTTGATGATGTTGATGTGCGCGGGATCAAGCTTCGATCACTCGGTGAGATGATCGGCGTCGTGACGCAAGAGACGCACTTACTGCACGCCAGCATTCGCGACAACCTGCTCTATGCGCGACCTGAGGCGACCGATACTCAGATTCTCGCCGCACTTGAGGGGGCATCGCTCGCCGAACGCATCAAGGAGCTGCCGCAGGGGCTCGACACGGTGGTGGGTGAGCGTGGCTACAAGCTCTCAGGTGGCGAGCGTCAGCGCCTTGCAATAGCGCGCGTGCTACTAAAAGATCCGCCGATCCTTCTCCTCGACGAGGCGACCTCGGCGCTCGACTCCGTCTCAGAGCGCCATGTGCAGCAGGCACTGGAGCGCGCCATGGCTGGCCGCACCACCATCGCAGTGGCACATCGGTTGAGCACCGTCTCTTCGGCAAGTCAGATCATCGTGCTCGATCACGGCGCCATCGTGGAGCGCGGTCGTCACGAAGAGTTACGCGCGAAGGGCGGCCTCTACGCCGAACTTGCTGCGGTGCAGTTCGGGCTGCACGCGTAGCGCCAACTAGCGGAGAGCGACCAGGAGCGCACCAACGAGGCCGAGATTCACGATGTCGTTACCTGCCTCAATCAGCAGCACGCCGAATCCGTGCCCGGCAAAAATGCGGTGGCTCATGCTGCTGCCACCCACAATGCCGACGCCGATCAAGAGCCCGACGAGCGCACCATCGAGAGGCGCCGTGAGATTAAGTGCGCTGAGGATGAGCGCGAGCACGGTCACTTGCAGAAGCTGCCCAACGAGTACGGAGCCGAAGGCGATCCCCATGTTCATGCCGCCACCAGGAACTTCCTTTGGGCCTTTTCCCATGAGTCGCCACCAGGTTGAATAGAAGGTTGCTGGACCAAACCAGAGGAAGCCACTCACGAAGCTAACAGCGGTTCCAGCAATGATTGCGAGGACATTTACTTCAGGCATTTCACTCTCCATATTGTACGAGCCGCATAGCCCACTCAAATGATTCTATCGCGCGACCTTGAGGCTGCGGCGCTAGACTCTCCGCATGCCATTTGCCGCGACCAAGCGCAGAGTCGCCCGCCTCAGCGTCGCGCTGCTCGTCGCTGCCATCAGTGTTTCGGGCCACGTTGCGACGCCCGTCTCCGCGGCGGATCCCGTGGACTGGCGCTCCTGTGCAGCACGCCCCGTGCCTCCTGCAGCGGCTCGTGCTCTCGATCCCGCACTGGCCAGCACGCTCACCGCCAAAGTTATCGCCTGGCAGAAGGCACGCCGCCGCCGCCATCCGGGCGTCTCCGTCGCAATCCGGTGGGACGATGGCCGAAGCTTCACCGCGACGGCTGGTGTTGGCGACACCATAAGTAAGCATGCGGTAACGACCTCAATGCCCTTCGCGATAGCCAGCATCAGTAAGTCGTTCACTGCGGCGGTCGCGTTACTCCTTGATCACTGCGGAGTCCTGCCGTTGAGCACGACTGCCGCGTCACTCGTTCCTGAGGCCGCTGTGCAACCTGAAGTCACGATTGCTCAGCTGCTCTTGCATCGATCTGGAATGAGCGATTGGCTCACCGATAAAGATTCGCGGATGGATTACTTGAGCCGAAACCAGAACGCTAAAGTGACACCACTCACCGCAGTGGAGAATCTTCTTCCGCCAACAACCGTTGGGAACTTCTCGTATTCAAACTCTGGGTTCACGCTCATCACTATTGCCGCCGAACGCGCCACGGGTACTGACTGGAAAACACTTGTCCAGACGCTTCTGCTAAACCCTATGGGCTTAACGGAGACAGGATGGGGACCAAAGGTTGGTGCGGCGCGGCCACACATGGGCCGCAAACCGTACGGGTTTGCCGGCTGGGGGCCTAGTAAAGCCGTTGCAACGGTGCTGCGAGGTGCCGGCGATATCCTCTCGACCCCTCGTGATCTGGCTAGATTTGGCGAACTCTTTTGGGGCGATCGACTTACCGAAGGGGCCGAGACGATCTCGATGAATGGGGTCGCACATCAGGCCACAGGATCGTGGCTTTACAACTACGGCACGCAGGTTGATCGCACTTGGCTGGGAACGCTGCGAAGTTACGGCCACGATGGCGGATTCTCTGGTGTGACAAGTGCTCTTCACCGAATCCCTACTCTCGGGATCACCATTGCCGCGGTCGCGAACGGATCACCGACAAAGAAGTCGTTTGCCGACGATCTCGTTCAGGAGCTCTTTAAGGTGATTGATCGACCAGCCGCCGACATGAGTGGGCTGCCGCGTCAAACAGCGGCTGACAGTGGTGACCCCGAACCACCCGATCCACCAGTTGCTCTCCCCGCGGACTACTGCGGCGACCCCGCACCCAGCAGCGCGGGCGATGTGCTGGCAGCGCGCTGGATTGCCCTCGGCTCGACCAACGGCTGGACCGGGAGCACGACGGCAATGGCGGAGCTCCCTGACGGGCGCCTGGTCGTTGGCGGCGTTGGCCTGACTAAGGCGGCTGGCGCGTCGGTGGCAGGACTTGCCGCGCGCGACCCACGCACCGGGGCATGGCAGTCACTCGCCGCAATGAAGACATCGTCTGGTAGCACCGCTTCGGTCTATGCGCTTTCGGTTGATGCCAGCAGGAATCTGCTGTACGTCGCCGGAAATTTCAAGACGGTCACGCAAGGAAAACGAACCGTTGTCGCCGTAGGCATCGCCCAGCTTGATCTCAAAACGGGCACCTGGTCGGCGGTCGAAAAGGGGCTTACCGGAAAAGGGAGTGTAGTTAGGTCGTTGTCGCTGAACGATGACAGTGGCGACCTGGTCGTTGCGGGTCACTTTACGCGCGCCGGCGGAGTGGCCTCTGTAAATATTGCGATGTGGAGCCCATCACGCAAACGTTGGATCGCACTTGGATCCGGACTGCAATCTGATGTTGTCACCGCGGCACTTTCAGGCGACGGAACGATCTACGCGGCCGGTCGGTTCGCCGATGGTCTCGTATCGCAGTGGAGCCCAAGCACGAAGCGCTGGAGTGTTGTTGATGACGCACATCTCCTCGCTGATCTACCGACGAGCATGCTGGTTGACGAGCTAGGCCACCCGCTCATCGGCCGTGGTGTTGGATGGTATGGCGAGGCGGTGCAGATGAGCGAGCCTACCGCTCCTGGTGGCTGGATCGCGCTAGGAGGCGGCGTGAGTTATCCGCGTCGCACTGCATGGGTAACGGCAATGGCAACGCTCAGCGACGGCAAGGTCGCTATCGGCGGGTACTTCAGCAAAGCGGCTGCACTCGATGCGTCAAACCTGGTCATTTGGGATCCAGTCTTGCAACGGTACGAGGCTATCGGTGCCGGATTGGCCATTGAGCCTGACGCCCTCGCCTCAAGTGCGTTCGCAACCCTCTATGCCGCTACGCGGGTGCGAAGTAGCGCGCCAGGCGGCAGTGGCGGGCGATGTATTGGCGCATGGGCGCAGCAGGCACCCGCTGCACCCGAAAACATCGTGCTCGCTGCAGGGCGAGGAACGATTCGCGTCGATTGGGCCCTGCCCGCTGCGTCAACCCCGGCAACAGGGTGGATCGCCACTGCCACCGCAAAGGGGCGTACGACACAAAGCTGCACCATTGCCGGATCGGCGGTCGCACCAGTCGCAGGCAACCCCGCGCACTGCACGATCACTGGGCTCGTGAAAGGAGCGACCTACACGGTCACCCTCGTCGCGTGGTCGGCACCGGCAGGGCCATCACCGCGCATAGAAGTCGGCAAGATCAAGACGCGTAAGTGATCGGGGTATCCTTCACAGATGCAACCGCTGCGCATTGAGAGCCTCTCCAATCCCGTCGTAAAGGGCTTGCGCGCCCTGCGCACCTCGAAGGGGCGCGACGAGCAACGTCTCTTCCTGGCTGAGGGGGAGCGCACGATCGCTACCGCGACGGCTGCCGGCTGGATCCCCGAAATGCTCTTAACCGCTGGGCCACTCCGTGCCCCAATTGATGGTGGAGTGAGTCACGCCCGCGAGTCACTCTCGGTCACCACGGAGGTGTTGGCGAAGATTACGGGGCGCGACAATCCGCAGGAGCACCTCGCGGTATATGCCGACCCCGCGCCCACTGCGCAATCCACTGCGGCGATTGAACCGAGTCGCGCTTCGCGGTGGCTGATGCTTGAGGCGCCGCGCGACCCTGGAAACCTCGGGAGCGTCATTCGCAGCGCCGATGCCTGTGCCGCAGGCGGCGTCATTCTGGTTGGGAATACGTGCGATCCGTACTCAATCGAAACTGTGCGCGCCACGATGGGATCAATTTTCACCATACCGATTTATCGCGCGACAGATGATGAAGCGGTTACGCTCCTGAAGCGTTGGCCGGGGAGCACGGTCGCCACGGCACTCGACGGCGCCTCGGACTACAGCACAATCTCCTACACGGCGCCGACCATGATTGTGATCGGCACGGAGGCCGACGGCCTCAGTGCGAGCTTGCGCGGTGCGTGTGCCAGCGCCGCACTCATTCCAATGCTTGGAACAGCCGAGAGTCTCAACCTTGCCGTTGCGGCGGCGGTGATGCTCTATGCGGCGGAACGCGCGCAGCGCTAGCCAGCGCTAGTCGCAGACTTGCGGCCTTGCAATGGGGGCAGCCCGTGGAGAGATCGTCGTGTCAACATACTTACCGATGACGACGAGCTTTGTTCCACCGTCGTGGTCTGTCTCCGACGTTTGTAAGATGACACGACCGTTCGGCACGTCGCTGATATCGGCCCACGATGAGACATGCTGCCGCACCTCGGTTACGCGGTAGCGCAGCCGAAGTAATCGTTCTCCAGCAGTCTTCGGCAGAACATCAACCTCGATGATTTGACCGAGCATCTGCTTTGGCGTCTTGTCGAGAAGTCCACCAAACTCCCAGTAGCGACCGTGCGCATAAATGAAGAGGACGCCGGTCTTTCCGTCGGCCTTCCCCTTGCTCGGCATCCATTCGGCAACACGACACCACGGGAATCGCGGCGTGCTGTCGGCCGAGGCAGGTGGGTGGACCACGGGAAGGTTGATCCAGACTCCACTCACCAAGACGCGGACAGGGTCACCGGCCACAGATGGAATCAGCAGGCTCGGGTCAACTGGGGGGAGTGGTGGTGGCGTCGTTCGCGCGCGGGCGGCGGGATCTGAAGGGTCAGGCTGTGGCGTCACAGAGGCGTCCGGGCTTGCAGACGGACCGGCGGTGACAACAACCACTCCACCTGGAGCCCACGGCCCTAGCTGCTGGTCAACCGCCCAGGTCACGAGTGCGCCAGCGGCAAGGATGAACGATGTCGCCAGCAAGATGGTTGATCCGATGTGTCGGAACGGCATGCGTTCACGGGAGGTGCGGAGTTTGGGCTTGATCGGCGGCAACATAGGGAGAGTGTAGTGGGGGATGGCACACTACCCATATGCCTCGAGTCACCCGCGCCACAGACCTCGGAATCCGTATCGGTCGGTTTGACCATGGCCCGACCGACGGAATTACCGATGTCGGGGGGGTGCGTGTCGCTGCTACTACCCTCATCAAGGGCGATGGTGCGCTAGCTCGCGGGGTCGGGCCAATCCGCACGGGCGTAACCGCAATCCTGCCTCGCCCGCTTGCCGAGATGGGGCATCCACTTTTCGCCGGCACCCACCGCCTGAACGGTAATGGCGAACTTACAGGGCTGGAATGGATTCGCGAATCAGGTCTTCTCACCTCGCCAATCTGCCTCACCAACACGCATTCCGTTGGCGTGGTGCACGACGCCATGATTGCCTGGTCACTGGATCACGTGCCAGATGCACCACCGTGGAGCCTCCCGGTTGCCGGGGAGACTTGGGACGGTGTGCTCAACGATGTGAACGGATTCCATGTCACCGCCGCGCATGCGCAACACGCCCTCGATACGGCCGCCGCACTCCCGGACGGCGCGCCCGTGCCGCGCGGCAATCAGGGAGGCGGGACCGGAATGATCTGTCACGGCTTCAAGGGGGGAAACGGAACTTCAAGTCGCCGGCTTCCAGCGGAACTTGGTGGATACACGCTCGGGGTGTTTGTTCAAGCCAACCATGGTCGGCGTCACCGGTTAACACTGAAGGGGAAATCACTCGGCGCTCCCGGCGCGTCACTCTCCACCGAGCACTACTCCCTCCCATGGGAGACGAGGGTCAACGCTGCACCGACGCCCGATGATCCCCGCGGCGGCGCTGGCTCCATCATCGTAATTGTGGCGACAGATGCGCCACTCCTTCCGATGCAACTTGATCGACTTGCGCAGCGAGCGGTGATCGGAATCGGCCGCGTCGGTGGCGTTGGTGAACACTCGTCAGGCGATTTCGTTCTTAGCTTCAGCACGGCGAACGGTCATCTCCCCCCAGAGGACCTCGAACCGAAAGAGCCGTTTGAAGCTACCGTCAAGATGGTGGTCAACGCGCACCTCTCAGCGCTCTTTGAAGCAACCGCTGATGCAACGGAATCGGCAATTCTCGACGCACTCTTTGCCGCCGAAACGATGAGCGGGGTCAACGGCGCCACGGCGGTGGAGCTCCCACTTGAAGTCGTGCGCGCAGCACTGGACTAAGATCAACGCATGAATCTGCTGAACCCTATGCGAAGCGATGAGTGGCCACAGCCCGTGCGCGTGATCGCGTGGGTCGCGCTCGCCAGCGCCGCCCTCGTGGTGATCATGGCTGGGCTGGGTGTTGTGACCAGTCTACTTGCGGCACAGGGGCCACTCCTCTACGCCCTCGCCGGAGGGTGGCTACTCGCCGCCCTTGCCGATGCGCCAATTCAGTGGCTGGTGCTCCGCGGCTGGCCACGTACGCGTGCAGCGCTGCTGGTTTGGATTGCAGGTGCGGTTCCCGTGATTATCATTTCAGCAGAGCTCGCAATCGCCTTTGCGCAGTCCCTTGGCGGCATCGTCGCTGGACCCGAGCTGACTCCTACCGAGGTCAGCGCGATGGTTGCTCATTTAGGTAGCCTTCTCGCCTCAATCGGGCTCACCGTCAAACTCGTCCCCATCGCTACAACGATCATCCATGCCATTCGAGATGCGGCAACGACAGTGCAGTCAAATATTGCCGCTATTGCGGGGGGCGCCATCGGTGCACTCGGCCCACTCATCTTGGCGGTCGGCGTCGGTATCATCATTTCGGCAAACCCGGCCCACCTTGCATCTGTTGACCGACTGGCGACTCGTGGACGGCTGCGCAGCGCGGAGCGCTCGCGCAAAATTCTTGAGACGATCATTGCGCGATTCATTGGTCGGCATTTCGCACTAGGGCTCGTCTATGGCGTAGTGGTCTATGCCGGTGCAACAATTGCAGGTGCCGACGGCCTGCTCGCAGCGGTGCTCGGCGGGCTCGTGATGGCGATCCCCTCCATTGGGCAGGGAGCAGCAGTGCTTCCTCCGCTCGCGCTCTCAATTCTTGCAGCAGGGCCATATCTGCTGCCAGGGTCCATCGTCATCATCGTCGGCTGGCTTGTGTGCGCGACCCAGCTTGCTCCACGGCTCATGAGCGGCGTGCTACGCCTCTCGGGGAGTGCCGTTTTTATTGCGGGTAGCGTCGGTGGGCTCGCCGGCGGCGTGCTGGGGGCGATCTTTGCCCTGCCCGTCGTCGCCGCCGTTGCTGCGATTCGTCGCGAAGAGTTTCCGGCCACCCCTGGCAACGCAAAGCGCGCCAGAAAGAGCAGTCGACGATAGGTGGCCCCACTACCCTCCTGAAAGTGGGGGTAAGCCAGCGCAGGTGTAGCCTCTAAACATGCCACCACTACGAAGCCGAACTCGCGTTACTCCAGCCTGGCGTGGCCCCTTCCGCCACCGCAATTATCGCCTCTTCTGGTTCGGACAACTCGTCTCACTCGCCGGCACGTGGATGCAGTCCATCGCTCAGGCCTGGTACATCACCGAGCTAACACATGAGCCGGCGTGGCTCGGGATTATTGCCGCCGCGCAGTTCACCCCAGTGATGTTCCTTGGCCTCTTCGGCGGCGTGCTCGCCGACGCGCTCCCCAAGCATCGTGCGCTAATGGGGACACAGGTGAGCTTGATGGCGCTCGCCCTCGTGCAGGCCACTCTCGTTGCAACAGGCCTTATGACGTTGCCCCTTCTCATTCTTATGGCCGTCCTGCTCGGTGTTGTCAACGCCATCGACATGCCCGTGCGCCAGTCATTCTTTAGCGAGATGGTTCCCGAAGAAGAGGTTGGCAGAGCCGTCGCAATGAACTCAGCGATGTTTAATAGTGCGCGTGTGATCGGCCCGGCAATTGGCGGCGTGCTTATCGGCGTGATCGGCGTCGCCGGATGCTTCGCGGTGAACGGCGCAAGTTTCCTTGCCGTATTGCTCGCGCTGCTCTTCATGCATGTCGACGAGCTGCGTCCCGCACCACGTGCCCCTCGGCCACATACCGTTGCCGACGTGCTGATCAGTCTCGCCGAGGGGGTTCGATTTGTGGCACGCACGCCACTCATTGCCCTCTGTGTATTTGTGATTGGCGTGATTTCGGGCGTTGCAATGAACTTCAATGTGATCATTCCGACGCTTGCCCGCAGTGTGCTGCAGGTTGGAGCACCTGGCCTTGGACTCTTGATGGCCGCTATCGGTCTCGGATCGCTCAGTGGGGCGCTCGCGGTTGCCATGCTGCGTAGACCCCGCACCGTGGTGATCATTGGCGGAGCCGCAGTGTTAGGGATCCTCTCAATCGCCGCTGGTTTCACCAGTGGGAGTGGAGCGGCGTGGGCCGCAGTCGCCACCGGTGTCGCCCTGTTTGGTGCCGGTTTTGGGGCCATTGCGATGGCCGCCACTGCGAATGCTTCGATACAGACCTCCACACCACCGGCGCTTCGCGGTCGAGTGATGAGTGTCTACACCACCGTTTTCGCTGGGTCAACGCCAATTGGGGGCCTCGGCACAGGCGCGGTTGTGTCGCTGATTGGAGCGCCTGGCGCACTCATTGTCGCCGGCGGACTAGCTCTCTTCGCCACGTTGTATGCGACGGCGCGTTGGCGGTCGATCCTGTAGCTAGGGGATACGCACGTTCCGCCAAAAACTCGCATTGCCAGCCGCATCAATCAGCCGAATTTGTACGGTAACGCCGCGCATGAGTAGCACCATCCTTGAGCCAGATGATTTCATAAATGGTCCAATTTGAATCTCATTGCTGGCGATAATGGAGAGGGGTCGTTCGTACCCAACCCGCACTTCAACTGCCACAACCCCAGTGCCTGTATCACTACCGATAATATTCAAGAGATAGGGGGGTGGGTTTCCGTGCGATGCGCGGCCCTCGCGCACTCGTACGCTGTTGATGCGCGGGTCGCTGTGGTCACGTCCAGTGGAAACTGCAAAGGGCGTTCGCTCAAAGCCGCCCTCAAAGCGCATCCACACCGTTGCACTTGATACTCCCAGTTGCGGAAGCCTCGTCCAGCCGCGCACATCATGGAGGGTATAGGTACGAGCCTTTTGGAAGGACGGTCGATCAGCGACCTCAATGGCGCGTGCGCCCGTTGGCGCATAGCCGCGTAGAATCTGCAGCGCAAGATCAGCATCAAACGGCGTGTTAGCGGTGGCGGCTGACAGCAGATCGTGAAGTGTTAGTGCTGGTGGCGTTGGTGGAACTGGTGCATCAGTTGGCGAGGCATCAGCGGAGCCATCTCCACCATCCGTCGCATCTGGCAAGGTCGATGCATCAGGCTCGCCTCCGTCGCCTGGGTCCTGTCCCGGATCTGGCGCGGGCTCTTCTTCAGCGGGGAGAGAGGCACTCGGGTCAACGCTCTCATCTGGCGCCGTGCTCTCATCTGGTGCCGTGCTCTCATCTGGCGCCGTGCTCTCATCGAGGCTCGGATCACTGCTAACTGGCTCCTCGTCGGCAGCTGCAACCAAACCGGCGCCCCAGCCAAGAGTTCGTGGGGCGGCAACCGAACTGACAATAAGGGCTGTCAGTGCTGCGGCGGCGAGCCAGGGGGTGCGCTGAGCCTTTTTCATGTTCTGAGTGTGGCAGGTGTGCGTGCCAGCAGCGTGGCACACGCGAGAGGTCTACTCGGTGATCTGGAATGCCTCGAACTGCCACGGGTCGATCGGGAGCGGGCGGGCGGGATCAGGGAAGAGCTCAAGTCGATTTTGGAGCGGCGTCCAATCAACGGGTCCCGACCATCGTGTGCCGATGTAGCGGCGGATGTCTGCCAGGAGTTCGTCGTGGGGTAGTTCGTCGGGGACCCGTAGCCCCTCGTTTGGGTGCCGGAGTAGCCACGCGACCGCCGAAATCACTGAGCCTGCAACCTGCAACGTTGTCGCGGAGTGCCCTGCCAAGTTTGCGCGCGCCTCGTCAATTCCTAAGAGTGATCCGCTCCACCAGGCCTTCAGCGGGTGGCCGAGAAGGAGGACGCCGAGGCGGTCTTCGCCGCGAACGATCTCGTTGTTCAGCAGGCGGAACCGCTCTGGATGTTTCCAGTTATTGCCGCGCAGCTCATGCACTGAGGCGATGGCTGAATCCGATGGGCAGTAGGCGTAGTAGACCGTCGGCCTGTACTTCGCTACACCATCTGTGCTGCGAACCGTGAGCCAATCGCTCATTGTGAATGCCTCGCCATGTCGAATCAGCATGCCAATCGTTGGTAGACCCTCCTCAGCGGCACGCGAGGGGTCTGCACCGGGAACCCAGGTGCGCACCAGCGTCTCCATGCCAGCACGTTGGATAAGGATCTGATTACGGGGGCCATCGCCAGTATGCGCAAGGCCGCGTGGTGGAAGCGCGCGCTCGTGCGTTCCCCAGCCGAGCTCCGCAGGGGCAATACCCTCCTCATAAAAACCTTCACCCGACCAGGTATTCACGAATTCACCAACTTCTTTCGGCCGATCCGTGTGCTGTGTATCGCGCTCTGCAATTTGGATCACCTTGACACTTGCCGCCTCGGCAATACGCGCATGGTCGCGCGCATCGAGTGCAGCACTCAGCGAATCACGAGTCGACCCCGTTAGGAGATTGCGCTTCAGGAGTTCTGCGCCAAGCTCTTCGAGCGCAAACTTTACCTCGTGGCTTACCCATCCTGGATTTGCGCCGTGCTCGACGACGGCACTTGGTCCGCTGTTGTCGCCCCAACTGCGGATCATCTCGCGCATCGCCATGTGGCGGGCGTAGAGGGTTCGCGAGGTCGGCTCTTGCTCGGAGATGTTGGTGTATGGCTCCCAGATTTCAACACTAGTGTTCAGGTAGCGCACACCGGCGGCGCGACACCAACCCATGATTGTGTTGGCATCAATGTTCCAGGCGAGATCAAGGAGCATATCGCCAGCTGATAGGCGTTCAGCTAGGAAGTGAGCGAGGTTCTTGCGGGTCACAGCAGCCTGTTCGTAGGTCACCCCTGCGGCGATAGAGTCGGCGATGCGGTGTCGGGTATCAGCCATTTCAACGACGCGAATGGAGTTAGCAGTGATCGCCAAATCGCGAATCAGCAGTGGTACGACAGCCTGTCCAATTGAGCCGCAACCGAGAACCAAGATCCGCCCAGGGCGCGGCACGTCAACCGCAACCATTGGCGTAGCGTTGGTCACTTCAGCGAGGCAATGAGATCGGCAACAAAGCGCGGACCGTCAACCTTCATTGGAACTCGTACGAGCGGGGGCGTGTTCGCTGCTCCGCCGTTGCGCTCGCGTGTTTCGCGGGCGTCGGCGGCAGGCGCCATCCAGGCGCGTCGATCAATAATCGTTGCACCGCGAGTGGGGCCGGTGGTATTCACCTCAACGGCGCGATCGAGCCACTCTGTCATATAGGTGGGGTCAGCGATGACGCCGGCTGCGAGCGGGTCATGCAGTGGGCACTCACGCGTTCCAAACGTTCGCTGGTAGACGTCGAGGTAGTGGCTCAAAACGTTGAGGGCGAATCTTGAACGCACCGAACCGAGCGCTTCAATCTCTGAGAGCTCTTTCGTGCGCAGTCGGGTGACCTGTGTGACATCCAGGCCAACCATCGTTACCGGCCACTCGGCACCAAAGACGAGGTTTGCCGCTTCGGGGTCGTGCCAGATGTTCGCCTCGGCGGTCGCCGAGGCGTTCCCCTCGTGGGTAATGGCGCCGCCCATCACCACGACAGAGCGCACGCGCCCTGCGAGCTCGGGGTCAAGGCAGAGCGCGAGGCCAAGATTAGTGAGTGGCCCAACCGCAAGGAGATCAATCTCTCCCGGCGCTTCGCGCGTAAGGCGAAGGATCTGAGAGACGGCGTCTTCCGCTCCAGGACCGCGCTTTGGTGCCGGCTGGTTGGTGTTCCCGAGGCCATCCTCGCCATGGACCCATTCTGCGGTCGCGAGTGGCTGGGCCATAGG
>Ga0136641_1000552_pt1 | contig 16208 bp, 23 predicted proteins | sample EliLak1302023Y_FD_115312 | JGI IMG/M metagenome (GOLD analysis project Ga0136641, IMG submission 115312) | Freshwater microbial communities from Elizabeth Lake, Yosemite National Park, California, USA - 13020-23Y | ecosystem: Environmental > Aquatic > Freshwater > Lake ...
ACGCTATAGCAATAGCAATGAGTCTTTTTTTGTCTTGCCCTACCTGTTTGCCCTACCTACCAATACCCCCATAATATTTTAATCATCATATAAATCATGATTAAATTACATCTAAAAATTATTTTTATTCAATTGATCCAAATACTTCTTTAATATACTTTTTGAAATCATCAATTTCAGGTATAGTATAAGTTGCTATACCATGAATACATTTTTTATATTTACCAAACTTATCACCCATATCCAACATGATTCTTCTATCTGTAATATTAGGTCTGTAGTACCCATGATCTTTACAATAATTATTTAACTCGGCCTTTATATCACCTATTTGTATATCTCTCATAGCAAAGTTTTCAGGACATTCAATGATCATCTTAATATGATATCCTAAATTATGCTGTTGAGTTCTCTTTTTATAATCTGTTAAAGGTATATTACGAGGATCAATTTTACTAATGTCTTTCGTTAAGAAATAATTAAACAATTGTTTTATAATTGAATCATCTTGTATTTTTGGAATTAAATCATCAAAATAAGATAATTCTTTTTTTACCGTAGGGCATTCAATCATACAATATCTGCGATCCTCTTCTGTAATTCTAAAAGCATTTTCATTATTAGTTGTAAATATATAATTGGAATGGTCAGACATCATAATCACATCTTTTCCTTTGTATTCTATTCCAACTTCATCACGAGTAATTATATTCTTAAGTTCATTGTTAAGTTCTTTTGCTGTTGGTGTTATTTCATCAGCAATAATTAATAATTTACCCGCGAGATTACTATTGAACTTACCAACTAATTTATCCAATTTCATATCTGTTGCCACATATCCATCAAATATCTTTTTTAATATAGTTGTAAATATATTCTTTCCAATACCTTCTTTGTGTGAATAAAAGACCAAAGCAGTCTCTGTTTTTCTTTGTGGTCTTTGTACAATATGACTTATCCAATTTAAAACATATTCATATACATTTTCTTCATTATTACATAAATATTTTATATGATCTAATATAGACTGTATATTATCAATATTATAATCTTTGTTTTCATCTTGATAATTAAAACCATTGAACAGATTGAATATATTCTTTTTATTACTATTAGGAGCAAAATCAATCTTTGAATAACTTTGTTTATTTATTGATTTAATCCATTCATCTATAAAATTAAAATTCATTGTTCCATGTTCATATATAAATGATGTAAAAGCATTAATATCAATCTTGTTTATTTGTTTTCTTTTTCCTTTGAATTCTATTTTAAAAGTCATGTTATTATCTAATATCTTAAAAAGATAATGATTGAAATATTGAAATGATTTGGATTTATGAAAGAATCTATTTTTATATTCTGTTATTCCTAATTCTTTTATATCTGCTATCATTAATTTATACATCTGTTTCTCATCAAATTCATCTTCCGTAAGATCAACTTTGAAATCATAATTTTTAGAATCTATTTTATCTCTCAATTCAATATACTTCTCATTATTATCTTTATTTAAATATAACCATAATGTTGCTGTCGTGATTGGATTCTCTACGGTTTTGAATTGTTGCCATAATCTAATCTCACAACCTAATTTATATTTTTTAGATTTCATTGAAAAATCTTTAAATAATTTAATATTATATCCATCATTAAATAATGCCATTCCGATTGGAAGCCAATATTTATATTCATTACATCTACAAAAATCTAAACTATTTAATAATTCTATCATTACCTCATCAGATATTTTAGGATTATCAATTTTATCTTTTCTAACTGCTTTATTTATATTATTAATTATCTTATCTGTTTCTTTTGGTCTGATTTCTTCCCAATCAATCAAAGTCGCCTTATCAGTTTTGATAGTTAAAAAATCTTTAAATTTACCTTCAATAATAGTAAAGGGTCTTTCTTCTCCTTCTTTTGAACAATGGGGCAACCTAATTTTACCATTAGACATGTATGGCATTAAATCAATACTTTCTTTTATACTATCATTAAATTCACATCTTACATTTTTAATCCATTCTTTCATCTCTTTTATTTTCATCTTATAATCATTCATTATAATTCTATATGATATTTTATAATCTTTCTTGTTTGCTTCTGATATAGATAATGTAGAATATTTTGATAAAGATGTTTTTAATTCATTTAATAAGTTTTCTTTTACTTCTTCATATGTTCCAATCTTTTCATATTCTTCTTTTTTCATATCAATATCAAAATAGATTTTATGTACTTCATCTTCATTATAAACTAAATAACAATTCTTATCTTTAATACACATCTCTTCAATATCATTATAATCTTCTTGAACTGTGTTGTTTTTGTAATTGGTTTCTAATCCTTGACAAATTTTGAACATTTTATATATATATACTATATTTATAAAATAATCTTTATATTAAAACAATTAAATCTATATATTTTTATAAATTGTAATTATTTTCTAAATTAAAATCGCGATCTATATATTTTTTCTCTAAATCTTTTATTTCCAGTTTATTTATTTTTCTTAAGTTTAAAAATTTTATTTGACGATCTAATATGGAATCAGGTTTTATATCTTGAATCTTTTCAATTTTTCTTAACCATTTAATATAACCAACTTCCAATTTATCAATAGCATAATCATTTATAAATTTACATTTATCACAATCTTTCTTACAATATGATAAACATCTTTCGCATCTATTGTTTATCAATTTCTTTAATTCTTTTTTATCTTTTATTATTTTTTCTCTTTCATTTTTTAATATTTGATATTCATCATGTAAAAATTGTTTTATACATCTTGATCCAATTCTTATTAAATTATCATTAAATCTATTCTTAAAATAAAATATCTTTACTAAATGTTTTTGTGTGCAAATACATTCTATTTCATTATTAATATCTTCAGCATGTTGATCATATTCATATTTTAATATTCTTTCCCATTCATTTACACATTCATTCGTTTTATTAATTGATAACTCCATAAGATTGTTCCAAAACTTCCATGTTTTAGTTTTTAGTTCCATAATTTTATATATATATTATATATATAAAATAATCCTTATATAAACTAAATTATTTTAATAGATCCTTTCTTTTTATTAATAATCTTTCTGTATTCCATCGCGACATTAGATGAATGTTTTAATTTATCATGTACTTCTTTACGATCTTTCATTGATCCATCTATATATGATTTTTTATTTTGTTCTTCTGTTTCATAAATTTGTCTTAATAATTGTATTGTAATATGTTTCTTAATATTTTTTTCAAATATTTCAGGAATCAATTTACTTAAATCATTTTCATTTAATGCCCTTTGAGTAGATATTCTTATAAATAAATAATTTGTTTTATTATGTTCAAACCATTTTTTTAATATTCTATATATTTCAGGATGATGGCTATTATCATAATTTAAAGATATTTCACCAAAGTTATCTGCAGTTTTATGTTGATTAATACAAAACTCTATTTTATTATTTTTGACTATCATATAATTGTTTGTTTCTTTTCTTGGTGATCTACTTAATATTTTAATCTTGGCGTAATCGTTTCTTAATGGTGGTTGTAAAACATACAAAGATATTATTGCCTTTTCTTGTATTTCTTCTTGAGTATCTTCTGGCATCTTTTCATACATCTTTTTTAGATCTTCAAATGACGCCCAGTTTTGGGATATCTCATTAGAAATTTCATTGTCTTGTCTTTCATCATTATTCTTTATTTTATATTCCATCATTTTGTCATAATAATTTTGTTTGTTTTCTAAATTTAATAATGATGTAATAACTGCCAACGAAATATAATTTATTTTTTTAGTAGATAATTTTAATTCTGAATTATCTATAAACTTGATTATCTTCTTATCATTCTTTAAAAAATCTAAATCATCATTATCATATTCAATCAGTTTTTTTATTGACGCAATACGATCAATATATGTCTTTCTTGTTATTTCACTTTTGTCTTTTAAAACTTTTGTTAATTCGTTTTTAAATTCCATTTATATATATTAACTATATATATTTTTATTTGTTTATATTAAATTAATTTAACTATATCTTTTTTTAATTTTATAACTTCATTTCTTTTTTTAACATCTTTCTCGCTTTCTCATGATCACCATCTGCCATCTTTAAATGTTTCTTGTAAGATGAATGTAATGGTTTTGGTACAGATTCTAAATGTTTCTCTAATTCTTTTAAGTGTTTTAATTCATCTTTATGTAATTTACTTACTTTTTCTTTTGTGGGTTTTACCATTTCTTTCTTCATATCTTTTTTTATCATTTCCACTTCTTTCTTTTCTTTCTTTTCTTTTTTCTTTGGTTTTTCATCTTCATCACTACTATCATCATCACTTTCTGCTTCTGTATCTGTTATTTCTTTTTTGTGTTTTGTTTTTTTATCTAATTCTTTGTGTTCATCTTTTAAAAATTTCTTTTCATTTCCACCCATAGCATCCTCTGCATTAATTAAATTTGATGCGTATCTTAATTTATCTAAATATTGACTTAACTTGTCTGCTCTCATTACGGCGGTATTAACAAAAAGATCTTTTTTTAATTCTTTAATTTCTGTTCTCATGTCTTTGACGGGTCTTTTCTTTTCTACAACTTGTTCAACTGTTTCCATTTTTATATATATAATATCTAAATATAAAAAATTCTAAATAATTTTATTTCTGAATTCATAAATTAATACATTATTAAATCTGTGCCTGACCAATATAAAATTTGTATTGATGAATTTGTTGCTCCTGTATTTGTATGTATTGTAGATGTTTGACCAGTAATTGATGTGCCATTATGTTGTATAGTAATATCTGTTGTTGATCCATTTTTAACATACCAAATTTTCCCATTATCTATTAATGATAATCCAGCAGATGTAAAATTTTGTATTGTTCCTGATGTTAATATAAATATTGTATTTTGTGTTGATGATATTAATGGAGTTGTTGTTGCTACTTGTATAATTGGTGCAGGATTAGTATTATTTATTGTAATATTATTGCCAACGGGTACTAAAGATATATTTGTTCCTGCTGTTAATGTGATAGCACCTGTTAATGTATTTAATGAACTTACACCACTGCCAGATGGTGGATATGCTGCCCCATTTATAGTGGATACCCCAGTTATAGCACCTGAAGTCATAGCTAATGTTGAAACATTATTAATTGAAGCAGTTGATGCCATCGTGATGGATTTAGCACCATCAATTACAATATAACCAGTTGAAAAACCATTATTATACGATTCAATTCGTAAATCAACAGGGTTAGTAATTAAATCAGCATATGGTCTTATTTTTCCCATGTATTGAGTACCATACATTAAAGTTCCATTATTTCCGTAAATATAGACACATAATGGATCATTGGCAAAGAATGGTGGAAGTCCAGCAGTTAAATTAACTTGTAAATCGCCATGAACATAATTAAAACCAGCTTGAGAAGCTAACGGACTTGTAGCACCTGCCCACGATAAAATTCCTGAAGCACTCGTTAATACTTTAGCAGTTGCAGTTGGTACTAATCCGACAGGAGTATTAGCTATAATATTAATTTGACCACCAATTACACCACTAGCACCAAAAGGACAATTTGAAGTAATATTTATAGTTCCACCAGTTGAAATACCATCATTATCACCACCATTTGAAGTTAAATTTATACGTCCGTATGATCTGCCCAGATACCCATTATCAGCAACTAAATCTATTAAACCACCTAACCCATTTTTAGAATTTAATAAAACTGTTGGGATTTGAGCTATATTATCACCAGCATCAACAGTAAAACCAGTTTGATTTGGATCAATTAATTTATAACCTGACATTTGAATATCACGAATAGCAGGATAATTTGACCATGTGTTAGGTGTTGGTGCTACTGCAGGTGGTACAGTTAATTGAATATTTTGACCGACTTGTGCTACTGTTAAAGTAGCTACGTTTGTTGATGTAATATTTATAGCACCCGTTAAAGTATTTAACGATGATACACCAGTTGAAGGTGATGCCGTTGTTAAAATTATATTACCATTATAAGTCAAATTATTTGATACATCAGTTGTCAATATATTTGTTGTTGAACTATTAAATTTTATTTCTTTAGTATTAAAAAACCCATTTAAATCCATATCAACATCTTGAAGAGCAGGATATAATGCCCAATCTGATACATTTTGAATATCACCTGCTTTTGCTAGTAATTGATTATTAAAATATAAGTCTTGAGCTATAGCATGTAATTTATTGTTAAACATTGTATTATCTATTAAAAATATTTCACCTGATGAAACGGATAAATTAGCAGTTGTGATATTACTTGTTATATCTAAATTTTGGCCTGTTATATTACCAGTTATATTTAAATCATTACTACCAGTTATATTACCAGTTATATTTAAATCAGCACTACCAGTTATATTACCAGTTATATTTAAATCAGCACTACCAGTTATATTACCAGTTATATTCAAAGTTCCATTACCAATTATATTGCCTGATACATTTAGATCATTTGTAATACTAGCATTACTAGCAACTAAATTTACAGTTGTTGTAGTATTACCAACAGTTAAATTATTAATTACATTTAAATTATAAGGATCATTAAAAATTGAGAAATAATTTGATCTACTATTAAAAGCAGTTTGTGGGATTGTATTATTATATAATGTTATTGGTGGAATTATTGGAGGATTTAACAAAACATTTATATTTTGAGGTTCTATATTATTTTCAACTATTTTTAAAATTGGTTTAGGAATTAAAGGAATTTTTGTTTCAAATGGTGGAGGAACTGATTTGATTTTTTTTTTAGGTTTTATAATTTCAATCTGTTTCTTTTTTATAATTGGTTTAACTATAAAATCTTCATTTATTATATTTATAAATTTATCCATAATATACAATATAAATTAAATTATAAAAAATATAATTTAATAAGTATAATTCTAATATAATAATTTTAAGGAGCTTTAGGGCCAAATGCGAGAACATTAACGTTAGCTGGTGTGCCTACACCTGAAGCATTTGTGCATTGAACGGTTAATATATTATTTACACCAGTGCCAGGTTGATTGGATTGAGCATTCGCAATTAAAGCACCACCAACACCACCTGTTGTTCCACTTAAACCAGAGCAAATTATTTGAGGCCATGATGCTTGAGTGTTTGAAGTCCAAGCCTTACCAGCTGGGAGTGTGAAACTTCCTAAGCCGGGAGTAAGAGTGTTAGTTGATATTAATACTGCACAAAATAAAAAGTTTCCAACTTCCCAAAAAGTTCCAGTTGGAGTACCAGTAATTAATTGACCAGAACCAGCAGTTACCAAAGACCCTAATGATTCTAAATTAATATTTTGACCAACGGTAGTGATAGCTATAGACGCACCAGTAGAGGTTAAAGCTACTGCACCTGTTAATCCATCTAATGAAGAAACACCAGAACCACCAGCTCCACCATTAGAGGCATAATAAGATGATGTTGAGTTAAATTTTGCAGAATCAGTTAATCCAGACATGTTATATATATAATATTAGATTATAAAAAAATTATAATCTAAATAAATATTTTATTAAATTCTATTCTATATATTTATTTTTGTTCTGATAATATCGCCAGTAATATTGTTAATGTAAATAAAACAATGGTCAGCAGTCATTTCTTGATATTTTTTTATCTTATCAACCATCTTAAAAGATGATGGATAAAACCCCCCTAAATAACATTTGATTGCTTTTTCTATTTGTTCCGTAGAGTTTAATTTAAAAAGAAATACATGATTAATATTTGTTCTTCCAATACTATTCATAATCTGTACTGCTTGAGAACATATGATACATGATAGTTTGCTATTACGATATATCGTAAGTAATTTCATTAATTCTTTATCAAATTTCTTATCAACAATATCATCTAATATAATATTAAATTTATAATGATTCTTTGTATTGGAATTTATTTGATAACATTCTTTTATAATTTCAGGTCTAAACATCATGGATGTTGCTATATTTTTCTTATCTCTAAATTCATCATATGTTGGTGCTTGGAGAGAATTTGACATTAAGATATTTATAAATTTATTTTCTTTAGGCATAAAAAAATTATCCATTAAATAATTTAGGACTGTTGATTTACCAGATCGGGTTGAACCAATCATCATTATACTTTGCCCACTATAATCTTCAACAGAATATTTAAATGGTGATATATCATATTTGGTTTTTTCTTGTAAATCTTTTTTGATACCTTCAAACTCTTTCTTTTTTTCTTGAATCCAATCATTACCCATTTTTTTTATTTCTTGCTCACTAGCATTATTCAAATTAAAAGTTTTAAATACATTACGACGATTAATAGGGTCATAAACATAAAATCTTTTACTGTTATAGGTCTTACCCTCTTTCAATTCAGTTTTATCCATTCTATATGATATATATCAACAAAATAAAAATCTATATAATATATATATATTCATGGATTCAGAAAATTTATTAAGGAAGTTTTTAGAACTAAAAAAACCAAAAGCACCAATTCAGACACCAGCAATGGTGGAGACTAAAAAAGAAAAAGTAAGAAAAGAAAAGAATAAAGAATTTATAAAAGATGATGAAGGTGAGAATGCTATTAATGAAATTATTAATACCAAACCAAAAGTAAAAGTTGTTTGTAAATATTTACAGGATCGTATAGATGAATTAAATCAAATTGATTTAGATGATTAAATATTTTCTTCATCTTCTTCTTTCTTGACATATGTTTGATTTTCTTTATCATAATCATAAATAGATTGAATATTTAAAAAACAGATACCATGGATTTTATCATATGTACTAACATTATCTTTATAAGTATTATCTTTCATATTCTTTTTAAGAGCTATTAATTGATCCATTACATCTGTAATTAATTGTATTTTAGGATGATTAACTTTTTGTAATGTAGCAAAATATTGAAGACAGATATGATATAAATTACTACATGAATTATCTAAATCAAATTGTTTTGGGTTTTCTTTTGCTTGTTCTAATTTTTCAATTATTTCAGACATATATATATATATTAGAATTAGATTATTTTTTCTGAATATTAAATTAAATAATTTAATATGATTAGAATACTTTTTAGAAAACATATTCGCAATTGCCACCAGCGAAGACGAGCGAAGAGTTGTATAAATATAAAGCGTGAAGTATCCAGTTTGCAGAATTTTCACCAGCAGGAGTATTGAATTGGAAATTTACTATGCTGTTTGTGATTGATCTGCCACTTACTAACATATTTACACCAAATACGGCATCATTTACTTGTGAGAAATCAACTTTTACGTATTCAGATGTATTGCCACCAGTGGTGGGAACAATATCACCATTAGCAATGCCGTATTCAGTTGTAGATAATCTATTTGGTTGTTTGTTGTTTGCTAAATCTAATAAGAGAGAAGACTTGTATTTAGATCTGTAGTAAATTTCACCATTGATTGATAATGTTGTTTCTTCGGGGGGATACCATAAGAAGTCATTGTATAATCTTGGAACAGCACCAGATAAAGCAGTATTTTCTTGTTTTGTGCACCATAATACGATGGTGCGTACGCCACCATTTCTAAAGCCAGTTAAATTGACTTGTTTTGTTCCAGAATTGCCAACATTTAATATATATTCTTGTTGAGGAAAATATTTGAGTGGGAGTGTATATGCTATTTTAGATGGTTCGTGGTGAGATGTTAGTAAATCTTCAGAGTTAATCATACGAACTTGTTTTACTTGAAACCATGCGTCAGAAACAGGGGCAAAAGGTAAGACAGAGTTTGTGGCGAAGTTATTGGCACTAAATACTGATTGAATTTGAGCTAATTCAATTTGGACTAAAACGGGTTGTCTTAAGAGCTCAGATGGCAAAGGATTCATTTTTAAGCCGTCGCCGTTGGGTGTGTTATGGGGTAAATTGATGTAGCAATAACCAACTTGTTGAATATTAAAATCATTAGACCCACTAGCAAGAGGATTTATACCTATGCATGCTTGACCACCTAATTCAAAAAGAGTATCACGACTTACAGCGTCTTGCATATCAATTACATTCTGCATTAACATTTGTTCTCCGCTAAAGAAATATTGTGAGCTACCACCATATCTTACTGCAATTTGTTTTATAAAAGAATAACCCCAACCGCGAGATAAGGCGTAATTGGTATAATCTGCTCCAGATGATTGAGGAAGAAGAGCAAAGCCACAGATGATATCTGATACGCCTTGATCAGGCGAAAAGATAAGTTGATTTACGCCAGAGTTTGGAGATGTGAATGCTTGGATAAATTTGTTATTAACTAAAGTTGGTCTTGATTGCGTAAACATGTTGCTATGATCATAATAATACAGATCGTGGTGAGAACCATCACGAACTAGCTCTTGCACAGACATGGCAGATACTTGGTTAAGATTGAATGACATGGATATATATATTATTACTTTATAAAAAAAATTCTATCTAAATAAATAATTTTGAGTAAATGATTTTAAATTAAAATATATTCTATATTATTATGCCAGTATTTAATTATTCATTTCAAAAGAAGTTAAAAAAACCAGATCCCATCATTATTCAAAAAACAGAAGATATCCCCCGTAATGTATCAGTAATTAAAAAAGAAGATATAAAACCTAAATTAAAAAATAAAATTAAGGTTAAAAACAACAGTAATGTTAAATTAAAAAATTTAACTAAAAAAATAAAAGATATTCATATTGAAGAAGCAGAAGATACAGATGATGAAAATTATATTTAGGCTTGTACTAATTTCATTGTAAATATTTGTCTTGAAGCAAAAGCTACTTTTTGAGGCATATATAAAAGATTTCCAGCATCATCACGATAAGAAATATCTATACCACCTATCATCTGATCGGGTTGCCACATCATCCATTTAGGATCAATAATTTGTCTATTAATAGTTGCTGGACGAGATCCGAAATAATTTGTATTAGGTGAAGATATATTTAATCCATTTTCTAAATATATTCTACATATAACATCTGTATATGTAAATTGTGTTAATGAATCTTTTAGTACTTGAAATTTAGTAAGAGCATTACTACAAACATCAATATATTGTGTATATGCCATTGTTGGTGGTGCTCCTGTATATGTATTTACTAAAGGCAACCAATAATTAGGATTTGGAATGTTTGGATTTATACCCCAAAATAAAACGTTGCTTGGTGGTGTTCCGATTGGTGGTATAGCAATTGCAGTATAATTTTCACCTTCAAAACTAACTATTGACCCAATTATATATCTTGATACTGATGACCATGGATTTGCTAAAACAACTGGCAAATTTGGATTACTTTGAAATTTAAATGGTGCTACAATATCTCTTGGAGCATCATAACCTATTAAAGTTGAAATATCACTATCTTTATCAAAATTAGGGTCATTGGCATTAAAAAATGTAATTGCTAAATTAGTATTTGAAATTGTAAAAGCGTCAGTTTTTATGTTTGTTGCAACAACCCATGTTGCTTGACCATAATTTGATGGTGTATTAGTTGGATAATTTGTGTATTGATTATTATTTAATTGATTTTGTATTTCTGTTGCTAATTCAGCTGGAGTATAAAAATCTTCAGGAATTATAATGTAAATATATTGTCCTGGCGTATCAGTAGCTAAAAAAAAATAATTATTTGTTATATTAACGTTTGGTATTTGCCAGTTAAATAAATATTCAGTGATAGCACATTTAGTTAATTGCCCAAAACCATTTAATTTTTGGTGATTTATAAAATAATTATTATAAATATTATTGAATACAGGTGTAATATAATTTATATCGTCTAATTTATATTGGTCTAATGAGTCAATTAATAAGAACGCTTCATTTTGGTGTTGAGTGGTTATGGATTTTTCTGCTTTTTCTTCATAAGTAAATGTATTGCCGAGAGACATGATTTATATATAATAATAGAATATATTATTTTTTTCTAAATAATATATATTATGAAATTAATTGTAAAAAAAAGTAATAAACCTGAAAAGAAATATGACGCTATTTTTGATGATGATGGACATAAAAAGACCATATCATTTGGCGCTACAGGATATACAGATTATGTCTTATCTGGCGACAAAATGAAAAGAGACAGATATATTAAGCGACACCATCATCACGAGAACTTTAATGATAAAATGAGTGCTGGTGCTTTATCACGTTGGATTTTATGGGGCAACAGTACAAGTCTAAAACAAAATATAAGTGATTATAAAAAAAGATTTCATCTTCAATGATGATATAAACTTAAATATGTATGAGATGGATTGATTGGCTGTAAATCTTTTTCAGATTTTAATAATCTTCTTTGAACTTCTTTATATTCATCAGCAAATGATTTATATTTAGGTTCTTTAATTTGTTTTTCTTTTTTTTCATTTGATTCTTTTGGAATTGATAGTTTTGGATTTGATTCTTTTGGAATTGATAGTTTTGGATTTGATTTAGATAATTTCATTTCTCTTTGTTGTGTTGATTTTTCAAATTCTTTTTTAGATTCTTCGGCATCTATAGCAGGGTTTTCAGATCTCTTTGCTTTAATGTTAGGTCTCTTTGCTTTTGTTCCTGTGGTTGGTTGAAATGGTTTATGGATTGGCATATATATTATAATTTAAAAAAAAATTATAATATTATATTATATGATACAAAGTGTTTTATTTGATAAACATTTATGGTCGCAAGAACAAGCAAGAAAGTATTTGATTAAACATGGTTTAAAAGATAATGGAGTTGATGAAACAGAAAACTTTTTTAGATATAGACAAGAAGAACCCCCAAAAGATAGTAGATATTATAATAAAACTTTGAGAGGTGGTGTTGAATATGTAATACATTATTAAAATAATAATTGAGGCAATAAAGTTCTATGTCTTTGAACTTTTTGAGATCTGGCATGTTCTAATTGTTGATTATGTTCTCTGTGGGGCATATAATTAACATGTTGATCTAATTCATTTTCATATTGATTTAATGATTCATTTTTATTAGATCTTTCAGCTAGTCTTTCACTGTAATAATATGCTTTGATAGGTGCTACTGCCATATCATACTCTATACCCTGATAAGATATGGTTGGATCGGGACAATGTTTATTATAACCTTTATACACAACTTTAGCAGATGGAGGAGATTGAACAGATGATTTAATAAGTTTCATATATATATTAAGATTATATATTATTTTTTGGTTTTTCTATAATCACAAAGATTAAAGTAATTTTTAGAATTTTTATTATTTAAATTTAGTACTGATTGGTCATAAGATCTTATCATTTCTAAATTGTTTGCTAATGGTGTTGAGTAAGTATAATTGACTATATCATTTAAATAAATTGTTTTATTTGTTGGAGATTTAAAATGTGGCATATATATATATTATGATTCTAAAAAAAATTATAAATCCAATTATAAAACCTGTCATCAAAATTTGTAAATGTGAAGAAGAAATATATAGAATACTAAAAGAATTAAATAAAAAAATAATTCCTTTATCTATGGTTAAAGATGATAATAAAAAGAAAATAGTTGAAAGTATAAAAGAAAGATGTGATTAATTTATAAATTGATTATTTTATTTTAGATTTTAAATATATATGAAGTTATTTGATTTTTTACAAGATTTACATTTGAAAAGTGAAAAAATAAAATTTGTTCCTGTTGAACAACCAAAAGAAGTTATTGGAAAAACAACAGATATCAAAGAATATAAAAGACAGTATTATTTAGAAAATTTAGAAACTTATCGTAAAAGAAATGAAGAATACAGAGAAAGAAAAAGAAAAGAAAAAGAAGAAAAAAAAAATATAATTATATAATATGAAATACAATAATGATATGTTGAAAGAAATTATGATTATAAATACAATAGTAATAATAACAGGAATTATATTGAATATTTTTTTATAAAGTAATAATATGAATTGGTTTGAAAAAATATATGATTACTTTTTTGTAAATCACACTATTCAAGAACAAGAAGATTTTTGGAAATTTGAAATGAGATTATTAGAAAAGATTCGTAAAAAAAATAATATAATATAATATACATGGATCAAAATACAATATTGTCAATCATTGCGATTGTTGTTTCAGTTGGTGGTACTATCCTTGCGGTAATTAATCATAAAAAGATCAGATCAAAATGTGGTGAGAAAGTTTTAGAAGCAAGTATAGATATCACCAATACTACGCCAGATATTAAAAATGATAAAAATAATAATATAATTGTATAATATGACAGAACGCACAGATCAGGATTTATGGGAAAGAATAAAGAAAAGAATTACAGCAGGAGATAAAGGTGGTAATTCAGGTCAATGGAGTGCCAGAAAAGCACAAATGGCGGTGAGAGAATACAAGAGTGAGGGTGGAGGATATAAAGGAAGTAAAATGATGAATAATAGTTTAACTAAATGGACTAAACAAAATTGGACAACTAAATCAGGTCAGAAATCAAGTGAAACGGGAGAAAGATATTTGCCCAGTGAAGCAATAAAACATTTAACTAATAAAGAATATCAACAAACATCAAGACTAAAAAGAAAGGACATGAAAGAAGGACATCAATTTTCTAAACAACCAAAAAATATTAGTGATAAAATAAAAAGATATAGATAATTTAAAAAAATATATAGTTTAATTAAATTAATATAAGAAAATATTTATATATATTAAATATATATATAAATGTCAGTTATTTGGAATGTTAAGAGTCATTTGGAAAAAGAGAAAGGAAAAAAATACAAGGTCATCACTATACGGTGTTTAGATGATAAATTAAAAGAATTTCAAAAAATATTAGGTATAGAAAATATAAATCCTAAAAGACCAAAAAAAGGAAATCTATTGAAAGATATTGATATTTTGAATCTACCTGATTATAAAAATGAGGAATCACCATATGAAACAAACCCACAATATAAATTTACAATAATAAGTGATGAAGATAGAAAAGAATTAAGTAGATTGTTAAAGATGGATATTACAAGTAAAACAAGATCTATATGTTATCCACAAAGACCCGTACATAAATTAAATAATATGATGTATATTACAGACGAACCAGTTCAATCAACATATCCAATATATATCTTATCAAAAGGAAGATCAGAATCAAGATACACTGTAAAGACATTAGAAGAAATGAAAGTAAATTATAAAATAGTTATTGAGCCACAAGAATTCAAAGATTATAATAAATATATTCATAAAGATAAAATATTGATTCTTCCAAATGAATATTTAAATAAGAATCAAGGCGGAATACCTGCAAGAAACTTTATTTGGCAACATTCAATAAATAGTGGTTTTAAATGGCATTGGATCATTGATGATAATATTGAGGGATTTTTTAGATGGAATGAAAACAAAAAGTTGCCAATTAAGAGCGGTATTTGTTTTAAGATGATTGAAGATTATGTCCAAAACTTTGCTAATGTAGCAATGGCAGGATTACAATATAGTTCTTTTTATCCTGAAATATCATTAAATAGACCTTTGTATTTAAAAAATACTCGTATATACTCATGTATTCTAATAAAGAATGATATTAAGTTAGATGAAAGATGGAGGGGGAAATATAATGAAGATACAGATTTATCATTGAGATGTTTAAAAAAAGGATATTCAACATTATTATTCCAAAATTTTTTATGTGGTAAGAAGACGACATTATCTGTAAAAGGTGGAAACAGTCAGATTTATTCTGGCGATGGATTACAACAGAAATTAGATTCTTTGATTGCTCAACATCCAGATTGTGTAAAGGGTACATTTAAATTTAAAAAAGTTCATCATCAAGTTGATTATAGTAGTTTCAAAAATAATAAGTTAATGAAAAAAGAAAAAGTTATAATCCCAAAATATACATCAATCAAATTAGTAAAGACAGAAACATTAGATGATGAAACAGATGAAGAAGAAGATGAAGAAGAAGAGGAAGAGATTGAATTAGAAGAGATTGAAACTGATGATGAAATCAATATTAATATCATGAAAGAAGATGAAGAAGATATCATAAATGAAAACATATTAAGATTAAGTATTGAACTTCAAAAAAATATACAAAGACTACAAGAATTAAAGAAAATGAAAAAAAGTTAAAAAAAATGTCTAGGTAAATAAAAAATGTCTAG